>Ga0123353_10000135_pt1 | contig 89287 bp, 74 predicted proteins | sample TergutLab28metaG_3_FD_92763 | JGI IMG/M metagenome (GOLD analysis project Ga0123353, IMG submission 92763) | Labiotermes labralis P3 segment gut microbial communities from Petit-Saut dam, French Guiana - Lab288 P3 | ecosystem: Host-associated > Arthropoda: Insects > Digestive system > Gut ...
CATCTCTTCAAAGATTTTATCGCTACTGATCAAATACCCAAACGAAGCGATCTGAAAATCGTACCGAAGTCTCCCGCCGTCAAAGAACAGTTATACAAGGTACAAGACGGCAAGTGCAATGCTTGCGGTGTGGATATGGCAATCCGTCATCTTGAAATTGACCATATTGTGCCGCAAGCAAAAGGGGGCGGTGATTACTACGAAAACTATCAGTTACTCTGCGGCTCGTGCAATAAAATTAAAGGGGATCGACCAATGGAATACCTGCGAATGAAAATCGAAACCCGGGAGAAGATGATGAAACATAAGATATTTTTTGGAGAATAAGGTGCTAATCGACCAATTCTCCAATCATCCGCAGTGCCATTTCCAACGCATCGGGACCATCATCGTGTGAACCGACCGGAAACGAACGCAACTGCTCCACCAACAATCGGCACGATGGTGACAACGAACAAAAACGCAATCGCCGGGCAGACAAATACGAATCCAAACGCCGAATGCGAATCCCTTTGTTCAGCGTGTTCTTGATCGGATAAATCCCCAATACCGGGGGACTTATGTCCCCCGCTCTTGCGCTTGCCAAAAATTGCCGATCAAACTCATCGCACAGCAACTCCTGAAACTGATTCGACTCCACACCAAAAATCTTCGGTCGATATTTTTTGTACAATTCAAGACCCAATGCAACCAACTCGGAAGTCGGCAATCGCTCCAAATGGGCATCGACGTAAAAAATGCCGTCTTCACCTAACCCAACGAACACGAAAGCCGAATAGTCTCCCAACGAAGAATTCTTCCCCTTGCTCGGATCAAGTGCTAATGCAGAGACAGAAATGTTTTGCGGCAACGTCTGATACCAAATAGGCTCGTCAAAGTACGATTCGGGAAACTCACACAAGTCGGGATTGACCGGCGAGTTCTGTTTTTCCCGCTCAAACGAGGCGTAACCGCTCTCGACACGCATCTTCATCAAAGCATAAAGCGGTTCCGACTCTTCCCAAAGCACGACGGCATCTTCGTCCATTGCACTGCGATTTACGGCATAAAACGCATCGGCATCGGCAACGTGATTAACATTGGCAACATCGGTGTAAATCGCTTCCCAGTCTTTCCAGAGGAACATGTTTTTCGGAAAACGTTCGATTGCCTGAAAGGTCCGCGAACACCAACCCGGCGTGTGCAGAAGTTCCACCGCTATCGCTTCCCGATGCAATGCTGTTGCTAAATGAATAACATTGGTGCGTTCCGAACCGGCTTTGAGAAGCGTGCCGTGAAACCAATTTCGGCTCTTTTCCCTTTGCGAGGCGGAAACCGAATGTTGATCGTTTTGCAAATCGTCGCAAATGATGAGCGTCGGTCGGTTTTCATTTCGCTTTCTGCCCCGAAGTCGTTGTCCGGTACCAAAGGCTTCGATAATAGCACCGTTACGCAGCCGGATTCCCCCGCTGCGCCAAGCGGTTCCCTTGCCGATAGCATCAGGATACGCCTCGGCGAGAGCGGCATTGCCGGTGAGTTCGTTCTTGATATTTTCAAGATGTGTATATGCTTGCGACATTGTATCGGAAACGATCCAGATGTAGGGTTCGCGCCCCGTGAGGACTTCCCGTAGCGGAAAGGCAAGAGCGGCAATGGTGGACTTTGCGGAAGCGCGGGGAGCGAGAACGTTCAATTTCGTGCTGCGCGCCGTGTGAAAAAGATCGAGTTGATCGGCAAGCCAGCGGTGCATTTTGGACGGTGCTTTGCAAAAGTGCTGCGGCAAAAAACGAGTTGACCAATCCAAGAGCGGTTCGACCACCGGGGGGCGTATGCCCCCCGCTCTTTGGAATTGTTCACGGACATGCAGAAAGATTTGGTGCAGAGTCATGGTGCGAACAGATTATCCTCCGGCACGTCAAAAAGCGTCAGGAAAATTCCTGACAGTTGCCCCAGAGAGCCGGGGACTGTGTCCCCGGACTCGTTTGATACCCCTCGGTTCAAAGTTGATGAGCAAGTCTGTATAATTAGTGGCGAAGAACTTTTTTTTCTTTTCCATGTCCGAACCCATTATTAGTGTTGCCGGTCTGCGTGGTGTCATCGGCGAGGCACTGAATCCCGAAGTTGCCATGCGGTACGCCGCCGCCTTTTCTGCGACCATCCCGCCCGGACTCTTCGTCATTACAAGGGATAGCCGACCCTCCGGGTCGATGCTTGCCAGTACCATTCATGCCGCACTGAATGCACAGGGACACCCCACGCTGGATGCCGGAATCGCTGCCACGCCGACGCTCGGCATTCTCATCCGACAATACAACGCAACAGGCGGTATTCAGATTTCGGCATCACACAATCCCAGTGAGTTCAATGGCATGAAACTCTTTTCTGCCGAAGGACGTTGCATTCCGAAAGAGCCCGGCAGTCGGGTGCTGGAACAATACAGGACGGGCAAATCGCACTGGACAACTTATCAACAGCTCGGTAAGCATTCGGTCTGTCCCGATGCCACCGAAGCGCACCTCGAAGCCGTCCTGAAAACCGTCAATGTCAAAGCGATAGCGGAGAAAAAATTCAAAGTGTTGCTTGATGCCAATCACGGAGCAGGAGCGGTACTCGGTATGAGATTGTTAAAACGTTTGAAATGCGACATCACGACCCTCGGCGCAGAGCCGAACGGACATTTTCTGCACATGCCGGAGCCGACACCGGACAATTTGACCGGCGTTTGCGCAACCGTCAAAAGTGCCGGTGTGGACGTTGCGTTTTGCCAAGACCCCGATGCGGATCGGTTGGCAATCATTGATGCGAACGGTCGGTACATCGGCGAAGAATATACCGTTGCGCTCTGTATGGATCACGTTTTCCAGTGTCGCCCCCCCGGTCCCATGGTGATTAACTGTGCGACCAGTCGGATGTGCGAAGACATTGCCAAGAAGTATGCGATTCCAATTTTCCGCAGTGCCGTCGGCGAAGCGAATGTCGTCGATTTGATGCTGGCAAAGGAAGCAGCGTTCGGCGGTGAAGGCAACGGCGGTCCGATTGATCCGAAAGTTGGTTACGTTCGGGACAGTTTCGTCGGTATGGCACAGATTCTCGATGCAATGGCAGCGACGGAAAAAACGGTTGCCGAACTTGCCGATGCACTGCCGAGGTATGCGTTGGTCAAACGCAAGATGACCATTGAACTGGCGAACGTACCGGCAATGTTGGATAAGGTTGCGTCGGTGTTCAAGCATTTGCCGTGCGACCGGTCGGACGGTTTGCGAATCGACTACGGCGACGCTTGGGTGTTGCTACGTGGAAGCAATACGGAGCCGATCATTCGGATTTTCGCCGAGGCACCGACGACAAACCGGGCGGACAAACTCTGCGATGAGATCGAAGCACTCGTGTAATCATTGAGCCGGTGTTCCGGCGGTTTAACGTCTGTCAGTCAATTTCCTGACGCTTTCCGGCATGCCGCATGATAAATTTTTCAATCTTACGATTGAGGCTCCAAAACAATATGGCAAAGCGTAAACGATTGACCGCCAAAGAGCGGAATGAAGTCTTGGCAATTCTCTCCGCCGGTTGTTCCCGCGCAGCGGCTGCACGATGTGTCCGTTGCACACCGTATCTTCTTCGCCGTGAAATGGTGGAAAATTCTAAATTTGCCGAACAAGTTGCCAAAGCGGAAGAAGGCATCGAACTTTTTTATCTTTCCCGCATCCGCAGTGCGGCATCGAAGGAGCAGCATTGGCGGGCAGCGGCATGGGTGCTCGAACGTCGAATGCCGGATCGTTATGGAACCAAAAAGGCGGAAAGCCTCACTGCTGAAAAAGTGCAAAAGTTCATGACCTCGTGTCTCCAGATCATTGCCGACGAACTGCCGGACGAGGAACAGCGAACGAAAATCCTGAATCGGTTGACGGAAGAGATAACAGAGCCCGAAGCGTAAACAAGGACAAACCGGCGGGCTTATGCCCGCCGCTCTTTACTCCTTCCCCATTTCTTTCATGAGCAGTTGAATGTCTTCCCACGTATCCTTTTTTGCCGCCGGATTACGCAAGAGATACGCCGGATGGTAAGTACAAATCACCTTGATCCCATTGTAATCCAAGACCTTGCCACGCAAGGCTCCAATCGTTCGTTCCGAAGCGAGCAAATTTTTTGCCGCAACAGCACCGAGACAACAGATAAACTTCGGCTTAATAATTTCCAATGTGCGATCCAAAAATGGTCGGCAGTGGGCAGCCTCGTCCGGCATCGGATTGCGATTGCCCGGCGGACGACAACGCAAAATGTTGCAGATGTAAACATCTTCACGACGTATTTTCATGCCCTTGACGATAATGTCCGTGAGCAGTTGTCCTGCCCGACCGACGAACGGTTCCCCTTGCTTGTCTTCATCTGCGCCAGGGGCTTCACCGAGAAAGACCAACTCGGCATCGGGATTGCCCACGCCGAAAACCGTCTGCGTTCGAGACGATGCCAATTCCTTGCACAAGGTACATCGAGCGACTTCGTCGGCAAGAGACGCAAGAGCAGGAGGCATAAGAGCGGGGGGCATAAGAGCGGGGGGCGTAAGAGCGGGGGGCGTAAGCCCCCCGGTAATAGGGGCAACCGTACAAGAGCGGGGGGGCGTAAGAGCGGGGGGCGTAAGCCCCCCGGTAATAGGGAGTACCGGCGGACTAACGTCCGCCGCTCGTGTGTCCGCCGCTCGTGTGTCCGACACTTTTGTGCTTGACCTTTTCACTTCCGACACGCCGGCGAGTTGCATGACTTCCAAATAATCTGTGATGCCTTCGTACATTATTCCAAAATGGGTTTGACCGTTTCGCAGCCAATTGTTTTCATTGCCTTTTTGAGTTTCACGAACGCTTTTTCGTCAGGATAGGTTCCCACGATGGCACCGCCGCTCCCCGCAAAGTTGGCGGAGGCTCCGCAAGATCGTGCCGTTTCGACCATCAAAATTTGATCCTTCGGCAACTGACAAATCGAACGCCGCACATCGAAATTGGCATCCAACAAACCGGGCAGCAGGTCTTGTTGACCGGCAAGCAGTGCGTTTCTGGCTCGCACGGTCAGTTCGGCACACTGCTGCATGGCTGACACGACTGCCGGTTCCCCTTGATCGTATCGGAACCGCAAATTATTATGAAACACTTCCGTCGGTTCACTGCACTCTGCCGAATAGGACACGTAAAGCGGCGGCAATGAAGCGACCGGCAACTCTTCATATTCACCGCAAACGAATCCGTCTTCGGTTTTCATCGCTTCTTTGGCAAAGTTCATAGAGACGCAACCTTCATAGACCTGCGCCACCCGATCCTGCAAGCCGGCAGGAATTCCGAGTTGATCCCGCTCAATCGACAGCACGAGAGAAGGCAAGACCTGTTTCGGGATGTCGATATGGTAAAAATCCATCAATGCACGAAGCGTGGCGACGACAATAGCACTCGATCCTGCCATGCCGACCTGACGAGGAATGGTCGTTTGGTAGCGAAGCGAAAAATTACGGTCGTGAAGTGCCAATTTTCGCTCATTGCAGTACGACACAAAACCATTGATCGCGGCTTTGATGAGACGAATGCCACCGTAATAGCCGTGCAACTGCACGTCTTTGGCAAGATCGTGAATGGACTGAAAATCACTTCCGTCGGAGGAGCCCGGCACAATTTCGAGGCGATCCCATTCGTAGAGGATTACCTGCGCCCAAAAGTTTCTGACGATGACGGTAATGGTCTTTCCATTGTATCCATCGGAAGGATTTCCGATCAATCCCGCCCGGGCAAAGACCCGACTGCATATAAAGTCCATACGAAACGGAGTAAGAGAACTCTCTGGAAATTATACCAGTTTCCGACGGAGCCGCAATCGTTTGGACAGCGGCTCTATCGGTAAGTACCTTTCTTCACTTAATCAAGAAGAATCTCTACGGCTTCGCCGAGATCGAACGTTTCTTTGTTCTTTCCCTTCGTGATCGTGATCGAAAGAGGCGTTTGATCAACGTTTTCAAATTCCTCTTTGACGTGTTTGTATCTCGGACGTTTCTCAGCATCCATGGCCGCTCTCCATGCCTCCCACTCAGCAAACGTTGTGCCTGTTTCTGCAGGTTTCTGAATTTGCGTAGGAGTTTCATAGATTTTCGAGACAGTAACCTTGAAAGTGCCAGCCGGAACACCGGCATACTTATCAGTACGAATGGTTGCCGTACCGCTCGCGTTCGTGTTTCCGCCGATGACCCATGAGGAAGTACCTTCCGGCATCAGACGCACGAGGGCTCCTTCAAGGGGTTTGCCTCCCTGTGTGATCGTAATCTCGCATGGGAAAATTGGGGGGAAGCCAGCAGGGCGCTTCTCTCCATCGCAACCGGAAAGAACACACACAGCAAGTAACGTAATAAGGGAAAGTCTGATTTGCATTGTTTTGTTTTTGTCTAGGGGTTAAGGGGTAGTTAAAAAACAAGGGCGGGGCGACGTTGGTCCCCCGGTAAGCCTGGACAGTTCCACTCTACCGGGGGGCTTACGCCCCACCGCTCTTACACCATTACCGGGGGGCTTACACCCCCCGCTCTTGCACCATTACCGGGGGCTTTACGCCCCCACCACTACTTGCGCACCTCTTTATGGTAGTTCCGGCGTTTCCGTACCATTGATGGAACCCAACGCTCCCCAAACTCCATAAGGAGAAGGTCCTTCATTAACGGCATACCTATCAAGACCCGTGCTAGCGGTGGCAGTGATGCCGGGTCCTGCTTCTTTGCTATTGGTTTCGATGATATCGTTGATGAATCTCACCGAACCATCAAACCGCAGCACGTTCACACCGGCGGTGTGATCGCTGGATGCAGAACTGAGTATCCGTTGGAGACCACCCTGAGCGGGTGCACCGCCACAAGACGGCGAGTTCGGTGGGAGAATCGTCGAAAAGGTCGTGTACCCTGCGCCTGCTGAATCAGTCCAGGTAATACCGCCAATTTCACCGCTACTGGCTCTGGTATAACGCTTCCCATCGGAGACCGCCAACCAAGAACAACGGCTGGGAACACCATTCGACGTTGGATCTACACCAGCACTGCCAGCGGCTGGTCCTGTGGCAACGGCAACACCGTTCCCGGTGCCTGACATATCGGTGGCGAACCCGCGTTTGATTAGTTTGCGCGTAGCATCACCAGTCGCCGCTACCTCGTTGACCTGCCCGATACATTTTTCTCCGAGAGCAATCGTGTTGCTCGATCCATCTCTGATATCGCCGAAGGTTTTCGGCGGGTCAATAAACGGAGGGGGCACGGGCGTAGAGCCGGGATGAAGAATATGTAACATGGGGAATGCGCCCCGCCGATTTCTGATATTTCTATAAGCCGCTAAGTCCGTTGCGTTAGTCCTCACGTTATAGGGGTGCGCCTCGGGCCAATCCCCCGAACTTGCCAGATAACTGTTCTGCCCACACTCACGCTGGATTGTGGTGCTACTCCCCGGAGGGGCACCACCAATTGGTGCCGCAAGGGGAGAGGCTACGGGTTGCTTCCCACTCGTGGGACAGAGGAGTCCCGGAATCTGCTGGTAATGGGGACACAGTGAACGTTGCGGTCCATCAGGATACTGGTTGACAGCTGTTACGGCGATACCAACTTGGACACCGTCGGAGGTTATCCAAGTCCCGCCTTCCGACCATCTTCCGTTAGACGTGATGGAAAACGAAGGTGTCCCGGGCGTTGGGCAAAAATTCATCATCATGTCATATATCTGTACCTGTTCGATGAAAGGAAGGATTGCCGTAACATAGGAGAACCGCCCGTAGTTATAGGCGTTGTCTGTGCCGCCGCGGAGGTAATAAGTTCCCTCTTTCTGCACGACGGTATTAGACGGGAACGCGGTGAAACTGTCGTGATGGTTATGCAACCCGAGTCCGAGTTGCTTGAGGTTGTTACTGCACTGCATTCGCCTTGCGGCTTCGCGGGCTGCCTGCACCGCAGGGAGCAAAAGAGCGATCAACAGACCGATGATCGCAATGACGACAAGAAGTTCCACAAGTGTGAACGCGTTCTTGCGTTTGAAATGGGTGTTTCTCATTGATGGGTTCCTTTCATGTTAGATGTTTGAATCCGATAAACTTGAATGATGGATGACGCTTACTACCACGCCTGTGCGTCTATTATGACTCGAAAAGGGAAAAATGTAAAGTACGATTTTGCGGCAAACCATGTACGAAAATGCGACAGTTCCGATTCCGAGGCAATTGGGACGTATGTTGTCCTCGCAAGCCACTTCCCGCCCTATTATAGCCCGAAATGGGAAAAAGTCAACTAAAAAATCCCCCACTTTCGATTTTTTTCTGCGCGCGGTTGCCGGTCGGCTCCCGCCGACATAGTGCGTTGCGTCTTTCACCTTGACAAAATTCACAGAAGCGGGATAATCACACTGGTTTTCTCACTACTTTGCACGATGCAGGACATCATTCAGGAACTTTCATGGCGAGGATTGATCCATCAAACGACCAATCCCGAAACAATCGCCGGTTGGCTTAGGGAAAAGCCGAGAACCGTGTACATCGGCTTTGATCCGACCGCCGATAGTTTGCACGTCGGACATCTCGTCGCCCTAATGAATCTGCGCCGATTTCAACAGTTCGGACACCGTCCCATCGCCCTTGCCGGCTGTGCGACCGGAATGATCGGCGACCCCAGCGGAAAAAGCGAAGAACGAAAACTCCTTACCAAAGAGCAGATCGAAGCCAATCTCGAAGGGGTCGAAAAACAGTTCCGACAATTTCTGCGCTTCGACGCCCCATCGCATGGCGGGCAGAGCCCGACCCCAACCGGAGCCATCCTCGCCAACAATGCCGATTGGTTCTCGAAGTTATCGTACATTGATTTTTTGCGCGATGTCGGCAAACACTTTCCGGTCAGTATGATGCTGGCAAAGGATTCCGTTCGGCTACGGTTAGACAATACCGAGTCGGGCTTGAGTTTCACCGAATTCAGTTACATGCTGATGCAGAGTTACGACTTTGTGCAACTTTATGAGAGACACCACTGCGAGATGCAACTCGGCGGAAGCGATCAGTGGGGCAATATCACAATGGGCTGCGAATATGCCCGACGAATTGGCATTCGGGGACAACTGCAAGGCTTGACCAGTCCGCTGCTCACCAAGAGCGACGGCGGCAAGATGGGCAAAACGGAAAGCGGGACGCTTTGGCTTGATCCCCGTCGAACACCGCCGTACCAGTTTTACCAGTATTGGATCAACCTCGACGATGCGGATGTCGAAAAGACGCTCAAAATTTTCACCGATTTAACACAACAGGAAATTGTCGATGTGATGGCAACGCACCAGACCGATCCGGGCAAGCGGACGGCACAGCGTAAACTTGCCGACGAGTTGACACGATTGGTTCACGGCGACGGCGGTTTGCAGACGGCAAAGCGAGCAACGGAGATATTTTTCGGTGGCGAAATTGTGGCGTTGGACGATGCGTCTCTCTGTTCGATTTTTGCCGATGTGCCCAGCAAAGAATTGCCGAAGCAGCGGCTGGCAGAAGGGTTGTCCGTCATTGATGCGTTTGTCGAATCGGGCTTGTCTTCCTCAAAGAGCGAGGCGAGGCGGACCATTCAGCAGGGCGGAGCGAACATTAACAATCGACCAATGACCGATGAAAAAGCCTTGCTGACGGTAGAGCATTTGGCAAGCGAAAGCGTGTTGGTTCTCCGCACCGGCAAGAAAAAATACGCCTTGCTGCGGTTTACTTAAAGTCATGGAGCACCGCTTCATGCTGGGCGATTTTGCAATCCTTCTGAAAGCCGCCATTGTCAGGTTGCGATTGTGCAATGGATGTGTTATACTTTGCCCGCGACATCACAAATGACCATTGGGGGAAGAACATGAATTCATCAGACAAAAACTTTTTGAAGGAATCGTTATCTGTTTGCAACGAAGCGGCAGTCATGACCACCATCGACCGATTGAGCGTCGAAGGTGTTCCCGCCGAGGAAATTGTGGCGGCGTGCAACGAAGGGATGGGACTTCTTGGAGAACGGTTTGACCAAGGGGAAGCATTCATCCCGGACCTGATGTTCGGCGGCTTAATCATGAAGAAGGTCATGGAAAAACTTGCCCCACTGCTTGCGTCCCAAACAACCAGCGTGCAGGGGAAGACCTTCGTGATCGGAACCGTCCAACACGATGTTCATGACATCGGCAAAGACATTACGGTCATGGTGTTGCGAGGGAACGGATTCAATGTGATTGATTTGGGTGTCGATGTTTCACCGACACGGTTTGTCGAAGCGATTCGTGAATATCAGCCCGAATTTGTCGGCATGAGTCTTTTATTGACAACCTGTTACAGGTCGATCACGGAGACGATGAAAGCCATCAACGATACCGGCTTGCGTGACTCCGTGAAAATTTGTGTTGGCGGAGCCGCTGCCAGCGAATTGGTTGCCGAACGATGCGGACTGGATTATTACGCCACGACCGCCATCGACGGCGTTCGTTGGGCAAAAAGTTTCTGATCGGTAATGTTGTTTTTCTAATGTATTAAGGAATGTTGCTATGGCGGACTCGACCGTTGCTTTTAACGCCTCTTCTAACGAAGATGACCAGTATGGCTTATTGCCAGTCGATCAAGATTTGCACCAACCCCAGGAAACAGAGGGCATCAGCCCAGCGGCAGAATACACCATCAGCGAAACGTTGTTCTCGCCGGAATTTACACTGGCATGGGACGAGCAGATCGGGGAATGGCATAAGGCTGCCGAGGAAGGAGACCCGGAAAAACAGGTTTTACTCGCTATGTGTTTTTACTTCGGTGATGGTGTCCCCAAAGACGTGGACGAAGCAGTCAGATGGTTTCTCAAAGCGGCGGAACAAGACTATGCGGAAGCGCAGTGTCGGCTGGGCTTGTGTTATGATGTCGGTGCGGGAGTCAGCCAGAACAAAAAAGAAGCAGTCGAGTGGTTTCGTAAAGCGGCGGAACAAGGACATGCAGAAGCGCAGTGCCGGCTGGGCTTGTGTTATGATGTCGGTGCAGGAGTCAGCCAAAACAAACGAGAAGCAGTCAAGTGGTATCACAAAGCGGCGGAACAGGGACATGCCGATGCGTTGCACCTGCTCGGCGGATGTTATTACTATGGATGGGGAGTTCCCAAAGACGAGGAGGAGGCAACAAAGTGGCTCCGTAGAGCCGCCGAAGAACATGGACTTGAAAGCGCAATTATCCTATTGCAACGGATAAGAAATCACAGTGGATAGTGGAGCGACCGGACACCGGAGTCCGACTCAATATCCTCACTCGTGTCTCCTCATTCCGACAATCTTTCGAAAAATCACACTTTTTTACAGGATTATTCCAAACAACCGGACATTTGGAACGTATTATACGGAGAAGTTTGATTTCCTTTGGTTTTTTCCTCCGATCAATTTGCTTTTTGCAATTTCATGAGGTATAGTGAACCAACTGCGACGGAGCGAGTAAGGTTGCTTCTTGGACAGGGATGCCAGACTTTGAAACGGATACTTAATTTTTCCCTCAAAAAAGTACGGTTCGTCCTGTCTTCGTCCCCCCCAGACAGGCGAACTGTGCCGCTTTGTCCCTGATGACTGCTGCTCTCCTCCCCAAATGGTTTCTGCGCTCCTACGACAAACGACGCTGTTGTTTGTTGTCCTGTTGGGTGGTGCTGATTCTCTTCGTTGGGACAGTTCCCGTTTTCGGTCAGGAACCTCTGCGACTCCTCCGGTTGCCGAGTTTGCCCGCTGAACGCCCTCTGCTCCAACTGACACCCTCGGGACGCTCCTTGGTTGATCCCCCCCGGACAACCGCTCCGGCGGAACTTCTCCCCTTGCCCCGACTGGAAAATGCGCCGGTTTTTCCTTCCTTTGGGGAGGACGAAGTTGATCGAGTCATTCAGGAAGGACAAGTTCTTGAAGCCGAAGCACGGTGGTCGGATGTCCTGACCTACTACGAACACGCCCTTCGTGTGTACCGCAATCATAACACCCTGATGGAGCGTTACCGGGTTGCCCGATTCCATTGTGATGTCGGACGACGATACCAAGACCCCAGTTATCTAAACCTCGTTCAGTCCCTTACGGTGGTCGAGGCATTGAACTTCTTTGAAGAAGTCATGACCCGAATACAACAGCATTATGCCGAGGCACCGCGATGGGAGCAACTTTTCCGACACGGCGTACAAGATTTCGATGTGGCTCTTACTGACACAACCTTCCGGGCGAAAGCCAGCCTGAATGTTGCGGACGAACATGTGAAAAATTATCTGGCGGCTGTCCAAACGACCATCAGTGGCTGGAAGATTCGGGATCGGGAAGACATGAAAAATGGATTGCTCCACATTGCCGAAATGGCACAGAAGCAAATCGGACTCAATCCCGTCGTCGTGTTGATGGAGTTTACCTGTGGAATTGCGAATTCGCTTGATCCCAACACTGCCTATCTCACGCCGAATCAGTTAAACGACCAACTTGCGGCAACTTCCGGTAATCTTGTCGGTTTGGGCGTGGATTTACGTTCGGATCAGGAATCGCTGCTGATCCTTCGGGTCATTCCGGGCAGTCCCGCCGAAGAAAGCGGACTCAAAGAAAGAGACCGAATTTTAGCGATAGACGGAATCTCCACCCGTGGACGAGATACTTACAATGCCGCCGATCTGTTGCAAGGAGGAGAGGGAACCACGGTTCAACTCTCGATTCGTTCCGATGGATTCGGACAGCGTCCTCGTGATGTGCGGATTACTCGTCGTCAAATCGAAGTGCCGAGCGTGGAAGATGTCCGAATGATCACTGATAAACTCGGATATGTCAAACTGACGAGTTTTCATGAGAAAACGTGTTTGGAATTGGCAAAGGCTCTGAACGATCTCGACCGTAAAGGGATGAAGTGTTTGGTTCTCGACATGCGGCAGAATCCGGGCGGTTTGTTTCAGGCGGGAATCGAAGTTGCCAACATGTTTATCGAACGGGGAGCGATTGTCCGAACGCAGGGACGAGATCACGGATTGGATTCTCCCTATATGGCAAGAGGGGATAGTACCCGGCAAACCCCGCTGATCGTGTTGATTGACGAAGAAAGTGCCAGTGCCTCGGAAATTGTTGCGGGTGCTATTCGAGATCATAACCGAGGTATCCTGATCGGCAGACAAAGTTACGGCAAGGGAACGATCCAGCAAATTTTGCCTGTGCGGACTGGAACGGCAGGCATTCGGTCGGGCATCAAACTGACCGTGGAAAAATTTTATTCTCCACTAGGCTGGCCCTATAGCGGAGTCGGCGTTACCCCGGACGTGGTGGTTCAGGATGAAGAAAAACAGCGGATCACATTGGCGAGACCCCTGAATGGACGTTTGCAATTACCGATACCGCGACTGGCGACGAGCAACCCCGACGACCCTTTTATTCAGGAGGCAGTCAAAGCATCGCAAAGTATTTTGAAATAAGGAGTCAGAAGAGGGGATTGCCGACGGGCTAGTACCGACCGCTCCTGACTCCAGACTCCTGACCCCTCCCATGAGTTCCGATCCCTATCAGCAACAACGAATTGAGTGTGTTCAGGCATTGCATCAATCGCCAACGCAGATCGTTGCGGCTCTGTCAGGCGGTGGAACACTTGTGTTGGGCGATCTGCTCTCCGTGCCGGGCGGATCGCGAACTCTCATTGAAGCGACCGTTCCCTATTCCTTTGAATCGATCAGCAATTACATCGGACGTGTTCCCGAACAGTTCTGCTGTTCCCGCACTGCCCGGACGTTAGCCATGACGGCGTTCTTCCACGCCCGAAGAATCTTGCGATCTGAAATCTTACGCAAACAGGGACACGTCGATATTGAACAAATTTCTCCCAAAACCGTCGACGTTTCTCATAAAATTGAAGATATTTCCGAGTCTGCTATTTTCCGCTCCGCTCAATTTGTCGAACCGGTTGACCTCGGCGAACTGGACGCTTATCGACACGTCATCGGCATTGGCTGCACTGCCTCCCTCATTACAGACCGGCAAAAAATGGGAGAACACCGTGTTTATGTTGCCGTGCAGACCTTACAGCAAACAATTCAATTTTCGCTGCGGCTTCAAAAAGATGCCCGAACACGTTGGGAAGAAGAGCGGCTCGTTGCCGATCTGATTTTGAATGTCATCGAAACGGCTCGGCGGGAACTCTATAAGCATACCGATATACAGCGTTCCGGTGGCAGGAAAGGCGGAGAAACAGTTTTCCCGGCTCTTATTGACCGTTCATTGTATAACTGTCCGTTGTATGAACAGATTCCGCTGAACCTCAAATCGGGCGAAGTTGTTCAAGGCAAACAAGTGGTTGGCTCTCCGTTGCTGGTTGATCTCTTTTTCGGTAAACTCGGTGCCGTTCTATGGACGAATAACGAAATCCGGCATAGCATTGCCCAAGCCGATATGGCTTCGTTAGCAATTTCCTTTAATCCGCACGCTGAATTTACGCAAGCGATTTTTCCCGGCTCGTTCAGTCCGATTCACCAAGGACATGTTGAAATGCTTAAAATTGCGGAACAACGTTTACAAACCAAAGTCGTTTTGGAAATGTCGGTTCAGAATGTCAATAAGCCCGCACTGGATTATATCGACCTGGAACATCGTCTCGAACATATCAACAAAGTAACGCCGAATCAGGCGGTTTGGCTGACCCAGGCACCGCTCTTTGTCCGCAAAGCAGAGTTATTTCCGGGAACCACGTTCGTCGTCGGATCGGACACGCTCAAGCGGTTCGCTGATTTGCGGTTTTATCACGAAAACACGCATAAACTTCACGATATTTTACGTCAGATTGCCTTTTATAATTGCCGGTTTCTGATCTTTGCCCGACAGTCGAAGTCCGGTTTGGAATCGTTGGACACATTAGAGATTCCTGACATGTTGCGTAGTCTTTGCGACGATGTGCCACCTTCGGTTTTCACGATGGATATTTCGTCCAGCGATCTCCGCCGACAAGAACCGCCTTAAAACTATCGGGACGACTACACAGTCTCTCTGGAGTTTTCGCCATGATTGACATGCGGGGCAGATTCTTTACAATCCTTTGAAACACAATGCAGGAGCGCATCGGCTTTGACATACTGTACGAAGAAGGACCTTGTTTGGCAATCAACAAACCGGCGGGGTTGTTGACTCAAGCACCGCGCTGGGTCGATTCCCTTGAACGCCGAATCAAAAAGTACCTTGCCGAAACCGAAGGACGACCCGAAAACGGCTATCTCGGTATTCCCCATCGTTTAGATCGTCCAGTCTCCGGGGTCATTCTGTTCGGCAAACATTCCCGGGCGGCTCATCGGCTTGCCAAGCAATTTGAAAAGCGGGAAGTCCAAAAACGCTACTGGGCGGTCGTTTCCGGTACGGTCGAGCCAAGTACCGGTACATGGATCGACTTTATGCGAAAGATTCCCGATGTCCCGCAGGGTGAAATCGTTGCCGAAGATCATCCCGATGCCCGGAAAGCCGTGTTGCATTACACGGTATTGCAACGGCTCTTGTTTCAAAACACACCGGCAACACTTTTGGAAATCGAACTTGAAACGGGACGGATGCACCAAATTCGGTTGCAAGCATCAGTACGTGGTATTCCCATTCTCGGCGATTCCATGTATGGTTCGACGATTCCTTTTGGCGAACAGTTTGAGGATGAACGTTGCCGGTCGATTGCTCTTCATGCGGAGTCGATTTCCTTTGCGATCCCATGACCCGGCAGCCGGTAACACTCCACGCCCCAATGCCGGAAATATGGAAGCCTTTTATGTTCGGAAAGGATTAGGACGTGTGTACACTAATTTTCGGGAAGTTTTCGTACACTATCCCGATAGCGGCAACAACGTGGAGCGACCGGCTTGCATTTTAACCGTCAGGAAAATTTCTGTCTTCGCCGCTGAAATGGAACACATCCGTTGAAACTCCCCCGAAAGGGGATTAAACTGTACGCAAAGAGGATAGGTTGCCTACCGTGCAAATTTCCACGTTCAACCCAACAATCACCAACAATGACACAGCAAATTCTTTTCGATCTTCAGCAAGGACTGGCAATACCGGCAATGGATTGCGTTCGCATCGTCAAGGATGCGCCGGGACAATCTTTTGAGAGTCGCATTTCCAAACGGACCTTACAGGGGGGCGTTTCCGGCGGTGTTGATATCGTTACCCTTGACAACGGTGCGGCGATCATCGACGTTTTGCCAACACGCGGAATGGGCATTGCTTCTGTCCGCTGTGGTGACGTGCATCTTCGGTGGGAAGCCCCGATTATCGGTCCCGTTCATCCGCGATGTGTGCCGCTCTCCGAACCGAGCGGACTCGGCTGGCTCGACGGTTTTGACGAATGGCTGGTGCGTTGCGGACTCGAAAGCAACGGTTCGCCGGAGTTTGAACCGAATGGAAAACTACGCTATTCGTTGCACGGCAAAATAGCGAATACCCCGGCTCATTTCGTTGCCTATCACATTGACGAGACTAAGCATGAATTGCGTCTCGTTGGCAAAGTCCGTGAATCGAGAATGTTTTTCAAGTCACTGGAACTGGAATCGACGCTATCGATGCCCTTCGGTCTGCCACGATGGAGGATTCAAGATAAAGTAACAAACTTATCAGCGAATCCGGGCGAATGTCAGTTGCTCTATCATATCAATACGGGGTTTCCCTTTGCGGTGCCGGGGTGCGAAATCACGATGCCGTTTCGACGGCTCGCTCCTCGGACACCGCAAGCGGCAAAAGAAATCAGCACTTGGAATCAACTCGGTCCCGAAACGCCCGGTAGTGAGGAAATTGTTTATTTCTGCGAACCTGCCGCCGACAAAAACGGTTGTTGCTACGTTATGCTGTCGAATGTTGAAAAGAACCGTGCCCTTCTCGTTTCTTTTGATTTATCGGCATTTCCCTATTTTGCCCTTTGGAAATCACGCCTCGCAAGACCGGACGGCTACGTTTGCGGGCTCGAACCTTGTGTCAATTTTCCGAACACCAAATCTTTTGAAAAACGTCATGGTCGAGTTGTTTCGCTCAAGCCGGGCGAATCGAAAACGTTTGAATTACATTTCACAATTTTTCATGACGCGATGTCTGTTAAAAATATGAGCAAGTACCTCGCGGAGATTCAACAGAGCGTCAAGAGTGTCGTTGAAGACACGCCGATCCCAGAATGGTCGGAATAGCCGCAGTTGTTATCGACTCGCTCCCGAAGGGGAGCGTAACATCTGCGACAGGCATGTCCAAAAACCGGAGGGATACATGGGTTTTGTTGTCAAGAGCATTTTGCTGGCTCCCTGACTGCCATTTTGGCAGTCCCTCGTTCTTTCTAAATGTTATAAGTCGTTGATTCGTAAAGATTTACGACTTTTTCGCATTTTGGCATGCAATTTGCTGTTATAGTCCGGTGTAGGGAGAATTGCCGTTGCGCTCCATTTCGGTTTTGGTGAGCGAACAACAGCCGGAATGGAGCGGAGCGTAATGACGGCGGGACATAACGATACAAGAAAGGAAGGGATAAAATCATGGCAGCAGGCGAAAAAATAATCGGAATTGACCTCGGCACAACGAACTCCGTCGTTGCCGTTATGGAAGGAAAAGACGTTAAGGTGATTCCCAATGCGGAAGGCAATCGGCTGACACCCAGCGTGGTCGCCTTTACCGACAGCGGGGAAAATCTGGTCGGTGAACCTGCCCGAAGACAGGCGGTTACGAATCCGACCCGAACCGTCGGCTCCATCAAACGCTTCATGGGACGAAGGCACGGCGAAGTTGCCAACGAAGAAAAAATGGTGCCGTACAAAGTCGTCGGCGGTTCCGGCGATTACGTCAAAGTCGAAATCGACGGCAAAAAATACACGCCGCCGGAAATCTCGGCGATGACGCTCCGAAAAATGAAGGAGTCCGCCGAAGCGTACCTCGGACACAAAGTCAACAAGGCGGTCATTACGGTTCCTGCGTACTTCAACGATGCACAGCGGCAGGCAACCAAAGATGCCGGTCAAATTGCCGGACTGGAAGTCGCACGGATTATCAACGAACCGACTGCTGCTTCGTTAGCATATGGATTGGACAAGAATGTCACCCAAAAGATTGTCGTGTTTGACCTCGGCGGTGGAACATTCGACGTGTCCTGTCTCGAAGTGGCGGACGGCGTGTTCCAAGTGTTAAGCACTAACGGCGACACGCACCTCGGCGGTGATGACTTTGACGAAGTGTTGATCAACCACGTTGCGGAACAGTTCAAGTCCGAACAGGGCATTGACCTCCGCAAAGATGCGATGGCGTTGCAGCGGCTCCAAGAGGCTTGCGAAAAAGCGAAGCGGGAATTGAGTTCGGCACAGTCCACCGACATCAATCTGCCGTTCATTACGGCGGATCAAAATGGTCCTAAACATTTGCAACATAAACTTTCGCGGTCAAAATTTGAACAGTTGACCGACCATCTTGTCGAACGTTGCCGAGGTCCCGTGATGCAGGCGTTGAAGGATGCCAACATTCAGGCTTCGCAGATCGACGAAGTGGTGCTGGTCGGTGGTTCGACCCGAATTCCGAAGGTGCAGGACTTGGTGCGGACAATTTTCAACAAGGACCCGCATAAGGGAGTGAATCCCGATGAGGTGGTTGCTATTGGTGCTGCTATTCAAGGGGCAGTGCTGGCGGGGGAAGTTCGGGATGTATTGCTCCTCGATGTTACACCGCTCTCGCTGGGTATCGAAACGCTCGGCGGTATTATGACGAAGTTGGTCGAAAAGAACACCACGATTCCGACGGAAAAGAAGCAGGTTTTCAGCACGGCGGACGACAACCAGATGGCGGTTACGATCAAGGTGTATCAGGGTGAACGTGAGATTGCGGCACACAATCGGTTGCTGGGACAGTTCAACTTGGAAGGCATTCCGCCGGCTCCGCGTGGGGTGCCGCAAATCGAGGTGTCGTTCGACTTGGATGCCAACGGAATCCTGAACGTGTCCGCCAGAGATTTAGGCACGAAGAAGGAAACGAAGGTTCGGATCGAGCAGTCATCGGGCTTGTCGAAGGACGAGATCGAGCGGATGCAACGTGATGCTGAAGCCCATGCCGATGAGGACAAGGCGCGTCGGGAATTGGTCGAGGCAAAGAACAATGCGGAGTCGATGTGTTTCCAACTGGAAAAGTTGCTCAAAGAGCATGATGCGTCGTTGAATCAGACGGACAAGGATGCGATCAATGCGGCGATAGGTCAGACTCGTGAGGCGATAGCAACGGAGGACTTGGCGAAGATCAAGTCGGCGACGGAGTCGTTGGAGCAGGCAAGTCATGCGATGAGCAAGGCGATGTACGAGTCGGCGGCGGCAAGTGCAGCGCAACACGGCGCGGAAACGGCAGAGGCAATGGGAGCGAATCCCGATGCCAAAGGGGACGACGATGCGATTGACGCAGAGTTCGAGGTTAAGAAGTAATGCATTTCTCTACTTTTTGGGTGGGAACAATCGGTACCAGAGTGCCGTACCAAGTTGCTTGCGCCAACGTTGACACGTCATCAGTCCGCGATAGGGTAGCATGGGGGAGCGAAGATACCGTTGCAAGAAAGGCAATTTGTCTTTCGGCAACGTTCTCGCTCCTATCGTTGAGTAGCCGCGATGTTCATTCAGCACCATGGGAAACGGTACAACCATCATCGTCGTCAAACCCATCCGCCAATTTTGTTCAAAGGCGTGATCATAGGGTAGATACATCGGCAGTGAACAAGCAATGATGTTTTCGGCGGCTTTTCGGTTGACAAGATACGCCCCCGCTCCGCCAGTCCAATAGACAGGGACCGACAGACGATACCCAAGATTGAGTTGTCGTACCTGAATATGTGTTGGAACATGCAAACAGTTCAATCGCAACAAGTCCCAATGTTTGTGGAGTGCCAAAACCTCATCCAGCACTTGTGGCAATTCCGGTTTTGCGGAAACATCATCTTCGCAAATCAGAGCCGTTTCTTCTTTCGATTCGAGAAATTGCCGGAGTGCTTTGATATGCGAGAAATAGCAACCGACCGTTCCTATACTTGTCTGTTTGCCGTGATAGAGCCGATAACGGCGATCATCGTAATCGGGATGCGGTAGCGCGAGTTCGCTTCCATCCACAGCAGGGATGCGCACAATGTCGAATCCGAGGGGTTCGAAAGACTGCATAAAAGTTTGCAAGCGTTCCGGTGACCGATCCAGGTTGATAACATAAATTTTTGGAAGACTGTTTGGTTTTGCCATTGGACTTAATGACTTTTCGTCTATGATTTTTTAATCAGTTATTCGATTCGGTCTCCGAAAATAAGAGGTGAACGATTATGGAGGTATTGTACTCCCGATTGATTGAGATGGCAAGTTTCCCGTGCCGGAATGTCCGCCGGTTTTGTAGGTAGCATTTGCAAGAAAAGCAAGTAAAATGACTGGTCCCTTTAACCGACGACTTTTCGGAAAAATTCCGCACATTGATTGACTTGGGCGACATTACCATCCGGGTAAATGTGGTCGTACTCAATGACAACAGGTCCCACAAATCCTTGATCGATCAGTTCTCTCAGGATGGCTTCTGCTTGCCCCTGTCCGGTGCCCCAGGCAACGTCCCGTAACTTTTTCTGGACATCAGGATCAGCCTCTGGATTCGCACCGTCCAGGTCTTTTAAGTGGATGCTAACCATGCGTCCCTTGAAGGCTCGGACTACTTCGAGCGGATCGATGCCGCTTCGGAGAAAGTGTCCGGTATCAGGACAGAATCCGAGCGCCGGATCACAATCCTGAACCCGTTTCAATGTTTCCCGATAATCCCAGTACCTCGACGCTTTCGGATGATTGTGCAACGAATAACGGATACCGTATTCTGCCGCCCGCTTTGAAACTTCAACGAGGTCCTTATATTCCGGTTCGCCTTGAACGAATTGGAGCCCAAATTCCTTGGCGAATTCAAAATCGAGGGGTCTTCCCGGACTTCCACCGAGACCGACGGCACGAACGTTATTCTCTTCGAGAACCTCACGAAGTCGCTTTTTTTCATCGGCATTCAAATCGACGGAACGTTTCCTTTCGCCGCTCCACCAGGTGTTTCCACCGGCGATTTCCACTTCGTCGATTCCTGCCGCCCGCATTATCTTGACCGCCTCTTCAAAACTAATCGGTCTGTTTTCAGTCGGAAGTTGGCGTAACGTCCACGTTTGAAGGGCTATTGTGATTGCTGCTTTCTTCGCTGTTTGCGAAAACAGCATTTTTCCCGGCAACGTCGCCGCTGCGGCGGCAAAGAGACCGGTCTGCAAAAATTGTCTGCGTGTTGTCATTGTCATGTCTCCTTTCAAATCAGGTTTTGTCAAATGGATCATATTCACCCGGCATTGCGACGGCGTGTTCGTAGGTTCTGTCGGAACCGATTGTTACCGGCGGAACTGTATCGAAAGTCAATTCCACGTCGTAGGGGAACAGAGTTTTTCCCTTGGTGATGGCATCGTCCCAAGTGATTTCCTGTCCGCTGTAAGTTGCCATCCTGCCCATCACGGCAATCATGCTGGCGGTCGAAGCATGCCAGCCATCGTTGAGCCTTTTTCCTTCCCGCATGGCTTCCGCCTGGTCAACGTGTTCCTGTACGTAGCCGCTTCGGTCTTGTTTGGGTCTATATGTCCATCGCTCTTCGCCGGTCGGCTGTATCCAGCCATTTTCCGCACCCTTGCCTCCTATTGCGGCGGTTCCTTTCGTCCCGGAAACTCTGTCTCCCACAAGACTCCAGCAGTTCGGGATTTGTCGGCAAGCACTGTGCATGATACTGCCGTCTGCGTATCGGTACTCGACGTGATGGTGGTCGAAAATATGACCGCTAATATGGAAAGGGAACTTCGGTGTTTTTCGGACTTGCCTTCCGCCATGTCCAACGCAGGAGACCGGATGTCCCAGCGGGTCTCCTTTGCTATGAACCCAGTTGCCGGTATCGATATTGTGGCAGTGCTGTTCAACGATGTGGTCGCCGCTCAACCAGGCGAAGACGTACCAACAGTGCGTTTGAAAACTCATTTCCGTTTCCCCTTCTGCCCAGGCACCACGATCTTTGGCACCGCCGCCGTTCCAATAGACACGGCTTGCAACGATGTCGCCGATAGCACCGGCATGGAGCCGTGAAACCCATTCGAGATATTTCTTTTCGTATCGCCGCTGGAAGCCGGCACACACAGTCAACCCTTTTTCTTCGGCGATTTTGCTCGCTTTCATGCAACGGCGGTATCCTTCGGCATCGACACAAAACGGCTTCTCGATGAATACGTGTTTTCCTTTTTCAACGGCGTACAAAAAGTGGTCGGCATGGAATCCGGGCGGTGAACCGATCAGCACCACGTCGGCTAATTCCACAACCTTTTTGTAATTGTCGAAGCCGCTGAAAATTTGGTCGGGCGACAGATCAATTTTGCCCTTTGCGTCTTCCATCTTGGAAAGATCATTCATTCCTTTCATGGCTTGGGCTTTATTGACATCACCGAGGGCAACAACTTTCATGGCATCCTCGACTTTGAGGCGATCCACAAGGCTACCCATACCACGTCCGCCGCAGCCGACGAGTCCTACTTTGATGACATCGGAACCAGCGGCGTGGACCGCAGAAGGTGTCGAGAGTACACCGGCGGCAGTGATCCCTGCCGAAATGATACCGGCGGTCTTCATAAATTCACGACGAGTGCGTCGGGAGGGGGGCGTGTTGTTATTCATCTGATTTTCCTTTCTGTTGGGGGGTTAGTACAAGGCTTATCACAACATCTCAATTTCACGTTCTCGAGCGATAACTCCTTTGGAAATCATTTCGTCCCGTGCTTCTTTCCAGAATTCACGGATTTCCGGGGCGGCGTTCGGATTGTCTTGGAATTGTGCATTGATAAATGCTTCTGCCATTTCGCAACCGAGGTCTTCCGAAACAATGTCTTCGCCCAAGCAGAGGCAGTTCGCTCCGTTGACAATACGAATGAGAGCGGCAGTTTTTACCGACTCGCAAGCACACGCAAGCACACCGGCAAATTTGTTTGCGCTGAGTGCCGCTCCGGTGCCGCTTCCGCAAAAGTTGATAGCAAGTTCCGCCACACCGTCTTGCAACGCCTTGGCAACGCGCTCACCAATCGACGGATACTTAACAAAACGATCAGTCTCGTAGCACCCGACATCGACGATTTCGTGCCCTTGCTGCGTCAAATAACGGACGACGGCGGTTTTCAGTTTGAACCCCTTCACCGGGGCTCCGACAATGATTTTCATGGTGATACCTTTCTATTTTTTATTTCCTATAATTTCACGGCAAGTGCCGATAATATGCGTTTTGCCAAAACCGTGCTTGTTGAACAGGTAATTTTCCGTGGCAACTTCGCCGAACTCGTCGGGAACGCCCAGCCGCTTGACCTTAACAGGACAACGTTCCGCAAGCGTTTCGCAAACCGCACTGCCGAGTCCGCCGACAATGTTTTGATTCTCGACCGTAACCACGACACCGGTCTTTTTGGCAGAAGCCACAATATCATCCACAGGCAGCGGCTTGATACTCGGACAATGCAGCAAATCAACGCCGATTTTCTCCGCTGCCAACTCCTGCACCGCTTGCAGGGCAAAATGCGTCATGTAGCCCGTCGAAATGAGCGTAACATCCCTTCCTTCGGCGAGCCGTCTTGCTTTGCCCGGCTGAAATTCGTAGGTTGTGTCGAAAATCGCTGGAAGTCGCTGCCGAAGCAACTGCATGTACATTCCGCCGAAGGTTTTCGTCATATAATGCATGAGACTTCGCAGTTCATAAACATCGCAGGGGCTGAAAATCTGCATATTCGGCATTGCTCTCATGATGGCGAGGTCTTGGAAGCACATGTGCGTTCCGCCATTCGGACCCTGCGTAACACCGGGACCAGTGCCGACAATCTTGACGTTCGTGTTCGCATAAGCCACGCTGAGCGTGATTTGATCGTACACCCGGCGTGTGGCAAAACAACAGAACGACGCACAGAACGGTATTTTTCCTTCTGTGGCGAGTCCTGCGGCAACACCGATCATATTGGCTTCGGCAACACCGATGTTGACGAAGTTCTCCGGGTTTGCATTCAGCACAATCGGGTTCGTGCCCGATGCTTTGCTCAAATCCGATTCGAGACAATAAACGTTGCGGTTTCCGGCGATCAGTTCGTTAAGAACATGGGCGTATGCAAACCGCATTTCCTGTTCGTGTAAGGTATTAAGGTTTTCAATCATGTTGTAATGCTTGGGGTGAAATGATAAGGAATGTTGGTTTTAATACGGCAAGTCAAACGGTCCGCCGACGACAGCGGCAAGGTACTGATCGTGCGTTTTCCGGTCAGGAACCTTGACGTTATGGCTTCCCACTTGGTTTTCGACCATCGTACAACCTTTCGCCTTGATCGTGTGGGCAATAATCATCGTCGGCTTGCCGTTTTTCAATGACTTCGCCTTTTCGATCTTGTCGAACAAGTCGTTCCAGTCATGACCGTCCATCTCTAAAACATTCCAGCCGAACGCTGCCCACTTGTCCGTGAGCGGTTCCAAGTTGAGTATCTCCGTCGTGGTGCCGTCGATCTGAAATTTGTTGTAGTCGGTAATGGCAATCAGGTTATCGAGTTTCCGGTGTGCCGCAAACATTGCCGCCTCCCAGTTTTGCCCTTCATTGCTTTCCCCATCGCCGATGACACAAAAAACTTGATGCTTTTTGCCATCCTTTTTTGCAGCGAGAGCCATCCCACAAGCGGCGGAAAGTCCTTGTCCGAGCGAACCGGTCGTCATGTCAATGCCGGGTACGGTACGTGCATCGGCATGGCTCGGCAACTTTGTGCCGTCGGCATTGAGCGTAGTGAGCCAGTCCTTTGGAAAGAACCCGCAGTACGCCAAAGTCGCATAAAGTACCGGAGCCGCATGCCCTTTGGAAAGCACCAATCGGTCACGGTCTTCCCACTTCGGATTTTTCGGGTCGGTATTCATTGACCGGTAATAGAGTGTCATCATAATTTCGACGAGCGATAATGCTCCGCCGATGTGTCCCGAACCGCTCCGGCAAATCATGTCGGTAATCACATACCGCAATTCCGCTGCCAAGCGATCCATTTTTTCCTGTTGGAAGTCTTCTTTCTTCGCCATATAGTTAAGCACCCGTGTTTGGGATTAAAAGTTGTTGCGATAGGCTTTCGCCGGAAATAAATATACCATCATTGCTAAAATCATACATCATCAATTAAATTTTGCAAGGAATGCGCTGCCCTCTGCCCCCACCACGACGAGTCCTGTCCCCAAAAGGAGGGCGAACATAATCAAGCGAAAAACGTATTCACTGACGCGATGGTGCAAATAGTTGCCGACCATAATTCCGATAAATAAAAAAGGAAGCGTTGCAACTGTGGCATAAAGGGGCGTAGAGTTGTTCTTTGTCCAAACCCCGCTGACGGTAAACTGAATCAGCAACACTGTATTCAGGCACAACCAAAGGAGACAGAGGCAGGTGCGGAACAATGTTTTGTCTTTCAGTGCTTGAGCGGCATAAATCACGATGAGCGGACCGCCGGTTCCAAACGCCCCGTGAATGACACCGCCAAGGAACAGGATGAAACGCATCAAAAGGCTCTTGTTCACCGGTTCCGTCAATACAATGGCTTGGCGGCGGCTTCGTTGGGTTGTGTAAATTCCATTGATTCCGACACCGATCATAAAGACCGCAAGGATTCCCATCAGGTACGTACTGTCCAATTTTCCGTAAAGGAGGAATCCAAACGGCAGCCCAATAAGCACATATAGGACGATAAATCCGAACTCTTTCCAAACGATCTTTCGCCACGAAACCGCAATGACATAAATAACAAGCAGCCATGTATGCGTTACCCCAACGGCTTTTGCCGTATCAAGGTCTGTCAGCATTGCCATGAAGGGTACGGCAATGACCGTACTTCCGAAGCCTGTAACCGCTTCGAGAGCCTGCGCAATCAACTGGATCAGACCGAGCAACAAAATTTGTATAAATGTTGGTTCCATTGATGTATTTTTGTTTTTGTTCTGGGTTATGCCGCTGCGGATGGAAGGAAATGAGGTAACGCATGAGGAAATTATACCACGCATCAAACTGCGAACGTAAGATTATCTGGATTACCAAACCCAAGGCACGCTGTACTTGCGGACGTTTTCGTCCGCCGTGATGATCGTCAGATTTTCGACGAGTGCGGTTGAAATCAATAAGCGGTCAAATGGGTCTTTGTGGATAAAAGGTAAAACGGAAAGTCTTTTCAAATACTCGTCCCGAATTTGCAAAATCTCAAACTTGCTACTTCTTATTACACCGAGAAATTCATCGAAGGTAGAGTTTAATTGCAACTTGTCCAAATTGACCTTGATTGCGATTTCCCAAAGAGAAGTGGAACTGATGTAACGCCGATTGGATTCATCATCAATAATCTCTTCTACCTTCGACGGTAGATTAGGCACCTTTCTCACATACCAAACAACGGCGTGGGTGTCCAATAAATATCTCATTCCATATACTCCCGCATTTCTTCGAGCGGCTCATCAAAATCGTCTGCCATCCAGATGTCCATGCTGCCTTTTATTTCCTTGCACGGGACTTTCTTTCGTGCAGTATTTAATTCGTCCATTTCAAATGCAATGGCACCTTTATCGACCACTTGCGTCAAAAACATGTTGAACGCAGTGGGTACATCGAGCCCCAAATCCTCAAGCACCGATTGAGCCCGCGCCTCTAATTCACCGCCGACACAAATATTAACGTTCGTTACAGACATAACTGCACCTCCCACTCGCTCATGCTACCGCAATAGGCCTGATATGTCAATACCGACAGAGCGGAAACGTTCGCGGTTCGCTCCCAAAACCGCCTTGTACTGCGCGGTTTTGATCTGCGCTTTGATGTTTTCCAAGAGACCGTGCCCTTGCAGGGCGGATATCTGATGTTAGTCCAACTCCTGATACATTTTTTGCAAATCCTCCACGGTAATCTCTTTGGGATTGTTTTTCATGATCGGGTTGAAACTCTCTTTGATGAGCGTTTTGACCAATTCGGGAGCGATTCCGGCTTCTTTCAAGGTGCAGGGCAATCCGCCACGTTTTTTCAGTACCGTAATTTGGGCGATCATTTCGTCAACGTTAGCGAAACCGCAAGCCGTGGCGAATTCTTCCATGCGACCCTCCATATACGGTGCGTTCAATCGGATCGCTGGCTCCATGGTGAAGGCACATGCCGTTCCGTGCGGCAGATGCGCCCGATTAGAAAGTGGAAACGAACAGGCATGCATAATTGCATTTTTCGGCATCTGAAACGCAATGCCGGCAATTAACGCTGCGTAGGAAAGCCGCTCCCGCGCAACCGGGTCGCCGAGGTTGTCATAGACCTTCGGAAGGTTTGCAAAAATTGTCTTCGCTGCTTCTTTGGCAAGAGCATCGCAGATCGGTTGATGATTTTTCGACCAGTATCCTTCAATGGCGTGGCTCAACGCATCCAACGCCGTTGCCGCCGTAACGCCGAGCGGAACGGAAAGTGTTAAATTGGGATCAACCACCGCACACACCGGATAAAACCATGGCGATGCCAGCGGTGCCTTAATGTTTTTTGCTTCGTCATCTAAAACGACAATCGGCGTAACTTCGGAGCCGGTGCCCGCCGTCGTCGGAACGGTAACAAGCGGCAAGCCCTGTTTAGCGACTGGTTTTCCACCGGAATGATAAGCCTGAATACTTGCATCTTCCGTAACGGCAAGGAATGCCGCCCCCTTTGCACAGTCCAGCGCACTGCCGCCGCCGATGGCAACCACGGCTTGTGCATCTTCTTTGCACAACAATTCCGTCAGTGCATCGACATTCGCAACGGTCGGATTGGGACGCACATCATCGAACACGGCAATCGGCGATAACTTTTCGATGACGGCTTGGATTGCCGGAAACTTGCCGATGATCGGGTCGGTAACAACAACGGTATGCCGTCCCGCCAGTTCGGGCATTGCCGCCAGGGATGCCGTCGAACCGGAGCCGAAAATGATTTTTGTTGGTAAATGAAATGTCCACATAATGTTTACTCCATCAATTCTTGTCCTCTGGTTTCTTTGGCGTACAGGATCGCAATCGGTCCGAGCAGGTAGAAGAAACTCAAAATCGTGAAGGCATCCATGAACGAAATATCTGCCCAGGAGACCATCACACCAAGGAACAGCAGGATCGGACTCGCCATAAATCGTCCCATGTTAAAGCAAAAGCCTACACCGGTTCCGCGCAAACGAGTCGGGAACAGTTCCGGGAAATAGACCGCATAACCCGAGTGCATTCCGGCGGTAAAGAAACCGAATATCGGAAGCAAAACGTACAGCGGTGTTACCGAGGTCATGTGCTTCGAGAGTTGGAACACGGCAACGGCAATAATAAACGCACCGATGTGGAAAAACACAAACGCACCTCTGCGTCCGATGCGTTGCGAAAGCGGTCCGAAGGAAAGTTGTCCGAACAACAGACCAAGCGTTACAATAATCATTCCGAACATTTCCCAACGTTTTATTTCGGCAGTTTGGTCGTCGGTAAAATTTCGCTTTTCCTTGCCTTCTGAATCAATCTCGACAACCACTTTCTCTTCAACAACCATTTGAGTCCGGGCTACATCACGCATGGCATCCTTTCCGCGAATATGAACTCCCCAAAACGTTGCCATACCGATGGCAGCCAAACTAACACCGATCACCGTTGAGCGGATCGTGCTCTTCTGAAACAAGTCCACGATGGAGCCGACTTTCTTTGTTGGGTCCTTTTTTGCTTCCTCTTGGGCATGCTTCCAACTTTCCGGCTCTTTGAGGTGTGAGAAGATAAAGAACACGGCAATCGACGGCAACAGACCGAGAGCAAAACAAAGCCGCCAGGGTATGGTCGTTGGTATGCTTTCGATGTCGTAGAGGCTACGAGCCCAATCCAGTATGGCTGCTTCGTTGATCCAAGCCAGGACAGCGGCATTGCCGAGCATCAAAGCACCGATGAAAGCGGCAAGCAACGTTCCGAACGATCCGAAAGCATGGAACATACTTGCTGCATGGGCACGTGCTTTGCTGGGAAAAGTTTCCGCCACAAAAGCACTCGCAACTGCCCATTGCCCTCCTACGCCGATGGCGACGAAAAATCGAAGTATGACCAAATGCCACCATGCTCCCGAAAACGCAGTCAACCCCGTAAAGAATGAGTAAAACAGGATACTCCACGCCATTGTCTGTTTGCGTCCGATTCGGTCGCTCATCATTCCAAAGACCACACCGCCGAGCGTACCGCCGAGCAGGAAGGAAATCAGAGCAAGTTGGTTGTATATTTCCGCTCGTTGCTTTGCTTCTCCAAGGTTAATTTCGTAACTCTTGGCGATGAGAGCCGGCATTGCTTCGCTCTGGACGGCAACGTAAATCTGTCCTTCAAAGATGTCGAACATCCAGCCGATCAGGCAGATGACTAAAACCAGCCATTGATAGCGTGTGATGCCAGCATACCAGCGTTCTTTTGATGTGTTCTCACTCATGATTGTCTAAAGGGTAACATGTTGTTTCGTTTTTGCGGACTCCAATGTCGCGGCGGAAAGTGCAACGGCACGTTTGCCTTCCTCTCCCGTGCAATGGTTGGGTGCTTTACCGGCAATGATGTTTGCCATCAAATCAAGTTGATCTTCCAGTTCAAATAATTCGCCGGTGATTTTTTCAATGGGAACCTCCTTAACTTCTTTGCCGTCAAACGCTTTCAGGGAGAAGGAGGGATGTAGTGTTCGATCCATCGTGCCGCTCCAAGTCGCCCATAAGGCTCCTTTCGTACCAGCAATTTTGACGAGTTGGTGATGCTCAAACATGCTAAGCGTTTGAGCAACGAGGGCAAACCCGCCGTTGGAAAATTCGATGGTTGTTCCAACGTTGTCCTGCAATTCCGGCTTGCTGGCTTTCGTGGAATTGGCAGAGGCATGGAGCGAAACCGGCTTTGCATATTTCTCGAAATACCATACCGCCAAGTCGAGAAAGTGAATCGGCTCTTCAGCAATCCAGTCTCCAACATGTTTCAGATCATACCGCCAGCCGGCGGCACCGAGACGATAAGGATTTCGCGACAGTTCGACCAGTGCGTAGCGAGGTTCGCCGATGAAGCCGTCATCGACCATTTTCTTGATGCGTCCCCAAAGCGACGACAGACGAAATTGATGTCCGACAGCAAGATGGAGATTTTTCTCCTTTGCCAAGCGAATCATATCGTCGCATTCTGCTGTTGACAGACCGAAAGGTTTTTCGACCAGCAGATGCTTGCCGCCGTTGAGAACCGCCAAGGCGTGTTCGTGGTGCATGGAGTTCGGCGAGACCACGGCAATAATATCAAGATTCGCCGCGACCACGTCCCGATAATCTGTTGAGATGGCAACGCCGGGAAAATTTTTGCAAAGTGTCTCGACGGTGTCTTCGGCAACATCGGCAATCGCAACCAGTTCGAGTCGGGGATTCTTCCTGATAGCAGTGGCGTAGTGTCGTCCCCAGGCACCGCAGCCGATAATTCCGTAACGAGTCATGATACAAGGAGTTAGAAGTTAGGAGTATGAGGAACGGCAGGTATTCGCCCCACGATTTGTCGGATTACTTAAATCCGATTTCCCGGACGACTTCCATCGGACCGGGGCGAAAACGTTCGGCGAACTGACGAAGTTGTGCGCCGTAGCGTCCCTTCATCACGACCACATGATGCGGCATTCCGAGGTTGCAAACGTCAAGGAAAAACTTATTGACACCGCCGCCGGAAATCCGTGCCGTACCAGTACACCCTTCGACAAATCTCGGCGGCTTCTCAATACGTCCTTCGGCGATTGCCAACGAATAGCGATCTCCCATCCGCCAAAACCGGAACAGTGTAACATCCGTATTGTATAGGAGTTCAGCATCGACTGTCAATGGTTTACCCGAATTGTAATGAACATTGAGCGTGGGTCCTCCCGGTGAGCCAATCGGCTGACACATTCCCCACGGCGTTGCGCCGCCATGCCAAAGGAGAATGGAATCGTCCTCATGTTCGAGCCAGTCGCTGTTGAATGCCGCCGTTTCACAGCCGAGAGCCTGCGCCAGCAAGCAGCCGAGTGCACCGTCAACATCCCCTTCTTCGCAGATGTTGATCCCATCGGAAGCGAGCCGCGGCACTGCCAAATAGGGCCAAACGCCGAATTCGTTCGGCATTTCGGGCCAACAACGCAAAGCAATGGCATCCAGGTTTTCCGATTCGACCAGTTCCCGAATTGCCAGATAATATCGGGACGAGATGTTCCAAACGTCATCGGAAAGCGTTACACCGCCACGGACGGGCAGTTTCAGTGCTTCGGCTTTTTTGCGATCCGCCGCAACAACATCATCGGGATAGGATCGAACCAACGTGAAAAATTCGTGCAAGCCGAATCGCCGTAATCGTGTGCCGAGCAGCCGAAGCATGGCGGCGGCATCGACTGCCATATTCATGAAGCCGGGTGCATGGTCGCCGACCAAACCAACCCGCGCCTGACGCAACTTGGCAGCAGCGGCGGAACCATAGATTGCATTGTTCAGGTCTTGGACGGCTTGTGTGTTGCCGGGCATTCCATAAACGAGGTACGGCGGCATTCCGGCTTGTGCCATGCCGGAAGTCCAATTATGAGCAGCGACCAAACCGCAGGCGGAAACTTTGGGATTCTTCGGATTTTCCGGTGTTGCCCAAACGATAATTCCGCCGCACCATTCGGCAAGCAGAATGGGCCAAAGATTGCCGTCTCCCATCGTCGGCTGCGAAATGATGATCGTTTCGACTTCGGCTTTGTAGCAAGCGATGATTGCCTGATCCATCTCGTTTTCGTCGGTGATCGGACCGAAAAATACCGGTTCAAAGGGGGAAGCCTGTAATTGGGTGCGGATTCCCTTTTCAAGAAAGGCTCCCCAAGCGGGTTCAAAACCGGGTCGTTTGCGACCAATAAAAAAAACGGCAACTTTCATACTGTCCTGTCCGAGAAACGGGAAAAACGCAATCGTCTGATAACCAACCCCTCATCAGCGTACACGAATTTTCAGTAACCGCAATGTTTTTTTTGACCAAAAATTCTGCTTTTTTGGCAGCCCCAATTTTTGCTCGACTCCATCAAGAATATCGGAATGCTGCTGCGCTTCCGACTTTTACTATTCTACGGATTCAGCGACTGTGCCACATCGGTTCGATACGCTACCACTGCCGGCAGATAACCGACCAGCGATGCCAACAAAATCAAGCCCGGTATCAAAACCAACTCCGAAATCTGAAAATGCCAAGGATTGACGACGACCATCACCGCACTGGCAATGATCGGACCCACGGCGGCAATCAAGCCATGTCCGATGACCATGCCGATCAGTCCGCCGCCGAGCGAGAGCAAAATGGATTCCAGCAAAATGATCAACATGACAGTGCCTCGGCTTGCTCCTAATGCCCGCATAATCGCAATTTCCTGACGACGTTCGTTCATCGAATTGTAAATGCTGACCATCATGCCGATTGCCGCCACGATAATGACCATGATGGCAAAAATAATCAAGACCGTTTGAATTCGTCCAACGATCATTTCAAACAGCCGGGTGATTTCATAAGTCGGCTTTGCCACCTGCACATCCAGATCGGCAACGAGTCGATCTCCCAGCGACATGGTCAGCGGATTCAAATCTGTTTTGACCAATTCGGAATCGAACCGAACGACTGTCCCGCCCCGTTCATCCTGCGTAACGGTCGGTTTGACATCTTTCTCTTTTGTCAAAACCAGAATGGCGGAAATACGTTGATCGGCACGCCTTGTCAGCACCTTGTCGAGAGCCCTTCGCTCTACGTGGTTATTCATCACGAAAAACCCTTCCAGGTTGATGAACACCGCCTGATCGTTCGGCGTGCCGGTCGGATCAAGGATTCCCACAACGGTAAACATATCCGGTTCGGGAACTTCTTCGGACGGAACATATCGGGAAAGCGAAGCCTTAAATCGACTGCCGATTTTTAATCCCGAAGTTTTGGCAGCGGTGTAACCCAGTACGGCTTCAAAATCCCCCCCCGCATCCATGTTTCGTCCTTCACGGAAGGTGTAGGGATATTTGTCGAGATAACGCAGTTCGGAGAAAAATTTGGGGGTGGTCGCAACGACCTGCATCCCGCCGAAAATGTGGTCGGCGAGAGCAATCGGAATGGCGGTTTCGACTTCGGGAGCATAAGGTCCTGTTTCGATTTGCAGAAAGTAATCGTAAGGGATCGTATCGCTCAAATAACTGGAATAGAAGACGGCACCGAGAACGACTTCGAGTGGCGAACCTTTGGGCGGTCCGACGACGATGTCATAGCCTTGGGCACTTCGCATGAATGTTTGGGTCAACACACCATGAATGACGATAACGGCAACAACGAGCGCAACGCCGAGTCCCATGGAGAACGCCGTCAAACCGGACGCTAATGAGCGATGCTGAATACTACGCCAAGCAATTTTCCAAAGCGGCATTGGGTCGAGGGACAAAAAAGACAACCGAATGTGGACCGCCCATTGTACCTTGTGCGGCAAGTTTCGGCAAGGGCAACAGACAAACAAAGCCCACAAGAAAAATAGGTTGAACCAACAGAGTCTTGAAAATTTTTAGGAACGTGATACAATTCGCAGTGCAGAGTAAAGTGAATCAGTCAATCGAACAACATTTCCTAAATCAATGTTACTACAATCCAAACTCTCCTCTCGCATACTCAATCTTGGATTGGTCTTCATGGCAACCACACTGTTACTCCCGTTCAAATGGTTGCAGATATTGAGGTTACAAAAGGCGGCTGTTTTCAGTTGTCTCATTGCCGGATTTGTCATTCCCGCTCACTGGGTCGTTTCCGCTCATGAAATAACCGCCGGGGTTGCACCGGAGGCTACCGCAGTCGCGGCTCACCCTCATGTGCAAGGGAAGATGGGACACCTTCCCCTGCTTTCCCCACTCATTCAAGACCTCGGACTGATTCTCATCGCCGCTGCCGTGATGCTGTTGATCTTCAAGTGGTTACGGCAACCTGCCATCCTCGGCTATCTCGTTGCCGGTTTCGTCGTGAGTCCCTATTTTCTGCCCACTGATCCCGGACACCCTTTGTACAAATCGTATGAATGGCTGTACCAATACGACTTGCTTGTCTTTCTATCGCAAATCTTGAGTGTCCGTGACACAGCAAACATTCACATGTGGGCTGAACTCGGCATCATTTTCGTGCTCTTCGGGCTAGGACTGAAATTCAGTTTCCAAAAACTGCTTGCCATTGGTCGCGAAGCAACCGTTGCTGGCGGTTTTGAAGTCATTTCGACGACCATTATCGGTTTTTTCATTGGTCGGATGCTCGGTTGGGAACCCATTTACAGCATCTTCTTCGGGGCAATGCTTGCGATGTCTTCGACAACGGTCATTCTCAAGACGTTCGATAATCTGAAATTGCAAGGGAAGGCGTATGCGCCGATTGTGTTCGGTGCGTTGGTGGTCGAGGACTTATTGGCTGTATTGCTCCTTGTTCTTCTCTCCTCCATTGCGATTTCGCAAACGTTTGTCGGTGGAGAACTTGCGTTCGCAATACTAGAACTCCTCTTTTTCCTTGTGCTTTGGCTCATCGCGGGGATATTTTTGCTTCCGTGGTTTCTGAAAAGGTGCAGAAAACTGCTGAACGACGAAATCCTGCTACTCGTTTCCGCCAGTCTTTGCTTCCTCATGGTCATGATCGCCTGCGGCACCGGTTTTACCTCCGCCCTCGGTGCGTTCGTCATGGGATCAATACTTGCCGAAACTGCCAAAGGCGCACGCATCCGATATGTGATACGTCCGGTCAAAAACCTGTTTGCGGCGGTTCTTTTCGTTTACGTGGGAATGATGATTGATCCGGCAATGCTCTACAAGCATGCCGGAGCCATTCTCCTCCTCGCCTTTCTGACCGTATTTATCAAGTTTTTTGCGATGGGACTGGGAGCATTGATTGCCGGTTACAACATCCGCAATGCAATGTGCGCCGGGTTCAGTAAGGCACAGATCGGTGAATTTGCATTCATCATCGCAATCCTTGGGAAACAGTTCGAGGTCATCGACCAGTTCTTGTTTTCGATCATTGTTGCCGCTTCCGCCATTACGATGTTGATGACACCGTATTTGATCTTTTTCTCCGATGTTATTTCCCAATGGTTGGATCGTTTGATTCCCGAAAAGTTTGCGCTCGTGGCTCTGCGGTACGAAATTGCTATGGACGAAACGGTTGATCGGGAAAGCATCCCGCTTGTGTTTTGGAGGACGCATGGTTTGGCAATCATGCTCAACGTGGTGTTCGTCGTTGCAATCGCACTGGGTACACATTGGTTGATACCGGACGTTGACTCACTTTCGCCGATTGCCCTGCTGGGATTTGCCGTTGCCCTACTTGCTACCTTGCCATGCTTCTGGGGTATTTTCCACGGACGGCAGCCGCGTCAGGAACAATACGATTCGGAAACATGGAGCCGACTGCAACAATTACGGTTTGGTATTACGGTCATTCGATTCCTTACCGGATCAATTTTAGTGGTCTTTTTTGTCAGTCGATTTATGGATGTCCAATCCGCTGCCGGGGCGGTTGTGTCCGTCAGTATTGTGGTTTTCCTGTTTCTGTTCGACCATTGGATTGGCGGGTTCTATCATCGAATCGAGGCACTGTTCATGTCGCATCTGTCGGACAAAGAACGTGCAGCCGTTGAAGATCGTGCGACACATTCCCATTTAATGCCTTGGCAAGCGAAACTAACGGAATTCACGATTTCGGAGTATTCGCCGCTGGTGATGAAAACGCTCCAAGGTTCGGATTTGAAGCAGCAATTCGGCGTAACAGTCGCTGTCATTAAGCGGGCAGGAAAGGACATCGTTGCTCCACGGGCGGATGAATACCTCTTGCCGAGTGATCAACTGTGCTTGATCGGCACCTACCAGCAACTGCTCGCTGCACAGGCGGTGATTGAATTTCAGCCGGAAACGGAAGCGACCGAAGCCGAGGAGCACCAATTCGGCATGGAGCCTTTTCGTTTACGTCCAGAACACCTCTTTGTTGGCAAGACAATCCGGGAATGTGGAACCCGCGAATTGGTCAATGGATTGGTTGTCGGAGTAGAACGCGACGAGCAGCGGCATTTGAATCCCGATCCGAATATGGTCCTCCAAAGCGGCGACATGGTATGGCTTGTCGGCGAAAAGCAGTTGCTCGCCAAATTAATGAAATCGGGCTGAAATCGTACGATTGTGTTCACAGAGCCAGTAGTGTAAGCAGGGACAGCGATCCGTACTGCTCGCCCGTTACTGGAAGAGAGTGGGCGACATTCTCACTTGACAACGCATGAAAAAGTGATAGCATGGCTGGCACTGGAAGTTGAAGAGAGGTAGCCAGTGAAAAATATCATACACCTGCTTGCGGTCAATTTTTTAGGACAATCTCCGGCATGGTATAAAATTACCATTGTCTCTTTTCTGATCCTGAACCCGCTGCTGTATTTTTGTCTTCCCGAACATGTCGATTACTTCGAACATATCGAACATTTCGGTCATTTCGTCGCCGGATGGGCAGTGTTGATTCAGTTTATTTTTGCCCTTGCCTGCGCTCTGAAATGTTATCCGCTTCAACCGGGCGGCTTGATTGCCATAGAGTCGTTAGTTATTGGACTTACAGATCCCGAAACGATCTACAAGGAAGTGATTACTAACGCTCCCACTTTGCTGTTGCTCATCTTCATGGTTTCGGCAATTTATTTTATCAAAGATGTGCTTTTCATCGCAATGACCAAACTGTTTCTTGTATTCAGGAAAAAATACACGCTCTCTTTGGTTTTTTGTTTAATTTGTGCGTCTTTGTCCGCTTTTTTGGATGCGCTCACGCTCGTGGCAGTCGCGATTGCCGTGTGCTTCAATTTTTATGCGATCTATTACAGAGTTGCCAGTAATAGCGACAATGACGAGGAATTGGAAGAATTCCGGGGTTTTCTGCGAAACTTAATCATCCATGGAACGGTGGGAACGATTATCGGCGGAACAATGACGGAAGTGGGAGAACCGCAAAACATCATGATCGGAACCATCATGGGATGGTCTTTCATGGAATTTATCGCTCATTGTGCGCCGATTGCGGCACCGGCGGCGATTGCCGGTTTTTGCGTTTGTTTCACGGTGGAATTTTTTAAACTCCCCGGCTTTCACTACCAAATGCCGGAAAGAGCACGGGAGTTAATCTTAAAAGATTACACCAAAAAAATTCAAGAGATGACCGTGCAAAATTTTTATGTCTATGCCATTCAAACCATCGTGCTCGTCCTATTGGTGTTTGCCCTTGCTTTTCATGTGGCGGAGGTCGGCTTGATAGGTATTGGAATCATCATCATTGTTACAGCGTTCACAGGACTCACCAAAGAGCATGATCTGGGAGTGGCGTTTACAAACGCCATGCCTTTCGTCGTGCTGATCGTGGTGTTTTTCTCCATTCTCGGAGTCGTCCACTCGCAGCATCTCGTGACTCCACTGGCGGAGTGGGTCTTTACTTTCAGCGGAAAGACGCAACACATCGTCCTTTATCTCGTCAACGGAACGCTCTCATTTGTCAGTGATAATGTGTTTATTGCAACGATCTTTATCAACGAAGTGGAAAGTGCCTACGTCGGCGGGATTATCTGCCAAATGTTCAGCCACTTCAATGATGCCGGTATTAGTCTTGACGTGGCGTATGCGAACGGACATGTTGCTCACACGATTAATCAATACATTAATTCGCTTCCTGATCTCAGGCTTCCGCCTGATGGTGCGGTGTTGTCTCAGTTTATCCAAGATGTCGAGACCGCCTGCCAAAATGGACCTGCCGCCCTTGACGCACTCAAAGCCCAATATGTTGGCAAACCCTTTATTTCAAGGGCAGAGTATGAAAAACTTGCCGTTGTTGTGAATATGGGAACGAATATCCCCGCGATGGCTACGCCCAATGGACATGCGGCTCTTCTTTTCCTTTTGACTTCGGCACTTGCTCCGCTGTTAAAACTGTCGTATTATCAAATGGTTAAACTCACTCTCCCCTATACGATTACAATGGCAACTGCGGGGGGGGTGGCAATATACTTTTTCCTTTAAGGAGAAAAAAATGGAATCCAATGAAGTATTGATTACTTTTATTGTAAGTCATGGCGATGCTTATGATGTAATGACTGCCGCAAGAGAAGCAGGCGCAAAAGGGGGAACGATCCTGGACGGACACGGTACGCGCAGAGAAGACGATGTTCAGTTCTTTGGAATGACATTAGTCGCGGAAAAAGAGATGCTCCTTATTGTAGCGGAAAAAGACTTGGCGGAAAACATTTTGAATGCGGTCAAAGATTTGCCCGTGTTCAAAAAAACCGGCGGCGGAATTATCTACACCACCGATGTTAAGAGGTTTATTCCTTAGTTTTTGGTACCTCTGTTCTGTTTGTCTGGTTCGCCCTGCAAGCGGACCGGAACCCGGTTTGTTTCGCATTTGATGTCGGACAAAGAACGTTCAACCAACCGATGTCGCAAGAAAGGTAAAGGATGACGATGACCAATTACTGTTACGTTGAGAGTAGAGCCGCAATCATCAAATTGCGGCTCTGAGGTAACTTGAATCCCTATAAGAATATCAGCGTTACAACCACCATCAGCGGCACAACGATCAGGAAACTGTACACCATAAAGCCGAAGAAACTTGGCATTTTCACGCCGTCCTGTTCGGCAATTGATTTGACCAGAAAGTTCGGCGCATTGGCAATGTACGTTACCGCTCCCGTAAAAATCGTCCCCAAAGTAACTGCAATCAACAGGTAGTGATCAATGTATCCGCCTCGGATGGGAACCCCGTCAAATGCGCGACCCGTTCTTTCACGCCACTCCTTTCTTTCCACATCATTTCCGGGGGTCGGAGACATCGTTCTTGCTGCCTCAAAGAACACGAGATACGTCGGGGCATTATCCAGTGCCGTACTTAACGTGACTGTTGACCAAAAGAAGAGTTTTTCTTCTTTGATCCCGGTCAGATGTTGCGCGTGTATAACCGCTGCGCGTCCCTCCGAGTCCAAAATTTGTAGCGGTGCCTGCATACAAAGGAAAATGCCGAAGAAGAGTGCTGCCACTTCGCTGATGGCGAAAAAGTTAAAGACGTTTTCCTTGCGGATCAAGCGGCTACTGAAATAGAGCGAAATGGCGGCAAGTCCTAATTGAATTGCTTCACGCAAATAAAACCACGGATACCAACTCGTTCCGATGACGGGTCTGCCCGGATCAAGAAATGCAACCGCTGCAATGACACCGAGCAACAGCGGCAGGTTCAGTACCCAGCCGGAAACGGTAAAAATCTGTTGCGTGGTGTCGTCTTTCTTCAATCGGTACTTTTGGGATTCCGCCGGATACGCTAAAAAGTGATCTGCGCAGAAGTAGATCAAGAGGAGTGCAGTGTTCATGAACAACCACATGGGCCAAAGGACAAAGAGAGGCCATTCAAACGCAACTCCCCGAAGATACCCGAGGAACAGCGGCGGATCGCCAAGCGGGGTCAGACAGCCGCCGCAATTACAGACGGTAAAAATGAAAAAAACAACTGTGTGGACCTTGTTTTCCCGCTCCCGATTCATATCGAGTAAAGGACGGATCAAGAGTGCTGCCGCTCCGGTCGTGCCCATAAAACTCGCCAACAATGCCCCAAGGGCTAAAATCATCGTGTTGACTATCGGTGTCGCTTTCAAACTACTGGTAATACGGATTCCGCCGGTGATCGAAAAAAGTGCAAACAGCAGAACGATGAACGGCAAAAACTCATAAATGACGGCGTTAATGAACATGGCTCTGGCGACGGCGAAATGACCATGTTCTATCGGACTAATTTCGATGTTGCCGGGCCAATGTTGGTGAACGGGAAAATCGCAGAGGAAAAAGTAGTAGAGCAATGCCAAAACCCCGAGACTTGCGGAAACACAAAATTTTCGGGTGTTGTTTTCCCACCAATGGGCAATAGACGGAATCAGTGGAAAAAAGGCGATGCAGAGCAACAGCACCGCAAAGGGAATGATCATGTAAAATGGCGGATGATGTTTGACGTGTGCTTCTTCGGCGTGTTCCTTTTCGGCGTGATCGGGATCGGTAGTAACATCACCACTGGGTTCATCCTTATATTTTTCTGAAACTTTGAATGTTTCATTGGACATTTCCGTCCATTTTTGCGGCAGTCCCATGCTGAGAAGGGCACCATAAAAAACGAGAACAAGGGCAAGTGCCCCCGCTACATGATTCAGGTATTTGGTCGGCTTCGCTTCGTGTACGTGTTCGTGCTGGTGTCCTTCGGAGGCAAGGTGGTGTTCTGTCATGCTGTTCGTGACGTTGGAAAATTGGTGAAGGTGCCGGAGACAATTATTTCGGTAGCATTAGAACAGATTTTGGTGGGAAAATCAAGCCGTCTGGAACATCGCGGCGGCGGAATTCAGTTCCCTCTTGTACGTTGCGCCGTCTTGAATCCCCCGGCGTTCATGGTAGTCTAACAATGCCTGAAACTTCTTTTCATGGGAGACATGATGTCCACGCATACCCGACGGACTTTTCTGAAAACATCGGCACTCGTCCTGCCACCGCTCGTCTTGCCCACGACAGTTCTCGGACGAGACGGTACTGCTCCGAACAGTAAAATCACGCTCGGCGGAATCGGAATCAACGTTCGTGGTGAATACGTGTTGGAACGAATGCTCGGACAACCTGATGTCCAATGTCTCGCCGTTTGCGACATTCGGGCAGACCGACGCAAAACGATCAAAGAACTCGTTGACAAACGTTACGGCAATACCGACTGTGCGACCTATCGTGATTTCCGCGAACTGCTGGAACGCAAAGACATCGACTCCGTTCTGATTGCCACCGGAGACCACTGGCACGCCCACCTTTCCATTTATGCCGCCAGAGCAGGAAAAGATGTTTATTGTGAAAAGCCGTGTGCGATGACCATGAATCTCTGCCAAAAACTCGCGGCAGCAATGAGGCAGTACGGCACTATATTTCAAGGCGGAACACAGCGGCGAAGTCTGGAAAATTTCCGATTTGCCGCTGAATTAGCACGGAGCGGCAAACTTGGCAAAATTCACACCGTTCACGCCTCCATTCATCCTTTGCAGAGTCGGTATGATTGGTATCCGCCGCAACCGTTGCCCGACCGGGAGACAATCGACTGGGACATGTGGCTCGGACCGGCACCGTGGCGACCGTACAATAAGGGTTATGTTACGGGCAGATGGCGAGGACACCACGATTTTGACTCCGGCTGCAAACTTCATGACTGGGGAGCGCATACCGTCGATCTTTGCCAATGGGCATTGGATGCCGACGGCAATGCTCCGATGCGATACTGGACGGAAGGTGATCACTGTTTTGCGACATACAAGGATGGCGTTAAACTTATAATGCGTCCCGACGGTTGGCAGGAACACGGTGGTTGTCCCGTCCGCTTTGAAGGAGACGAAGGTTGGATCGAAACCGGCGACAGCGGACGGATTGTCGTGTCCTCCGATTCGCTACGAAAAGAACCGATGACCGAATCGTTTTTCGGCACTGATCCTCTTCCGCATGTCCGCAATTTTTTCGATTGTGTGAAGACTCGCCGCCAACCGGTGTGTCATGCCGATGTGATTGCCGGTTCGCACCTCGTCTGCCACGCCTCGGCACTGTCATGGAAGTTGAAACGTGAATTGACGTATGACCCCGTCAAGGTTGAATTCGCCGACGATGAGGCGAATCGGATGCGAGTTCGTGAGTGGCGTGAACCGTGGAGCGTTTGATGCGGTGCCGGATGGTAGAAAATCAGTGCCTCTCTTGCCAGCACCGTTGCTTGTTCCGCACGGTGTCCATTTGGTCCCTGTGCATCGTGCCACGGATAGGATAATACAATGAGTTTCACTGGCAGAAATTATATCGGAAGCCAGCGAATTGGGGGAGCCCCCGACGAGGTCCTATTCCACTACGTCGAGTCCCATGCTTCGGGCAGTACCGGCAAGGATATTCCTTGCGGCTTCGACACTTCGGGCATTGAGGTCTTTCATTTTCTTGGCGGCAATATCGTCGAGTTGCTTCTTGGTAACTTGTCCGACTTTGACTCGTGGAACATTGCCGCTGCCGCTCACAATGCTTGCCGCCTGCTTGAGCAGATCAACACTATGCGGTGTTTTGGTCTCGAGTTCAAACGTCCGATCCCCAAAAACTTTCACGACGACCGGTATTCTCATGCCGAGGTCTCCCTTGGTGCGTTCATTAAACTGTTGAACGAACTGTCCCAAGTTGAGACCGTACTTACCGAGAGCCGTCCCGACCGGTGGTGCCGCTGTTGCCTGTCCACCCTTTGCATGAAACCGAACTGTTGCTGTAAGTTGCTTTGCCATAATAGTCAATCGCGACACCGACGGACGCTCACACGTCGGACGATTATCGTTTTTCCACCGCGAATCCGGGGGTATTGTACCACAGAACGGAAAACAGACAAGCGGGAGCACACAGAACAGGGATAGTGAACGAGCAAACCGAGTTTTTTTAACGATGCCTTCGATTCGTTTCGCACTGAAATTTTCAGTGCAAAATGCGGTTTTTTGTCCTGAAATGTGATTCCACATAAGACCTCGTGCAGATTGCTCGGAGTCCGGTATTTTCGGTGCAAAACAGTGATGTTCAGCGAAATTTGGAGTGTCAAGTCGTAAAATAGCCTCCGAACAACAGGCGTTTCGGACTGGAAAATACGGTATCGGAGTTTTTTTACACGATGTAAAAAAGGAGTCAGGAGTCAGCATACAGGAGTCAGGCGAAGGGACAAATTCATGGGGTTGTACTCGACGCAGTGTCAAGAACCGTCAGCGAAACTTCTGACGATTTCTGATAATCGACATGATACACTCTCGTTCGAACATTGAATTTCAACGAACATAACTTCATGACACTTCTATCGAACCTTTGGCAGATTTTAAGATCGGCACCGCAAATCCTCGGCATCATCAAAGCCATCATTGATGTCGTCGGATCAACGCAAGTACAGAAAATCCTTGAATCAATTCGAGATGCACTGAAAACGGAAATGTTGCCGGGTGTCATCCCAACATCTGAACCGGAACGAGAGCGACTCGTCAAAAGGATTTTGCGAAGGTTGGCAGAATCAGGAGAAAGAAGTAAGGAGTCAGGAGACAAAAATTTTTAATTCCGACTCCTCCCATTTACCGGCGGGCTAATGCCCGCCGCTCTCAACCTTACTCCTCCCATGACCAACACTGAAAAACGCCTTTCCGACATTGAAGCCATTCTCCGCACACTGACGGAGAAAAAACGGTCCACGTTCCAAAAGATTTGGACTTGGATCAAACCGTATCTTGTGCCGTTTGTTCTCGGCATGATCCTCGGCGGACTTTCGACCTATTCATTTGTCTCTCAACAGCAAGCGGCATCAGGAGGTGCCGCGATCCCTTTTCCGAGCGGCAAGCCCTCGCCGAGTCTTTCGGCATTGCCGCCGAGCGACTCGAACGAGGAGACTGCCGATTCCTCGTCGATGAGTACCTTCGCACTTCCATCGCAAGTCAATCCGGCAGCGGACAATGGGCAAACGAGATCGACAAAATTATTCAGAACGCTCACTCGTCGGACGCGGTAGTGTATGCGAGAAATTTGCGAGCGATTGCGAAAGGACTAAAACCATGAACAAAATTGATGAAAACAATTACGGTTACATTCCCGACGAATTCGCTCCCGAAGACGTTTTGGAATTTAACGCCCTGACCGGAAAGTATGATCCGTCAGGTCAACCCGCCATCGTTGCCTGGGATTCGCTTGAACCACATGTCCGAGAACAAGCCGATACGATGGACAAAATCCGAGCCGCTGGATGGAAAGTGTTGTGGTGGGACATTGCCCGGTTCTGCAAGATTCCGATTTGGGAATCGAACCAAGGGCAACTCGGCAGTTGTGCCGGTTGGTCGGCAGCAAATGGATACATGATCACTGTGCTGTACCAAATGATGCTCGGTGCCTTTCGCTTCGTTCCGATCAATCCGCTGGCAATGTGGGTACGGACGAAAAACTGGTCGATGTCCGGTGGACAAAGCATGAGCAAGGTCATGGTCGGCGGCAATCAGTTTGGCAATTATCCGGTACAACTCGTCGGCGAGTACAGCACCAGATTGACGAGAGAACTTATCAGCAAAATTGAAGCGGCAACGGATGAGGCAACGTTGCACCAATTTGGTGCATGTCGATTAGCACAAGAGCGGGGAGGCGTTAGCCCCCCGGTTTTGACGGAACGAATCATTCTTTGCCTTCGGGCGGGGATGGTCGTTTGCATCGGCAACAGTGTTCGAGTATCGGGCAGCCGCATTGATGAAAACAATATGCGGGTGGCTATCTGCCCGTCCGGCTCGGACCTCGGCGGTACTTGGGCGCATGCAACGCTGCTCGACGGCTATGCGGTAGTGAACGGCACAACTTATTTGCACTGGACGAATTCGCATGGCAACAGGTATAAAGGACAGGATCGGTGCAACACGCCGGAGAGCGGATGCTGGATGACGGTCAAGACATTGACGCAGTTTTGCGGTGGACGCTACACGGACGCATTTTGCATCTATCGAGCAGAGGCACCGGCGGACAAGGGGAGAACAAATTTGACACCGGCAACGTTTGGAACATTGCAATAATTGTTTCGTCATTCCCGCGTAGGCGGGAATCTAGACGTAAGACTCGGCAAGTCTTCTCTCTAGACCCCCGCCTACGCGGGGGTGACTAAAAATGGGGGTGACGGAGATTTTCAAGGAACATCAACTATGGAAAAAACTTTTGCATTAGGAATATCAGGAATGTTTGCAACACTGACCACAGGCGTGTGCGGCGTGCCCGCCCTGTTTGCGCAAGCAGACGCACTGACTTTTTTGGGACTTGCCGAGCGGCTCGGTCTGGGGGTGGTGATGGCAATTTTGGGCTACAAGATCATCATCAAGATTATTGACGTTTTCGGACCGCCGCTGCTCGCTCGTTTGAATACACACGATGCCGAAGTGCAGAACAAATTGTCGGGCATCGAGAAAAAGGTCAGCGATATTGAGGGGCATTTGCAAAAGTAGGCAACTGACCTTGAAAATTTTATGCGATTCCGATAGACTCCCCTGCATGGAACGATTTTCAGAACGTCGCAATAAAATCCGCCGAGCCGTTGCCAAGCAGAAACTCAATGCGTTGCTGGTAACAAACTCTATCAACGTTCGCTATCTCACAGGTTTCACCGGCGGCTCCGGGTTCCTTTTGATTCAACCCAGCGGCGATACGATTTTGAGCGATCCTCGATTTACAATCCAAATCGACGAGGAGTGTCCTGGTCTCCATGCCGTGATCCGCCCACGAAGCGAATCAACTGCCCAAACGCTCACTAAATTGCTCGGCAAAACGACGACCGGCAAACTCGGTATCGAAGCCGAAACGATGACCGTCGCCCAGCATGAAAAACTGTGCGACAATTTTTCACATTGGCAACTGGTTCCGACCAAAGGAATCGTCGAAGAGTTACGGCAAATCAAGGATAAGGAAGAAATCGCTCTGATTCGCCAAGCCGTTGGCATTGCCGTCGATGCCTTTCAACAGATACGCAGTCAACTACACTCTTCGTTGAACGAGATCGACATTCGTAATGCGTTGGAATATCAAATGCTGTTGTTTGGTGCAGAAGACAAGAGTTTTCCGACGATCATTGGTGCTGGTGCGCGTGCCGCTTTGCCGCACGCAACTCCCAGTGAGCAAACACTTTCGGGACAGTCGCACCTTCTTTTCGACTGGGGCTGCGTGGTCAACGGTTACATGAGCGATTTAACGAGGGTGCTGATTCTGTCGCCCCAAAATAAATCAACCCAAGATAAAAAACTCCGAACGGTGTATGAGACCGTCTTGAACGCACAGGAAGCCGCGATTGCCGCCATCAAGCCGGGCAAAACCTGCGAAGAAATTGATGCGATTGCCCGAAACATCATTACGGATGCGGGTTTCGGAAAGCACTTTGGTCACGGACTCGGTCATTCGATTGGTTTACAGGTTCATGAAAATCCACGTTTTGCGCCGGGCGACAAAACGGTCCTGAAAGTCGGTATGGTCTTGACTGTCGAACCGGGCATCTATCTCAAAGGCTGGGGCGGAGTCCGTATTGAAGACGATATTCTCGTTACCCAATCCGGCTGCGAAGTGTTGAGCAAAGCGGTGCCGAAAGCGTTCGACGCAATGGTGGAAGGAGTATCATGATTTCCGTTCTCCTATCTTTTGGCTCGAATTTGGGTGATCGGCGCAAAACGCTTGACGGGGCTTGGTATGCACTGGGTCAGACGGCACAGATTGAAGCGGTCCAATTGAGTTCCTTTTACGAGACCGAATCGGTCGGCGGACCTGCGAATCAACCGAAATACCTCAATGCCGCCGGAATCATTCAAACGACGATACCGCCGGAAAATTTACTCGCCATTCTTCAAAAGATCGAAGCCGATTTCGGTCGGATTCGTGCCGAACGTTGGGGAGCACGCACACTGGACATCGACATTGTGCTCTACGGAGACCGAATTGTGGAGTCCCCCTTCTTGGTGATTCCACATCTTGAAATGCTGCATCGGCAGTTCGTTCTTGACCCTGCAAAAGAGATTGCCGCCGATTGGATTCACCCTCTCACCAGAAAAACGATTGGAGAACACTGGCAGGAACTTCATTTTGGCTAGACTCGTTATAATGGTTTTGACGATTATGGCACGGGGAGGGTGGTACGAGAGTGCATGAATTTTCCCTGAGGGATTGTCCCGCAGGGGCAAGGAACTTCATGTGAAATGACCACGTATTATTTACACACCCTGTTTACAATCGATGAAACGAGTGATCATACTTTTATTCGTACTGTTTTGTGGCACACTCTTTGCCAGCGAAGACGACCTTCGGCAGGTTCGGTCGCTGGCAGAGCGTGGACAATTTGGTGCCGTCGAAGCCTTCTGCCAAGAAAGATTCACACAGTCCGATCTTGATGAAACCGACAAACTTCTACTCGCAATAGAACTCGTTCGTTCTCGTTCCATGCAGTTGCTTACCGTCGAACCGGCACAGCGCACCCGAATGGTCAATCGACTTGAATCTCTCGAATCGACCTGGCTTACAACCTCCGCCGATTCCGCCGTTCCAGACCTCGCTCTTGCCAAAATGACGCTCCGATTGCAATTTGCGATGGCTTATCGATCTTTCGGCGATTATCTGCGTCTCGAAGCCGATGCCGTCCCAGAGTCGAGCAAGCAGGCTGCCTATCAGCAAGCCCGAATCCCTTTACAAGACGCTCTCGAACGACTGAAAAAATGTCAGCAAGAACTTCAGAGCCTTCGGCAACGGCTGGGAAACAATGCGGATTCCTCTTTGAAGCAACGACTGTTGGCATTGGAGCATTCGATCACCATGCAACAGGGCATTGCCCAAAAATCACTGGCACTCGCCTTTCCTGTGGAAGCGGAGCGCAACTTTGAACTTCGGCGAGCCGCCGACACGCTTTCCGAATTGGCTTCGCTGAACAGTACCGAACCGGTCATGATTCAGTGCAAGATCGAAAAAGCGGCATGTCATCGGCTTTGCGGTGAACTCGACCGATGTGCGGAAATACTGACGCAACTTCGAGACGCTCCTCTGACACCGGAGTGCCGACTGCAAACCGAAGCGGAATGGATTCGCTATCAGATTGCGGCAGGAGACAAGATTGCCGAGATGAGGCGACAGTATGCGGCAGATCGGGTCGATGTGAAACTCCATCCCGATTTTGATCTTGCCCGACTGGAACTCTTTCTCGTGAATAATCCTGCCCGGAACATTCGACCGGAAATCGCCGCCGCCACGAAATTGCAGGGAACGATTAGGCAATTAGGTCCCTACTGGGAACGCCGTGTTGGAATGACGGTCGGCACGCAGTCATCCGGCGCAACGGAATGGAACTCTGCGGAGATGTTGGCAACGCTTGCCGAGAATCACTATCGGGAAAGCCAGTTTGCGGAGTCGGCGGAATTGTACGAACAAGCGGCGGTCAAAGCCGATGCCAATCGTCAAACGGAAAACATTTTTCAGTATCACCGGCTTGCCGTCAGGTCTTGGGGCAAAGCATTGGAACAGTCCAAAGAGGAGTCAAAAACCGAATATCAGAACCGATTGATCTCTTTGTTGCGAAAACTGTCGGTACAGAATCCGCACCATCCTGAAGCATGGGAGTTGCATTTAGCGGCGATTGATTTTCAAGGACAACTCGTTGCGGCGCAGCCGGAATTGCTGGACGATTATCTGACACTGATCAAGGAACATGCGGCACTCTGGCAGGAGTCGCCGAAGTTGCAACTTCTCCATCGTCGGTCGGTCGTCTTGTTGGAGCGGCAGGGACGCATCGACGAAGCGGCGGCACTGTTACCGCTTCTTGACCCGGCACAGTTAAAGACATTGACACCGGCAATACAGCGTCTCCGTGTTCGGCAACTCGATTCCGAAGGCAACACGCAGGAGGCGGTGGATATGCTCACGATGTTGTTACAGCAAGGGCGTGAACCGGCAACGTTGCAACTCTTTGCGGAGATTCTTACCCGGCAGTCTGACGAAAAAAGTTTAAGATATGCCTTGGAATTTTGGACAGAGCTGGAACGAAGCGTGCCAAAGAATAGTGAACCATGGTGGACGGTGCGGGAGGGGATCATTGATGTTCTCTGCAAGTCCAATCGTCCCAACGATGCCAAAAAGTCTTTTGAGATGCTTCGCATTTTGTATCCCGAATTGGGCGGAGCAGAACGAAAAGCACGACTGATCAAGCGATTTGAGGAGAATTGAATCGGGTGCATCAAGATTGTCTTGCATGATTTTTGGAAGGCGTAGAAACTACCGTCATTCCCGCGGAAGCGGGAATCCAGATGGGAAAGACTAATTGTCGGTGGCAGTGGACTCGGTTAATGCTGTTTGCAATCTTTCACGGGCTTTTCGGCGCAGTGCCGTTTGTTCCCTCTCAAGCCGAAAATACTCACGGACTTCCTCGCTGGTCATCCCTGTGGTTTCCTCGCGAATTTCCGCTTGTATTTTGTTTTTCAGTTCCACAGTATCAAAACCGGGATAGTCGCCGATTTCCCAATCTTCGGGAAATACATAATCACATGCTCTCATGATTCACCTCGCTCTGGTTAGGGGACTGGATTCTAATTCTGGGATAGCCAAGTTTTTCGTTAACGTCGTTGTACCCAGCACGCCGGTACACAATGTGCCCGAAGTTCCAACTGACAAGCGCATCCGCATTGGCAAGTGTCGCAAGGGCAATGTGTTTGCAATCGTCAAGATTTGCCTTATCGACAACACCCTCGGCAATATACTGCGTTGCCAGTGCGTTGGATTCGTCTGTCGATTCCACACGTTCGATCAGGGATTCCGGCAAGGCATCAAAACCAGCGCGAATGTGCGCAGGTGCCCGTTTCAATTCTTTGTCCAGCACGTCTGACGCAATGATTACAAATTCTCCATTACGGGCTGCTTGCCAAAATCGCTTCGAGTCTTGCGAAAACTCTTTTCTGGGGGCACCGTAAACAACGGTTGTGTCCACGTAAATGCGCTTTTTCTTGTTTTCCATTCCGGTATTATACATTTTGCCCTCTCTTTCGGTCAAGGTTAGCAATGAGGTTTTCCTTGAGGAATTCATTCTCTCCTGACTCCCGATTCAGACATTCTTGTTATAATGAGACCATACGTTCTATGTCTCATCGGCTCAAAATACTTCATATTATTTCTTCGTGGGAGAGCGGAGTAGGAAACGAACTTGCAGAGTTCGCCGCTCGGCTTCCCCGTGATGAATTGGAAAGCGAAATCTGCGTGCTCGGCGGTGCAGAGAGCCGGAGCGTTCCCGATGTGCCGACGACCACACTGCACTTGCGAGGGGCGTTCGATGTCAGCACCTATCTCGGTGTTGGACGTATGCTCCGGCGTTTTCGTCCCGACATCGTCCATACTTGGGATGCTGTCGCCCAATCATACGGCGCAATTCATTGCGGTCCCCAACGTGTCCTTGCTGAAAAAAGGGACACTGATGTTCCGAACGGATGGTTCCAACAATATATCGACCGGAAAACAGACCGATTTATTGTTCCACAAAAAAACAATGCGTTGCCGATTGCCCAAACCCTCGTCATTCCTCCGTCCGCAGTTCCTCTCCCCCATTTTGAGCCGATTCCGGCGGAGGAATTGTTGGCAAAACTTGATTTTCCTTTGGTGGAATCGTCGGGAGACTACTATCCGGTGTTTCAACCGCAGTATGATCCGGCACGTCGCAATTACAAGCCGATTCCACCTCATCCGTCCCCCTTTTTGATCGGTGTCGTGTTGCCGCTCTGTTCGGAACATCGGATTCTCGATGCACTTTGGGTTTTTGAAACATTAAATCACGTTCACTTGAATTTTCATGCGTTTATCATCGGCGACGGCAAGGATCGGGAATTGTTCCTGCGCAGCCGGGATCGCTGGAAGTTATTCTCCAGAGTCCACTTTCTCGGCAATCGACACGACGTGGGTCGGCTGTTGCCCAGTTGTGATGTGCTGTTACATTTAAGTTCGTCGGCGGAACATTCCGGCACGATTTTATCGGCAATGTCTTGCGGTGTCCCGGTCATTGCGATGGAAACACCGGAAAGCCGGGCGTACATTTTGGACGGTACGACGGGAATTCTGATTCCCAGTGAAGGGGATTTTCGATTTTACCGCCGCACCGCCGCAAAGAGACTCTTGTTCCTGCTGGAAAACGTGGAACTGCGCAGGTCGATGCAACTCGCCGCAAAAGACCGCTTGGTCAAAGATTTCAATTTTGAGACGGCTATGCACCAACGAATTCAGGTGTACCGTGAGTGCCAACATCGTTGAACGCACCCGTTGCATCGCCACTTCGTTCATGGTATCATGGTACAGAGTTTACTTTTACAAGGAAAGGACTGATTCCAATGTACAAACGCTTATTCATTATTTTTGCGGTATCCCTGTCTTTCGTTACGGTTGGCGTTTTCGCACAGGACGCTCCGAAAGCGAAAAACGTGATCATCTTTATCGGTGATGGGATGGGCTTTAACAGCGACTTGGCGGGAACCTATTATCGGTATGGTGAAGCCGGAAAACAGAGTTATCATGCGTTTCCGGTTCGCGTCGGTTGCACCACTTACTCCCTGGAAGCCGATGCCCATGACGACCACGTGGGATACGATCCGGCGGTTTTCTGGAAGCCGTTCACTGCTGGCGAACGTGTCGAATTCACCGATTCGGCGGCGGCATCGACGGCGATTCACAGCGGGAGCAAAACATTAGATTTGAGGGTCGGTATTGACGCTCATGACAATCCCCTGGAACTCATTTCGGAAGTTGCCGTTAGGACCGGAAGAAAAGCAGGTTGTGTAACCTCGGATTTGATTTCCCGTGCGACACCCGCTGGTTTCTGTGCTCATTCGCCATCCCGGTACGATCTCGACGGGATTTTCAATCAAATGATCGACGAGAAGAGTCCTATATCGGTGGTCATGGGAGGTGGAGAGTGGTTCGATGCGGAAGGTAAAAAATGGGTTTTCGATCCAAACAATCCTGAAAATGACAAGGCAAAACGATCTTTTGGTGTCAGCAGTAAAGCAACTTGGGAAAAAACGAGAAGCGGCAGGGTCAATGGCTTTACCGTGATCAGCACGAGAAAACAATTCGAGGAGTTGGCATCGCCGAAACAGGGCACTTCATTACCTTCAAAGGTAATCGGGCTTATTCATTGCAAAGTTACCGTACCCCCTGTTGATGGTCCGCTCGATGACGTTGCGGCAACACGAGAATTATTCGATGCCGAATACGCCGGAGCGGTTCTCGATGATCTGCCGAGTTTGACAACAATGACGCTGGGAGCCATTAACGTTTTGATGCAGAACAACAACAAAGGATTCGTCCTGATGGTCGAAGGGGGCGCAATTGACCATGCCAACCATGGACACAATGCCGCAAGAAGCGTTCTGGAACACACCGGATTTTCAAAGGCGGTCGATGCCGTGATTCAATGGGTGGAAACAAACAGTTCGTGGCAGGAAACGCTTGTGATCGTAACGGGGGATCATGAAACGGGCAGACTTTGGGGTCCCGACACTTTTCGTGACAGAAACGGTAACAGTGTCTTCGACAGGAGTGATGTCTTCAATGATTTCAAACCCCTTGTCAGTACCGGGCGGGGCGATGTGCCGAGAGTCCAGTACGGTGACAGAGAGCACTCAAATGCCTTTGTTCCCTTGTACGCCAAAGGACCGGGCGCGGAGTTGTTCCTGAAACGGGTCAAGGGAACCGATACCAAGGCGGCGGCTATGTGGAACTTTTCCGGGCAGTATGTCGATAACACCGACATTTTTCACGTGATGAAAGCGGTGATCGCTCCGTAGATGTAGGATAGAAGGGACTACCGGCGACACAGTCGCCGGTTCTCGCACCGTTCTTCTGCCGCACTTAATCGGGAGTAGATCGGAAGCAGCGACCACACATCGTCAAAGTAGCCCGACAAAAACTGTTCGGCAACAAGTGTTCCCGCTTGTGATGCCTTTGGAAACCAATCGGCTTCCGATGCTAAAGCGGTGTGCGGTGGGGCTTTGTCCTTCCATTTTTCCAGAGCAGGACCGGCGAACAAAACGTTGTTGTGCAGATCGGCATGCTTCCACCAATCGGCAACGGTCATCAATGTCGGCTCTCGGAGCATTTCCACACCACTGGTGTCCGTTCGGCGTAAAACGGCGGCAACGACTTCGCCTCGTTGAGCGTCCACTCCAACAGAAATTGCAGGCGAGCCGGAGAGAGTGTCCCCGACGGCGAAAGCCACGGTTTGAAAGGTATCAAGAGCGATCACCTTTGCTCCGGTGGCATACGCAAATACTTTGGCGGCGGTAACACCAACGCGCAAGCCGGTGAACGAACCGGGACCTGCGACGACGGCAACCACATCGACCTCCTTTGGGGCGGTTTGCGTCGTTTCAAGAAGCGTGTGCAGTGCCGGATGGAGTGTTTGCGAACTCCGTCGGTCTCTCGGCAACACTATTTCTGCCAAGATGCGATTGTTGTCCAACAGTGCCACACTGCCGAATTTTTCCGTTGTTTCGAGAGCAAGTATTTTCATGGGGGTCTCTTTTCACAATCCGCCGAATTTCCGTTTTCGCTGAGCAAAATCTTGCAAGGCTTGGTCGAATAACGCAACATCGAAGTCGGGCCAACACTTTTCCGTTACCCAGATTTCTGCGTAACTCAACTGCCACAAAAGATAATTGCTCAACCGCTGTTCTCCTGCCGTTCGGATCAGCAAATCAGGATCACTCATACCCGCCGTGTAAAGATGATCCGCAATGCACTGTTCGTCAATCTGATCGCCCGGAATTTTGTTTTCGACAATTTTTTTGACGGCATCGACAATTTCGCCGCGTGAGCCGTAGTTCACCGCCAAACAAAGGCGAAGCCCTTTATTGTTTTTTGTCAATGTTTCCAATTCATCGATTGCGGCAAGAATGTCCCCGGCAATGCCAGCACGCCGTCCAATCACGGAAAAGCGAACGTCGTTTTTGAGGTGATTGTCCCGCCCCTTTTTCAAGTATGCCCGGAAGAGATTCATCAAAAGGTCGAGTTCCGGTTTGGGACGTTTCCAATTTTCACTGGAAAAGCAGTAGAGCGTGAGTTGTTCGATGTTCCGCCGGACGCATTCTTCGACAATTTCCTGCACCCTGACCGCTCCGGCTTGGTGTCCCTCGTGCCGAGGTAATCCCTGCCGGTTCGCCCAGCGTCCGTTACCGTCCATAATGATTGCAATATGCATGGGAAGGAGTTGGAAGGTAGAGAAAGGAGTGAGAAAGGGACGAACCGGCGGGCTTATGCCCGCCGCTCTTTGTCTTCTGTCTTCTGATTTCCGACTCCTCTAATATAACATTTTTTCGGCGATTCTGTACCTTCCGAAATCGGTCTTGCAATTCTCGCACGGAAATGTTATGCTACCGTCATCACGTAGAAAGCATGGAGAGTTTTCGATGAATCTTTTTCAAGGAAAGGAAATTCCGGTTCTGGTGCGATGGATGGTTCGTCGAGACTTTGCCCAAGTGTTGGCTATCGAACAGGCATGTTTTGAGTTTCCCTGGACGGAACAGGAATTTCGACAATGTCTGCAACAGCCGAACTGTCTGGGCATCATTGCGGAACACGAGGATCGTGTGGTCGGTTTTGTTGTTTATGAAACGCCGAAGAACCGCATTTTTATCACCAACGTTGCGGTCGATCCAGAATTTCAGCGGCGCCACATTGCCCGGCAGATGATTCAAAAACTTGTGTCCAAGATGCTGTACCAGCGTCGTCAAAAGATCATGATTGAAATTCGGGAGACGAATTTGTCCGCTCTGCTCTGTTTTCGTGCGCTGGGTTTTCGGGCATCGACCGTTCTCAAAAACTTTTATGAAGATCAGAGCGAAGACGCATACGTTCTTCAATACCGGCTCGGCATGGAACATATCAATCCTATCTATGCACCGGCAAGCCGAACGGATGCACTTCTTGTAGGATAAAGCAACACTCCTGAACAACCGTCAGCAATTCTTCTGACGGTTGCAGACGAGGGTATGGTAGAGTCTTTCGGCGTATCACCGGCGGGCTAACGCCCGCCGCTCATTCTAACTTCTCACTCCCTCCCATGTACGAATCACTTGATCTGCTCCGAACAGAGTGCCGATTGCTCGCCTATTCCAACGAATTCGCCCTCAATGCTCTCGAAAACCGAATCAACTACGTCATCGGACCAGGACACCGATACCAAGTCGTTGCCAAAAATTCCGAAGACACATGCCTTGCCCATAAAGTCCAAGACATCTTGGATACCTTCTGCGAGGAAAACGATTGGACACGTCGTCAACGAGAAATCATGCGGCGGAGAGACCGAGACGGTGAAGTCTTTTGTCGGCTCTTTCCTTCTCGAAAAGGGATATTACAGATTCGATTCGTTGAACCGGAGCAAGTGGGTACGCCGCCCCGACACTTCAACGAACCGAGTATGAGTTTTGGCATCCAGACCGAACGGTACGATACCGAGACGGTACTCGGATATTGGATCGACGGCACTTGGGTCGATGCTGACTCTATCCAACATCGTCGGGCAAATGTTGACAGCAATGTCAAACGGGGACTGCCCCTCTTTACGCCGGTTCGGAAAAATCTTCGTCGGGCAGAAAAACTGCTCCGAAACATGAGCGTCGTGGCAGAGATTCAATCGGCAATCGCTTTGATTCGTAAGCATCAAACGACGGAGCGGGAAGCGATTCGGCAGTTCGTGCAAAATCAAGCAACGAAAACAGTTACGGACGCAGAAACGGGACAGGTTCAGACCTTTCGGCACTTTTCGCCGGGGACGATTATTGATAGCGGCAGCAATACGGAGTATCAATTTCCGGCATCGGCGATTGATGCGAGCAAATACATTTTGGTCTTGCAGGCAGAACTTCGGGCGATTGCTTCCCGACTGGTGATGCCGGAGTTTATGCTTACGAGCGATGCGTCGAACGCCAATTACGCTTCGACGATGATTGCGGAAGGACCGGCAGTGCGGATGTTTGAGCGAGTCCAACATGAAATCATCGGTGAGGATCGTCAGTTGTTCAAGGCGGTCATTCGGGAAGCAATGTTGCAAGGTCTTTTGCCGGAGAAAACGTGGCAAAAAGTGTCGATTCATACGATTCCGCCAATGTTGGCGGCGCGGGATCGTTTGAACGAAGCCAAAGCGGATTCGATTTTGTTCCATCTTGGTGTGTTGTCGAAGGAGACATTGGCAATGCGCTACGGACTCGATCCGGCACAAGAAGAACGGTTGTGCCGGTGCGGGGAGTGAGGAGTCAGGCGATTCGTAATTTGAATCTCCTGACTTCTGAATATCTGACTCCTTAATTCCTACTCCCGTCTTGGCAGTACCGGCGTGGGGAGTGTCGGGGCAAGAATCGGTTGCAGGTCTTCCATCTTGACCGGTCCCGGTGTAACAATCGGCGCATCGCCCGTGTAAGGATGCTCCGCAATCACATTGTACGCTCCTATGTCGCCATAGACTTCCACCACATTGGTCAAACACCAACTCATTCTCGCATACTCCATTTGCTTGACCTGCTCCATGTCGTCTTGCCCTTGATGAATAATTCGCGGGGTTAAAATAACCAACAATTCCTTTCGGACTTTTTGATCGACTTCCTGACGGAAAAATTTGCCCAGTAAAGGAATATCACCAAGCAAAGGAACCTTTCGACGAATCTTGTTTGCCTCATTCGTGATTAAACCTCCCAGAATAACCGTCTGGTTGTTTGCCGCACTCACCATGGTCGCCAAACTGGCTTTGTCAATCGTGGACATGCTCCCAGCCTCCCCAACTCCTATCTCTGGACCAATCTTCTCTTTTTTGAGAGCCATTCCCATGACGATTGTTCCTTCGGGACTGATCGTCGGTGTAATGCCGAGTTCCAAAGCGACTTCTTGGTCATCAATGTTCTGCGTTGTTGTCCCATTTTGGGCTGTTACCGTCCCTTTATATCGGGGAACGATTTGACCGACAGAAATCGTGGATTTTACATTATTCATGGTGGTGATTTGCGGACTACTCAACACTTCCAAACGTTTCTTTTCGTGTAATGCCCGAAGCATAATGTTGATATAATCACTGCTTACCGAAAAGACCATTCCGCCGAAACCTGCCTGTCCCACTCTGCCTGCCCCAAAATTCGAGAGCACTTGCGTGCCAAGTGTTCCCGTCTTCCCTACCGGATTGGTCGTGTTTATATTCGCCAACGAGTTCGTGGGATTGTTGAACAGCATCCCGGGTCCGTTGCTGATATTGAAAGGGTCAGTGGTCCCGAGAATTGCACTTCGAGTGAATAAGAGCGGGTCCTGAAGTCCCAATTCTGCCGCCCATTCTTTATCTTCGGAGAGTGTAACTTCGACCACCAACACTTTAATCACCACCTGCGGCAGCGATTTGTCAATTTCCTTGATCAACTTCATGACCTCGTCATAGTATTTGGGTGTGGCACTGATAATGAGTGAATTACTCGTTTCGTCAGGAACGACGATGACCGCACTTTCGATTTGTTGATAGTTACTGATGACACCGGGTGCGTTCGCTTGGACTTCCAGACGTGTAGTGATGTATTTGTTGATCGTTGCCGCAACAGGTATCGCCTTCATGTTTTTCAAAGGATAGACTATCTCTTGTCGTGCCAGTTGATCTTCCCGATCAAGACTCTGTACCAATGCTTCGACGACTTTCAAATCTCCGGGAGAACCGGCGGCAACGATACAATTTGCCCGAACATCAATGGCAAACCGAATCGGAATGAGTGTTTCTTCATTAGCCGCACCGGGCAGTTGCGGACCCGGCGTCCCATGCACGTTCGTGGGAATCAACTTCGTGAGCATTTCGACCAGCGAATTTGCATCGCCATGTTCTATTTGGAAAATTTTGATTTCGGCTTCCGGGCTGGCAATATCAAGCAAGTCGATCAACTCTTTGATGAATGTCATACAACTTTCCGGTGCCTTGACAATCATTTGGTTGTTCCGCACATCGGTCGAGATGGACACGTCAGACATGATTCCCGACGTGATGAATTTTTGCCCCTCTTTGCCTTGGATAAGCAGTTCGAGGGCGGGAAATTTTCCGTCGGTTGTCCCGGCGGCGATCGCTTTGTTTAACGTCGATTCGAGATCGGGAGCCAATGTGTGTTTCAACCGGACGGTTTGAACCTGCAATTTCGGGGCGGCAGCCGGTACATCAATTTCATTGAGGACTCGCTTGACCTCTTCTAAATCATTCGGGGCGGCTTGGACAATGAGCGTATTCGACCGCTGGTCGGCAAAGAGTTGAATCCGCGCCATGAAGCCCGACGGCTGACCGGGCGGAACAGGAAATGCCCCTGCCAATGCCGCCCGCGCATTGTTGGCGGAAGTATGTTTGAGTTTGAAAAAGTGCAGTCGGGAATTTTCCGTCGCAGTCGGCAGATCAAGTGCCGCCACGAGTTCTTTTGCCGTAGTCATCGCATCTCCCCAGCCGATCAACAATATCGCATTGGGAGAAGTCATCGGAATGAATCGAACAGCACCCTGTACCGTTTTGAAAATATCGGTGTACACTGCTCCATTTTCTTGTCTGAATATTTCGCCGAGCGCAACATTGTTGACATATTTAAGATAAATAACTTCGATGTTCGGCTTATTGAGTTTGCTCAATTCTTCGAGTTCCCGGATCATTGCGACAATCTGATTGAGTCTGGCTCCATCTGCGTCCAATACCATTACGTCCAATTCGGACAGGATTTTATATCGGAACTCATCGACGACCCCGATAGCGGCGGGATCGCCGGATTGCAGGAGTCCCGACATGTCATTTCTCGGTAGTTGAACTGCGGAATTGATTCCTCCTGAATCGAACAATCCTCCTTCTTGAAATTGGTACGTAACCTGTTGGATGGGATGAGTCGGGTTCATCGGTCTGACGGCAGCGTCATTTCGTCGTGCCGGTCTCTGAATGCGATAGGCATCGAGTGCTTTGGCAATCACTTCCGGCGGCGTATTTTGGTAGGGGATGATTTGCCGTCTTTTTCCCTGCGGCGGCGATTGATCGATGGCAGTAATCAGTTGCAGAATTTGATCGCACAGTTGTTTATCGCCGGAAAGAACCGCCCGATTCGATTGCGTATCAATGCGGAGCAGACTCCGTTGGCGATTGTTGTTGCGATTGGTGGAAAAAGTATATTGATACGAAGATTCGGAGACGAATCGATGACCGCAGACTTGGCGCAGTGCCTGTTCCAATGTGTTGGGGGTCATCTGCGTCAGGGGGAGATACATGGAACCGGTGTATGAATCGGTTTGATTTTGCGGCACCTGCGGCAGCGGAGTCCGGGACTGCGGAATCTGCATGAGCGTTTGCGCAAAGAGCGCATCGGCAGTCCAGAAAGTACCGATTAGAATCAGTGTGTAAAGCAACGTTTGTTTTCGAGAAATCATCAACATGGGATTCCGATCATGTAACCCGTTTTACCGGCGGCATCAAACCTTATCCGGCGGGGAATGGTACGAATTTTTTCAAAAGAAGGCAAGAGCGGTTTCCTGACAACCGTCAGAAAAATTGCTGACGGCTGCTGACGTTCGGTACGGTATAGTGTCGCCCATCATTCATTCCAACTTACTGACACCATGACAGAAATTCTTTATGAGACGGCAATCACGACCGGCGATGCCGTGCGGATCGACCGGGAAGCCGGGGTGATCTTCGGTGTGAAAATCATCGGTTGCGAAAGTCGAAATGGTCGACACTACCCGAACGACACTCTTCGGCATGCAATCCCACTTTACGAAAACTCCAAAGTCAACCTCGACCATCCTGACGGCGATCCGCAAAAACCTCGAAGTTACCACGCCCGATTCGGCATGATTCGGAATGTACACCTTCGTGAAAACGAAGGACTGTACGCCGATTTTTGGTTCAATCCTAAACATTTGATTGCGGAACAACTTCTTTGGGATGCCGAACACTCCCCGGATAACGTCGGCTTTTCACACAACGTCGAGGCAGTCGTCCAACGGCAGCGTGAACCTGCCGTCGTTGAAAAAATCGTTGCCGTGCGGAGCGTCGATCTCGTTGCCGATCCTGCCACGACCCAAGGCTTGTTTGAGTCTCAATCTTACGATTGCGGCTCCGTTGTTACGCTTGAACAGGTCGAACGTCTGATTGAGGAACGCCTTCGAGAGTTCCGACGTGAAGTGAAACCCCAATGCCGCGAACAAGTTGTTACCGAAACGATATTCGATAGCAAAGCGTTTGCGGCAGCGATGACTCGCCGCACAGGGTGCGGCGGCTAAACTCCTACCTCCTCTATTCTAACTCCTAACTCCTTTATAACTATGACCATCAACCTACGTGAACTTCGGAAACGAATTGAACTTGACGGTGCAGACCGCACCATGCAACACCTTACGGAGACCCTCAAACAAGGGGACCTCAAACCGGACGATTTCAGTGTCCGTGATCTTGCGGAGAGTTTTATGCCCGGCGGACTCTCACAGATCGAACAAATGGAAACGCTCATGGAAGATGCGGCGATTCCCTTTGCCAATATGGTCGGAGCCGTCATTGATACCAAAATCAAGGAGGCATACACCCAAGAAATCTTTGCGGCATCCCAATTGGTTCGGACAGTTCCGACCCGACTCGATGGTGAAAAGATTCACACATTCAGCACCATTGCCAATAGCGATCTGACTGTGACTCCCGGGGGCAACTACACGACGACCCATCTCTATGCGGATTACATTGAAACACCCGGCACGACCAAACATGGCTTGATCATTCCGGTAACGAAAGAATCGGTGTTTTTCGATCAAACGCATCACTTGTTGGAACGTGCCGCCGAGGTCGGCGAGGCACTTGCCCTCAACAAGGAGAGGCGGATTCTCGACATGATTCTCGGCATCACGAACACGTACAAGCAGAACGGCACGACACGGAATACGTACTATGCCGGCAGTTCTTCGGATCCGTGGAAGAACCTCCTGAAAGATAACGAACTGCTGAACTGGGAGAGCATTGAAGCGGCAGAAGACGTTTTCGGCGAAATGGTGGACCCGATTTCGGGTAATCCGATTCTGATTGAGCCGAATACCGTGCTGGTCATGCCGTCGAAACGTCATTTGGCTCACCGCTTGTTTTGCGCTTCGTCGATTGCCTACGGAGATGAATCGGTCTCGACGGTTTCGACGATTCGGAATCCCTTTGCGAGGTACCGATTGGTTTCGAGTCGATTGGCGTATCAGCGGCTCAAATTGCAATCGAGTATTACCGACCCGGAGAAGATTTGGATCATCGGCAATTTCCGTAAGGCATTTGCCTATATGGAGAACTGGGGCATTACCGTAACGAAGTCGATGCCCGGCAGCGAGTCGGACTTCACGCAAGACGTTATTGTCCGATTCAAAGCCTCGGAACGCGGCGTGCCCGCCGTGATTGATCCACGGTACGTTGTGAAATGTACGGGGGCAGACCCAGAGCCCAAACTGTAAAAAGAGGTGAGCGGTTTGTCTTCGCTTCAACCGGCGGGCTTACGCCCGCCGCTCCTTCTATTCTCCTGACTCCCAACTCCTCTCATGTACTCCACGATCAAATCCCAAACCTTGTCCATGATTACTGAAATAACGGCGAATCCGAAGCCTTCATACAGCATCGATGGTCAGTCCGTTCAGTGGACGGACTACCTGAAACAACTTCGATTGACCGTCGAATGGTGCGATCAACAGATTGCACGCAGCGAGGCGGGAGTCGAAGAAATAACCCTAGCAACTTTATGAACACACTATCCCTCATGGACGGCTCGCAGCCGCTTACTCTTTGGCATCATCAAGACGACACAACGACCGCCATTTCGCTGGCGTTGATTCGACGGTATCGGCATCGGCTCTATTCACAGGTCGTCGATACGGCGGTGCCGGTCAACTTTGCTCACTGGTACTTTGCCACTTCTGCGGAGTCGGCACATCCGTTGCCCGGTGATGAACTTCACGAATCGGACGGCACTGTCTGGACGATTCTCGAAGTCAATCAGTCTCCGCTGACCGGCGTTTGGCAGACCGTCTGTGAAACGTTTGCTTTTGCAACACCGACGGAGCATGTCGATCATCTTCGGCAGAACGCAATCATTTCGGAACTGCTGCCGGTGCGAGTCGGACCCATGACCGAAACATTAGAACCGGAAATTTCCAAGCGGCTCTCGTTTTACGTTCGTGATGCGATTTCCGTTGAGCCGAACGATGTTTTCCAACGGCTGGACGGTTCGCTTTGGAAGATCGTTCGGGTCGAAAGACCTCGATACCGCGCCCGATGGACGGTCGTGATCACCAACGAGGCTCGTTAACTAAACACGAGGCTCGTTGGTTCCAACGAGGGGCGCAGGCTCTACTCCCACTCAACCGTCGCTGGCGGCTTGGTGCTGATGTCATAGACCACACGATTGACACCTTCCACTTCGGCGGTGATTCGGGCGGACATTTTCTGTAATACTTCCGTCGGCAACGGAACCCAGTCTGCCGTCATAAAATCGTCTGTCGCAATACATCGAATCGCCACCGCATCGTCGTAAGTTCGATTGCCGTCCACCACACCAACACTCTTTACGGGCAACAGCACCGCAAAGGCTTGCGACACCTTTCGATACAGTCCCGCCCGCCGGATTTCTTCGACGACAATCGCATCGGCAGCACGGAGGCGATCCAGTTTTTCCCGGGTTACTTCGCCGAGACACCGCACGGCAAGACCGGGTCCCGGAAAAGGATGCCGCCACACAAAGTCTTCCGGCAAACCGAGTTCGATGCCAAGTTTTCGTACTTCGTCCTTAAAAAGTTCACGGAGCGGTTCGACTAAATTGAATCCGAGTTTTTCCGGCAGACCGCCAACATTGTGATGCAATTTAATCGTTGCCGGTCCCTTGCCAGAACGCTTGCCGGGTTTCTGATGCAGCGTCATGCCGCTTTCAATAATGTCGGGATAGATCGTCCCTTGTGCTAAATGTTTGGCATTGGGAAATTTTCGGGCGGCTTCGGTGAAAACGTCGATAAAATAATGACCGATGATGCGGCGTTTCTCCTGCGGCTCCTCCACCCCGGCAAGACGTTTGAGAAATCCATCGGCAGCATTCACAACGTGGAGTTCCGCATCGAAGTGTTTGGTAAATGCTTCGGTAACGCCTGCGATTTCGTCTTTTCGCATCAAACCGCTGTCCACAAAGATACATTTCAGTTGCCGACCGACGGCTTTGGATAAAATGGCGGCAACGACAGCGGAATCAACACCACCGGAAAGACCGCAGATGACGTGATCGCTCCCGATTTCCTTGCGGAAGCGTTCGACCGCATCGGCTGCAAAATTTTTCGTTGTCCAGGTGCATTGGCAACCGCATTCATTGACGAAGCGTTGGACCATTTCCTTTTCAAACGCACCTTGCCGGGAAACACCGAGAGGAATACCGGCGGGAATACCGAGTTTGGAAATTGCCGAATCGGTGGGGTCGAAATCATTCCCAACCAAGACGATTCCCTTCGGTTGTAGTTGGCGAATCTCTTCCGCCGAAATGGTATGAGGAACGAGTTGCGAACGTACGCCGCAATCCCTAATGCGGCGGGAAACGAGTTGGGCATCTGGTGTGCCAAAGTCGAGAACGAGAATTGTTTCCTGCATCCGTAGCGATAAGTTAACGGACTAAAAGGTAATTATACCACAATTACGAGAAGTTAGAAGACAGGAGTTGTGCCGTACTACGCCATAAATTGGTGTCTGGGAAACCACCCTACGGTTCCGGTCGCGCTTGCCGAAAACCGGGCATGTCCGCTTCGGGAGTGTTCAACATCATCCGCTTGCCCTCCTCGATGGCTCGCAACATTTTTTGATAATCGGAATCATCCGTATCCAAGAACAAAAGTTGTTCCGGTGATTCGGCTAATACTCGCTTGCTCTCCTTCACGGTGGCAATGCCGCGTCCTCCGAATTCCGGCGATAAATGTGCTGTTAAGGCAGCACTCCATTGCGGATTGCTCAAATTAACCCAAGCATAGCGTCCCGTCCATTCGGCTTGATCCGTCAATCGGAATGAACCATGACAATCCACACACCGTTGTTGATACACTTCAAGAAACTGCCGATTCCACAGCGATTGTTGTCCTGACACCGGATCAGCAAATCGGTCTCGTAAACCCGCCGCCCTCGTCGATCTTGCATGAGCATAAGTCCCGTAGTAGGGAACATTTGCGTCCATCCAATAATAAATAATCTGCCGGTCTTCAAGCGGCATGGATATTCCATTGTGATCCGATTCAATCAATTCTGTCAATCGGCTCGCATGCGACCCCGTGATGTACGGCGAACTTTGTGCGGAAGGAGTCCAGAGCAACCAAAAAAAATGGACGAGCGGCTTTCCTTTGGCAACTTCTGCCGGAAGCATTTCGCCTGTGAGCATATTGTGCTGCCGATAGGATCGACTGGTTCCCAGCAGATTGTCATACGACATACTGAAATACCGCGTTTTGTCCCCTGTCAGATCGTATCCCCCTTCGGCACGTTGCCCATTATGGCATTCGACACAATGTCTGTTCAATACCGGTTGCACCACCGATGGATAATCGAATACTCTTGCATCGGGAAACTCGTTTAGTCGTTCTCGTTGGAGCAGCCAATCGGGACTCCGCGGCGAGTGCGGTGGTTTTCGGGCGGCTATCGGCATCCGGCTGAATCCGAGTGTCGGCATCGCATCCCGGCTTTCGTGGCAACCGACGCAACTGAGTTGTTCGCCGGGCATCAGTTGAAGGGCGGACATCATCCGAAAGACTTCCCGTCCTTCCGAATCGAGTGCCTGCAAATAAATTTCCCGAAGTGCTGGGGCGGTAAAATGAGCGGAACCGTCCGCTTCAATCGGTACCGTACCCCAATCCCGCTTGGCGTAATAGGTTGCGTAACCCATCACCGGCGATTGATCGTAAGCCCTTTCGTACAGTTCTTCCGTCTTGCGGATTTGCTCCATGATACGCAGCGACGTGATCACCCCCCGGTCAACTCGACCATGTAAGCCTTCGTTCACGTCCATCAAAAGAACGGTGCCGGTCTGCGTTTCGTCATTCGGATCGGCAAGCGCATCCGGCGGTGTTAGCCGTTGAATCTTATCCACAATGATCGCAGCAGGTTCCACAGGAACGAGCGGAAATGGAAAAAAGCAACTCTGCTCTTCGTCTTCAAAGAGCAGACGCTTGTTGCCGTTGATGTCGAGCAGATACAGACCGAAGCGACGTTTGCCGTCTTGATTAAACCCTTTTCCGCTGCCGTAACTGCACAAGAACAACTCGTCCGTCAGCGGGAAAGGATCGCGGTATCCCCAAGGAATGTCAGTGTCCTGTACACTTTCGACATCTGTCGTGATGTAGATGAAACCCTTGCCTTTTTCCCCTTCGACCCCCGCACTACGGTCGATCAGACCGATCATGCCGTGTGGAGAACCGTGATGCGGAGCAAAGGTCGCAATGAGCCTATTGTTCTGTGTTGGTAGTTGCCGCGCTTGCCAAAAGGTGCCGACATCCCGAATCGTGTTGCCGAAAAAGAGTTGATAACCGGTGCCGTCGGGATTCTGCGTCCAAAGACTTTGCCGGTAGGTCAAATCACGGTCGATGTATTCCCAGCGGGTAAAAAGCACGCGCCCATCCCGCATCATTTGCGGACTCATATCGGAAAGCGTATTCATACTGACGCAGCAGATTGTCGGCGTTTCGCCCGGTCCGAAATTCCGTAGTCGATGCAGATTGGAGGCGGGACCCGGCTGACAAACGGTGTATCCGAGTCGCCGGGTCGAGACAAAAATCAAATCCCCGGCAGGCGTTTCGCAAGGACTAATATCGTAAAAGTTGCCGTCGGTCAGTTGCCGAAGTCCGGTGCCGTCCGGGTTGATTCGCCAGAGATTCCAATAACGTTCTCCATATTTCTGGTGAGAAAAATAGATCGTTTGAGCATCCGCCGAAAGATTCATATCGTAGATACTGCCGGCGGGATCGCTGAAAATGGTTTCGATTGCCCGATCAGGTTCGGCGGGATACATAATCCGAATCGAACAACCGGGCGCATTCGGTTGTGCCATCCAAACATCGTTGCCGACGGCATTGGGGCGGGCAAGCGGATGTCTCGTCAAAAACAGGAGGGGGGGAAGATTCTCCGTTGCAAGTGTCGGCGACCAAGTTTTTTCTTCGTCCGTGGGTTGCGCCATTTGAAATGCGGCGGGTTGCAGGGCGAGAATTCTTTGGAGGGTGGTTTCGACTGCGAAACTGCACTGGACGGAAAGAAGCAGGGTAATCGTTCCGCCGACGCACAACCGAACAGTGGGCTGCATGGATTTTTCTTTTGCCGTCAAGGTTTCCTTCGGGAGATTTTACCATGCACACCGAACTTTCGCAAATTCAAATGGAAGCCGAAAACGCAACGTAGCAAAGCGACCGAATCCTATGCCTCAATAATCCGGTCGCTCCGGCGTTGCCTGCGCTCCCGGCTTTCATTCGATTCCGCCCCTGCTACAATGACACTATGACCGGGACACTTGCCGAACTGTACGACCACATTGAAATCAAAAAACAAAAACTCAGTCAGCGTCGCCCGCTTACCGAAGCAGAGGTCGAACGTTTGAATGAAGAGTTCATGATTGAGTACACGTACAATTCCAATGCCATCGAAGGGAACACCCTCACGCTTCGGGAAACGGCAATGGTGCTACGGGGTCTGACAATCGACAAGAAGCCGCTCAAAGAGCATCTTGAAGCCGTGCAGCATCGGGACGCTTTTTATTACGTTTGCGATTTGGTTTCCAAGAAAGTACCCTTAAACGAGGCAGTCATCCAGGAAATTCACTCGATCATTTTGAACGACCGACTTGCGGAACGCGGGAACTATCGCCAAGTGGCGGTGCGGATTCTCGGCTCAACACATATTCCGCCGAATCCACTCAAAGTGCCGGTGCTTGTACAGGAAATGATTTCGGAATACGAAACCAGTGATGACCATCCCGTCAAAAAAATTGCCAAGTTGCATATTCAGTTTGAGTGCATTCACCCCTTCATTGACGGAAATGGTCGCGCAGGGCGGTTGCTTGCCAATCTGGAACTCATGAAAGCGGGCTATCCGCCGGTGGACATTAAATTCACAGACCGCAAAGAATACTACGACAGCCTCAGTGAATATGACCAAACTGGCAAAACCGAAAAGTTCGAGTGTATGCTTGCAACCTACGTTTTGAACAGAATCGACGAGTCTTTGCAAATCATTGGGTAAGTGTCCGCAATCAGTACGAACGCGATTGTTCGTCTAATTTGCTCTTGACCCGATTGCCGATTTTTATGACAATTCCCGAATAAAATTCGTGGAAGGAGTGCAATCATGGCAAATGGAAAACGATTGGGAAGAGGCTTGGAAACATTACTCGGTCGAATCAGCGGCGGTTCTTCGCCGGAATCGGAATTCGGCACGTCGGGAGAGCGAACTGCGCCGCCGACCAATAAAATTGACATTACGAAAATTGAGCCGAATCCGTTTCAACCTCGCAAGATTTTCGACGAAACCGAACTGGAACAGTTAGCGCAAAGTCTTTCGACACAAGGTCTTCTGCAACCGATTGCCGTCCGGCAAGTCGGCGACCGCTATCAGATCATTGCCGGTGAACGCCGCTTTCGTGCCGCTCTGCGTTTAGGGTGGAGCGAAATGCCGGTGCAACTTGCCGATGCCGACGACCAGCGGATGGCGGAATTCGCTCTGACGGAAAACATCCAGCGAAAAGATTTGAACGCCATCGAAAAGGCAAACGCCTGTGCGAATTACCTCGAAATGTACGGCGGCACTCAAGACGAGTTGGCAAAGCGGCTGGGAATTGACCGCTCGACGGTAACAAACTTGCTCCGTTTGCTCGAATTGCCGAAACAATTACAGGAAGCCGTTTGTCAGGAGCAAATTACGGCAGGACACGTCCGTGCCTTGCTGAAACTGCCGGAGTGGGAACAGATCGGAATTGCGGAAAAAATCCAAGCCGAAGAATGGAGCGTTCGGGAAACGGAAAGGTTCGTACAGGATTTGATGCAAATGGGAGAAGCCGAACTTCCCAAAACTCCGGGACAACATTGGCAGGTCATCGATCAAGACGGCGAGAGCAAGGTCGTTTCCCCGCAGAGCGAACAGATTCGGCGACTTGAAGAAGACTTCCGGCACTCTCTCGGCGGTGTCAAAGTCAAACTGGTCCAAACGAACGAAAAGGGCAAAGGAAAATTGGTCATTTTGTTCACGAATCATGCGGAATTTGACCACATTTATTCCACCGTTTGCAAGTCGAATCGTGCCGCCGGGTAGAGTTTTGTCGAGTGGTGCTGATCTATTCCTCAATGAGCAGTCCGCTGTTTTTCAGGTGAATTTTGAGTTCTGAGAGCCGCTGTTCACCGCCGGAGGAGACCCGCACCTGCAAGATCGGTCGCCAATGCATGTTTTCCCCCGCACTGCCCCACGATGCCTGAAATTCCCAAACCGCCTGCACGAGTTTATCCGCTGCGGTGAATACGGAATCCGTAATGGGAATCGCCAATTCTGCCTGCAAACCGGCTTGGGCAGCAAGCACAAACCGATCCGCTTCGCATCGGATTTTCACCGTTCGGGAAATGCCCGATGAGTATTGCGTCGCCCCTTGCAATCCCCAGTTTTGAGGACGCTGCGACGGAGTTTGCATTTGCCGCATCCCCCTGTTCATCTGTTGGTCAAACACTTCGTCTCTCGCTGCTTTTTCAGGATTTTTGGCGGCAGCAAGTTCCGCAGAAGGAGACGGCATCCTGTTCGCTTCATTCATCTCCTGTCCGCCCGCCTGCTCTCCTGCCGTCTGCCATTTACCATCTGCCGTCTCCCCAGCCGTCTGCCGATTTGCCGCCAATCGGCGTTGAAAATCTTCTCCGCTCGGCATTGGTCCACCTGCCGGCATCACATTGCCGCGATGATCGACTCGAAATTGCGGAGCATTGCCGCCATATCCCGATGCGTGTTCTGCCATTCGCATTGCCACCTGATAGCCGCTTAACCGGCTTCGAGAAAGTTCTAATTGCTGAACGATCCGGTTACGCAGTTCGTCATTGGGTTGAGGATATTGAATGTTCCAATCTTCGTTGACAATTTCGTAACCGAAGTCTTTGATCCAGTTGCCGGTTGCCTGTCGGGCAGTTTCGTACATTTCGACTCCCGAAGGACGAACGATCAACAGCGGATACGGTTCGCTGCCCCGAACGATTTGATTCGTTTCGATGTAATACTGCCGGACTACCCGCAATACGGAATCAAAAGGATTGTCCGGTCGATCCAGTGCCTGAAAGTCTCCCGGAACAAGTTCGACTCCTTCCGGCTGAATGATGATTTTATTGTTACTACATTCGACATAGATCGGTCGCCGGAAAGTACCATTGTGTCCCCGATAGGGGATGATGGCGTATGATTTTGCTTTTTGGGTGGCTTCCTTTTGGAGTTCGGCGAGTTCCAGTTCGGCTTTCTCTTTTCGTCGCTGCTGTTGGGCGAGGAGCCGCTTTAAGTGTTCCACTTCTTCGGGACTTGCCGTCGTTTGAGTGTCAAGTTGCTGTGCCAAGAGTTCCAGTCGGGCGAGTTCGTCTTTGACTTTTTGCGTTTCGTTTTCGGCAAGAGCAAGTTTGGCTTGATAGTCGGCAAGTTCGGTTTCGGCTTTCTGTTTGGCAACGATCAGGTTCTTAGCGAACCAATCGGTGTCTTCGGCTTGGATGGCAATTTTTTCGCTCAGTGTTTCGGCTTCCTGAACGGTCAGCGTGGATGTGTTGTTTGTCGTTTCCGGTTTCGGGTTGAACGTTTGTTCCCGAACGTTCTGCGCCACCACAACGAGGAGCATAATCATTGCTCCCATTATGCAAAGCAGCACCGAAAGGAAAGGGAATAACGTGGGTTTCATCGAAGGATTGATGGTGTTGGTGCGATAAACAGGAACTGCACGTCAAAGGGGAAAAGGCAATTTCTTGCCCTTACAGGGCAAACACTGTCAGTGTGCCGGCGGCTCCTGATCATACGGACTTGTAGCGTGCGGAGTCTAATGAAAAACGGCGATTCGGACAAGAGAAATTTATAGCGTTCCCATGTTCCGTTGAACGTCGGACAAATCTGTGTTACAATGCCGATAGGCTGGATGGAGTCGCCATTGCCGGAGTCAAAATTATGCAGACGACAATAGACATCGGGTACGACCAAGTCTTTCAACTGGCTCGGCAACTTTCACCGAGAGAAAGGACGCGGCTCGCGCAAGAAATTGTGCCCGTCGAACGGGAACCGGCTTTGTCGGATACCGAACCGCTCCAAGACCTGATTGTCTTGGAGCGCGGCGATGGTTATTCCATCGTTCAGGTTCCCTTTCCCGATACGGAGGAAGGACGAATCCGAAAAAAAGAGCAAGAACGGTTACAAAAGGAAGTTCGGGCAACCCATTCCGAAATTTTTGGACAACCAAAGTGTTCACGTGCGGAATGGCTTCAAATCTTGTCAAATGCTCCGACCTTGACACCAGAGGGTGCTCAAGAATTAGACGAATCTATGAAAAATTTTAGAAAGGATTTTAACGATGCCATCGAACGCCGTCGCCTTGGACTCGTCGATTTTGATTGAACACTTTCGTATCAAGAACAAAGACAACTCCTTGTTGAGCCGCCTGTTGCCGAAATTCGAGGAACTTTGTATTTCTCCACTCGTGTTGTACGAGATATTGATCGGTCACACGGAGTCCCCAATTTTTGATTCCAATGCGGTTCTCAGTAAGTTGACCTTACTTCCCTTTGGTGAAGCCGATGTTATAAGAGCCGCCGCAATTCATCGAACATTGAAGAAGGCAAACAAGTTAATCGATCATTTTGACGTTTTCATTGCCGCCACCGCAATCGTTCACGCTCTTCCATTAGCAACGCTGAACCGCAAACATTTCGAGCGCATCGAAGGATTGATGCTTTTTGACGCTGAAAACCGGAGTACCGGCTAAATGCTGCTAAAACGACGACCGCAGGCGCAGGAAAACACTGTCTGTCGGACGTTCGTGGTATCCGTACCCGTACCCGTCCCAACGGAATTCCATGTGCCGCTCAAACATATATCCAACTTCCAAGCCGAGAGTCAATCCAAAGCGAGTTCGACGTTCATATCCCAGCAGAAGACGCAAGTCCCGATAATCGACATTGCCGTTATTGCTACTGATGAATTCATATCCCCACGAACCACCGCCGAATTCAAAAGCGGTGTAGAGCCAATCCGATTGTTCGTCTCCCGCCGCCGAACCGAACCAGCGAATTCGCTGGGCGATTCTCATTCGTGGAACAATCAATTCGACGCTCACATCGTCGTTCGGTGTCCAGATCAACCCTGCCATCGGAAACCAGTTGTAACTGTCTTTACGATCCAAATAGACCACCCCGAAAACGATTTTGGTGCGGGGATTGAAATTCCAAATGCCGGCGATGTGAGCCGGAAACCGGACAGCATTGCTTCCCCGAACATGAAAATCGCCGCTGTAAAATACGCCAAATCCGAGGTCCGCCGTCAACTTGTTTTTGGCGATAGGACGAATCCATCGTAGATCAAGACCGGTCGTGTAAAAAGTAAAAGTTTCATCGCCTCCTCCCTGCTTGAAGTCGAAGAACGTCGACGTAAATTTCGGTGTGAGCAACAAAGGGGAATCGGGAGTCGGCAACGGCAGAGCAAACATTGCCGATAAGTCGAGTTCCGTTATTCCGAGTCCTCTGGAGCCACTGGCGGGTGCCCAAAGGGTATTAAAGTTGACCTTTTGAAAAAAACCGGTGCGTTTGTTGGTCGGAAATCGGGAAAGATACAGTTCGGTCGATTCCAGGGTCGGCGACAGGTCTGAATTATCCCTCACCCCGGCATCACTGGCGTAGAGCGTGATTGCCGAAGGTACGGCTGAAGAGGCATTGACCGAGCCGGGACTGACATTGCCCAAACCGGGATAGGGATTCCCCCAAACGGTCTCTTCGGAGGGAAAGTAAATTGGTTCTTGACCCGTTCCCACTGGTGTGAGGAGCAGGCATAAAACGGCAACAAGAGCAGGAAAGGAAAAATGAGGGTTCATTGCGGCTGAGGGCAGCACGTAAAACTCCGGGATTGTAGAAATTTTCCTCACTTTGGACAATACCAATTTTCGAGAGTGTGAACACCAGCAACGAGCCGCAAACGCCGCAAACATTGGAAAGCCCTCGCAAAAAATGTGTCCCGTCCCTTGAAATTACCCCAATTCCATGCTATAATGGAGCGTGGAGGGGTTGGTGCACACCGGTTCATGATAGATTGGCACTGGTAATTGCCGATGTTGCCCGATTTGCCCAGTTATAAAATTTTGTCTTTCGGCAAAATTTTCGCACCAAAAGTAGTTTCGTGGTGTATAATAAAATATCAGAATAATGCGTACTGAAACCGTTTTGGAATTTCCAGAGTTGGGCTCGGTAAACCCTGTGTTGCGGGGCTTGCCGAGCCCGAATTCGGCAATTTTGGGGCGGTTTTGGCGTAAATTGACAAAATATCGGCAAAATAAAGCCTACAAACCCCCGCCCCAAACGTAGTAGTTGTTGTTTCCATGTCAGTCTAAGAACTTATCCTCCCAGCCTCCTGTAAAATAATTATGTACGACAACGATTCTATTTTAGATGATTTTAACGACCCCCTCGAAGCCAGCGACGAACTCCTCCACTTGGAGGACGTAGAGATTGACGAAGAAGATATGGTTGACTCCTTGCTGGAAGATGAAGGCGAGGAGAGTGATATTGCCGGAATTTTTGACGAAAAACTGCTCGAACTCGAAGCCAGCGATACGTGGTCGGACGATCCGGTACGAATGTACCTGACTCAAATGGGGGAAATTCCGCTCCTGAAACGGCACGAAGAAGTTCATCTCGCTCGGAAAATCGAGTCGACCCGGCGGAAATTCCGGGCAAAACTGTTGGAATGTGATTACGTCATGCAAAATGCCTTCCGCATCCTCACTCGGGTTCAGCGGGATGACCTGCCTTTTGATCGTACCGTCCAAGTTTCTGTTTCCGACAATCTGGAAAAACAGCAGATTGTACAGCGGCTTCTGCCCAATTTGCGGACACTGAAACTGATGTTTCGCCGGAATCGTCGGGACTATCGGATCGCAACAGGTCTGTCCCGCACGCTGGAAGAAAAGCAGGCAGCGTGGCATCGGCTCGGACGCTCCCGGCGACGGGCTGTCCGACTCATCGAAGAACTGGGACTCCGAACACAGCGAATTGAGACGATGATTTCGACTCTGGAAGGGTACAGCCGCCGAGTGGACACGTTAAAATCGCAAATTCAGCACCATCGGGCAAGTGGTCGCCCTGAACATGAACGCAAGCCGCTCGTCGATGAATATCGGCACATTCTGCAACTAACGCAGGAAACGCCGACGAGCCTCCGCAACCGAATCAAGTACGTGAAAGAATTGTTCGCCCAGTACCAAGAAGCGAAAAAAGGGTTGTCCGAAGGAAACCTTCGGCTCGTCGTGTCGATTGCAAAAAAGTACCGGAATCGCGGTTTGAGTTTCCTCGACCTGATTCAGGAAGGCAATGCAGGATTGATGCGTGCAGTTGATAAGTTCGAGTATCGGCGTGGGTTCAAGTTTTGCACCTACGCAACTTGGTGGATTCGACAGGCAATCACGCGGGCAGTGGCGGATCAGAGCCGAACCATTCGGATACCGGTTCACATGGTCGAAACGATGACGAAGATGCGGAACATCTCCCGGAAGTTGGCGCAGGAAACCGGTCGGGAACCGACGGTGGACGAAATTGCGAAAGAAGCAAAGTCCACCGTAGAAGAAACCCGGCGCATTTTGGGAATGAATCGTTTTCCGATCAGCCTTGACCGACCGGTTGGAAATAGTGAGGACTCGCACTTCGGCGACTTGCTGCCAGACAGTGCCGCAGAGAATCCTGTGGTAGGGGCAACACAAGAGATGCTCCGAGTGCGGATTGCAAAGGTGTTGAAGACGTTGAGTTATCGGGAGCGGGAGATCATCAAATTGCGTTACGGTCTCGGCGACGGATACAGTTACACATTGGAAGAAGTAGGACATATCTTCAAGGTAACTCGAGAACGTATTCGCCAGATTGAGGCGAAAGCAGTACGCAAATTGCAACAACCGACCCGAAGCCAAGACCTCGTCGGATTCCTGGATTAGACGGTTATTGATATTGCACAGGTGCAGGTCATGGCACCGTAGAAGTCGTCTGCATGGTTCCGTCGGGCATCAACAGCAATGCCTTGCCGACAACAACAAGATCGGGAGTTCCCTGCGCCTCTCTCGACGCTTTTTTCTGTAACTTCCTGCCGCCGCTGAAATCAAGAGTACAAACACCGGAACGCAAGCCGGTATCAGGATAACTGACGCTGGCAGTGCCATCGGTTCGTCGAATGTACCGATTTGCCTCCTCCTTCGACATGTTGCCCAACATTCCGCGCCGGACTTCTTTCTCGACCGGCTGCAACAATTGTCCTAGTTCCAAATCGAAATAGTCTAAAAGGAGCATTCCACTTGTCGTTCCCAGCGAAACCTGTTGACGCGGAAAGTCTGCTCTATCGGCAGGAGTTACCGACTGCAACCGCACCGTTGTGCGATCCTGTACGTAAACCCTCGCCACCAGACTCCAATCCGACCGGACAAGTTTACTCTTTGTGTCCACCCCCTCTGCGACGAAACTTGCCTGCACATGGTAATTAGGATTCTTCAGATACAATCGAGTCCGATAGACGTATGTTTTCGCTGGTTCGACATCGAAATCGGAGAACAGAAGCACGTTGTCAAGATCGCTGTTTTGCGGTACGCCAACATTCTGTTGACGGTTCAACGATTGCTTGACGGGAATCAGTCGATCCCTTAAAAGATCAAAGTTCTGCTCGGTTTGAAATTCATTTTCAGGCGAATCAGGATGGTCTGGATAAACGATGACCGGCGACCAAACGGATTCTTCTTTGGGATTGATTTCCGCTCTTTCCAACTCATAATAGACATATTCGGGTCGGTTGACTTCAACGGTCTCATCGAACGTCTGATTGTAAATAGTCCACTGTTGCTGTAAGGGAATCGTTCCGTAAAGATTGACCCAGATTAATGACTCGGTCCGTGCCGGGTCGTCGTTTGGTGTGCCTCCTGCCGCGTTGGGTAAGGGTGGACGCTGCCACCGATCATACGTCTTTCCCTTTACGGTCGAGTTGATGCAACGGACCTCCTCTCCGATAAACGCTTCGGCAGTCAAAACGTCGAAGCCGCCCCGCGGCTGCCGATCAGGATGTAGTATCGGCTTCCAAGTGATTTCACTATGGTAGGGGTCGAGGGGAATTCGCTCCTTAATCTGTTCGGCATAAGTGGCGTAGTCAAAGATTTTGAGACCTGTGTCGGAAAAGGTATATGTATTACTCTTGATGGTTTTTTCGGTACTTTCCGCCAGTTCGACCAGCGTGTACGGCTGCCAGGACAACGGACGGTAGTCCAATCCTTGCTTGGCAATCCCTAATGCGAGCAGGACAACCACCGCAGCAACAATTTTTTCACCGTGCCTGCAAAGAAACCACAGCAATGCTTTGGCACCGCGCCACTTATCTCCGGCACGCTTTGGTTTGCTACTTTTGAACAGTTTCATGACCTTTAATTCTGCGGCTGCGGAGTAGAAGTCCGTGCGGAACCGGAAAGGATTGACCCCCATGCATTCCACTGGGATTCGCTACGATAAGGTTCAGCAGGAATCGGCTCTTTGATCTGTTCGGCATACGCCGCATAATCGACGAGAACGATTGGGGGATTGGCTCCTGCGAACTCGTCCTCCGCTGTACGTTTGCTGTTTTTGATATTTGTTTCAGCGTTACTTGATTTTTGTACAAGGTCATCCGGCTGCCACGATAACGTTTGATAACCTAATCCTTGCAAGGCGAACCACAATGCCACGACAACCACGATGCCCACAACGATTTTTTCGCCGTGCCAAATAAGGAACCGCTGGGCTTCTCCGGTACTATTTCCTTCACTCTTTTTCTTTTTTGATAATTTCATGATCTTTTATGTTGTCTAATGAAAAAAATTGACAGCAGCATCCCGTCCTTTCGCTTTGCTCCATTCCGACTTTTTGCATCTGCAAAAGCCGGAATGAAACGCAGTGGAACAACGGGAACTCTATCCTATTCCCCTCCTCTATCTGCTGTGATTTTTTCGGCATCCGGCGGAGTAAAAATGTTGATACAGCCGTATATGTCAACTGTAACCGCATCGGGACCAAAATCAATCTCGTTGTTCGTCCCCGCTCCCGCTCCCGCCCCTGCCCCTCGTCTGCCGCTGGTTTGGTTATTCCCCCCTCCCACTCCGCCGCTCCCGGAAGAACTGAAATTGGCTGTTACCCACAATACGTCAATAGGCATCGGGCAATTCGCACAGTTGACGAGCACATCGGAAATACGCCGCTGATCCACGACGAAGCGGAGATAGATGGGCATTCGGCGCAACTGTCCGGCTAGGTCAGCGTCCATCAGGGGATTACCGGCATCATCGACGTACCGTCCCGCCATTGCGGTACTCCTTGTGGCTTCCGATCCGCCCATCCCGTCGCCATATCTGCCCGCACCACCACGCCCTGATGCACCGCCGCTGGGCATTCTCCCCTCGCCATCCAATCCACCGCCCACTCCCCCGACACGGCGGTTCGATTGTGCTGCCAGTGCATCTGCCGCTTTCTTGCCAATCGCCAACGTAACAATTTCCTTGATCACGGAACCACTCAGGTCCAGCGGTTTGCCGACTCCCGCAGTCGAAGCGGCACCACCCGTTGTCCCCACCGGGACGACGACTCGTTCTGCCACTTTGACATCTTTGTTGGATTGTGCAACAACCCAAAGCAGAGCCTGATAAACCCAGAGGTCTTCTTGCGTGAGCCACACTTCAAAGGATTGCGGCTGTTGATTCCAATTGCTCATCGTGATGTCCACCTGGGGATTGGACCAGACAACTTTCCCTTTCATCACATGAATGCCTCCCGCACTTCCCACTCCGGGGATCGCCGTCCCACCGGAACTCCGACTACCGGGTGTATCCATCGAAACGCCACCGCCGCGCCCGGTTGAACGTCCTATGCCGCCACTCCCCTCGCCTGTTAAAGCGGGTTCGTTTGTTTCAAGAGGCTCTTCGCGTCCATCCCTGTACCGGATGTAAGGTCGGCAACGGTCAATGTCGGCTTTGTCGATCAACTTCTTCATCTCATCCCGGGCAAAGTTGAGGTAAATGTTCAATGCGGTGCTGGACAACGTATCCAAAAAATTCTTCCCTTCAATTTCCCTTGCTACATTGCCGAGTCCCTCCCAACGATTCTGTTCCTTCTGGTCTTTTTCCAGCGTGATCCAGGCTTCCATGATTTTCTGTGCCAATTCTTCCCGTTTTTCATCGATCTCATCAATCGTCCCCTGGTTGGGATGAGTTGCCGCTCCGCTGTGCAGTCCGTCAATCGCAGTTTTCTGGCTCTCCAACTGTTTTTTTCGGTCCTCCAACTTGCGCCCCACTTCTCCCACTGCCATCGTGCCAAGAATCATCGCCGCCGCCAGACCCAGCGGAACACAAACCCAGAAGAGATACCTCTTGACGGTTGCCACATTGAATTCAAATTTCTTTGCCATGACTGTTTCGTAAAGTTAATGGGTTCAACTACTGTGTATTTTCGGTCGTACTTGTTCCGGCACTTTTTGCGTTCTGTCTTCGTACACTCGGCGGTGTCTCTTCCCAGGCGAATTGGATTACAAAATCGAATCGCCGCACCGTCAAAACAGGTTCTCTGACTCCTCGTTGAGCCGCATACTGTTTCAGTGTTCTTTGTTGCGAACTCTGTGCACCAACAGTGCCCCCTCGAGCAGGAGTAGTACGTCCTGACGGCGTGCCAAATCCACCTGCATCAATCGCATATTCTGAATCAATGACAATATCGGGGGGCAACGGCTGTAAATCAGGATTGATCATTTTTTGTTCGACAATGGTGGGAACATCCAGCAGCACAGGATACGAAATTCCCAGTTCGCTCATCTTGACCTTTTTCGTCGGTATTCCTGCCCGCTGCTCGTCAATGGTGGGGGGCAACTCAACTTCGGCAAATTTCAAGTTGCGAAGCAGTGTTTTCCGCAGATAGGCATCGCCACCGTCCTCCGCCGCCTCGTTCACGTCGCTCGGATTGTGGAAATGGGAGCCAGTGATCTGTACGATCTTTGCCGGTCCTCCGCTGGGTCCCGTAACCAAAGCAAAGCGTTCCGACTCCGTCAGCGGACGCTTTTGAGAATTGCCCTCTTGCCCTTCTTCACTGCTACTTTCGGCACCACTGTTCGCAGGAAGCGTTTCGGTTGCATCCGCCGAATGAGTTCCCAATTCTTCATCGTCGGGGTAGTATCGGTTCTCTGCTTTTAAGGGCTCGAACCACGCCGCAAGATCCTCTACGGACATTGCTTCGATACTATCAATAAAGACGCGTTCCTGCTTCGCAAAATTGGCACTGGTCGTAGGTCTCTCAATGGTTGCCCCGGCACCGGGTTGGGCGTGGGGTAAGGCTGCATTGACCGCACAGAGCAGTTCCAGCCATGTGATACGTCCTTCGACGTTACTGGTCAGTTTCTTGCCGATTTCGTCCACACTGGTGAAGGCGGAAACAGCCTGATTTGTTTTCGACTTCATCCCGGAAGCGTAACTTTGCGCATTTTTCGCCTTGGTTTCGGCATTCTTATAGGCTTCATTGTCAACACGACTCAATGCGAAGGAAGCACCGGCAAATTGAAGGGTAATTCCCAGCAGAAGTGCCGCCGATGCTACCAAGACCCAGGGCTTCTTCTCGCGGATAATCCGATCCAGAACCACTTCACGCGGAATTAAATTCGTTTTCAGTGACGAAACGCCGAGTTGTTGGAGGACAAGTCCATAACAAACGGCAAAGGAGGGCAAGTTGTCTTTGAACAGTTGAAATTCTGCGGTGTCAGTGCCGATCAGGTGATTGAATCGGCTCAACCGGGCAACTTCGTATCCGACGTTTTGAGCGAGGAACTGTCGGAGACCGGGAAGTTTAATCGCATTCCCCAGGGCAACAATTCCCTTGAATTTCGCCCTCCGATTGAGCGTTTGATAGTATTCCAGTGAGCGGTTCACTTCGTTGACCATGTCGTTAAACACCGGACGCATTGCCGTGATGACACGTTTTTGCTCGTCGACATCTTTCGAGGTCGTGATGTTTCGTTTAAGGTACTCCGCTTTGGAAAATGTGAGTTGCAGTTCCCGGGTCAATGCCTTCGTGAAGGAATTGCCGCCGAGCGGAATGTTCCGAATCCAAATGGCTTCGCCGTTGGTAATGACCACATCGGTCGCATCGGTTCCGATACACAAGGCGACCATGGATTCACGTGGGGTATCGGGATCGGTCGTTTCGGGAGAGAGAGAGAGCAACTGATCAAACGCCATGCAGTTGTACAGGGCAATCGGCGAACTTTGGATGCAGTCAATATCGACGGCTCGGCTCAAATAGGGGGCAAGTGCTTTCGTCGCAACATCCCGCTTGATTGCAAACATACCGACTGTGGCATCAACGAGGGCACTGTCATCGGCATCTTGGACCGGTTTGCCGAGCGGCTGAAAATCAAAAACGACATCGTTCAGATCGAAGGGCAACCACTGTTTGGCTTCGTAGCGAATGACATCGGGGATTTTTTTGGGATCGACCGGCGGAAGAGGAAGAAAGCGGGAAATCGTATTTTGACCGGAGACCGAAATCGCAATTCGATCCCCTTTGGTGATGTTACGGCTCAAAAATGTTTGGAGCGTTTCTTCCAGCACTTCCGCCGCATTTGCACCGGGCTGGGTCAACACTTTGGAATGTTCGATGAAATCGCATGCGATGGCTTCGACTTTTCCCGGTTCTTCGGCAAGGCAGCATCGCAATGCTTTGAGCGATGTGTTTCCAATATCAATTCCCCAAACAGTTTGATTTTTTGCCATGACAATACGCCCTGCTAGTCCGCACCCTGCGGGGCATTATACCCTATTTTTTGCAAAAAGCAAGCAACAAAAAGAAACGGAAAATCACCTGCCAGTCCGTCGACAAGTTCGGTTTTCCCGTCACTCCCGCGCAGGCGGGAGTCTAGCAACACAGGGTTCACACCTTTCGTCTAGGTTCCCGCTTGCGCGGGAATGACGCTGTTTTTGCTTCCTTTTTTCCTACCTCCTACCTCCTTTATTCTTGTATTAAAACGCTACACTTTTTGCAAAATTAGACACCCTCTGCTTTATTTTACCACATGTCTCCTCTGCATTTTGATACATCTCACTTTTTTTGACATCTTTTTTGTTTTTGTAACTCCTTAATGTCAAGGAGGTTACGTCTTTTTTGAAAAATCGTTCTTTTTTGTTGTTTTTGGCACAATAATTGCGGGCAATATTTCCGATATGAGGTAGACTCCCTTGGCGCGTCGCCAAGTGGGGGTACAATAGGAGTGATAACAGATAAGCCATTTCCGGTTATGTTCGGAAGGAAGGAGAGTTTAGGATGACGAAAAATTATGTGGCGGGTCTTTTGCTCGCAGTGATGTTTTTATTTGCAGCAAATGCTCGCGCAGACGTGGTACTGATTAGTTCGAGTGGTAATAGTGGCACATTTGAGTTCGGAGGTGACATAAGCGGGGACTCGTACACGTCTGTGTCAACGACGTATACGCTTTCCGACCCGAATGCGTATTTTACCTCGTTTACGCTGAACGCCGAGCACATCAAAGCGTCGTTCGAACACTCTGTCGGCAATTTCACCCCCCCGCATCCTGGAGTCGATGCTAGTGGTATCTACACGGGGACATTTAATTGGACGGGGAATTTTTCCGTTAATGGTACGACTTACTACTTCGGCGGTCCATACACGGAGGATGTGACCGGTGTCACATATCAGCCAGAAAGTCTTACGGCGGGGGTACCGGGCCTGCTCACGGGTAGTACGCCACCTGGAGGCGTGAATTTCTTTAACCTTGACAATTTCTACCTCGGTCCAGAAGACTTGGTTAATATCAACTCAATTACGATTGAGTTCGTGATGACTGGACTTAAATTCGAGACGGATCTTAAGTCTGATGCTTCTAATGTGTGGAGTATGTGGAGTGGTAACATCGAAGGTGCCTTCGGCGTTACTTGGACAGCAGACACCCCCGCAGTTCCCGAACCTGCGACGTTGGCGGTACTGGGTCTCGGCTTGGCAGGGCTTGCAGTTGCCCGTCGACGGATGAAGAAATAAGTGCGTTACTTTCGCTGTCGCAAAGACAAAGAGCCGGGGATATGGCACAGTGCAATTCCCGGCTCTTTATTCTAATTTCCGGCTCTTCCACACAAACGACACCACCGCCCTTCCACTGGAACGTTTCGAGCCTGTCTTCATTACGTTGATCGCCTTCCAATGCTTTGAACGTTTGCAATGCGCGAGCACCGACGGATGCGATGCCGTGATGCTGAAACGAAAACCCTGCTCCACGTATAAGCCGGCAAGCGCATCGAGAAATGCCGAACCAATGCCGATGCCCTGATAGTCAGGAAGCGTTACAATCCGACTCACCCGATACCAACGCTCCTGCCCCTGCTGCGGAATGAGCGCACAAAATGCGACCGGCTTGCCCTTCCACCAAGCGGCGTAACATCGGCACGAGATTGCCAAGTTGCTGCTCAAATAGTGATGCGTCTTAAACATTTCCCAAAGACGGCGTTCGCACCGAAAGATTTCCAAGTCGATGGTGGGTCGCCGAAGTAACCTCCCTTCTGGCGAATACACAGTAACCGTGCCGGTCGCTGTGTCCAAGACCCAATCGGGTTCCAGCCATTCGACAATATCGTAATGACACGTTACCGCAACGAATCTGCACGGTATCTTTCCGCTTTTGATTCCTTTGGCAAGCGTAGCGGAAGCGATTTTGGCAACATTGCGGTCAACGACGCTGGTGTATTCGTCGAAGACGACGAGAGAGGAGTCAGAAGTCAGGAGACAGGAGACAGTAGAATTTGTCGGGCTATGTCCGGCGTTTTCCTTCTGTCTCCTTTCTTCTGACTCCTGACTCCTTAACAATGCCTTCGCCAAATCACACCGGAATTGTTCGCCGTTGCTCAACACGGAGTACGGTTTGATCCAACTCGGCGGCGAACTGAAACCGACAACGGTCAACATCCTCGTGATGTCTTTGATCGGCAACTCGCCAAAACCGTCGATGACCGCCTGATTCGAATCCCAGTGCCCCCCGGTGTAATAATGTTCGGCAAAGAGATGCTTTGCTATCGCGGATTTTCCGCTCCCGGAAGGACCCACGATGCAACCGATAGACCAAGCCGGAGAGCCGGCGACGGTGTCGCCGGTCGGCGGAGGTTCAAAGCAAAATGTCCGTTCTGCTTTTTGACTGACGGCAACATCGAACATTCCGGCAATTTGCTGCACACGGTACGACGAATGGACGGGACAGGAGAGGGTGAATTGCATGGGAAAAACGTACCACACGTTGCATCAGAAAGCGTCAGGGAAATTCCTGACGCTTCTCCATGGAAGCCGGGAGCGTCATGAAGTGGAGCAACCGGTTTTCCGATCCAGCTCTTTCATTGAGAACGATATTTGGTAAAATTTACTTCATGATAAAAATACGTATTGGAATCAATGGAGCGGCAGGGCGCATGGGACTTCGGCTCATTGCCCTGACAGCAGTGGAGACCGAGTTGGAACTGACGGCGGCACTGGAAATTGCCGGGCATCCCCAAATCGGAAAAGATGCCGGGGAAATCGCAGGAGTCGGAACGCTCGGCATTCCCTTGACCGCCGAACTCAAAAAAAATATCGACGTGCTGATCGATTTTTCCTCGCCGAAGGGAACCGACGCACTCCTCAAACGTTGTACCGAACTACAAATACCGTTGGTCGTGGCAACGACCGGTCTTTCGACCGAACAGTCGGCACACATTCGGGAATCCGCCCGGAAAATTCCGATCCTCTGGTCGCCGAGTATGAGTATGACCGTCAATTTAGCGATGAGACTCTGCGAGTCGGCAGCCCAAGCGTTAAACGCAAAAGATGCTGACGTGGAAATTATCGAAAAACATCATCGGTTCAAGGTGGATGCACCGAGTGGGACGGCACTGAAGTTCGGGCAACTGATTGCAGACAAGATGAACCTCACCGAACACCTGCACGGTCGGCATGGGGACATCGGCAAGCGGAAGCGAAATGAAATTGGCTATCATGCCGTTCGGATTGGGGACAATCCGGGCGAACATACCATTCTGTTCGGACTGCCCGGCGAAACGTTGGAAATAACGGTCAAGGCATCGAATCGGGATTGTTATGCTTCGGGAGCCCTCGCCGCCGCAAAATTTTTACATGGAAAACCCGCCGGATTGTACGGAATGAATGATGTACTGGAATGTCCTCGTTAGATTTTTTCGGTTACAATAGCCTCTATGACCGCCCAGCAGATTGATGCCCTTTGCGATGAATTTGAAGCCGCTTTGCGGAGAGGCGATACTACGCTCATCGAGGACTTTCTGCCCAAAGTCGAAGAATCGCGACGTTCCGACCTGTTGCAAGACCTGCTCGAAATCAAAATTCGATTTGCTGTCGAATCACAGCAATCCGAAGACTACGTTCGCAGCATGATGGGATCGCTCAAAAACCGGTTTCCCGACCGGCATGATCTCATTCTGTCGCTCTTTCGGCGGGTCAACCAGTTGCGGCAGATCGGCGATTACGAAATCCTCGGCGAACTCGGACGCGGCGGGATGGGCACCGTCTATAAAGCCAAGCACAAACTCTTACAGCAGACGGTTGCGATCAAAGTGCTGTCGCCAGCCCTGCTCGACGATTCGCAAGCCGTTGGACGTTTCAAGCGGGAAATCCAACTCATCGGCGGTCTGACCCATCCGAACATCGTGCGCGCGCTCAATGCCGGTGAAGCGGACGGAACGCATTACCTCGCCATGGAATTCGTGGATGGAATCACGTTACAGAAACTCGTCGAAAAAATACAGACGAAAACCGAAGGATCGTTGCCCCTCATTCCGTTCCGAGCCGCATGCGAAATGATCCGGCAGGCTGCACTCGGTCTCCAAAATGTCCATGAATTCGGACTCGTTCATCGCGACATTAAACCGGCAAACTTAATGCTTGACCATCGGGGAACGGTCAAAATTCTCGATCTTGGACTCGGCAAATTTTCTGAAGATCGCCGCCAAGATTATCATTCGTCACTCACGATGGAAGGCATGGTTCTCGGGACGGTCGATTACATCGCACCGGAACAATGCGAAAATTCGGGCGAAGCCGATGTCCGCTCCGATCTGTACAGTTTGGGATGCACCTTCTACTTCCTCTTAACAGGACAACCGGTGTACAGCGGTTCCCGATACGATACCATACGGAAAAAATTGATGGCTCACATCGTCGGCGATGTTCCCTCATTACGGCAAACGATTCCCCATTTGCCCCCTGCAATCGAAACGATTGTACAAAAAGCCCTTGCCAAAGACCCTGCCGAACGTTTTCAAACGCCCCTCGAATTTGCCGAAGCCCTTGCTCCCTTTGCCTCGTTTGACGAACTCTGGACGCTGACTTGCGAAGCCATGCCGGAGGATGCCGCCGGGACTTCATCCAGTTCACGGTACTCTCAGAGTCATTTTATTTCCTATTCTGCCACGATGAAAGACCTTGTTCCGCCGGTCAACCGACGGAAAATGATCCTCTTTTTCGTCGGGCTGAATCTTTTGGTCTTCGGGCTTGGAATTGGTGTCGCTTTCTATTTCTACACGTCGCATCAAGCGGCAAAAATCTATGCCGTGCGGATGGGAACACATCAAGCGGCAAAAGATGCTTCTCAACATTGGGAGCAATGGAAAATGGGAGAGGCACAAGCCGAATATCAAAAGGCGGCTCGGTTTGCAATGGAGGAATTCGTTAAAACAAAAGCGGACTACCTGCCAACAGTCATCACGGAGTATTGGTTTCTAGCGGCAAAGGCACAGTGGTATCACGGAGATGCTTCCAGAGCACGACAAGAATTGCAGTCCCAGTTGAATAGAGTTGACGATAGTTTAAGTCAGGATGAGAATACGGATCGACCATTGTTGGGACAAAAGAAGCGCATTTTGGAGTGTCTGGGGGATTTCGTACTTTTCGGCGGAGCCGCGTCGGGACAAAACCGGGAACGATTTGCAAACGGCATTTCCCGATATGAAGAGGCAATAAGAGTCCCAACAATGAATTCCTACGACACGACTATCCGATGGAAGCAAGCGATTCTGCTGATGCAGAACGGAGAACGAGACCGTGCAGAAACTCTGATGCAGGAAAATTCTACAAGGAGTGGGAGAGTTCCTGATTTGTTTCAACAACTTGCCGAGGCGGTGCTTCATTATTACCAGTCGGAGGACGGGATAGACCGTTATCGGTTATTGCGAGCATTCCAAAGACAGTTTTCCTTACAAGGCAATTCGGCTCGCGGGTCGGCAATGCAACCGGAAGTTATTGAATTGTTGCTCTTTTGTTCGGAATTTTTGCTCCACGACTCAATACAACATGAAGATTGGGAAACGCTTGCCGAGGACATTTTTTCGATGCGGCACTACACCAGCAGTTTTTTGCGGCAGTATCCCGGTGCCACCCCTTTTATGCGGCGGTTTTGTGAACTGCTTGTACACTCGGCTGCGTTCGTGTATGAAAAATCGGAGCGACAAAGAGACAAACAAGGACAGATCGAAAATATCGTGCGGATTCTCAACCGGATGAGACCGCTGGACGAAGAAACAGATACCGTCGGAATGGAAAGACCAACGTTGCTCTTTTTTTTCTTACCGGAAACAAACAGAACAGAAGAGGGATTGATCGCCTTTTATCCACAGGATGGTCGGGCAGGGACACTGTATCCGTTGCCTTTGACACGTCAGAGGGTAAAACAGCCGGTACCGGGGAGAACATTACCGCCGCTCGACGAACTGTTGCTCAAACAGATTGCGGAGGAGCAAGCGACGGGACACAGAATTCGTATTTCGTGGAACGATGAATCGGCATGGTCGCGCACAGAGGATGCCCTGACTGATACAGACTATCCTTACAATGATGTTTTGCCGCTTCAATGAGAAACAAAGAAGATTGAGAAAACGTAAACGATGAAACACTCCACCAAAATTAACTGTCCGTCCTGTGGCAAAGAACTCGATGTCGAAGAGGTGCTGGAAAAACGCATTCGACACGAGGAGCAGCAGAGATTCAATGCCGAACTTGCCGCAAAAGAATCGGAATTCAAAGAGAAGGAATCTGCACTTGCCCTGCAAGCGGCGGCACTGAAAGACCGATCCGCAGAAATAGACAAGCAAGTTGCCGAAAAGACCAAAACGGAACTCGCTCGCCGTGAAAAAGAAATTGCAAAGCAGGCGGAAGAGCATATCAAGTCCCAGTATGAAGTACAACTGAAATCGCAGTCGGAAGAGACTGCCGAATTGAAAAAACAGGTACAGGAGTCGAAAGCCGCACAGATCGAAAACGAACGGCTCAAACGGCAAATGGAACAGCAAAAACATGCCAATGAACTCGAGTTGGAAAAAAAGTTGGCACAGAACGATGAGCAGAACCGCAAACTCTATGGTGCACAACTAAAAGCAGAAAAAGAAAGTATTGCCAAACAAGAAGCGGAACGTCAAGAACGCAAAGTGCTGGAACTGGAAAAGAAAATCAAAGATCAGGAAACCCTTGTCGATGAAATGAAACGCAAGGCGGAACAAGGATCGCAGCAACTCCAAGGAGAAGTCCAAGAATTGATGATCGAAGACTTTCTGCGGGGGACGTTTCCTTCGGATGAAATTGGTGAAATCAAAAAAGGGGTAAGCGGAGCGGATGTGAAACACATCGTCCGCAATCGAATCGGGATCGAGTCGGGAATCATTATCTATGAAAGCAAGAACACGAAAAGTTTCCAGAACGACTGGATCGACAAACTTCAATCGGACGCAGAACAAGAAAAGGCGGACATTGCCGTCTTGGTTACAAAAACGATGCCAAAAGGAATGGAGTATCTTGGGCTGATCAACGGCGTTTGGGTCTGTTCCGTTTCCGAATTCAAAGGGCTTGTGCTGGCATTGCGAGAAAACATGATTAAACTCGGCGAGGTCCGAATGGCACAGACCAACAAGGGGGATAAAATGCAAATGCTCTACGATTATTTGACGGATGTCAAATTTGCGGAGCAGATTCGGCGAGTGGTATTGGGATTCAAGGAACTCCAAGAGGGATATGAGAAGGAAAAAAAGGCACAGCAAAAAATATGGAAAAAGCGGGACGAACAGTTGGAAATGATGTTTCGGAACACGACCGACTTTGTAACACAAATTCAGGTCATTGCGGGTTCGTCGTTGCTCCAACTGGAAGCCTCCGAAGATGAATTACTGGCACTGGGAGAACCCGAGTCATAAGGTTACACTATTCGTTTTTGGTGCAATTCACGAGCAACATGAATTCCCAAAAGTTCAGGATTGTCCGAAAGCGGAGTCGATTGGACGGCATCGACCATTTGCTTACCATCCAAAGAAAGTATCCGACCATGCAAGGTCAAAACGGAGCCGCAATCGCACGATTGTGCAAGAGCCGCAATCGGGGCGGAACAACCTCCCTGCAATTCTCGGAGCATTGCCCGCTCCGCCAGCACCGCCGCAAAGGTTGGTGCATCATTGAGCGGCAACAACCATTCCGCCGTTTGTCGATCATCAGTGCGAATTTCCCAGCCCAGCGCACCCTGTCCAATGGCGGGTAAAAAAAATGGCGGCTCTAAAACCGAGCGAATCGAATCGGCAAGTCCAAGCCGAATCAGTCCCGCTTCGGCGAGAATCAGCGCATCGTACTCTCGTTGCTTCAATCGTCGTAGCCGCGTTTCAACGTTGCCCCGAATATCTTCGACCCGGTATCGGTCGCCAAAATGATGCAAAATCTGTGTTTTTCTCCGTAAACTTCCCGTCCCAATGAGTGAATCCGGGGGCAAGTCTTCGATCCTTTCCGCAACGACCGACACGAAAGCGTCCCGATAAGATTCCCGTTTCGGAACGGCGGCAAGAGAAAGTCCGGCAACCGACTCGGTAGGCAAATCTTTGAGACTATGGACGGCAATGTCAATTTTATGATCCATCAAGGCACGTTGGATTTCCTTTGTAAAGACACCCTGTGCGCCGATGTTGACAATGGATTCGTTTTGAATGAGGTCGCCGCTTGTTTGGATGACAACGATTTCCGTGGCGATTCCATACGCATTCAGACGTTCCGCCGTCCAGTGTGCCTGCCAACGTGCCAGAGCACTCCCCCGTGTTCCGAGACGAACGGTTCGCGAAGAAGAACTGAGAGAACTTGGGAAAGGCGTTCCATGCATCTGATATCGACATCCATTTTACAGTATTTTGGAGACGATCAAAAGCCCATTGAGACGAACATTCCGTACCGATTGCAGACACAAGCCCCCCATGTTAGAATGGCTCGAATGCCCGTTAATTTTGGAGATACGACGATGAAACGACGCAATTTTCTTGGTTTGACAACACTTGCCGCCGGAACGTTGGCTTTGAACCCCTTGACCGGGGTCGCAGAAACGGTGTCGCCTTCGGAACCCGTTGATCCGGTCTGGGTGCCGCTCACCAAAGAGGTCAAAACGACCCGAGTCGGATTTGGAACCGGAATGCGAGGTTGGCAACGGCGATCAGAATTGACCCGCGCTGGGTATCCCAAAGCCATTGAACTCCTTCGATTTGCGTACGATCAAGGGATTCGCCTTTTCGACCTTGCAGACTTGTACGGCACCCACGATGTCGTTGCCGAAGCCATGAAAGGCAAGCCGCGAGACAGTTATACTCTTGTTTCAAAAATCTGGATGCACGCCAACGGTTTGCCGGAAATCGAACGTCTCGACCCGGCAGTTACGGTGAAACGTTTCCTGGGGGAGTTAAAGACCGATTACATTGATGTGGTCCAACTCCACTGCTTGCAGAGCAATAGTTGGACCACACAATTCGCCAAGGAAATGGAAAGTTTGGAAAAACTGAAAAAAGAAGGAGTGATTCGTGCTCACGGGATCAGTTCGCATGCTAATCAAGCAACGGAACACGCCGCCGAAACAGAATGGTGCGATGTCGTCCATGTCCGCATGAACAGCGAAGGTCTCAATATGGAGGGATTCCCGGACGATGCTGCCAAACGCGTTGAAGAAGGGGTTCGCACGACCCAACGCGTTCACGATGCAGGCAAGGGAGTTATTTGCATGAAAGTTCTCGGCGAAGGAAAAATGGCAAATGATCCTGAAATGCGGCGAAGATCAACAGCCTTCATTTCGCAACTCGACTGCGTCGATGTCATGATTGTCGGTTTCTGCGAAAAAGAACACGTTACGGAGTTTTTAGCCAACGTTGCCGCCGCCTCGAAACCGGCTGGTTAGAAGCGTCCTTGGCATTGGTCTGGACATGTTGTTCGTCCCCTGCGTAGGCGGGGGTCTAGAGCGTATCAGGAATTGATATGGACAGAAGTTTTGGAATTTTGTAATCTTTCATTATTGGATATTGAACGCCTTTTTCACGGAGGAATCTTATGGCGAAACCCTATTCCCTTGATCTAC
>Ga0123353_10000136_pt1 | contig 89026 bp, 84 predicted proteins | sample TergutLab28metaG_3_FD_92763 | JGI IMG/M metagenome (GOLD analysis project Ga0123353, IMG submission 92763) | Labiotermes labralis P3 segment gut microbial communities from Petit-Saut dam, French Guiana - Lab288 P3 | ecosystem: Host-associated > Arthropoda: Insects > Digestive system > Gut ...
AGCGCCGCTTTGCCGCTCGAAAACCAAAATGGTCGTAGAACTTCTGCCGTCATCATAAGTAAAGCCGTTATAAAGAGCGTACACATAGTCCCCCATTATTTTCACATCATAAAACCCACGACGATTTTTACTCTCGTCAAATCTTGCTCGCGAACCGTCCAGGAATATCGGTTCGCTCAAAAAATGCTCCCATAATGTCGTCACTTCTCCCGAATCCGAAACAGCAAAATAAGTTATGTACCCCATAGGAGTCATGGCAAATACCGCCTCATTGCCGTATGAAGCGAGACGACCTTGATATAGCCGTGAAAAATTCTCTACGGGAACGTTTAACGGATTACAAAAAGTCGTAACGAGATTGTAATTCCGATCGAACAACACTAATGCGTTATATGCAACCGCTATGGCTCTGGAAACTATATAGCCGTTATCAAGAACTGTTGTCCAACTAACATACCCATGTTTATTATCTTTGGTCTCTATCAATTCATAGATGTTTTCATCAACATCTCTATGCCATTTGTAGCCATGTAATATGGCTTTGTTTACATCATATACGAACAATGTGCTGTCCTTGTGGTTCTGACCTGCAAAAAAAGGCGCGATAAACTCATTAGGACCATTGCCTATGTGCCATATGGTTCTCGCAGCCGAATCTCTCGAAATATCGAAGCCTATCGTAGCAAGTCGTCCTCCCGGTGGTTCGAACAATAATAGCTCCGAACCGACTAACTCTATATCGCTGGGAGGATTCATTATGATCTCGGTGTTATATGCTACCGCACGCACGCTGATGCTGTCAGTGAAAACAATCCCCGAGTAATAATTTTTCTCTCTGCCGCCGCAAGATAACAGGATGTATGGAATTGCAATGGTCATCAATGCAAGTATTATTTTTCTTATCGCTGTCATGTCGTTATGTTTTTTGGTTTTGCAAGAAATTATTACCCGGGAAAAAATAATCAAAATGCTATTTGTCTCTCATTTTAGTATGTGTCCATGTTTTACCGCCACAAACATATTCGCAATAATCAAAGTCACTTCCTGTCCAAACGCAATTTGCGGCCATTGCCGGTCCCCAGCAAGGATCTTTATGGCATCCTGCCAGATGCGGCAATTCGCAAGTTTCCAATTCCACATTCCAATGCAGGCCTCCTATACATTCATTGCAGTAGGCTACACCATTTATGCAATAGAAGAACCAACCACAATCGTTCGGGTGAGGGAAAAATGCAGTTCCGAATTCGGGGCACTCCGGCCATTCGCCCTCCGGACAACCCGGATTTCCATACGCCGCATTGAATCGTAACATCAATTCCAATAACGCACGAGCAGGGGGTTTGAATCTTCATCGACTGTTATACCGCTCGCAGTCAATTTCTCCTTAAAATCGGAATAGCTGCCATTAAGCATGAATGAAATATGCGTTTGACTGAATACGCCGATATATTCATTTTTATTCATGATGAATGTATGAAGATCAGGCATCAATCCTAAAATATCATCCTTGACGTTGTACGCTTCATCATCCTTTGCCGCAATTTGATAGCGCCTGTTATTCATATGGAAATTAAAAAACAGAACGTCGCCCACCTTAAACACATTGTGTATATTCTTGGCATATTGTGTTTCCCTCAGCAATTCCGAAAAGTCGCGAGAATCTCCATTTTGGGCGAAAAATGAATCGGGAATCCTGTTCCTGCCGAAATCCAGCGTGCGCCAGGGGGTGGCATTTTCCCCCTCCAACAGATAAACCGTTTCATGCAAAGGCATCGAGAACAAAATCCCGTCTTCCGTCGGTGAAAACGCTCGTGAAGGATAAATTATGACAGAACTACCGGCAGGGTATGCTCTGACATCGTCCAAATGAAGTAATCTCGCCTGCTCGTTCCCCTCTCTGTCCAAAATACGCAGTTGCCATGCCTCTTCTCTCTCTCCGAAAGGATGCCATCCATTGGCGTATAGGTAGATCCGGTTATCGTCCACTTCGATGTTAGTGGCTTTAATGTTCACTTCAAATTCATCGATGAAAGCGCCGTCCAGCCGATATCGTAGAACCCTGTCGGTGTCCCTGTCAAGCAGATAAAGAACGGGGTCGGGAGAGATCGAGAAATCGTATAAACTGATATATTCACCCGGCCCTCTCCCTCGTTGTCCTATCGAATGCAGGTATTCTCCGGTTTTACTGAATACATGTAGCCTCTGCTCTCTCTGATTATAAGTTAGACCGTCCCCCACATAGTAACGGTCGCCGAAAGAGACTATCCTATTGGGATTACCGACCAAAACATCATCCGTAGAACCAAGCGGGATGATCTCGTAATTAGCGTATAGCTGGCTCAGGTAGAAAGTTTTATCGATCTCTGAGGGTATCACGCTGACTACAACATCTGCAACCTGTGGGGCTGGCCGATTGGACGAGGGACAACCATATAGTATTGTCGCCGCAAAAAGAACAAAAACGATATGTTTTTTCATATTGCTTCGGATTGGATATGATCAATAATAAATAGTTTCTACACCCGGTTTGCAATCCATAACGGGCCCGTTCGGTTTACAATCTGTGATTACATCCGTTCGAAGCAACTGGCCATTCTTGTAATGCTGCTGGGCAGTCGTAATTTCATTATAACCTTTTTTATTACATCCCGCCTGATGCGGGAAGTCGCAGGTATCCAATGTCACATTCCAGTGCAGGTCTGCCGGACATTTGTGACAATAGGCCACACCGTTCTGGCAGTGGAAAAACCAGTGACAATCAGTCGGGTGAGGGAAAAATGACACTCCGGACGTACAATCCGGAAACGGACCCTCAGGACAGCCCGGATCGCCATACGCCACATCGACAGACTTCATGTAAATCATGCCCGCAAGCATAACACAAAATACACACGTCAAAGCAAGATTGACCTTGTTCAAAGTTGTCTTCGGGGTAATACGGTTAAGGAATTTCTTCATAATGATAAAATTTTAAGGTTATATACTGTTATTATTAACAACGCAGGAACTTATTAAAAGCGCCGCTGCAAATATAAATAGTCATATTGAATATTACAAACTCCTGAATTGATTTTTGCGCGATCACGCTGTTATTCGGTATTTATGCAATATTTTCACCATGCAATACATTTTATTTTGGAATGAAAACCACTTTCTTGGTCTCGAAAAACTCTTCGTCGGGGAAGAAATCGCCGATATTATACAAGGTATAATCGCGTCCTGCGGCAGCGAGTTCGGCCGACAGGTCGCCGCCTTTCAAAAGTAAAAGACCGTTCGGCAACGTACCCGCCTGCTCACGCACGATGCTGCGCCACGTCCACCCGACGAGCGTGGCAACATCGGCAACAGCACGCGAGACCACATAGTCAAACTGTCCCGACATTTGCTCGGCACGCATGTTGAGCGGCGTAACGTTATCCAACCCCAGCCGTTCGACAACTTCGCGCATCACCGTCACTTTTTTCCCGATAGAATCGACACATGTAAACCGGCTCTGTGGAAATAGAATGGCAAGCGGAACCCCGGGAAACCCGCCGCCGCTACCCACATCCATCACCTCCGCTCCCGCGCCGAATTCGCATACCCGCGCGATCGCCAGCGAATGCAACACGTGCCTCGTGCAGAAATGCCCCATATCCTTGCGCGAGATGACATTTATCCGCGCGTTCCACTCTTCATACAGCCCGCGCAGAGCCATGAAACGCTCGTACTGCAACGGTGTAAGCGCAGGGAAATATTTTTCGATGAGTTCCATCCCGTGAATCACTATCTCAAAGCATCATTACGGCATCATATCTCCGTCATCTACGATAAATGCGCACAACTGTTCGCGTGCGCGGTGCAACTGTGTCTTCACCGTTCCGATCGGTATCGCCAGCTCCTCAGCTATCTCCTCGTAACTGAACCCGCGATAGAACCGCATCTCTATCATGCGCCGGTAGTGTGGTTTCAGACGCCCCAGAAACTCTTCCAGCTGCACACTCTGCTGGCGGTTGATAATCGACTCTTCGGGCGTGGGCAGCGGCGACGGCGGCGAGAGAGCGACACCCTCGTATCGCGAGCCGTCGATCGAGAGATTGTCCTGACGCTTGCGCACGAAATCGATGAACGTATTACGTGCAATCGTAAATATCCATTGTCCGAACGTATAAGCCGGATTGTATCGCTCCAAATTCAGGTAAACCTTCAAAAAAGTCTCCTGAATCAAATCGTCGGCATCGTCGCTATTGCTGCCCGTGCGTTGGACATACAACTGATGCACCGAGTCGCGATAACGATTGAACAAATGTCCGAAAGCATGGGCATCGCCATACAGACTTAGCGCGATAAGCTGCTGGTCGGTCAAAATTATATATCGCTCGACGTGGGACATTTCTTTTTTGCTTGATTTTACTTCCAATTCGCTTTCGGCTTGCAGATAATTCGCGACACGAACAGGGAGATGCAGATGAACGGCTCGATGGGGTCGTAGAGCAGCATCCACCGCCCGATAGCGCGTTCGCCCAGCCGACGCGAGATACGCGTAATTTGATGACGCACGACCAGCATACGTGCAAGCCATAGCACGACTGCGCCGAGTGCCGTATAAAGCGGCAGGAACATTGCACATACCGCGACCGATAGCAACAGCATGAATCGCAGGACAAGTTCGGTAGTTGTCGCACGCCGCGCCCGCGCGGTGTAGAAACTGCGTGTCGTACCGAGTAGCCGCCGCATCCGCCACCACCCTGCAAGGCCGCCATGAATGGTCTGTTGCATGGTTGCGTTGCGGTTCATAATCACACAAATATTATCCCGCGTGGCGATTTTCTGCACGAAAAGATCGTCCTCGCCCACCGTCATGTCGAGATGATTGAAGCCGCGATTTTCAAGGTAAAGTTGCTTGTCGAAACCGAGATTTTGCAGCACTCCCCGATAAGGCCGTCCCGCCACCGCCGCCGCGAGATAGCGCACCCCCGTCATCATTCGCCCGCAGCGTATCATTGCATTGCCCACGCCGCGCCCGTGCTCCACGCCACAATAAGAAATAACCACCTCGCCGTTCGCGAACCCTTTACTCATTGCGGCGAGCCAACCCGACGACGTGGGATAGGCGTCAGACGTGGTGAGGATAACGCTGTTGTAACGTGCCGTTTTGATGCCCACATTGTAGATCATCTTGTTACTTATGCGGAATCGCGGGTCGGGGTCGAGCCGCGCCGTCACCAGGTTCGGATAACGCGCCTTTTGCGCATCCAGCTCATCGGCGAATTCCGGGCACGAATTCACGTCGATCGCCACCAGCTCGAAATCGGGATACTGTTGCCCCATGATGCGCGGCAAAGTGTGTTCGAGATAATGGAAATCGTCGGAGAGAATCACCACCACCGATATGCCGTCCACCATTCTCGGCATGCGCCGTCGCACATTGCGGTAACCGGCCACCCGTGCATAGCGCCTGAGCCAAATCACCATCCCGGCCCCCCATAACACGAGCACGAGCGCCATGAGCGTCAGCCCAAGAGTAGTGCGTCCGCCGGTGACAAGCTCTGCTATTTCGTAGAATCTCTCCGCCATAAACTCCGAATCGAGGAGCAAATATACTGTTTTTAGTGTACATTTGCGTAATATTTGTAAAACCTCAAAACCCTCTAATATGGGACTCTACCTGACGCGCGCCGCTAAATATTTTCTGCGGCTCGTGATAATAATCGCCGTCGTGCTCGCCATACTCGCGGCGGCAGGAATGCTCGCCACACGCGGCGCAGAAGTGCTGTCGGTGCTCTTCGTCTCATGGCGCGGCACGGTGCTGCTGGGCGTGATAGTGCTGCTGGCGATCCTCTACCCGTCGATTTCATTTACCACCGTGCGCGTGCGCGGCAATCTCGAAACCAACCGCGATGATGTGATCAATGCTTTTGCGACCTACGGTTATTCACTCATGCGCGAAGACGAGCACGGAATGATGTTCCGCGCAAACAGTTTTTTGCGTCGCCTCGCATGGCAATTCGACGATGCGGTGACGGTCAGTGCCACCGAGAGCGGTAAATATCTGAAAATCTCCGGAACAAAGAAGATCGTTCCGCGCGTCGAAATGCGTCTCAACGCTTTTTTGGGCAGATAGTACGCGCGCGTCATTGCGAGCCTGAAAGGCGAAGCAATCCATGATTGGTTTTATCTGGATTGCTTCGCCTTTCAGGCTCGCAATGACGAACAATGTGATATCGCAGCTCGAAGGCCGCAATGACAAAACAACCGGCAGGCAATAAAACACGCGGGCGTGCTCGTTATGATGTAAGTGATGAAAAAACGGATAATATACTGGTTTGTCGGCGCGGTATTAATAGTCTGCGTCGGTGCTGCTGCGGTGTCGGAGAATCCCGATTTTCGGCTGGGACGCAGCATGGAGATCGTCGTGAACATACTGCGCGAGATTAACATGTTCTATGTAGATGAGACCGACCCCGAAAAACTGCTGGCTGGAGCGGCGATGGGAATCACGTATGAACTCGACCCTTACACGACGTGGATGTCGGCCGACGAGATGGAGGACTTTCAGGTAGCCGCAACGGGCAGGTACGGTGGCATTGGATCGCTGATCCGCACGGGAGGCGACTATGTCATGATCGCGCAACCCTACGCCGGTTCGCCGGCCGACAGAGCGGGATTGGCTATCGGCGACCGGTTGCTCTCTATCGACGGCGTCAGCGTCGTTGGAGCGGGGAGCGAAGCGGCCAGCGCGATGCTGAGAGGCGATCCGGGCACGACGTTTACGCTCACGGTCCGCAAACTCGCGAGCGGTGAGGAGGAAACCATGCAAATCACGAGAGAGAGAATCGTGATTCCGGGCGTGGCCTATCACGCCATGTTGAACGACAGCATAGGATATATCAAACACACAGATTTCAGCGACCGCTGCGGCGACGATATGCGGCGCGCGCTGCTCGAACTCAGCGCCGACGGTCGTCTTAAAGGACTTGTGCTCGATTATCGCGGGAACGGCGGCGGCATACTGCAAGAGGCGGTTAAAATCCTGTCGATGTTCGTGCCGCGCGGCACAGAGGTGGTGAGTATGCGCGGGCGAGCGCAGGAAACTAATTTCGTGTTCCGCACCGAGAACGAACCCATCGCGGCCGACCTGCCGATAGTAGTGCTCACCGGTCTCGATTATCGCCCGGGAGGCAGTGTGGCAATACCCGAAATCTCGGCCTCGGCGGCCGAGATCGTCGCAGGAGCATTGCAAGACCTCGACCGCGCAGTGATAGTCGGACAACGAACGTTCGGTAAGGGACTCGTCCAGAGTACGCGGCCGACGGGCTACAACACTTGGCTGAAACTCACCACTGCGCGTTATTATATACCGAGCGGGCGTTGTATTCAGGCTGTCGATTATGCCCGTCGCACAGAAGATGGCGGCATTGTGTCGATCCCCGACTCGCTGGTGCGTGCATTCGCCACCGCAGGCGGACGCACGGTTTACGACGGCGGCGGCATCGTGCCCGACATCCCGATAGACCCCATGGAATTCAGCCTCTTCACGATGATTGTTCAGGGACGCGGCTACATCGACGATTTCGGTGACGAGCACACGCGCCGCAACCCTTCGGCAGGCGCACCATTGGCTGTGGACGACGCGCTTTACGGCGAATTCATGCGTTTTATGGCCGACAAGGATGTCGAATATGAGTCACGCACCAAACTCGCGCTCGCCGAACTGCGCCGCAACGCCGAACGCGAACTGTTCTACGATGACATCCGCGAAGACCTCGAACGCATCGAACGAAGTTTGCGCGACGACAAGGAGAACAGCCTGCGGCTCTACCGTGCGCAGCTCTCGCGCCTTATTCTGGACAATCTGATTATGCGCCGTAACTACGCAAGCGGCGTAACAAAGCACCATCTTCCGCACGATACCGCCGTGCGCGCCGCACTCGACGTATTGCAAGACGGTGAGCGATATCGCGCGATTCTTTCGGGGGATTGATACTGTCAAAAATAAGAAGGCCCCCCAAGTATGCTGTCATCGCTGACTCGCCCGGGAGGCTCGAGTATTTTTATAGCTAATAGCTAACTATGTTCTTAATAAGGCGTAAAGCATTACTTTACGAGACAAAGGTAATACTTTAATTTTTGTAAAGCAAAATTTCACACAAAATTTTTGTTATACAAAATCAAACCTTCCATATAAGGATGCGTCTCCCAGCCTTCCGGAAATCCCATATATCTAACGTTTGTGGCAGGGAATTTATTGAGCAAATCGAAAAAATGTTTCTTGAATTTGCTGTTGGGATTTATTGTCTGTAAGAGATATAGTATCACACACACAAAATAGTATGGTTTGGAATGTTCTACTCTATCAACCTCGTAATCTGTAAGCCACACCTTGCCTGCCTTCCCGAATATTAGCTTTAGTAGGTTCTGCCACACTTGTGAATGTGATATTCCATAATCTTGCGTGATGCGCACATATGTTTCGTACATAATTGATGGCACGTAGCCATGAATGTAGTATTTTATCCTGCGGTATTCCTAATGATCGTGCAATTGCCGTAACATCTTTTTTCTCGCGCCAGCTTTTGCAAATCCATGAAAGGTCGCCAAAACATAACAGTTCAACGGTCATCCATGAGGGAGGTGTCAGAGGATGGTTGTATTTTTCATGGTAATGTTTTATGAATTCCATCCGACTGTTGGCTTTCAGTCTTTCTTCGATACGCTCTTGCATTTTCGTGAAAACCTCCTGCGTTTTGAACAGGGCGCTATCATCCGGCCAGTGAGACCCATATTTAAGGCTCAGTTGGTTGATAACCTGTGTTCGTAATGCTATTTCTATTCGTTCGATAGCGTCAAAAATCAGCAATCTTAGTTTCCGATCAAATCTATACAGGTTATAAACATCATCCCACATTGTTCCGTCTTCGAAATCATCTGTTATTTTGCCGGCAGCATCGCGCTTCCTGAATGGTATCATATACGCGCTCAGCCTGTAATAGCTGACATTCGACAGATGTCTGGCAGCGCGTGGCTCATCCACTATTTCAAGACCTCTTGATTTCAAAAGGTTTACCTGATCCTGAAACGTAAGTGCCGGCTTTTGAAATTTCTTCATTTTGTAATTCTATTCTTAAAGCACAAATATAGTGAAATGAGACTGTTCTTCCCTGAAAAAACGTAATATCGACAGAATCTTATTATTTTTGTAGAATGCTTTTGTCGATCATATTGCGCGGATTTATTGTGGGACTGCTGGCTTCGATGCCGCCGGGGCCTGTGGGCGTGCTGTGTATCCAGCGCACGCTGAGCAAAAACCAGCGGTCGGGGATGGCATCGGGGCTGGGAGCGGCAACGGCCGATGTGGTCTATGCGCTTATCGCATTTTTCTCGCTGGCGTTCATTCTCGAATTTATTGCACGCAACAGCCTGATAATAACTTCGGTAGGAGGTCTTATCGTCGTCGGTCTAGGTGTGAAGGTGTTGTTCTCGAATCCCGTGATCCAGATACGGCGCAATCGGGCGGGCAAGACCAACCTGTGGCATGATTTTCTGACGGTGTTTCTGGTGACAATCGCCAATCCGGTCTACATTTTCTTTTTTATCATACTTTTCGCCGTTTTCGGACTTAACACCGGCTCGGTGGGTCTGTGGCAGAGTTCGTTTATGATCATCGGGGTGTTCCTGGGCGGTGCGGCCTGGTGGTTCTTATTGTCGTTTCTGGTGAACCTGTTCCGCAAGAAATTCCGCCCGCGTCACATGCTCTGGATCAACCGTATTTCGGCCGTGATAATTATTCTGTTCGGTCTGGCGGCGATATTCTCCGAATTCCTTAATTTCCGTATCGATGGCCTGCTCTGATAACACACGGTGCGACGGGCGCATAATCATTGCTATCGACGGCTTTTCGGGCAGCGGGAAGAGTTCTTTCGCACGCGCCATTGCCGAGCGTTTGGGATATATTTTCATCGATACGGGGGCGATGTACCGCGCCGTGACGCTGCGTGCGCTGGAAGCCGGAGCGATTAGCAAGGACAGGGTGGACGCCGAAAAATTGGAGCGGATACTCGACGGGATGAAACTCGAATTCCGCGTAGGCGAGAACGGCAACTCGGAGCTTTATGTCGACGGGCGGCGCGCGGACGAGCGATTGCGGTCGATCGAGGTGAGCGATGCGGTGAGCCGCGTGGCGGCATTGCCTCAGGTACGCCGGCGGTTGGCCGCGATGCAGCAGGAGATGGGGCGCGTACGCAGCGTGGTGATGGACGGGCGCGACATCGGGACGACGGTCTTTCCCGACGCGGAGTTGAAGATATTCCTTACGGCCGACCCGGCGGTGAGGGCTGCACGGCGCTATAAGGAACTTCGCGCGGCGGGCGCAGATGTGTCTTTGGCCGAGATCGAGCGCAATATCCGCGAGCGCGACGCGGCCGACCAGCAGCGCGCTGTCTCGCCTCTGCGACGCGCTGCCGATGCCATAGTGCTCGACAACAGCCACATGACCCCGCAGGAGCAGATGGAGTGGGTATTAGAGCAATTACGCGCGCGCGGTTTCCAGCCTTCCGGATAATAGTTTATGTTAGGCAGATGGAAATCGAGATCGACGATAAATCGGGTTTTTGCTTCGGAGTGGTGAATGCCATCGGGCTGGCGGAGCGGTCACTTGCGGAGAACACATGCGTGGCGGCGCTCGGCGACATCGTACACAACCGGCTCGAAATGGAGCGGCTCGAAGGACTGGGGCTTAGCACGATAACGCACGCTCAGCTCGCCGGATTGCATGACGGAGCGGCAGTACTCATACGCGCTCATGGCGAACCTCCGTCGACATACGCCATCGCCCGGCAGCATGACCTGCGTATCATCGACGCAACGTGTCCTGTGGTCGCGGCATTGCAGCGGGAAGTCGCGCAGGCCCACCGCCGCATGACCGACGAGGGTGGCCGGGTGGTGATTCTGGGGAAAAAGGGACATGCGGAAGTGGTCGGGCTTACGGGACAGGCGGCAGGAGGCGCACCGGTCGTTGTGGTCGAGAATGCAGAAGACCTTGCGGTGATAGATTTTGCACGGCCGATATATTTTCTGTCGCAAACCACGCAAGACCTCGCGCTTTTTGCGCAGATGAGCGATGAGATAATGCGTCGCGCCGAGCGGTCGGAAACGGTGACTGTACGCGATACCATTTGCCGCCGCGTTGCCAACCGCGAGCCGCACCTGCGCGCGTTCGCCGCACGACACGACGTCGTAGTATTCGTCAGCGGCCGCAAAAGTTCCAACGGCCGCGTGCTATACGAGGTCTGCCTGAGCGCAAACCCGCGCAGTTACATGGTCGAAGACGAATCGGAACTGCCCGCGCAGTGGTTTGCCGGAGCGCGCACCGTCGGCGTATGCGGCGCGACATCCACACCGCGCTGGCTCATGGAACGCGTCGCACGCGCATGTGTTTTATTGGCTACCGCAAAAATTAGTGATTGAAACATCAGACAAAAGTAAACCACGCGCGCGTGTGAAAAAAATCGTAATAATAGGCAGTGGCAATGTGGCCGAAGCGCTGGTTCGCGGACTGTCGGGGGCGGGATGTCCGCCAGTGCAGGTGTGGGCGCGCGGTCGGACGAAAGCGACCGACATTGCAAGGCTGTGCGGGTGCGCATTCGCGACCGAAGTGAAAGAGCTTGCGCCTGCCGATGTTTATATTATCGCCGTTACGGACAGGGCGATCAGGCAGGTCGCAGCCTCATTCAATTTTCCGCCGGATAGCGTTGTGGCGCATACGGCGGGGAGCGTCGGGATGGATGTTTTTCCGCCGCAAGTCAAGAACCGTGCGGTGCTGTATCCCGTTCAGACTTTCACGAAAGGGCGCACGGTAGATTTTTCTGAAACTCCGCTGTTAATCGAGGGAAGTTCGCAATACGCGTTGCGGCAGGTGACAGAAGTGGCCCAGATGCTTTCGGACAAGGTGCGGCAGATGTCTTCCGAGCGGCGGATGATGGTTCACGCGGCGGCGGTCTTTGCATGCAATTTCGCGAATCATATGTACAGCGTGGGAGAGGAATTGACGCGGGAAGCCGGAGCGGATTTCGAGATTCTGAAACCGCTGATCGCCGAGACAGCGGGCAAGGCAGTGGCCGCACGCTCGCCGTGTGATGTGCAGACGGGACCGGCGGTGCGCAACGACTTCGAGACGCGCAGTCGCCACGTCGAGTTGCTTGCACAGAAACCCTATCTGCAAAATATTTACATCAACATCAGTAAAAGTATATGGGAAACTTCAAAGAAGACATAGCTCAGGTCGAGGCGTTTGTTTTCGACGTGGACGGGGTGTTCACCGACGGCCACATCGGTGTGCTGCCTGCGGGTGATTTTCTGCGCCAATATAATGTCAAGGACGGTTTTGCGGTGATGTACGCCCTGCGCGCCGGATATAAGGTGGCGATCATCACGGGCGGTTACGGCGAGGCTTTGGAGATGCGTTTCCGGCAACTGAAAGTCACGGCATTCCACCACTCATGCCGCGATAAACTCTCACGACTGCGTGAGTTCATGTCCGAACATGCATTGCGTCCCGAACAGGTGCTCTATATGGGTGACGATCTGCCCGACCTCGAATGTCTGCGGCATGTCGGGATGCCCGTAGCCCCTGCCGATGCCGTGCCGGAAGTTTTGAACGCCAGCCGTTATGTATCGCAATTCGGCGGCGGCGAAGGCTGCGTGCGCGACATTATAGAACAAGTACTGCGCGCGCGCGGCGATTGGGCGCAGGGAGATTTGGGGTTGACCAGCGCACCACAGAATTAATATAGAGTCATGGAATATAAAAGCAGATTGAAAGAGTTCGGGACGTGCTCGGCCATAGACGCGATAGTACGCGAAGCGGAGCAGCGGGCGGCGGACGGCAGTGAGCAGCTGTATCGGCAACTCATGGAGTGTCTCGATGTGACATGGCTTGGGGCGACGTGGGACGAATCGCAGATTTCGGAACGCACGAAGCAGCTGATCGATCGTCATGCCGCCTGCGGATTGCCGCCCGTTGCATCGGTGTGCGTTCATCCCAATTTCGTCGAAACGGTGGGGTTGGCGGCGGGCGATACGGGGTTGAGAATCACGAGCGTGGGCGGAGGATTTCCCGACGGGCAGACTTTTCTCGAAGTTAAGATGCTGGAAGTGGCGATGGCTGTCGAGAACGGCGCGGACGAGGTCGATGTGGTGATGACACCGGGATTGATCCTCGCCGGACGGTACGACGAAGCGGCGAGCGAAATAGAGACCCTCCGCTCGGAGATAGGCGAAGACGTGACGTTGAAAGTTATTATCGAGTCGGGCGCGCTCGGCTCGCCGGAGCTTATCCGCAATGCCTCGCTGCTGTCGATGATGGCGGGGGCGGACTTCGTGAAAAGTTCGACCGGCCGCGACCCGTCGGGCGGCATAACACCGGAAGCAGCGGCGGTAATATGCTGTGCCATACGCGATTATGCTGCGGCGACGGACCACTGCGTGGGGTTCAAAGCGTCGGGCGGCATACGAACGCTGCAGAACGCTGCTATGATGTGCGCGATCGTCGAGTCTGTGCTTGGCCGCGAATGGCTTACGCCTGCACTTTTCCGCATTGGCGCGAGCGCACTTTATGACGGCCTTCTATCGCATTTTCGGCAATAAAATTGTCAGCCCGAGCGAGCGCGAAGCGTGACGAGGCGTACGCGTGTGTTTTCCGGACTTTGTCATTCCGAACGAACGTGAGGAATCTATCGTTAGTTTATAATTTCAAAGGGAGACTAGCGATAGATTCCTCCACACTTCGTGTGTTCGGAATGACAGATACAAAGTAGAATTAATAAAAATGACTGACACTAGATATAAATATCTCGACCGGATAGACTCTCCGGATGACCTGAAAAAACTCGGCGTGGACGAACTTCCGGCATACTGCGCGGAGTTGCGGCAGTTTATTGTCGGACAGCTGGCAACGAATCCGGGCCATCTGGGAGCGAGCCTCGGGGCGGTGGAACTGGCGGCGGCATTGCATTACGCCTATGACACGCCGCACGACAAGCTGGTGTGGGATGTGGGGCATCAGGCCTATCCGCACAAGATCATCACGGGGCGCAAGGGACGGTTTGCGACCAACCGTAAATTGCACGGTATCAGCGGTTTTCCGCGTATGGCGGAGAGCGAATACGACGCCTTTGGCGGCGGTCATGCATCGGTATCGATTTCGGCGGCACTGGGAATGGCGATAGCGGGCGAATTACGGGGCGAGCCGCGACGGGCGGTGGCTGTGATCGGCGACGGCTCGATGACAGGCGGATTGGCGTTCGAGGGGCTTAACAACGCGGGCGCTACGGCGGCAGACCTGCTGGTGGTGCTGAACGATAATAACATGTCGATAGACCAAAGCGTGGGCGCGATGAAAGGTGCGCTGCTGAAAATGCGGCTCTCGCGGCGTTATAACAAATTCAAGCGGCAGGCGTGGTCGGCGCTCGAATCTGTCCCGGCGCTGCGGCGTTTCGTGCAGAGGTCGAGCAGTGCGCTGAGGCACAGTCTTTTACAGGAGAACAACATTTTCGAAAACCTCGGATTTCGTTATTTCGGGCCGGTGGACGGGCATGATGTGGCGCAGCTCGTGCGGATTTTTGAACATCTGCGCGAGATACCAGGCCCGAAACTGTTGCACGTGGTCACGGTAAAAGGTAAAGGCTATGCGCCGGCCGAGAGCGACCAGAGCGTGTGGCACGCGCCCGGAACGTTCGACCCTGACACGGGGGAGCGCGATGGCGGTAGTGTTTCGACGGTGGCGGCAGACAAGTGCAATTCGCAACCGCCTTTGTATCAGGATGTATTCGGGCATACGCTGCTCGAGCTTGCGCGCCGTGATTCGCGCATCGTGGGCATCACGCCCGCGATGCCTACGGGGTGTTCACTCAATATAATGATGGAACAGATGCCCGAACGGACTTTCGACGTGGGGATTGCGGAGGGACACGCCGTGACGTTCGCGGCGGGAATGGCGGCGGCGGGAATGATGCCGTTCTGCAACATCTACTCGTCGTTCATGCAGCGCGCCTACGACAATGTGATCCACGACGTGGCGCTGCAACGGCTCGGCGTAGTGTTCTGCCTCGACCGTGCCGGACTGGTCGGCGAAGACGGCGCGACACACCACGGTGCGTTCGACATAGCCTACTTCCGCCCGATTCCCGACGTGGTGATCGCCTCGCCGCTGAACGAAGCGGAGCTGCGCGCGCTGATGTTCACGGCCTCGCAGGCGGAGCGGCCGTTTGTCATCCGTTATCCGCGCGGACGGGGCGAGGGCGTTGCTTGGGACGGAGAATTGGGGGCTGTCGAGATAGGGCGAGGGCGCATTTTGCGCGAAGGCGAAGATGTGGCGGTGCTGTCGTTCGGGCCTTTGGGTAACGCGGCGGCACGTGCTGCCGAATGCGCCGCCGAGCGCGGCGTATCGGTTTTTCATGCCGACCTGCGTTTTGCAAAGCCTCTCGACGCGGAACTGCTTCACGATGTGGGGCGGCGTTTCCGACATGTGGTAACGATAGAGGACGGCGTGGTTACGGGTGGTATCGGAAGCGGGGTGCAGGAGTTCTTCACCGCGCATGGCTACGACATCCGCGTGGTGCGTTTAGGCCTGCCCGATGCTTTTATCGAGCACGGCACTCAATCCGAACTGCGTGCCTTGTGCGGTCTTGACGAGGAGGGAATTCTGAAGACTATTCTCGATGCGGGGAAATAAAATCACTATATTTGTACGCGAACCAATTTGTTTTTGCCTATGATAAGACTGTAAAGATCATTTGAACTACACGTGCTACGGGATCATTGCACCCGTGTACGAAATACATAAAAAGCGTTAGCTTTTATTCTTGCTTCTGAAACTTCGACATTTCAAAGCTGACAAGAGTAAAGCGTAAACGCTCACGCGCTAGCGTGGGCTTTACTCTTTCTATTTGTCAGCAAGGTTGTCGAAGACCTCAGAAGCAGATAAAAGGTACTGTCCCACGTTTTTTATGTTCCTGTATAAACGTTTTAACCCACGGGGCAGGGGAAACAGGAATATCAAAATGAAGAAACTGACTTTTCTACTCTTAATCGCCGCAACCGTGACCGCGACCGGTTGCGCCACCATCATCGGCGGAAGCAAACATGCCGTCAGATTCGAAAGCGAACCAAGTAGTGCTACTGTCTACGACAACGGCATCAAACTGGGCGAAACCCCTTTACAGGCTCGTTTGACGCGAGGAGATAATCACGATATTACCATCAGGCTGGATGGCTTCAAGCCCTACAATCTGCGACTGACAAGACAGTTCAATGAATGGGCTATCGGAAATATCGTGTTTGGCGGGTTTATCGGTATCGCAATCGATGCGATTACCGGCGGCTTATACAAACTGAATCCCGAACAGGTTTCCAATTTCGACACGACGATGGCGCACAGAAGATCCGGCAACAATATCTACATAAGTGTGACGCTAAGCCCAGATCCGAACTGGCAACGTATCGGCACGATGGAAGCAACCAATTAAACTTGCGTTCACTATAATAATATCGCTACCGAACGTATGTTCGGTAGCGATATTATTTTTATCTTTGCACTCGTACTTTTGCACCGAAACCTGCGGAAATAGCTCAGTCGGTAGAGCATCAGCTTCCCAAGCTGAGGGTCGCGAGTTCGAGCCTCGTTTTCCGCTCGAAAACAGGAGGTCTGAGAAATTAGACCTCTTTTCTTTTGCTTATCAGCGACTTACGGAGGCCTTTGCGGTAATCAGAATTTTGCAGGTAACGATTTAGCGAAAGTGCGCTTTCATTGGTTTGCTTTGTCTTTCTTGACGATTGACTCTATGACAAAGATAATCATTATTGCTTTCAAGTCCTCAAATTAAATAAAAAAGTTGATGTTGCCGAACTGCCCCCATTGTTCGTTGGTAGCGGACTCGCAATACTGGAAAAGTAAACCCGCAAGGTTTTCGCAGAAACCAACGCGAAAGCAACGGCCACGACCTTGTGGATTTAGCTTTTACATCGATACCTTTGCGAACAACGTGCGATGTGGTATTTACATTTCATAGCAGACGTACTGATATGTGAGGTACAAGCTACTTCATATGGTCGTACAACCGGATACTCACTAATGACGACTTACCTAAGTTTTATAAGTTATTCCAAAAAATCTTATCTTTGTGGCAATTTAATCTGCCGGCCTCGCAAAATATGAAAAAGAAATTAAGGCTAAATTTTTTACTTGTATCATTAGCACTGCTTATTGCATTAGGTTGGCTGGTTGAAGGCAACTTCAACTTCTTGTTGCATGGTTTTTGGTTTACCTCTGGATTTTTACTGCTCATTTTATTGTCTCTTGTAGATCAACCATTTTTCTCCAAAGACTCTAATATTTTCGTGAATGCCATTACAGCAGGTATGGCACTCTTAATAATGCAGCCTTCATACAGATACGGGGTTTACTATATGTGTGTTGGTTTGGTCGCATTTTTGGTTATCAGTAGTTTCATTGTGATGATGACACAGAACCAGCCGCTATCATATGAAAAGAAATGGGTTCAGTTTTTGTCTCGGATTAACAGGCAGTTAGGTAAGCCTCAAATTATTTTCTCTGTTCTCTTTATTTGGGGAATTATTAATGATTATAATGTTATTTCAACTGCCTTTAATGTACTTTTAGGATTTTGGGCTTTGTTCATTGTGGTATCTTCAAACACTATATGGAACATCTTATCTTCTTTGTGGTCTTCTACTGCAGATACTAAAAATGATAATGCTCTCGGACAAATATTTGGAGTCCAAGCCAAGAGCACCTTTCTGGCAAGATTGTCATCCAATATCCAAGAAACTATTGATAGTTTTGACTGTGTAGAGTTTCTTCACTCCGTTAATGATGGCAAAGGAGTGCGAAAAGGGCTGGTTTTGGATTCATATTTACTCAATGAAGAGCATTGGATTAAAGTAATAACCACTAATGAGATTAATGAACTTTTCGGAAAGGCCCCATGCTACTCCAATCACGTTAAGGGCATTATCTATAAGGTTCAAAGCCCCCTGAACAATGATTTTATAGATAGATTTGTAGGAATTGTTACTGAAAAATCGAATATAGGTAAAATCAGATTCATTTATAATTCTCGTGTACCTGTTCAAGAAGGGCAACTTTTAGAAGTTTGCATTAGTCCTGAGCGCATTGTCTATTATCAGATTGTAGATGGTGTTACTAAAATAGAACAACTGGAAAGCAAAAATGAATCCGGATTAATCATCGGTGAAGCGATACAACTTGGTACATGGAATCAAGAAAAAGCGCAATTCGAACAATTTGGATGGGTTCCAGAAGTCAATACCCCTGTATATCTAGCTTCTCCTATACAAGAGATTGAAATAGGAGATGGGGAATACAAAATAGGAGAGATTCCAAGCACTAATTTCCCTGTTATACTCGATAAAAATTTAGCAATTACACATCATACAGCCGTTCTAGGCGTAACTGGTACTGGAAAATCTGTTTTCTCAAGAAACTTGATTAGAGAATATCTAAAAGACCCAGCAATAAAAGTAGTTTGTATTGATTTCACAGGCGAATATAAGTGTAGGTTTAATGCTTCTGAACTCATGTCTCAGCAAGTGCAAGGTGAGGTTTACAAACTCATTAATTGGGTTTCAAAAGAATTGGAAAAATTTGGCAATCAACAAGACAAAGAAAATCTAACGAAAGCAAATGCGAGTATAAAAAAGATTATAAAAGACAATATAGACGGATTCCTAAAAGATGATAAACAACAAATTACAATTTTAGAATTACCTGATGTCTCAAATACGGCAAGCATATTAGAATATACGAGACAACTTTTTCAAGTTTTGTTTGATATTGCCAAACGGCATAGATGTTACGGACATAAAGTATGTGTTGTTTTAGAAGAAGCTCATACTGTTATTCCAGAATGGAATTTTGTGGGTGTAGCCGAAAAATCATCTCAATCATTACTCAATAGCATTGCACAAATAGCATTGCAGGGGAGGAAATATGACGTAGGACTTCTCGTTATAGCCCAACGCACTGCGAATGTGTCTAAAACAATTCTGACTCAATGTAACACTATAATATCCTTTCAAGAGTTCGATAAGACAAGTAGTGAATTTTTATCAAATTATTTCGGGGAGAATATCGCTAGGGTCTTGCCTAATTTGAGGTTTAGGCAAGCCATTGCAGCCGGCAAGGCTTTAAGATCGAATGTTCCTATGATATTTGAGGTTCCAGTAATAATTGAGTCTAAACCAGTAGAGCCAGTACTTAAAGAACCGACTACTACGGTGCAAATCCCTGAAAGAAAGAGGCAAGAGGACGTAGAGGCTCAAGATGATTTTGATATATTCCGTTAAGCCATCATAGGCCTGAAGCGGGTTCTTTTCGTAATTATCCTCTTGGCGGGTGGTTTTTGCAGATAAGTTACATATTTTGCTTTGCTATCACCTGCCCCACAAAATCGTTCAACGTTAAAATGCGATGCCTGTATTCCTCAGGGAAGCTCGTAATGTATGGTTTAGGTACCACCAAACATACATCAGACCGATACATTTCTGCCAGTTGATTCGATGAAATACCCTGTTGCAAAGTGAAAAGGTGCTTTGTCTTTATACGGTCTGCCTCGTTGAGGATCTGCCTCCAACGATCTTTGCAGGTGGTTTTGGATGCGAGAACAACTAACTTATTTTCATCGAATCCAAGGTCGGCATATGCCTTCGGTCCCGGGAACAGGAAGTCCGGTCGTTTATTCATCTCAGTAACGGCCTGCGAACTGTATTCGAGGCCAAACGTTTTAAAAATTTCTTCGAGATGATGTTCCAGCGACTTCCCTGCTCTGCTCTTTCGGCGGTTGAGTATCGTATTTGCTGCTTCCACGAGCTCTTCGACCGATGAGAATGGAGTTTTTATGCGAGTGGAATAACGATTGTTCTCTATGGCTTTGAATAGTTGAAACTCCGCATTTATCCAACCTAACAGACCTTTGTCCGGATTAGCTTTTAGTCGATCAGCCGTAAAATGGTAAGCATTGTTATAACAGTGCCGCGCCCTTGCAGAAAGGTCGGTCGTTGATGGGAAATCCACCTGCAAGCCATTGATGAAAGCATAAAAGCATTGCAGTAGAATGCTTTCATCTGTCTGTTCGTCCTGTCGTGGAATAATTCCATTAATCTCTGCCGGGGAGATATTAAGCTGAATAAGAAATTCATCTATATCCTCATCGCTCTGCAAGACCCAACCATCGTAGCAATTATCGTCCTTTTTAGCCAGAATCAACAGGTCGCCGATATTATCGTCGTGAAGAAATGGGAATCCTTTTCCGAATCGGGTCAAACGATATTCGTTCCGTGTGCCGACACCGTAATAAATAAAGCGACTTTCCGTCTCGAAACCGCTCTGCCAACGGATAGTAACGAATTTATCTTTGTTCGCTCCTTTTTCCCCTGGAGTGTCGAAGAAAAGTGGCCATGCCTCTTTGTGGATGTGGAATCCTGCCTGATGTCCTCCGGTAGCACCGACATCATTGGCTGTAATGTATTTGGAGAATGCAATCGGTGACTCCTGCACTGATTGAATGACCTTATTCAGCATATTCTCCATTTTGCTCTCGTATTAATTCTTGAACTATATTTTCGCCGACAGCCTGCATAAGAGGCACGACAACCGAGTTCCCGAATTGTCGATAGGCCTGATTGTCGGACACGGCATCAATAATAAAATTATCCGGGTAGCCTTGCAGGCGGGCGCACTCTCTCGGAGTAAGGCGGCGGGGATTGACTCCGTCCTGCGGAATGAGAATTTCGGAACCATCTTTATAATAACGTGCGGAGAGGGTTCTCGAAATACCGTTAAGGTCGGTCATGCCAAATCCAAAACCATTGCCATTGCACCGATGTTTAATTGCATACGCCTGTAAATAGTCCCACAATTTGTCACTTAGGGTGTATTTAGGATCGGGGTTGTCTGTCAGAATCTCATGTATAGAGTGGTCGGCCTCTGGCAGGTCGGGGTATTGAAATTGCTCTCTGCCGTGGAAATAATCCTTATTAAAACCTACCATTACAATACGTTCCCGATGTTGAGGAACAAAATGCTTACCGTTGAGGACCTGAAAATGGAAAGAATATCCAAGTTCTTCCAAAGCACATTTTATTACCTTAAATGTCTTACCCTTATCGTGTGATTTCAGGTTCTTTACGTTCTCCAGCAGGAACATCTTCGGGCGTTTCGCCTCAAGTATTCTCACAATATCGAAAAACAGGGTACCCTGCGTTTCATCCTTAAATCCATGCGCCCGACCAAGAGCATTCTTTTTGGAAACTCCGGCAATGGAGAACGGCTGGCACGGGAATCCGGCAATCAGAATATCGTGGTTGGGAATACTGTTCGCGTTGATTTTGGTAATGTCTCCGAAAGGAACCTCGCCGAAATTCGCCTCATACGTTTTCTTGGCGAAATTGTTCCATTCGCTCGAAAACACACAATGGCCGTCAAGATTCTGGAAGGCAAGGCGAAAGCCGCCTATTCCGGCAAAGAGATCAATGAATCTAAATCGGGGATTTGCGGGCTTAGGAAACGGAACATCGTAGCTAAACGGGATATATAGTTGCTTGACATCCCGCACAAGACTTGGAGCCGTTTCCCGCAAATACTTATACGCAAAAGGCTTATAATATTGAGATACACCGTTCTCGTGGTTCTGCCAATAGTGGGTCACGGCGGCAAAACCATCGTTGAGGTGCTTGTCAACATTAATGTTCAACTCTCTTTTCCTTTCGCTGTAAGTAGGCATCCTTCTTTCTTCCTATTTCGTTTTCAATTATTTGCAGACAATTGGCCTGATTTTTCCGTAAATCCTTGCTCCAAAAACGCAAAACCGTCCATCCGGCATTTATCAGTGTCTTATTTACAACTGCATCCCTCTTTATATTTCCTTCTATTTTGTTCCACCAAAATTCCCTGTTCGACTTGATTCTGAATTTCTCGGTATCCCAGTCCTTTCCGTGAAAATACTCGCTGTCCACAAAGATAGCAATTTTGTATCTCTTAAATGTCAGATCGGGCTTACCTAAAACGGTCTTGTCGTTTTTTCTGTACCTGTACCCTTTATGCCAAAGAGCCTTAGCCAAAAGAACCTCGTCCTTAGTGCCGTGACTCCTAATCGCTTTCATGTTTTTCGTGCGTTGCTCTTTGGTCAAAACATCCATATACAAAGGTATGAAATAATGTTGATATTCTCGGAGTTATTGGACATTGCCATTCGTGGGCAACGTTCCAAAAATATTCTTTTCTTGCCAGATGCTATTAGGACTTGAAATTTTCACTATTGCTATTATTGATCTCGTCATATAAACTTTTCAGAAAATCACGAGACACATACTCGTTATTATCTGCCTTGAACAGAAATGGGGGAAAGACCATATATTCCAATCGGGATATAGATTCGTCATTTTTCCCCTTTTTCAGCCGAACATCCTTCAATTCAAGGTTATTGAACAAATCGGCGTGCAGATATAGTTCCCGTACTTTAGGATTAGATTGCGAACCGAACGAATTAAAGAACAAAGCGGTCAGTTCGTACTTTGATAGCTGGGCCCGGAATATTTTAGAGTAATTTTTAGGCGCATTGAACTCTGATGCCATCTCCAAGATATATACGCGTTCCTGAAATAAGTGCCAAGTTGATTTTTATATGGTGCAAAACAATGGTCGGCGGCTTTGGCGTAGGCGTTTGATACAGGTTTCAAATTATTTTGCTCGATGTATAGCTTAATAGCATTTAGACAGGCATAATCATATCCGTGCAGATGTATCGGGAGGGTTTCAATACTTGATCTTTTCCCTGTGGCCCAATCATCCTCTAAATAGATGTTTTTGATAGCCTCTGTTATGTGGCTCCACGACATCATCCATTCTGTCTGCGATACTTTCTGAGGAATAATCTTTTTTATGAACTCCTTTTGAGTGAAGTTTTTAGGGATTGTTCTGCGAATTTCCAAATAAAACGTATGGTATAACTCAACATAAATTTGTCTGAAAGTTTTTTCTGGTGCACAAAATTCATCGAATGTAGTTATATCCCATTGGTGTCGGTCTATATCGTATTTCCATTCCACTCTCTTTATCCGCAAGTCGTCTCGATATGAAATAAAAATCTTCAATAAGTCGAAAAAAACCGACCTTTCTTCGCTGTTAAGTGATTGCAATTTGTTTTGACGCAACGTTAAGAGCACTCCAACAAATGCAATTAAACCAGTAATTGGACCCAACAAACTGCCTAATTCACCCCGGTCAAATGCTCCATTGGTTTGAATGAAATAGAAAATCAGAGTAGCCGCTATGACTAATACAGATATAACAGTGACCCAAACAAGCCAATCCCTCAGGTATTTTTTCATTTCTTTCATAGAGTTTCTGTTTTACGAAACCAAAGATACTAACTTTACAGACAACATATAGTGGGTATCGAAGCCTTCCTGAACTATTGAAGGCATATAATTTATTTTTACGGGCAAAAACTCCTTTCTTTTATAAGTTTCATCTGCCTCAATACAATTTTTATCTCCCTATTTTTGGCCCTTTCTTTGGCGACGAGATGTTTTGCTGGATTCGCTTTTTAAATTCTTTTATCTCTTTTTCATGTACTTCTTTTGGTATTCGTGGGTCGGCGAATGAGTATTTTATTTCGTTATTCTGATGGTCTTTCCATACGAACGGGTATTGATAATCGATACCGCCCCACCATTTCATTTTCGCTTTGGTAATGTGGCCTTTTTCGACAAGGATTTTATCCCGCAACCGTATCGTGATCCCTCCATGCTCGATCATTTTATCGGGATTTTCATTACTGAAAAAGGCTTTCCCCTTTTCGTCGTTCAGAAAAACATACGCTGAAAACTTTCCGCTGCCGTCCTTTTTGTTCATGTTTTCGAGGTAAATATGCCCGCCGTTTTGAAGCGTATTCCATTGTTCTGCGATCAGTTCCACACCCTCGATCGAGGGTGTGCGTGAAGCTGATGCCTGTTGAAATTGCTGTTTCGGCGGTTCGGATTGTCGCTCGGCTTGCTTTTCGCGGAGAATCTCCATGTTCTCGGCAAAGGATTTCATCAGGTTTGCGTGGCTGAATTTCCGGTCTATTTCGGAGGCTTTGAATGCGGATTTGTTCTTCTCGAACGATATTCCCTGAATGTTTTCGGGTGATTCTTCCGTTACGCTCCGGTATTTATAACGTATGGTTATCCCTGACTGCCTAAGCCGTTTTTCGAGGTCTTCGTAGTTGTTGCACTTCGGCAGATTGGCTGTGATCTCGTCATGAATCAGATATCTGACCTTATCCGCGCCGGTCAGCTTCTGCCGATTTACTTTCTCCTTACCCTTGCCGTAAGTCAGCCCATGCTTGTCTTTGAGTTTCTTACAGGCCTTGATATTGCGTTTGTAATCGTTATTGACCGAGATAACTTTCAGGTTGTTGTCTATGCGGTTATATACGATATGCAGGTGCGGGTTACCTGTATCGTGATGCCGAACGATAATAAACTGAGTATTGCGGATACCCATTTCTTCCATGTACTCATACGCCAACTGCCTCATAAATCCATCGGTCAGTTTCGGTGAATCATCCGGTGAGAAGGCAATAGGAATATGTCCGACAGGATGCTTTATCTCAGGCCTGCCGGAACGCTGTATGGCAAAGTCGCGTATGATACTCGCGGTATCTTCGGTCAGTACGCCCTCCGCTTCCAGTATTTGGCTTCGCCTTCCTCCTTCTCGCTCGGCATCGTGAGTAGAACTCCCGTGCCCTCGCTCGTGCGTCGGTTCATGACCTTCATTCAGGACATACCGGACAGTTCCGCCGAACGATCTGCCTTTCTTGTTCTTAGCTATCATCGAGCAGTTTCTTTATCTCACGGAACAGATAATAAGCATCCGATCCGGCCTGTCTAAACTCATCTACATTCGCTTTACGTGCGATCTGATTAAGGTTGTTGGCCATTCCTGCAATCTTACGGCGTAAGTCCAGTTCTTCTTTCGTATAGCGGGGCTTTATCCGCCCCGTAAGCGTCATATGTCGTGCATACTGTGTAGCGGTCATTCCTAAACTTTCCGCCTTTTGCCGTATCGCTTCATAATCGGCTTCGGTCAGTTTCAGATTGATCGAGCGGCTGAGCTTCTCTTTTTCCTTCGCCGGACGGCCCCGCCTTTGCTTCTCCTCTTGTGCATTTCCCATAACTTTTAACATTTAGAAGTTATGGTAGCAACACGAAGTGGAGAGCGACCAACGGGAGCCGAAGCGTAGGGTTGCGATCGGCCTGCCCTCAATGCCGACCATCGGGAGCAAGAGGGTTCAGCGAGACAAGTTCAGATGTCCCTGAACTTGGATGCCAGGCCGTAGCCCTCCGCAGGAGCAAGGTTTGTCCGAAGGGAATCCGAAAAGCCGTAGAGGCATTTTCGGGTTACCCGGACGATTACCTTGCTCCTTCTTTTTTTGAAGAGTGGAGGTGCGGTGAACGCGGCGACACTCTTCACGAAAGCGGAGCTTTCGATGGCCGAGCAAAGGGCGGGGCGGGTGGAGAGCGGATGCAGTTCGTTCCGGTCGGGAGTGCCTGTTAGGACGGAGGAAAACCCACGACATTTTCCGTAGTCCCGGACAGGCTGCACGGGGTATGGAACGAAAGCGTGATGGCAGAGCGGGCGGCAGAGCGCAGCGGGTATAGCGGCACTCTTCCCGAATGCGGAGTTTTCGGGATCGGGTTGCGCAGTGAGGTTGGGTGTGCGATGGCAGGTCACGGCGGCGCGCAAGCCGGAGAGCCCCCTCGGGAGTTGCTCGTAGGCGCAGCGTTGCCGCAAGTGGCCGGTGAGAGTGAGGAGTATGTCGGGAGAAGTGCTACGCTCTGTTATTCATGGTCGAGCGGTTAGGATAATAGAGTTGTGTGACATGGCTTGATATTTTTGGTTACGAGACAAATATAACCACCGTTTACAAGAATGGTTCGGCCTTATGCACCTTTGCATAGTATTGCTACCGATTGCCGGAGAACATCGGTTATTACAGGCGTTCTTACTTAGTATGGGTGGGACGGTTCGTCCCGATGCGCTATGGTACTACGACCTGTCGGACGAGCCTGTCGGTGAGCCGATATAGCGGTTATGGCGACACGCTGCCGAGCTTCGGATCGAAGATCGCATGAAGGCATTGGCGGTATAGTAGTAATAGCAGTATTGGTAATATTGCAAACATTCCTTACCTTTACGTTATGACCGACTTTGACGCTATATACTACCACGACGTACTGCCGGAGTTCGAGGCGGTGCAACGGACGTTGGACGGCTTTACGGAGATAAATTATAACTCTGCGCTCGATGCCTATTACCATCGCTCAGGGATTAATATGGAGCAAAGCCTCGGATTCCTCGAACAGCAGATGCTCGATATTCTTACCGATAATCCCCCGTTGGCGAGCATTCCTGTTTACTATGACAACGGCCGCGAAAACTATCTGTGGTACAGCGACTTTTACGATGACATTACCAAAGAATGTCTTGTGAAATACAGCAAATTCGCTCCGCTTGCCGTACAGATAACCCCCGCCAACTATGCAATAGAACTCGACAAAGTAGATTTGCCATATTTCAAAGAGTTGGTGAAACTCGTCGGACTTATACGTCTGATAGCGTTTATGGAGGGTAAGGTGGTAAAAATCGATGAACCGGTCGAAGCCGGCGAAGAGCCTTTCGATCCGAGCACCATAACCCCCGATGCGCTCCCGTCGCCCACACGATCTTACGAACCGAAAATGAGCGGAGAGCAACTTTCGTTGCTCATGGAGTGCATAAAAACGCTCGGATTGTTCAAAGACAGGATAACTGCGGCACAACTCGGAGAACTCCTCGAAGGCAAACAACCCCGCCTGTTCCGTGTTACCAATCAGAAAATATTGGTATTCCTGTTCGACAGCCTTGCAGAGAACGGATATATCAAAAAGAGTTGGATTTCTGTGGCAGGGTATAATTGCGACTTCGCTTCGGTTCAGCCCCGCTGGATGGAGCGCAAACACGGTTCGAGGCTTCACCATATCACCTCACAGCAACTCACCAACTGTCGCCGGTTGAATAAGATTCAGTCAATAAAAGGTGTCAATACTATCGAGGAGACGATAGAGCGGATGGCGGATCGGACTGATTCGGACTGAATTCATGCACTGTATATCAGGCGCTTACAAGCGTAGTGTCATACTGTGATGTTATCATAACATATCGCGGTTTTCGGCTTCCATATATTTGCACCCGAAGCTGGAACCGCCGCGTGCAATGAAGCACGTCGGTCTATCCTCCGGCGCACGGTGCCATGAACAGAGCCAACCGGATAAGGGATACCTGAGAAGTGTCCCCCACGCAGACAAACAAAACCGATCATTAATCTTAAGGTAACTATATATCAAATTACAGTGACTTCCAATTAGGGCTGAGTTTTACCTCAGCCCATTTTTTATTTGTAATATTTTTCAAAAAATCCCAATACATCCTGCCTATGCTCTGGTTTGAAAAACCAAAAATGATATTCATTTCTACCTGTAAAGGAATTCTTTTTTACAACAACTTTAAGACTGGTTTTCCCATCCCTAAATTCATGTGAATTTATATTTTGTGGATTTTGGGATACATAGCAATGATAATTTGAATTATTTCCATAGTGTGCTGCACTCTGTTCTGCGAAATCTGAATTAGTGATTACAGCATGCTCTAAAAAACAAATCCCATTTCCATTAAAATAAGTGTAGTAATCTGTCCCTCTACTTCCCCACCAATATTTATCATATCCATTGGTGGGACTTGTGCTTACTTCATCTGCAAAACTTTTGGGAGCAATTTGTCTGGTAACTCCTGCCCTAACCTCTGCTTTTGTTTTCCCTAAATAATTTTGGGAGTAGCTGTTTCCAATACCAATTACCAATGTAGCAAGTGCTACCAATGTAATTCTTACAAACCTTTTCATAACTCAACAATTTTACTTCCCTATGTAGCCCTGATAGAGTGGTTAATTGTCAAGAAAGAGGTGGGCTACTACCTAAGTACTTGTTAGGTATCGCCAAACACCTGTATATACCATAGACAGACAGCCCACCATGAGAAACATGGATAGACCAATCTGTACCTTAGTATATACTGTCTTAATGGCGATTTTAACAAGTATAAGGCACTTCCTTATTTTAATATTCCAAAGAACTTTGCAAATGTAATGAAATTTCAGTATATTTGCTTTGCTAAAACTATTTGCTATGACTAAATGTGCACACAACTACATCGTTACTCCTTATGGTAAGGAATGCTCAATATGTGGTGATATTATTCTAAATCCTCTACTAAATAATGTTACAGGTTCTATTTGTGAAGAAACACCTGATTATATAAAGGAAATTGAAGCTGAAATAGAAGAACAAGGAAAATCAGTTACCCCTTAATAAATCATCTTTTGTGGGTCTAAAAATAATCTGTGCCAATTTATCAATATCCTCTCGTGAGATTGTAGGCATAATGGTAGGCATTTGTTCTCTAAACATTTCTTCTGTTACGCCTCGTTTCTTATAATCTTCCCTTAATTTAGGGACAGAGATATATTTAGCCCTATCTTGATTTGGTTTCAAATTGACCCTATACTTAAATATCAGTTTAAGAGTATCCTTAAACTCCTGTCCAGTAGTTTTTTCTTTTTTACTCATGCTGCAATCAATTCTTGATAGGTCAATCTGTGATTTGTATTGCAAAGTAACAAATTAAATCTGTTCCTATCACTAATTTTCCTGGTGTTGTATCTGAATGTAAACTCATCCACATATTTTTGTAAATGTTTTGGACTCATGTAATGATAAATTCCAATATAGCCTCTTTTCAGTAAAGTCCAAAATCCCTCAATAGTGTTAGTATGGGCAATTCCATTTACATATTGACCCCTACCATGATCTACTGAATAGTGAGGATACATTTTTGCAACATCATTATACCCTGCCCATTCATCCGTGTAGAGAGTTGTATCGGGTTTTATGTGTTTCAAAATATTTGGTGTTATCTGTTGCTTTGAGGTATTTTCCATAACCTTGCCAATAACATCACCCTCCCTTTGAAGCATACCCAGTACAGGTGTTTTATCTATACAAGCTCTGCCTTGTGAATTTTTGACCTTTTTGCTTTCATGTCTATTTTTATTCTTTCCTCCAATAAAAGTCTCATCACATTCCACTTCTCCTTCAAGTTGCATTTTATCCTTATAGGCCAAGCAGAACCTTATCCTTTGCAATATATACCAAGCTGTTTTCTGTGTTACTCCCAAATCCCTTGCTAACTGTAATGAAGAAATCCCCTTTTTGTTGGACAGTATCAACCATATTGCAATGAACCATTTTCTGAGAGGTAATTTGGTACTGCTGAATATTGTTCCGGTCTTTATATTGAATATCCTTTGGGTGTTTTTACACATGAATCTGTGGTTACCCAGGTTATATACCTTGGATGCTTCATCAAAAGGTGAAACTACTCCATCAGACCAACACAATTTTTCAAGATAATTGTAGCAAGTTTCTTCATTTGGGAATGCCTCCATCAGTTCAAATAAAGAATCGAATTTAGTTACATCAATCATAGCACTACCTTTAAGCTCTTGCTCAAATATACAAATAATATTTCTGATTTACAACCATTTAATGTTGTTTTTAACAAAAATAGTGTAAGATTTGCACATTTCAAAATTTCATAGTACTTTTGAAAAGCAATGGGGTGCTGGTACCACCCCATTGCAACAACTGCTCACCACTTAAAAAGAGAAAATTATGAACAGTATTATTATTGTAGGCTATGTTATGACTCCAGCTGGATTAGAATGGGTTTGGTATGAGTAAGTAAGTATTAGTTCATGCTGTAATTTGATATATAGTTACCAATCTTAAAACACCCTAATTATGACTGATTTGGAATCGGGCAATAATGACTTGCCCGAAATTATCGACGATACCACATGAACAGGTAAAGGTCGGCAGACCACGAAGAGGGACGACAGAGAGGAGTATGCCCGCAGGTTCCTCGCGATCCGAAAGATCAAGGACTACACGCCGGTATATATCGATGCCCGTATGAAGAAAAACTGCAAACGCTGGTTTCCTCTTTGCAGCACATCGTACCGGAGATCACGCCTACTATACTTCTGTCGAACATTTTGGCCGACCATCTGGTGACAAACAAAGATTTGATAACCCGTGCGGCCAACGAAAGGTTAAAGCGTTCGCTGGCAAGCACATTCAACGAAAAAGAGTAAAGCTATGAATGTAATATGTATAGAGCACTCGGCTTGGGTAGTGTTGAAGCAACGCCTGAGCCTGCTGACCTCCGAGGTCGAAGAGATGAGATCTTTATATTGCCCGAACCCGCCCGACGGATGATTGGACTCCGGCGACGTGTGCCGCCTGTTGGGATTATCCAAGCGAACCTTGCAGAGTTGGCGTGCGAGCGGCAGGATACCATTCTCGATGCTCAGCGGCAAGGTTTACTTTAAGGAGTCGGATATCGACGCACTGCTCAAAAACGGCATGAACCCGAAGTAGCTATGGAGGAGTTTATAACCCGTGAGTCCGATGAGTTCAAGGAGCTTATTGGACAGATCGACATGGCTCGCCGCAGTGTGACGACAGTGCGCTCGAAGTGGCGACCGACGCTCGCCGACGAACGCTATCTGAGCGGTGACGAGGTGATGAAATACCTCCACATCTCGCTGCGAACGTTGCAAACCCTGCGTGACAACGGAATAATCGGCTACACGACCATAGGAGGCAACCGAGGCTTGTCGAGCTCACTGACCGGAGCCCGTAATTATTCGCACGCAGGCGAAGTCTGCGGTGGACGGCTCGTTAAAGCGAAGGGAGGTAAAATACTATATCCGGAACGGGAACTGCAAAAGGTACTCCGCGATAACTATACGCCACCGGAACCGCCGTTCTAATTCTAATGATGAGAGAGCCTGTGCTATTATGCGCAGGCCCTCTTGTTTTAATACAGCTACTAATATTGGCTAGCGACATCTAATTGACTTCTTTGACCGAGCCGCAGCCAATTATGATATGTGGCTTTATTGGTGACGACGACTTTGTCATTGCCTTACCGATTACCCACTTTCTGAACGTGTCGGCGGCAGGAGAATCGAGCCGGAAGGCCAAAGCAATGATTATATCCATACCGACCGATTCCGGCATAAGAGTATTTCCCATAGGCGTTACCGGGCAGTCCAACGGTAGCCTAACCGCACCGGAGCGGATAATCGCCCTGATATTGGCGGTAATGGTAGCTGTATATACTCCTAACAACTGTGCCAACTCCCAATGGGTCAGTCGAATCTCTCCGTCCGATCCCGGCTCGACAATAACCCGCGAGTCATCTATCGTTATTCTTCCACTTCGTTTCATAGTGCTGCCGTTTTGTGTTTTCTATGACCAGGTCGGATATTCCGAAGGTCGGACTTAGGTCGGTCATCGGTAAATCGATATTTATCTCCGATCTTAGCCGCCAGCATTTCCATATCCCGCCCGATCTTATCTCTGGTTATCTTAGCGTAAATCTGAGTGGTTTTGATGCTCGTATGACCGAGCATCTTGGAAACTGTTTCGAGAGGAACTCCCTGAGACAAAGTGACTGTGGTCGCAAATGTGTGCCGCGCGATATGATACGAGAGCCTCATGTCGAACTCACATTGCTTGGCTATCTCTTTAAGTACACGATTGCAATAGGCCAGATCGGGGACATCGAACAACTTGTTGTCTTTTGTAGGCAGGCAGGCATATTTTTTCATCAGTTCGAGCGGAACATCCAATAACCGGATGGCGGTCGGCACATTGGTCTTTTGCCGCTTCGTATCGATCCATTTGGAACCGTTGGCTTCCGTTACGATATTATCATGGGTCAGATTTTTAAGATCGACGTGAGCCAATCCGCAAAAGCAACTGAATAGGAACATATCCCGTACCAAATCCTGTCCCGGAAACTCCAATTTCTGTGTCATCAGCCGCTGCAACTGATCTTCTTTAAGGAAACCACGTTCCCGAACTTCCATTTTCAGGCGATAATCGGCAAAAGGGTTACGGCTTATCCATCCCCGATTGTGGGCAATCGTTACCATCCGTTTGAGTGGGCGCAGGTATATATTCGATGAAGAAGAAGTCAGTCCGCAGTCAGTCATCAGATAAAGGGCGAAGTTCTCGATAAATTCCGGTTCCAGTTCTTTGAGCGGAATATCGTAAGTCCGATATTTGAGTTTGATAAAGTCGGCTAACTTGGCGTGAACGCTACGGTATTTGCGAAACGTACTCTGCGCCCGGTCGATCTTAACGTGTTTCCGGAAGCTGTCGTTATGCTCCTGAAACAACGAAAGCAGGGTTTTGTATTCCTCGCCCATTCCCATATAGGCATCCCGCACTTTTGTCGCCGACACATAGGCATCTTTATCCGATATGCGTTGGTAATGCCTGGTGATCTGAACACGGATATTATCAATTATCCTGTTGATCCTCTGCGCTTCGAGGCCCTTGCCTGCCGCGCGGTTACTTTTCATATCCCACAACTGCGAATCGATGTCGAATTTGCAGCTGAACTGTGCGATATTCCCGTTTACGGTGATGCGACCCATAACCGGCACTTTGCCGTTGGGTTTAGGAGCGTTCTTTTTCAGGTAGAACAGAACCTTGAATGTGCTTCTCATAGCTCTAAGATTTTGGTTGTAAAACTACTTTTCTTAGAGTCGCACGTCAAGATGTGGATTTATGCAAACAAGTGAAAACAGCACGTTGCAAATTACTCCCGTTTCGTTACCGGTAATGATCTGGTAACTAAACTAGTTGCCAACTTTGCTTTTCTATGCGTTTCACCGTCTAAAACAAGACGGCATAATAACGCATATTTCACTGATGTTGAGCTACTTGCACTTCCTTGCTCCAAACCGTAAAATCCAACCGTTTTCCGCTCGCAGTAAATAATGACTATTTTATTAAGTAGTATCATTTTTTCAAAAAAGTGTTATCTTTGCGGCGTAGTAAACCGAAAATGAACAGTTTTTTATACCATACGCATCATCATGCTCATCGCTCGTCCGGGTATGTAGATGCCGTTATGCTGTAAACTGAACCAATACTAAAAAGCATAAAACGTGTCCGCCCGAAAGAGGCGGGCACGTTTTGTTTTGTGCATATCCCTGCCCTTTCGTGTGCCGGCGCTTAAAACCACAAAAAGCGTTATGGTAAATCTTAAAATTGCAATCCAAAAATCGGGACGCCTGCACGACCAGTCGATGGCTCTGTTGCGTGAGTGCGGTATCTCGATAGACAACGGCGGCGACCAACTGATCGCCCGTTCGTCCAATTTTCCGTTGGAAGTGCTGTTTCTGCGCAATTCCGACATTCCTCAGTATGTCGATGACGGGGTGGCCGACGTGGCCATTATCGGCAGCAACACCGAGCTGGAATGCCCGACGAATATCGTGCGGATGCTCGACCTGGGGTTCTCGCGGTGTCGACTTTCGATAGCCGTTCCGCGCGAGACCGAGTTCGCAGGACTTTCGTGGCTTGCGGGCAAGAGGATAGCCACTTCTTATCCCAATTCGCTGCGCGGCTTTCTCGCGGAGAACGGCATCACGGCGGAAGTGCACGTCATTTCGGGTTCGGTGGAGATCGCACCGGGCATCGGGATCGCCGATGCCGTATGCGACCTTGTAAGTTCGGGCAGTACTCTGATAAAGAACGGGTTAAGAGAGGTTCATACCGTATTTAAGTCGGAAGCGGTGCTTGTTGCCAACCCCTCGCTGGACTTTGAGAAACGTGCGGTACTCGACCGGCTCATTTTTCGTGTCCGCGCGGCGCTCGCAGCAAAGAACAACAAGTACATATTACTGAATGCGCCGCGTGAACGGGTCGGAGAGATCTGTGCCCTGATACCCGGCATAAAGAGTCCGACGATATTGCCGCTCGGCGAACCGGGGTGGGTCTCGCTCCATTCGGTGGTGAACGAAGACCGTTTCTGGGAGGTTATCGACAGCCTGAGGACGGCAGGGGCGGAGGGCATACTCGTCGTCCCGATCGAGAAAATGATCACATAATCCGGGAAGAGTTATGAAAACATTTTATTATCCCCAGCGGGAGCAGTGGGGCGAGATACTTGCCCGACCGACGCAGGACAATGGCGACATTGCGTGCACGTGCGAAAAGATATTCGCACAGGTTCGTGCGGACGGCGACACCGCTGTGCGGCATTTTACGAAAAAATACGACAGGGTTGATATTACAGACTTACGCGTCAACGAAGAGGAGTTCGCGATGGCGGAAGAGGCTGTAAGCGAAGAACTGAAAAATGCCATAAGGCTTGCCGCGGCCAACATCGAGGCATTCCATCGGGCGCAGATAAGCGAGCCTGTGGAATGGAGCGACGGGCGCGGATTGAGGTGTCGGCAGGAGACGCGCCCGATAGAAAGTGTCGGTCTGTACGTTCCGGGCGGAACAGCGCCACTTTTCTCTACGGTACTGATGCTCGCCATTCCGGCGCGCCTTGCCGGATGCCGTGAAATCGTACTGTGCACACCGCCTGCCGCCGACGGGAGCATAAACCCTGCGATATTGTGGACAGCGCGGCTTTGCGACGTGGAACGTGTTTACAAAGCGGGCGGCATTCAGGCGGTAGCGGCCATGACGTTCGGCACTCAGAGCATCCCCGCCGTGTGCAAGATATTCGGACCGGGCAACCGCTATGTAACGGCGGCTAAGCAGTTGGCGACGGCACATGGCGTGGCGATAGACATACCCGCCGGACCGTCGGAAGTGATGGTGGTCGCCGACCGAAGCGCAATTCCGGCTTTCGTGGCTGCCGACCTGCTGTCACAGGCCGAACACAGCGCAGACAGTCAGGTTGTTCTGGTCACGTGGACTCCGGAGATATTACCTGCCGTCGAGGCCGAAACGGAGCGGCAACTCGCTCTGCTACCTCGCCGCGAGATGGCCGAAGGTGTGCTGCGCCACTCGCGCACGATAGTGGTGCGCGACCGCGCGGAAGCTCTCTCGGTTGTGAACGAATACGCCCCCGAACACCTGATAATCTCGGCGGAAGATTATGACGATTTCGCCGACGGGGTGCTGAATGCAGGCTCGGTATTTTTGGGTAACTATTCGCCCGAAAGCGTGGGCGATTATGCTGCGGGCACGAACCACACCCTTCCCACGGCGGGTTGGGCGCGGGCGTACAGCGGTGTAAACATGGACGCTTTTGTCAAGAAAATCACTTTTCAGGAGCTTACGCGCGAGGGACTGGAACGGCTGGGCGCGGCGGTCGTGACAATGGCGGAGAACGAACAACTTACAGCACATGCGAATGCCGTTGCAATAAGACTTGGCGAATATGGAACTGAATAAATTTTTCCGTCCTAACATTCTGGCTCTCACGCCATACTCGTGCGCGCGGGACGAGTTTGCAGGCTTTCAGAACGCGGAGGCAGTTTTCTTAGATGCTAATGAGAACCCCTACCCTAATGGTTGCAACCGTTATCCCGACCCGCGCCACACCGCGCTGAGGCAACGGATCGCGCAGTTACGCGGAGTTGCGCCGCAGCGCATTATTATGGGCAACGGGAGCGACGAGATTATCGACTTGCTGATACGCAGCACGTGCCGACCCGCGCTCGACAACATCGTCGTCTTTTCGCCGGGATACTCGGTGTACGAAGTGAGCGCGGCCATCAACGACGTGCAGGTGCGCAGCATAGACCTGCTGCTCCCCGACTTTCGCCCCGATGTCAAGATCCTCTCAAAAGTGGCAGATGCGAATACGAAGCTGGTGTTTCTCTGCTCACCCAACAACCCTACGGGCAACGTCATTCCGCTAAGCACGGTGGAACGGATCTGTTCCATGCTACCCGATAGTCTTGTGGTCGTGGATGAGGCGTATATCGACTTTGCCGACATGCCGTCCGCCACGACGCTGCTCGACACCGCCGACAACCTGCTCGTGCTCCAAACGCTCTCTAAGGCATGGGGCATGGCGGGACTGCGAATCGGCATCGGCATCGGCCGTGAGGATGTGGTAACCGTGCTCGGCAAGGTCAAACCGCCCTACAATATCGGCGGCATGGCGCAGCAAATGGCGCTCGACCTGCTCGCCGATACCGACGGGTTTGAGCGCAGGGTCGCCGAGATAAAGTGCGAGCGCGGGCGAATGTTCGGCGAACTTACCGCACTCGGCATTTTCTCGCGCGTCTTACCCTCGTCGGCGAACTACATTCTCGTTTTTTCGCCGCAGTGCCGCGCCGTTCACGGCTTTCTGGCCGAGAACGGGGTAGTGGTGCGCCTGCGCGACCAACGCCTGATACCGGACGGCCTGCGTATAACCGTCGGCACACCAGAAGAGAACGACCGTTTACTGGAATTACTTAAAGCACGAATATGAAAAAGTGCCTCGCGGCACTCGCATGAATTACTTTGTCTACGTAAATATATGAAAAAGAAGATACTGTTCCTCGACCGCGACGGCACTGTTCTGCGTGAGCCGCCGGTCACGTTTCAGATAGACCACCTCGACAAGTTCGAGTTTATGCCCGGTGCGATCACCGCCCTTGCGCGCCTCGCCGCAGAGACCGACTACCGCATGGTCATGGTGAGTAATCAGGACGGGCTGGGTACTCGCGCTTTCCCGCGCGAGGATTTCGCGCCGTTGCATGATCTTATGCTGCGCACGCTCGCCGGCGAGGGCGTGAACTTTGACGAAGTTCTTATAGACGAGAGCTTTCCGGAGCAGAGCTCGCCGACCCGCAAACCACGCACCGGACTGGTAGACAAGTACCTGAACGAATTGCTCGACCGCGAAAACTCTTATGTCATAGGCGACCGCGCCACCGATATGCAGTTGGCCGCGAACATGGGTATCAGGGGTATTCTGCTCGGCGACGCGACGGCTGAGGATACGGAAGTTGCGCTGCACGCCGCTACGTGGGACAAGATATGTCGTTTCCTGATACTCGGCAGTCGTCGCGCACGGGTGGAGCGACGAACTTCAGAAACCGACATCGTTGTAGAAATTGACCTGAACGGCAGCGGGTGCGCCGACATATCGACCGGTCTGGGATTCTTCGACCACATGTTGGAGCAGATCGCGCGCCACGCGGGCATCGACCTTATGGTCAGAGCGAAAGGCGACCTGCACATAGACGAACACCATACCATAGAGGACACCGCGCTGGCTCTTGGCGAGTGTCTGCGCTCGGCGCTCGGCAGCAAAAAAGGCATCGGCCGCTACGGGTTCGCGCTGCCGATGGATGAGTCGCGCGCCGAAATGCTGCTCGACCTCGGAGGGCGGCCATGTCTGGTGTGGGACGCCGATTTCGACCGCGAGTATGCAGGCGACTTCCCGACCGACATGACCCGCCACTTTTTCAGTTCGTTCTGCCACGCGGCGGGATGCAACCTGCACGTCAGGGCGTCGGGCGAAAACACTCACCATACAATCGAAGTCATATTCAAGGCCTTCGCGCGGGCGCTGCGCGATGCCGTAAAACCGACGGACGAGACAAAAGTCCCGTCTTCAAAAGGAACGCTATGACCATAATTCCGGCAATAGATATTATCGGTGGCCGCTGTGTACGACTTTCGCAGGGCGATTACACGCAGTGCAAAACCTACTCCGACGACCCTGTGGCCGTCGCACGCCGATTCGAAGACGCAGGGTTCACACGCCTCCACGTGGTCGATCTCGACGGCGCGAAGTCGGCGGCAGTGGTGAACCTCGGCGTGCTCGAAAAGATATGCACCCTGACCTCGCTTTCGGTCGATTTTGGCGGCGGTATAAAATCGGATGCCGATCTGAGGCGGGTTATCGAGGCGGGAGCGGACTACGCCTGCGTGGGCAGCATCGCCGCGACCGACCCCGCGCTCGCCGAACGCTGGCTCGACCATTACGGCCCCGACCGCATAATAATCGGTGCAGATACTTTGGGCGGCACGCTTCGCACACACGGCTGGCAGCAGGACGGTGGACAGACCGTTTTCGACCTCGCAGACCGTTTCGCAGGCAGGCTGAGGCATCTGATGTGCACCGACATTTCACGCGACGGGATGCTCACCGGGCCGGCGACGGAACTCTACCGCGCGCTGGCCACGCGTTATCCACGTCTCGGCATCATAGCCTCAGGCGGGGTCGGGTCGGTAGACGACCTGCGCGAACTCTCGACGTGCGGAGTGGCAGGTGTCGTGGTCGGCAAGGCAATTTACGAAGGACGAATAACTCTAAATCAACTGATGAATATATGAAACGAATAATCCCTTGCCTCGACGTAATGAACGGCAGGACAGTAAAAGGCATAAATTTCACTAATATGCGCGACGCGGGCAACATCGTCGAACTCGCCGCCCGCTACTCGGCCGACGGCGCTGACGAACTCGTATTTCTCGACATCACGGCGAGCGCCGACCGCCGCGCCACAATGCCCGTGTGGGTGGAGCGCGTGGCGGCGACGATAGACATTCCGTTCATCGTGGGCGGCGGCGTATCGTGCGAAAAGGATGTCGAAACGCTGCTGTTGCGCGGAGCGGACAAGGTCTCCGTGAACTCGGCGGCGCTCGACGACCCGAACCTCATAAACCGTCTGGTGCGTAATTTCGGCAACGAACGCGTGGTCGTCGCGATCGATGCATGTCAGGAGGAAGGCGTATGGCGCGTATATTCCAAAGGCGGGCAGACGCGAACCGACCGCGAGCTGTTCGAATGGGCAGCAGAGGTCGAGGCGCGCGGCGGCGGCGAGATATTGTTCACCTCTATGGATCACGACGGCACGAATCGCGGTTTTGCCTGCGATGCGCTGGCACGGCTCTCGGAGACGGTCGGTATTCCGGTGATAGCGTCCGGCGGTGCGGGCGCTTTAAGCGATTTCTACGACGCTTTTGCGCTCGGCCATGCTGCCGCCGCGCTCGCCGCAGGCATCTTCCACGACGGCCACACGACCATTCGCGAGGTTAAGGAATATCTTATAAATAAAGGAGTCGAAATATCATGGACATAACAAAACTTACGTTCGACGGTAAGGGTCTTATACCCGCCGTCGTGCAGGACGCGGCTACGGGCACGGTGCTGATGATGGCATACATGAACCGCGAGGCAATCGAACGGACGCTCGGCGAGGGCCTGGTGTGCTTTTACAGCCGTTCGCGGCGCACGCTCTGGACAAAGGGCGAAACCAGCGGTAATTACCTGCATCTCAAAGAGATATTGGCCGATTGCGACAATGATTGTCTGCTCGTCAAAGTGCAGCCGACGGGTGCGGCGTGCCACACAGGGGCGGACACGTGCTGGGGCGAGCGCAACCGCCCCGTCGGGTTTCTGTCGTACTTGGAAGATTTTCTGCGCCGCCGCAAAGATGACCCGCCCGGACAATCATACACAGCGCGGCTCATGGCAAAAGGCATCAACAAAATCGCTCAGAAAGTCGGCGAGGAGGCGGTGGAATTGGTGATCGAAGCGAAAGACAGCAACGACTGCCTCTTTTTGGGTGAGGCGGCCGACCTGACCTATCACCTTCTCGTGCTGCTTATGGCCAAAGGCTACGGTCTGGACGATGTTGCGGAAGTCCTGCGTCGCAGACATAAAGAATAATACACGCAATTAAAAAGCAACCCAAATAGCAAAATCGGCCGCCTCAGGTGTTTTTTAAAAAAACGAGGTGATGAAGTACTATAAAAACAAGTATGAAAAAAGTCGGGAATTGGCGGAAGATATATGCCGCGTAATGTTCGATGTGAATATGGAACTCGAAGGAGAAGAATTGCCGGCTATCCGGGAATTTCTCGAAAACGATAGCGATGCACCGAACCTGCTTGCAAGAATGGCGGATGAGAATTATCTCGCCTCGCAACTCGAAAAGTTCAATATCGGGAACGATGATGGCGCGGTAAAAACTCTTATTACCCGGATCGAAAAGGCCAAAAGCCATAAAATGCGCAGACGCCGTATTCTTTACTATGCCTCGACAGCGGCGGTTTTGCTTGCAGTCGCATTCATCTGGCAACTCGCGCCCAAGGTAGAGACGATAAGTCCTTTCACGCCTACCGAGCTTGCTACTCCAACGCTTATAACAGATGACGGCAGACAATTCGATCTGATGGCCGCGAATCAAATAAGCCCGTTCATAATCGCCGATCAGAACGGCTTGCATCATATTAAAAATAATAATGAATCCTCAGCTCATATTCAGCTCAACCGCGTGGTTATCCCCGTGAAATATAATTACAACTTAACGCTCGAAGACGGGACGCGGATAATGCTGAACGCCAATAGCGAACTGTCCTATCCTGCCTTTTTCGATTCAGGGGATCGGGAGGTCGGTCTTCGCGGAGAGGCATGGTTCGAAGTAGTGTCCGATACGTCCCGCCCGTTCATTGTCAATCTCGGCGATCTGAGCATCAGGGTCTACGGCACAGCGTTCAATATCAATACCAACAAAAGCGGTCACGTAGATGTACTGCTGGTCGAGGGGGCATTAGGCGTCACCCTTGCGGACTCGGAAGAGGTGATGTTAAAGCCAAACGACCTGCTCAGATATGATGTCGAAAACAAAACCGCGAATATCAGGAGCGTCGACCCCGACAGTTATCTCGCATGGAAGAGCGGATTTTTTATGACCAACCTGCAAGAACTCGGAGAATTGCTGGATGACATATCGTCCTGGTATGGGGTCGGTTTCGTTTACCGGAATACAAATGCACCTAAAACCAGAATCAGCGTGATGATAGACCGCAATATGGATTTGGAAGCATTGTTGGAAACACTTCAACTCGCCACAGGAGTAAAGATAACCAAAGAAAAGGAGGGACTGTATGAGATAAGATAAAAAATAAAAAGGAGGAAGAATCCCGGGGACCTTCCTCCATCATGTCCGGCCTGCTGCGCGACAATTGGCGTTGACAGAGCAGCATGGCGAGACTGAAAAATGCTCTAATGACGGCCAACAAGGTCGCAAGTATCACATTCCAATCACAAATTTATGAACAATTACCTACAACTCAAAATAAACGGAGGGAAAAAGATGTGCTTCATGGCGATCTTTGCCGCTCTGTTTTTCATTCCGGCCAGCGCCGACATCGCAGTAGTGCCTGCCGAAGAATTTGCAGAAAGGATAGAGTTTGTCGCACTGCAATCTCCGAGAGTAACCCTTAATCATATCGGGCAACCGTTGGACAGAGTGCTCCGTGACATCCAAAGCCAGAGCGGAATAGGATATACCGTGAACGAACAGGCTTGGAACGACCTGAGGTCGGTCAGTATAAATGTGTCCGACGTTCCGGTCGAAGAGGCTCTGGCCGAGCTATTGGATGGCAGCGGTTATTCGCACAGAATAGTGAACAACCTGATCGTGATCGAACGCAGCGCCGCCGTCTCTCAGCAACCTCAGCAGCCTGCCTTGTCGAGAATTACCGGTGTTGTCCGGGATACGGATAACAGACCTCTGGCGGGGGCGACCGTGTCGGCCAGAGGTACGACCAGGGGTATTGTGACGGGAGCAGACGGGAGATACACTCTGATGGTTCGCCCGAACGAAGTTATCGTATTCTCGCTTGTCGGGAAAAATACGGTAGAAGTAACGTATACCGGTCAGCAAACCATAGACGCACGTTTGGAGGACAGGGTGGCAGAAGTGGGGCAAGTCGTAGTTACAGGCTATCAGACACTTTCCGCCGAACGGAGTGCGGGTTCGTTTTCTCACATAGCGGGAGATGTCGTAGCCGACAAAGCGGCTTTCCGCAGTAGTATCCTCGAAAGCCTCGAAGGGCTTGCGACCGGCTTTGCGGTTAATCTGGGCGAAGACCAACATACGTTCACCATACGCGGCATAACCTCCATACACTCCACTGCACAACCGCTGTACGTCGTAGACGGAGTTCCCATGTCGGCCGAGAACATCGATATTTTCGTGAACAGCAACGACATCGCTTCGGTAACATTGCTCAAAGATGCCACTGCCGCTTCCATCTGGGGTTCGCAAGCGGCCAACGGCGTTGTGGTAATAGTCACCAAGCGGGGGCGCGACACCGACAGAAAGATGAGCATAACTTACGACGGCTCTTTCACTTACAGGGGAAGGCCCGACTATAATTACCTCGAATACATGTCGAGCGAAATGTTCATGAAGAATGCCCTCGAAATCTTCGACCCCGCCCAATTCACGTGGGGCAACGTTACTACCGGCAGAGGCGGGTTGGGCGCTAATCTTTACCCTGCCGTCATGCCGCACGAATACCCGATGTATATGATGGCTAACGGCCAGATATCGGAAAGCGAACGCGACCGGCTGCTGGCCGAAATGGCATCACGCAACAATCGCAGCCAAGTCGAGAAATACCTTATGTCGCCAGCGCTGTTCACAAGACACAGCGTTTCATTTTACGGGGGTTCTGAAACATACTCGGTATACGGCTCGCTTGCGTATGATTTCAACCAGGACGATTCGCGTAACAAGAAAGACAAATATAATGTCAATGTCAGGCAGGATTTCAAACTTTCTTCATGGTTGTCGCTCGACCTGATCACGAACCTTTCATACACCGACGACAACAACGGACTACAATTGCAATACCCCGGCAATAACACTTACCTTAACGGATTATTGCCATATATGATGCTCAGGGACGACGAGGGCAATAACCTTTCGTTCTCCGAACTGTTGATGTATGAAGGATACCGTGCCGATAAAGAAGCTGCCAGCCGTCTTAACCTCGATTTCGTGCCGCTCGACGACATAAGGCGTGGTTTCGATAAGGCTACATCTTTGAATTCGAGGGTCAGCGCGGGGATAAGGGCTAGACTGCTCGAAGGCCTGGTATATGAAGGCCGGTTTCAGTACCAAACCAACAATGCCGAATCGAGGGTTTTCTACAATGAAGACACATACCGCACGCGCGAGGAAGTGGCACAATTCGCGGTTGCCGGCACAGGCGGTGGCGCACCGACATACCATCTGCCCGTTTCCGGAGGTAAATACAGGGAAACCAATTTCAGGGAGCGAAACTGGCTCGTCCGAAACCAGTTCAGTTTCGACCGCTCGTTCGATGCCGCAGAATCGCACGTAACCGCATTGCTGGGTATGGAAACACAAGCCAACAGAAGGATGGGCACGACAAGCAATGTGCGGGGATATAACCCGCAAACTCTCGTATTCGGACGGATAAACGAGGCGCAGCTGACAAGCACCGGGGTTGTCGGTATCCTTCCGAATTCGACCGCCAATACCAATACGCTAAGAGACATATCTTTCGCCGTAGCCGATATCGAGTACCGGTACGTTTCTTTTTACGCGAACGGTGCATATACGTTCCGCCGCAAATATACCGTCAACAGCAGCATCCGCGTAGACCAGTCGAACCTCTTCGGCAGCGATCCGAGCGTACAGTTCAAACCGGTATGGTCGGTGGGCGCAGCGTGGAACATCGGCCGGGAGGACTTCCTGAGCGACGTGGACTTTCTCAACCGCCTGAACCTGAGGATGAGCTATGGTCTCGGGGGTAATTCGCCCAGCCCGACGAGCGGCGCAGGCGCATACGACATTCTACTTGCGGGCAGCAGCGTGACTTTTGCGGGAATGGGCGGTACGACCTTTTCGATTCTTAGCCCTGCCAACAAAAAACTGCGCTGGGAACGCACCCGAACGTGGAATCTGGGGATCGACTTTGCGGTGCTGGATTCCCGTCTTTCGGGGAGCATCGACATTTACGACAAAGAGACAACCGACATGCTCAGCCCGATGGAACTCGACCTGACCACCGGCTGGTATTCGGCGATGATGAACGTCGGGGAAATGAGCAATAAGGGATTCGAGCTTACGCTCAACAGCGTGAACGTAATGACATCGGATTTCAGCTGGCGCACCATGCTCAACCTCTCGAACAATAAGAACAAAGTAAATAAACTTTATCTGCGAACGCCGGTCACGGCCACTAACATCGTTCATCAGAGATTCCTCGAAGGTTATGCCGCGAACAGCTTGTTCGCATACCAATGGGCCGGGCTGGATAATCTCGGCGACCCGCAGGTATACGATGTGAATGCCGCAGGCGACGTGGTCAAAGTCAAAAGGACCAATAATCTGTCCGGGCCTGACGCAGCCAGATATATGGGTACTTCACAGCCCAAATGGTTCGGCGGACTGAGCAACAGTTTCCGGTACAAAAACCTCGAAATGGACTTTATGTTCGTATTCAACTTCGGCCACAAAATGCGCAACGACGTTAACAGGTTCTATACCGACCGCATAGTGTTCAATCTGCATAGGGATTTCGACAAACGCTGGCGCAAAGAGGGCGACGAGAATCATACCAATGTGCCGTCGTATGTCTCGAACTCGGCGACAGAGTCATCGAGACGCTCGACACACCTTTATACGTACTCGGACATAAACGTGATCAGCGCATCTTATGCCAAACTGCGCGACCTGGGCATTTCGTACCACCTGCCCAAACGGTTCTGTGAAAAAGTGTCGGCACAGGCGATCAGGGTACGTTTCCAGGTCTCGAACCTCTTCTATATAGCCGCAAATAACCAGGGCATAGACCCCGAAGCCCACAGCTATTTCAGTGCACTCGGCCCAGACGGCGCTAATTTCGTATTCGGCGGCGTGAGGTCGTTACGCTACGGGCCCTCATGGTCGGGCAGCATCTCAATCAGTTTCTAATCCGGATACTTCCAAAAGACAACGATATGAAAACCATAAAAATAATGACTTTTGCCGCGGTCGTCATGCTGGGAGCATTGGCCGCAGGCGGATGTTCCGACTTCCTCGACATCAAACCCAAAGGCAGGGACGTCCCGCAAACAGTGGCACACTACAACGGTATGTTCAATAGCACTAATCTGCTTAATTTTACGTACATCCGCATGAACGAAACGGGGTCGACCTCTCTATTGCAAACCGACACCTACTGGCAGCTCATGTGCGACGCACACATAGCCGACGAAACGTCGTTCGCCGCTATGTCGGCAAGGAGTCAGAACGCCTTTATGTGGGCCGATGATATATTTCAGGAAAACGAACACTGTGCGGAATACGGAGCGATGTATTATCAGATATACACCTACAATCTGATCGCCAACAATGTAATGGACGCCACCGAAGGTACGGAGCAGGAAAAAAGAGCGTTGCTCGCCGAAGCGCGGGTCAATCGTGCGCTTAATTACTACTTCCTTGCGCAATTTTTCGGCAAACCCTACAACGAAGCCACTGCCGCGACCGACCTGTGTGTGCCGCTGGTGACTGAGGCCAATTCGAGCGAAACGAACTTTACCCGCGCGACGGTCAAAGAGGTTTACGATTTCATGATAGCCGAACTCGAAGAAAGTTGCCCGCAGTTGGACAGAGCGACGCGACACCGCCTGAGGATGTTCCAACCGGCCGGGTATATCATCCTCGCCAAGGTTTACATGCAGATGGGGCGCTATGGCGATGCCACAACGGCTTTCCAGAAAGCCGAAAATGCCATGTCCGAGAGCGAGGTGGTATTGGGGTTGTTCGATTATAACACCACACTAAGCGCGTGGGGATACAATCCCGCAATGCCTTTTGCATGGTCGGGCGGTTATCCGACGAACTTCGACGTCAATAACATAGAGGTGGCATTCCTGAAACAGGGTTCTATGATGAGCTATACCCTTCAACTGTTTGCACCCAATGTTTACGTGAAACCGGAATTCATGGCGCTGTATGAGGATGACGATCACCGCCGTAAATTCTTTGCGAATAAAAACAGCACCGGCACGATCGACTACCCGTACTATCGCAGGCTGTTCGTGCGCAGTATGCCGAATTACGCCGCCGATATGCCCGAATACTATCTCCTGTTCGCCGAATGCCTCGCGCGTACGGGCAACCTTACGAAAGCCCGCGAACTGGTGACGACCCTGCGCAAGCACCGTATGCCCGTCGAGTCGGCCGAAATCCCTTCGGGCGTTACGACCGCAGACCAGCTTATAAGATTCATCGTGGAAGAAAGACATCGTGAATTTATGGTCATGGGGCACAGGTGGTTCGATATGAGGAGGCTCTGGAACGACCCGCTGTTCCAAGACCTCAAAGACGGCTATACGCATACGACGGGTGAGCGGACATTCGTGCTGACAGAAGACAGGCTGGTGTACAGAATACCGCCCAGAGTGATGAGTTTCAATCCGAGATGGATCAATAATAATTAGCATTATCACGGGGTGCGGCGATAGACGATTCCGCACCCCGTTACCAATAAACTCGCAAAATAAAAACGAATATGAAGAAATTGATTTTATCGGTCATTCTGTTCCCGTTCGTGGCATGTGCACAGCCCGACGTAACCCGAATCAGGGTGAATGCCGAGAACTACGGTGCGGAGAGAATGAACCTTGCATGGGCGACTCCGGACAGCGATTTCAAGGTCGAACCTCTCATGCTTGAAAACGGCAAGGCCGAAATCACGATTAACGCGCCGTCGGGTACGTCGCTGACTCTGGCTAATCTCGATCCGCGCAACAGGATCACGACCGAACAGGGAATGATTCCGGGGCCCGCTTTTTCTTTCTATGCGGAGAAAGGGACGATAGATATTTCATTCGACGCGGATCGGTGGCCTGAGGTCACAATTAAAGGAGGCGCTATGAATAACGACCTGAACCGGTACTGGGAAGAAATGGGACCGCTCGAAGCAAAGATATTCGAGGCCACACGGCGCAGGGTTGCCCTGAGTGGAGATACCAATGAATATTCCGATACGGAAGCCGAAAAGGTGAGAGAGGAGCAAGTGCGCGTACAGGAGAGATTCATTGCCGGCAACCCCGGCAGCATCGTGGCTCTCGACATTCTCGACCGGCGGTTCATACAGTATAGCCTCACCGATTTCGAAGCGCGGTTTAATGAACTGAGTAAACGGGTGAGGGAAAGCGAAAAAGGCAAGGCAATTGCCGAGAAGATCGCTCGGGCGAACGAAGTCGCGCAGGGGAAACCGGCGCCGCAATTCACCAAGAAGGATAAGGACGGTAATGTCATGTCTCTCTCCGACTACAAAGGCAGATACGTTCTCTTGGATTTCTGGGGCACGTGGTGCGGCCCGTGTCGGGCATCACACCCACATTTGGTGGAGTTGTACGAAAAGTATTCGCCGCTCGGACTGGAATTTATAAGCATCGCTCAGGAAGGCGGCAACGATCCGAGACCGAAATGGCTGAATGCCATAATAACGGATGGGCTGGTATGGACACAGATACTTAATGACGAAGGCCGGGACGAATACGATGTGATAAGCCTTTACAGTATCCGGGCATTCCCGACCAAGGTGCTGATCGATCCGCAAGGAAAAATCGTAAGCACATGGATCGGCGACAGTCCCGAAACGGACGAAAAACTCAGAGAAATATTCGGGGTGTAATTAATTACGGTCTGTTGATACGCCCTAATGCAATTGCGGCCGGCACTTCATGCCGGCCGCAATGTTATAACTATATAAACAGATAGAATATAAGAACCGCTCCGAAATCCGTTTCGGATAATTTTTTCCGCAATATTTTCAGGGCCTCCGCACGTTGGTGATACACCGTATTTTCCGATTTGTTCAGTTTTTCCGCTATCTCTTTGACGCTCCAACCTTCGATATGCAGTTTGAATACACGGGCGCATTCGGCAGGCAGTAATTTTTCACTTCGTGACAATATCGAGAAAACCTCAGTCTCCGCCATGTCTGCTACTGCCGAGTGTTCGGCAAGCCGGGCGGCAGCCTTATGGCGTTCTACGTGGACGAGATGCCTGGCATTGTTCTTAAATCTGTTGCGCACAGATGCGTAAACGTAAGCCTTTAATTCGCCTATATCGGCAAAACGGAGGTCTCCCTTTTCCCAGATAGACACAAAAATATCCTGCACTATATCCTCGCCCTCTACTCCCGAATCGGAGAACAACCGGCCGGCATAGAAAACCATCTCCTTGCGAAGCAGAAGGTATGCTTTGGCAAAGGCCGCCGATTCCTTGCGGTTTATTCCGTCTATTAACGCTTCGTTATGCACGCTCGTCGAATACAGAGCAATCCTTCAATTAATCAACCACCTCCCGCAGCGCGGCGATAAAAGGCTCGACGCTTACGGGGCTGCCCGTAGCGCGCATCATCCATGCGTTGGGCGTGAGTTTGCCAAGCCGGTATATACGGTCTACCTCGTTGGCGAAGTCACGTCCGGAAAGGTGGCGGTCCAGCTGGAACTCTATGATGCGCCCGAAAGCGTAGTTCGACAGGTAGAGCGGATTGGAAATCATGTGCGAATACACGGCAAGCACCGTCTGATCTTCCACGCCGAACACCGGTGCGAAGTAGTGATTCCATATCTGTTTCGACAGCAGGATGGTCTGGTCGCGCAGCTGTTCGGCCGTTACATTCGGGTTGGCATAGAGCCATTTCCACACGGCTATGTCGAGCATCGAAACGCCGCAGATTTCAAACAGCCCCCATGCCATGTCGAGCATTTCCATAGCCGCCGCCTCGGCCGACGGACCGCCGTCACCGATGCCCAGCAATTCAAGGTCTTTCCTCTGAAATATGAATGCCAGCGCCTCGGTGAACGACGTGTTCGGCACGCGGCGCAATGTCCAATAATCGACATCGTAAAGCGAAATCGTCTGCTCGACGTTATGACCGAGTTCGTGCACGGCGATGTTGAATCCCTTGTAATCCATTCCCTGAGGAGTCAGGCGGGTGCGCAGGTGCGAGCGCTGGCCGCGCATCTGTGCCCCCCACGCATGGCCCGATCCGCGCGCCGCATCGACGGCAATCAGGCTCGCTATTTCCTTCGCGCGAACGGGTGCGAAACCCAGCGTCACCAGCATCGAAGGCATTGCGCGCTCGAACGCCTCGGCCGTCGGGAAGAGGCGCAGCGTCATCTGGCTCAGCTTGTCCTCATCGAGCGTGCTGCGCATCTTGAACCCGTCGTACCAAATATCATGCGCTTCCAACGGACGGCCCAACCTCTGCGCTATGAGCGCGCCCACAACCCGTAGTTCGGGTGCGGAGAGATATCTGTCGAAAAGTTGTTCGACGGTATCCACGTCGATCTCCATCTCCTCGTCGAACTTACGGTCGATAAGCGTCGTTCCCGTATGGCGGTCGATTTCGCGCGCGGCGCGGAAATTATCGAGCATTTTTGCGTAACGCACTGCGCCCTCAGCCGCAAGCGTTACGGGCACACCGTTGCGCGTGACGGCGTTCGTGAACGGATTCCAATCATAATCGGCAGAATTTACTACGGCCGCAGGGATCGTCTGATCTATAATGCGCTGCATCACGCGATATGTCATGCGCTGTTTCTCCAACCCCGCATCGCCCAACGCGTAATTCGACTTTATTTCGTCGCGCAGATTCCAATGCGAAAGTAGTCTCATGTCGTCGGGAAAAATCTGCCGTCCGTCGTCGGTGCACAACCGCCCCATATAAATATTATAGTCGGAGATGTAGACGTTCGCCGCACTGCCTGCCTCCGCCGCACGTTGTTTAGCTTCGGCCGGTATGCGCTCGGTGAACAGGTCGCCCAACCGTGCGTAAGCCCATGCAAGGCGGTTGTCGCCTAACATCTCCTTCTCCGCCAACGAGAGCTGCGGAAAATTCAGCGCGATGATGAACGCTATTTTGTTACGGTAAAAGTCGTCAGTGAAATGTGCGCCGGGGCTGTATGCGGCAAATTGCGCATCTACGGGCAGGAGCGGCCCCGTGTCCAGATCGGTATTCCAACGCAGGCGCAGCGTCATACGGTTGTTATAGCCGACGATGCCTTCGAGATAGAAACTGATGCGCTCGAAAGTCGCGCGGCGTACTTCGGGGTCGTCGATGTAGTTCGCTGCACAAAATTCGCGGAAATCCTGCGCCGTGCCGTCTTCCGCGCGCCACAGCCGTGCTACCTGCCTGACGCCGCGCTCCATCACATCGCGGTCGGTGGCCGTGATCTGTTCCACCGCGCCTCGAATTGTCGCCTCGTCGATCGTGGTTTGCCGCGCGGTATTTTGCTTGCAGCCTGCTGCGAAAAATGTCGTCATGGCAGCTAAAATCGTCAATGTATAAAGTCCGGTTTTCATAGTTTATCGGGTAGTTTATCGGGATTTATTGACACATGGCTACAAATATAAGAAATTTCCATTACTCTCACTTTAAAATATATACCTTTGTAAGTATATATACTGATTTATAAACTATTATGGATATCGACTTAGTGTATCTCTGGGTGGACGGCAGCGACCCCGTGTGGTTGGCGCGGAAAAACGAGTTTCTGAGCGTCGCGCCAGCCGCTACTGGTGATGCGAATTGCAAAGGCCGCTACGAAAATAACGACGAGCTGAAATATTCGCTGCGCTCGGCTGAAAAGCACCTGCCGTGGATACGGAATATATTTATCGTAACCGACGGTCAGATCCCTGTATGGCTCGATACGTCGAACCCGAAAGTCCGGATCATCGACCATAAAGAGATACTGCCCGCGGAGGCTTTGCCCTGCTATAACTCAGTAGTTTTAGAATATTTTTTATACCGCATACCAGGCCTGGCCGAGCATTTTCTCTATGCCAATGACGATATGCTCGTCGGCGCAGACCTTTCGCCCGATTTTTTCTTTGCGCCGGACGGCTATCCGATAGTAAGACTGAAACGAAAATGTTGCGGCAGATTAAGCCATCGCCTCAGAATGCGATTTGCGAAGCGCGTAACCGTATATCGGCAGACTATCGACCGCGCCGCAAAATTGATCGAAAACAAGTTCGGGAAATATCATACGGGGCATCTTCATCACAATATCGACGCATACCGCAAAAGCGACCTGCGCGAAGTCGTGGAAAATGCTTTCGCACCGGAAATTGCAGCCGTCGTCACGAATCATATCAGAGATATCTCGGACATACAAAGAGTGCTTTTCGCCTACCACGCTTTGGAAACGGGGCGCGGGCATCTGAAATATGTGGATAAAAACGAATCGCTCAGAATCAGCCTGCAACGTTCGGATTATATGAAATACATGCGCATTTACCGTCCGAAGCTCTTTTGTCTTAACGACACTCAGTATACCACAGATGAAGACCGTAAGCGTGTGAGGCCGTTTTTGGAAAGCCTTTTTCCAAAAACGTCGGCATTCGAGAAGTAGCGCACGCACGCATCAAACCTTAGCGCCTCGCCGCTGCAAAACACAAATCCCGAACAGACGCCATTTAATTTTACTGTTGCCGTAAACGGTTTTTTCAAGCATCGGGACGCCCAGAATTTTATATTTGAATCTCTGTGTATGAGCCGGAGCGGTATTCAAATTGTGCCTTTGCGCGAATTCTTTTCTGTAAGAATTCGCTAATTGCCGATGCTCTTCTCGCTTTTTGACCAATGCGCGGTCCCGCGAATTCATAATAGAATCCGCTCGTTTTTTATAGTAAAATATAGCGCCGGGAGTCGTCACGATCTTTCCGGCCACGTGGACTGCCTGTAAAGTAAATGCCACGTCTTCGAGCAATCGTCCAACCTCAAATCGTAATCCTTTTTCCGCCAAAAACGATTTTTTATAGAGCCATCGCGGAACATAGCCCATCTGCCCGGAGTTAGTGACCGACATCTTGTCTTCAAGCGTCATAAGCAGCAATCGCTCGGAAAACCTCCATGATATGTGCGGTCTTTTTTCGTGTATGAATTCGCAGCACGCCATATCCGCACCGGCAAGCGTAATCGCGCCGATCATCAGGGCGAAAAATTCGAGATTTATCAGGTCGTCTACATCCATAAAATAGACATAATCGCCCGTCGCGACGTCAAGCCCCCGATTACGGGCGGCAGAAAGCCCGCCGTTCTTCTGACTGATGACCTGTACCGGATATTTCTCTGCTATTGTCGCCGAACCATCCGCCGAACCGTCGTTTATAACGATGATTTCCAGATTCTTATACGTCTGGCACAGCATATTTTCGATACATTGCGCAACGTACTTCTCGCCATTGTAGACGGGAATTATCACCGATATTCTGCCCTCGCAGTCCATAATTATTTTTCAAAGCCGGATTTCTCAGGCAGAATACTATCGAAAGCGCCGGTCAGTCCGCGCATCATTTCGTCGAAATTGCGGATATGCGGACTGTCGTTCAGACAGACCAATTTATACTTTTGCTCACGGATAGCTTCGATCGCGGCTTTCCAGCGCACCACCAGCGAGAACATCTTCGTGTCGTCGTAGGTGTTATAAGGCACGAAATTCGACTCGCAGATCTGCCACGTCTTAAAAAGCTCCAACGAAAGGTCTTGCCCCGTGCGGAATCGGTTGGCCGACATTCGCGTAAGTTCCTCACCGGCATAGTCCCACACCTGATCGAAAGTCGTTCTCAGATATGGTTGCGCATTGTGGGGCGTGCGCAGGCAGGTGAATTTTTTATAACCGCGCAATAGCTTGGTCAGCCGCAGTCTTTTGCCGTACCCCGCGAAAAACCACTTATCGTAATCGCGCGCCATCACCTCGCGCTTGTCGAAACGACTGTTTATCACGCGGATATTGTTCCGCAGCATTTGATTCCACAGCCCCGTCCCCGCGTTAATGCGGAACGCGGCGATGTCGCACGGCAAACCGTCCTGAAAAAACCGCTCGATCAGCGTATCGTCGATCAGGAAAAAGTCGTCGTTGAAATAAACAAAATGCTCCGACAGTCCCGCAATCCTGTGCATGTATATCTCGATGACGTTCGAGTTGAAGCACGGCAGGAATTCCGCCGGCATATAATCTTTGTGATCGACGAGGTTCAGTTTCGGGTGATCGGCGTTAAGCCATTCCGGCTTTTGTCCGCAGGTCACGAAATGCACCTTGCGCACCCACGGTGCGAATTTCTCCACGCCGCGAAACCAGTATTTCAGCAAACCGTAGTCGCGAAACCGTGCCTCGGTTGTCTCATTCTTCGAGTTGTCGATGATGCCTTTATGCTCTGCGAATGTTTTTCTCCACTCCGGATCGTTCATATCGACCCACGTGACTACGAAATCTATTTCCATATCGTTTTATGGTTAGTCACACAAAGATAGTGTTTTTGTTTACACAAAACAACGAAAGGCCGCCCCTAAAAGAGCAGCCTTTCATAATGCATGGGCGTGTTATGCCAGCTTGCGTGCGCCGTCGCGGATCACGACGTCGTAGACTTTGGCATCAATGCCGAATTTCGCTTTATAGGCCGCCGTTGCGCGCGCCACGAATGCGTCGTGGAGTTCATCGCGCACCAGATTTATGGTGCATCCGCCGAAACCGCCGCCCATCACGCGCGAACCCGTTACGCCGCTCTCGCGCGCCACGTCGTTCAGAAAATCGAGCTCCGGACAGCTCACCGCGTACTTTTTGCTAAGCCCCGCGTGGGTTTCGTACATCAACCGCCCGACTGTCTCATAGTCGTCGCGCTCCATCGCCGTGCAGGCATCCAGCAGACGCTGGATCTCCTCGATGACGAATTCGGCGCGCATATAGTCGGTAGCATCGACCTCCGCGCGCACTTCTTCCAGCATATGGAGATTGGCATCACGCAGCAGCCGCACCTGCGGATGACGCATGGCGATAGCCGCCACTACCTGTTCACACGACGCGCGGCGCTGGTTATATTCGCCGCCTGCAAGGTTGTGCGTCACCATCGTGTTGAGCAGCACAAGGCGATAGCCCTCGGGGTTGAACGGCACATACTCGAATTCCAGTGAGCGGCAGTCGAGACGCATCAGATGTTCCTCCTTGCCGAGGCACGATGCGAACTGGTCCATGATGCCGCACATTACGCCTACATAGTTATGCTCGGTCGCCTGGCCTATCAGCGCTATTTCGAAACGCTCGAAACCCAGCCCGTAAATGTCGTTCAGCGCGAATCCGAAACAGCTTTCCAGCGCCGCCGATGACGACATTCCCGCGCCCAGCGGCACGTCGCCCGCGAAAACCGTATCGAAACCCTGCACCGGCTTACCGCGTTTGGCCATCTCGCGGCAAACGCCGAAAATGTAGCACGTCCACTGCTGCGCAGGCTTGTCCGCCTCTTCGAGGCCGAACTCCGCCGATTCGCCGAGGTCGAGCGCGTATGCGCGCACACGGCCGGTCCCGTTGGGCTTGATCTCGCAATACATGGCCTTGTCGATCGCTCCCGGCAGTACGAAACCGCCGTTATAATCGGTATGTTCGCCGATAAGATTTACACGGCCCGGAGAAGTATATACCGCTCCTGCCCCCCCGTAAAGTTCGGCGAATTTTTCTCTGATTTTCTTTACATCCATAATATTTTGAATAATTATGTCATCCCGAACGCTCCGCAAGGAGCGGAGGGATCTATCGCTAGTCTGTCTTTGAATTTATAAACTCGCGATAGATCCCTCGTCGGCGCTACGCGCCTCGCTCGGGATGACAGTTATTATTTAACTGGTATATCCTTATTGACGTTCTTGCTGCCAGCCAGAGCATAATAGAGCAGGTAGACCAGACCCGCAACGACAACCCAGTAGCTCACGAGATAGCTGCCCGAGATGTCTACGATACCGTTCTGCAACAGAGGCAGGATGCCACCACCACACACGAATACCATGAAATATCCCGACGCTTTTTCGGTGAATTTACCCAGCCCTTCAACTGCGAGGTTGAAAATGCCTCCCCACATCACCGACGTACACAACCCGCACAGAACCAGCAGCGCAGCGTTAATGGGCACTTGCGTAAATCCGAACAGCGAACCGCCGCCGCCCTTGAATACGGGCATATTCACGGCGATAGACGGCGAAAGGAACATGGCGAGGAACACCAGCAGCAGCCCCAGCGTAGATACGCCGATAAGCATCTTCTTGGCCGATACCTTGCGTGCAATGATCGCGCCCGTCAGACGGCCGATAAGCATCAGAAACCAATACGTTCCCGCCACTGATGCCGCAATGGCTTCGGGAGTTCCGCCCGTGAACATTTTCATCACACCCGTATCGTTCTGCAACCATTTGTTCAACACGTTGGGAATACCCACTTCGATGCCGACATAGATAAATACGGCCACTGCGCCCAGCACGAAATGGCGGAACGACAGTGCGCTGTATTTCGACCGCTCGCCGGTCTCGGCAATACCCTTTGCCACGTATGCTTTCTCCGGAATTTTCGCGATAGCTATGACTATAAACGCCAGCGCAAAGATGCCCAGCGCCGTGTACATCAACGGCAGTACGTCGCTGATGCGCGCCTGCGTAATGTTCGGAATCAGAATACCCGTAATGATGATCACCGACGTTCCGGCCAGCGAGTTGAAAGACCCGCCTATTTGAATCAGCTGGTTACCGCGATTGCCCCCGCCGCCCAGATTATTCAGCATCGGGTTCACCACCGTGTTCAGCATACACATCGAAAAACCCGCCACGAATGCGCCCAACAGATAGACGATCATCGCCGACGAGTTGCCGATACTGCCTGAGAAGGTCTGGATGCCCACGCCGAGAAGACCTACGGCTATGGCCGCCAGCGCCGTGCGCTTATACCCCCAGCGGTCGAGCATGATCCCGGCCGGGATACCCATAACGGCATAAGCGATAAAGTTGGCGAAAACGCCGAGCGCGCCGACCCAGTTGGCCACCGTGAACTGGTGTTTCAGAATATCGCCCATCGGCGATGCGAGGTTGGTCACGAATGAGATCATCCCGAACAGGAAGATCATCATAATAATCGGGACAATGTTTCTTGATTTTGTCATTGTGCGTAGTGTTTAGTTATTTTCATGTTTGTTTATTATTTGTTTTGTCATTGCGGCCTTCGAGCCGCAATCTCATATCAATCGTCATTGCGAGCCTTAAAGGCAAAGCAATCCAGAGTTTTGAATGTCTTTTTTCTGGATTGCTTCGGGCTTGACAACCCTCGCAATGACGACTGTGTTACGTTCTAAACGAAAACACTATCTTCTCCCCGTAGGTTTCGCCCGGGTCGAGCCGCTGCGACGGGAACGCGGGTTGATTCGGAGCGTCGGGCGTACCCTGGCACTCTATGGCCACCCCGTCGCGATTCCTGTACTCATATCCGCTTTTCGATACCGGACACCCCAGCAACCAGTTGCCCGCATAAACCTGCACGGCGGGCTGGGTCGAATAAACCTCCAACCGCCGTTCCGAAACGGGGTCTTCCAGCACCGCGATTTTTCTCAAACCCTCGCCGTCGGGAATCCAGCAATGGTCATATCCATGCCCGATGCGCAGAGGCTCATACTCCGCACCGATGTCGCGACCGAGAGGTTTCGCCGCCGTGAAATCCATCGGTGTGCCCGCGACCGGAGCAAACTCGCCTGTCGGAATCTGTGCCTCTGTCGTCGGCAGCCATCGCGACGCATAGAGCGTGAGGTTATGCCCTAACACCGTCCCCGCATCATGCCCCGCAAGGTTGAAATATGCGTGATTGGTGAGATTTACCACCGTCGGAGCATCGGTCGAGGCCGTGTAGATAATCTCCAAATCGCATTCGTCACTCCATCGGTATGTCGCCTCGACGTGCAACGTACCCGGATAACCCGCGTCGCCGTCGGGCGAAATAAGCGTAAAAATTACCATATCATCCTCCACGCGCGACCCCCATACCTTATTCCCGAACCCTTCGGGACCGCCGTGCAGGCTGAAATTATCCTTCCCGCGCGGAGGCAAGTGATACTCCCGCCCATCGAGCGTGAACCGCGCACCATCGATGCGGTTGGCATACCGCCCTACGGTTTTGCCCATTGCCGGGTCGTCATGGAAGTAGTCGTCCGCGTCACGGTAGCCTAACGCCACATCGGCCATACGGCCGTTTTTGTCGGGCACGGTCACGCTCACTATCGCCGCTCCGATATCCGTAAGCACGACTTGTGCTCCGGTAGCGTTGGTCATGGTATAGAATTTCAACTTTCCGCCGGGCGCTTTCTTAGAGTGCACTTCGGTCATCACTATTCTGCTCATAAATATTTCATGTTTTGAACGGGGATAAAAATATTACCTTTTTTCGGTTCTGCAAAATTTTATATACTAAAAAGTTCTTACGCCCGCTCATACATCTTTCCGGGAAGTACGCGGATCAGCCGCTCGAATTCGAGTTCCAGAATGATAGCCGCCAATTCGGGCGGCGTGAGGCCCGTTATCTCCGCCAGGCCGTCGATCGACACCGCTTCGCCGTCGGGCAGGCATGCGAAAAGCCCCGCTGCGTCGCGGCTCAACGACGACAGATCGCGCTCATTCGTCTTCGCTGCATTCGTCTCGAAATCCCAATCCATCTCGCGCAGAACGTCCGCTCCGCTGCAAATCATCCGTGCCCGTTGGCTGCGGATCAATTCGTTCGTCCCCTCCGAGCATGTGTCGCCCACCCTGCCGGGCACGGCCATCACACAGCGGTTGTAGCCGTCGGCCATGTTGGCCGTGATGATCGACCCGCCTTTCAATGCCGATTCCACGATCACCGTTCCCGCACTCATTCCGGCGATTATGCGGTTGCGCGGCACGAATGTCACGCCCTTGTGCTTTGCGGCAGAATGGTATTCGGACAGTATACCGCCACCGCGCCGGATCATTTCCTCCGCAAGGGAGGCGTGCTGTGCGGGGTATATCTCCGTGAGCGGGCCTGCCAGCACGCCTACGGTGGTAAGTCCTGCGGCAAGCGCGGCACGGTGGCACGCACCATCCACACCGAACGCCAATCCGCTGACTATCACGCAGTCGGGCGCGAGCGGCGCAATTTCTCCGACCAGCCGGTCGCACACCTTATGCCCGTAAGCCGTAATCCGTCGTGTGCCGACCATCGAAAGCATCCGCCGCGCGCCTAATGCCGACAACTCGCCGCGATAATAGAGCACGTGCGGATAGTCGGGGCACTCGCTGAGCAAGCCCGGATAGTTTTCCGACGTGGAGGCTATCGGCACGACCCCGTTGCGCTCGCAGAACCTCAGCTCGCGCTCGGCGGCTGCGTGAAAAGATTTGCGCACGATAGCCCGCGCAATGTCGTCCCGTAACTCGGCGCGCCCGGTCAGCTCGGCCTGTGATGCGGCGAAGATCGCTTCTGCCGTTCCGAAGTGCTGCAACAGATGCACGGCCGTGCGTGGCCCGACCTGCGGGAGCATCGTAAGCGCTATATCGTCAATTATCATGCGATGTGAATATTGGCGTAAACTTAAAGATTATTTCTTTCGAGGTCAGCACTTACTCCCATTTCAGCCTGGGATAAGCTGTGCCTTCCTGAATTGTCCAGACGGTGGTAAAATCCCAATCGAGAGCCTCATAAGTCATCCTTTTTTTAGCGTCATCAAGGTTAATACCCGTACCGTCGAGAAGGCTGTCAGTGGTTACGCTGCCCAGAACCTCCATGTCATTTCGTGCCACATTGCCTGAAAGGATGCCGGTGCTGAAGCCTGCAACGCGCCCAAAATCTGTACTTGTACTGCCTGAGTAACGCTCCACACTTGAATTAAGCGCGACGCAATCAGCCACATTACCGGTACTGCCGTTAATCCATCCCACTATGCCGCCAACCCTGTCATTGCCGCTTACCGTACCTGTGGCATAGCATTTTGTAATGCTGTTCGTAAGAGCAGTTATGCCTACCACACCACCGATACGACCATTGCCGCTGACCGCGCCGGTGGTATAGCAATTGGTCAGGATACCGGCATTATAGCCTGCCACACCGCCTACATTCAGATTGCCGTTAACCGTAGCCGTAACGTAACAACTGCTCACGTTGCTGTTGGTGCCTGTCACGCCTGTAATGCCGCCAGTATTGTTACCTCCGCTGACTATACCCGTGACATAACAGTTCTCTATTACGCTTACTGCACCGGTAGTACCCACCAAGCCGCCGGTATTTTGCCCGCCGTTAATATTTGCATTCACAATACCCAGATTTTTTATCGTCCCGCCGTCTATCCGGCCAAAAAGACCGGTATAGGCAAGAGTATTGTCGTTTATCATCAGTCCGCTGACTTTATGGCCATCTCCGTCAAAATAAGCCCTGAAACGACTTTCGTCATTACGCCTTATAGGCACCCAGCCCGTGCCGGTGTTATAGGGCGCAACATTCAAATCAATGTCGGCGATCAACTTGTAATACACATTCACGTTTGCCCAAATCTCATGGGTGGCCGGATTATTTACCAATTCAGCCAGCGTTGCCAATTGCTTAGCTGTGCCGATTTGATAGGCTGTCGCTTCGGTCATGCCGTCTCCAATAAAAAACACAACGGTCACGGTACAGCTTGCAGCGTAGTTACCATCCTCTGTTTCAACGGTAATAATGGCCGTGCCGGGAGCTACTGCGGTAACAAGTCCATCCTCCACTGTGGCTACGTCATCATCATCACTACTCCAAGTTACGTTCGAGTTGGTGGCATTGGCGGGATACAGGATCGCTTCAAGCACTTCGGTATCACTGACGATGAGGGTAGCCGAACTCTTATTGAGCGTCACTTCGTTCACGAACGTTTTCTTATTGACATTCTCTTTCTTACAGGCCGAAAATGCGATCGTCATTACCACGGTGGCTGCTGCAATTAAAAACAGATTGGTTTTCATTTGAATTGATATTTTTTACAAAAAAAGCAAATCCTAACGCAACAGATGCGCGGCCGTGCGTGGCCCGACCTGCGGGAGCATCGTAAGCGCTATATCGTCAATTATCATGCGATGTGAATATTGGTGTAAACATAAGGATTATTTTTTGGTTTTATATATAAATCCGTTATCTTTGTGACGCTTTTAATGAGAAAATATGGTCTGATGGCCGAGTGGCTAGGCAGAGGTCTGCAAAACCTCGTACAGCGGTTCGAATCCGCTTCAGACCTCCGAGACGCGAAAATCGCCACTGATAATCAAGAAGGATTACGGCGGCGATTTTTGGTTTGCGCATGAGTTTGCGCACGGGTTCGCACACCACTTACACACGCACGAAAAATGTATTACTTCGCTTCCGATATGCACTTGGGATTAGAGCACGGCACGCCTTCGCGCGAGCGTGAGCGGCGGGTCGTGCGGTGGCTGGACGAGGTGGCGCGGGATGCGAAGGCGATTTTTCTGGTCGGCGACGTTTTCGATTTCTGGTTCGAGTGGAGAAAAGTGATACCGAAAGGATTTACACGACTGCTGGGCAAGCTGTCGGAGCTGACGGACAGAGGGGTGGAGGTGCATTTTTTCAACGGCAACCACGATATGTGGGCTTACGACTATCTGCGCGCAGAGTGCGGTGTGGAGGTGCATCACGGCCCTGAGATATTCGAACTCTACGGCAAACGGGTGTTCGTCGCGCATGGCGACAATCTTTATCTGCGACAGCCGCTGGGGATCAAGGTGATGTACTTTTTCTTCCGGTCGCGGTTTTGGCGACGCGTGTTCAGCGCGCTCTTCCCGAAAAGTGCGGCTATGCGGTTCGGGCAGTGGTGGTCGGCGAAGAGCCGCAAAAGCAAATCCCTCACCCACTGTTTCGGCGGCGAGGAAGAGTACCTTATTAAATACACACGCGAATATTCGCGCGCGCAAGGAGACGAGACACAGATCGATTTTTTCGTTTTCGGCCATCTGCACTGCGCCGAAGATTACGATATGGGCGACGGTCGGCGTGCTGTCTTTTTAGGCGAGTGGATCTCCGACGCGCCTGTCTATGCCGTCCTGCGTCCCGACGGGGAGATGGAACTTGTTGCCACGTAAATGCCACTGCGTATATGTCGGCGTGCCGCAGGCTTTCGCAAAAAACGCGAAAGCCCTGCCAATGACAGAATCTGAAATTACCTGCTTACTTTCTTAATATCCTTTATCCGCAGCTGAGGCGTGACCATTCCGCGATAGTGGTTCTCCACGACGCTGTAACAAATGTCCACTGCGCCGCCTTTGAGGATATACTCATAGAGCGCGGGTTGCTGGAAAGCGATCGAGGCGATAGTGGTATTCGGCTTTTCGCGCTGAGTGAAGTCGGCACGCAGGTGTTCGCGTTCTGCTCCCACCAACTTGGCGTCGCCGCGGTTGCTCACCCCGCCCGTCATAAAAACCGGAGCAGTGTTGCCCGGCCCGAACGGCTGGAAAAGTGCCATACGGCGGCGGAAATCGGGAGTAATGTCACTCAGCAGCAACGGCGCGTCGACTTCCACCTGCGGCACGAGAATCTCAGGGTCGATATTCCGCTCCACGTATTCATGGAATCGGCGCATGAATTCCTCGACTCTCTCCGGCTTCATCGTGAGGCCTGCGGCGTAGATATGTCCGCCGAAATTTTCCAACAAATCGGCACACGACTCCACAGCCTGATACAGGTCGAAACCGGGCACACTGCGCGCCGAACCCGTCACCAGATTGTTGCTCATCGTCAGAACCACCGTCGGCCGATAATAAGTCTCGATCAGGCGCGAGGCGACGATTCCCACAATCCCTTTCATCCACTTCGGGTTATAGACCACGATGCTCCGTCGCTCTTTAAGTCGCGGATTTGCCTCTATAAAGTCGTGGGCCTCCTGCGTCACCGACCGGTCGATGCTCTTGCGGTCGGAGTTGAAATCGTCGATTATGTTGCCGAACTCCGCCGCCGTTTCCGTATCGCGTTCGATCATCAGGTTCACTGCCGCATGGCCGCCCGATGTCTCGGCACTGTCATCCATAGCCATACGTCCGGCGGCGTTTATGCGCGGCCCTATTTTGAACACTATATCGTCGATCGTGATCGTATGGTTTTCCAGTCCGCAGATCTTGATTATCGACAGCAGGCCCTTGTTAGGATTTTCATTCAGCCGCCTCAAACCATAATATGCCATAATGCGGTTCTCGTCCACCAGCGGCACTATGTCCGATGCTATGCTGACCGTCACGAGGTCTAACAGCCGCTCCAATTCCGAGAACGGCACGCCGTTGCGCATAGCATAAGCCTGCGCCAGCTTGAACCCCACACCGCATCCCGACAGCTCTTCGAACGGATAAGAGCAGTCGGTGCGCTTGGGGTCGAGCACTGCCACCGCCGTCGGGATCGTGTCGCCGGGCAGGTGGTGGTCGCAAATTATGAAATCTATCCCCTTTTCGCGCGCATACTCGACTTTCTCCACCGATTTAATACCGCAGTCGAGCGCGATAATGAGCGACACACCTTGCCGCTTGGCGTAATCGATCCCCTTGTGTGAAACTCCGTACCCCTCAGTGTAGCGGTCGGGGATGTAGAACAGCAATCTTTCGTGACCCATACGTCGCAGAAAAATATACATCAGCGCGACGGCCGTTGTCCCATCGACGTCGTAGTCGCCCAGGACCATGATCTTCTCTCCCGTGGCGAGCGCGCGTTCGATACGTTCCACTGCCGCATCCATGTCCTTCATCAGGAAGGGATCGTGCAAGTCGTCGAGGCTCGGGGAGAAAAATCTCCGCGCCTCGTCCGCCGTATCGATGCCGCGCTGCACGAGCAGGTTGGCGAGCACAGGCGGGATGTCGAGCGCGGCGGACAAAACGTCCACCGTCGCCGCACTCCCCTGCGGTTTCACCACCCATCGTTTTGCAATAGGCATAATTGTTCGTTTTTATATTTTGTTTCATTTTTAATCAAGTTTAATAATACTCTCCGTTCAGGATGGCAACTCTATGCTACATCGGCCCTGAACATCCGCCCGAAGTGTTTCAAAAAACTCCTTTTCACCTCGTCCATCGTGACCTGCACAGTGCCGCGCGGCCGCTCCTTGTCTATCGAGGTTACGCCGCGGTCGGTAAAGCCGCACGGGTTTATGTATCCGAAATATTCCAACATCGGGCACACGTTCAATGCAAAACCGTGCATCGTAATGTGGCGCGAGCTGCGCACCCCGATAGCGGCGATCTTGCGCAACGGCCGTCCCACCCCCGCCGTCAGCCATACTCCCGCCGCACCTTCGAGCCGTCCGGCCGCGATACCAAAATCGGCGACAGTCTCGATCAGCGCGCCTTCCAGCGTGTGTATATAGTCGCGCAATCCGAGACCCAGCGCTTCAAGGTCGAGTATCGGATACCCGACAAGTTGGCCGGGCCCGTGGTATGTTATGTCGCCTCCGCGGTCTATGCGCACGTATGTCGCGCCGATGCCCGCCAGAAACTCTTCGCCCATGAGCAGGTTATGTTCATCGCCGCTCTTGCCGAGCGTATATACGTGCGGATGCTCGCACAGTATCAGCGTCGGCCGCACATCGCCGGCCGCACCGGTTTTCTGCGCCACCAGCCCGTCGAATATCTCCCGCTGGGCATCCCACGCCTGCCGGTATTCCACCAACCCCAAATCTTTATATATAACGAGCGGTCGCATATACAAAGCCTGTCAATGCCGAACACCTTTCGAGGTGAGAGTTGCCGCCGCTACTGCCCGCTCCGCCATATACGACGAGCGTACGAGCGGTGCGCTGGCCACGTAGTCGAACCCGCGTGCCAGAGCCGCTTCACGATACGTCTCGAATTTTTCCGGAGTTACATATTCCGCGACAGGAAGGTGTTTCAGCGTCGGCCGCAGGTATTGCCCCAAAGTCACGATGCGGCAGCCCGCCTCGCACAGGTCGTCCAGCGTCTGCAATACTTCGTCTTCGGTCTCGCCCATACCCACCATGATACCGCTTTTGGGCACTGCACCCCGTGCGGCTATATGCCGCAAAACCGCAAGGCTCACGTCGTATCGCGCACGGCTGCGCACCTGCGGTGTAAGCCGCTCGACGGTCTCGATATTATGGCCTATGACGTCGGGCGAAGAGGCTATGATAATGTCTAAAAGCCCCGCATCTGCACACAGATCGGGGATCAGAAGTTCTATGGTGGTTTGTGGATTAACGGCGCGCACCGTCCCTACGACCGCCGCCCAATGACGCGCACCGCCATCCGCGAGATCGTCGCGGGTCACGGATGTTATCACGGCATGTCGAATCCCCATCAGACGGATGGAGTCGGCGATCCGCTTGGGTTCGTCGCTGTCGGCAGGTAACGGGTTGCCCGTTTTCGTCGCGCAAAACTTACAATTCCTTGTACACGCATCGCCCAAAATCATGAATGTTGCGGTTCGCCGCCCCCAGCACTCCGCTTTGTTCGGGCACATTGCACTGCTGCATATCGTGTTCAGTGCATGTTGCCGGACGATCCGCGCCGTTTCGGCGTAGGCGTCGCCCTGCTGCGGGAGCTTGATTTTAAGCCATTCGGGTTTTGTATGTCCGTTTACCTTGTCATAGTCATTAGACATTCGATGTTCTTATTTTTCGCAATTGATGCAAAAGTAGCAAAAAACATCGAGAATCGGTTATTATTTTTTTATTTTTTGTTTTTTCTAAATTGGAAGACCGCGCGTGTTACAGCCGTGATTTCAGCGCTTTCAGCCCGATGCGGGACAGAGGAGTTCGGCCGAAAATTATTTGAAAATCTTCTTCCGTGAGCGCGCGCCAGAAATCGGGCGTGGTATCGGCATGGTCGATGACGGGCGTGAAAGCGGGATTCGTGAAAAACGGCGTCGCGCGATTGTGCGGACAGCAGCTTTGGCACTCGTCGCAGCCGGCAAGCCAGCCGTTGAGCATGTCCGGCGAGGGTTGCGCCGTGCCTTCGGGCAGGCGTTCGTTCGTGAGGCGCGAGATGCAGCGGGAGGCGTTTATGGTGCGTTGCACAGAGATAGCATTATTAGGGCACGCATCGATACATGTACGGCAATCGCCACAGCCGTCGCCGACAAAAGGCTCATCGTAACCGTCACATTCTGCGTCGATCACTATCTCGCCCAGCATCACGAACGAGCCGTATTGCGGAGTGATCAGCAGCGAATTTTTGCCCACCCATCCGAGGCCTGCCTCCACAGCCCACGCCTTTTCAAGTATCGGGGCAGTATCGCAGAAGCACCTCCCCTTAGTGTCGGGATACCGAGCGGCAATGAGTTCCAGCACGCTGCCGAGCATCTGTTGTATAGTGTGGTGATAGTCAGTCGCGTAGGCGTATGAGGCGACCTTTGCGCTGCCCTCCTGCTGCCACGCCCTGTTTTTATAATTCACGGCACATACAACAACCGTCTTCGCGCCCTCGACGAGCATCGCCGGGTCGAGCCGCCTGTCGCGATTTAGTCGCATATATTGCATCAACCCCGATTCTGCTCCGTCGGTTATCCAGCGGTCGAGCGTCTCCGCGCGCTCGGTCAGCACACGTGCGCGAGCGACTCCACACAAATCGAAGCCCGCCTCGCGCGCCGCCTCACGTATGAAATCGGATGAAATCAGCATTTGGCATTAGTTTAGTTATGAATACAGACGCGATTTGGCACATGTGCCCGACAAGGAAAACTTTAAGATAGATCTTCTTGGGGGATAATTCTGTTAAGCGCATCGATTAATGGTGACACTTCTTCTGTTATTTTAGGAAGAAGACTCGCTATGAGTAACACAGAGTGCATTATTGAAACCAATGCCCTTTCCATTAAAGGAATTTCTTCTTCAAAAGGACTGTCAAATACATGTCTGCCAATAGATGTGTAGTGTTCGTATTGTGAATAATAACGATAATAATTATACATATACGCAAATGCTTTTGATTTGCATCTTAGTCTTTCATGTATTGAGGGAAAGTCTATTTTGGCGGTCCTACTTGCATCGCTACGAAAATCAGCGGGCTTTTTTATTTGCCACGGTTCACCTTTATTTGACCGCAACCATTTCTTAAAACCATCATATCTCTCATCTAACTGGATTTGGGAATCGTTGCTTTCACCTGAAAGCATATTCCATAGCTCGACCTCAAGAGGTATCATTGACTCCATATATTTTACGAAATCGAGATTTAGTACATCCAATTCCTCGCTAAATTCCGGATTCTTAAATGTACCGAGATAAAGACCTATCATGCAATCGGCAATGCAGGAGCGCAACAAAATAGAAAGAGGAATTTTCTTTTCAAAATTACCGGTTACGGGATCGATTTTCTCAAGCTCTACAATAATATCTTTCACAGTCCCCAAATTGGCCTTAATTTTCTTTAATAGGTCAAGAAAAACAAATTCCTCTTGGGGTACTTTTTTCGCTCTATGATATTGCATTCCGACCGACTGGAGCACATCATAAGTTATATCAAGCCGCTGAATCCAAACATCGAAAGTCTTTATCATAGCAGTCAAAATTCAGTTAGTTTTTTCTAAGTTATATTAGCAAAGTTAGATATAAATTTTGGGGTTCAAGACAATTTTAGAAAAATCACTCAAAACGGATAGCCCACTCCGAAGTTCAGGGCGGTGTTTTCGGTGCGGAAACTGCGAATCCAACGTGCGCCTGCGGGTTGTCCGGGGTCGTGGAGGCGGATGCCCCAATCGACGCGAAAAATAAAGCGGTTAAAGTCCAAACGAACGCCCACACCCGTGTTCAGCGCCAGCTGCCGCGCAAAGGTGTGCAAATGGAACACGGCATCGTGGTTCAGTTCCGGATCGTCGTAGTTGCGCTTGCCGGCGAACCAGATGTTGCCTGCGTCGAGAAAAACGGCGCTTTGCACGAAGTTCCACACGGGGAAACGAAACTCGGCATTGGCTTCCAACCGCAGGTTGCCGATCTGCGACGGATAGCGGTTCTTATCGTGCGGCTGCGTGCCCGGTCCCAATCGCCGCGCGATCCACCCACGCATACTGTTGCTCCCGCCTGCGTAGAAAAACCGGTCGTAGGGCATCGGCGTGGAATTGCCGTAGGATACCGCGCCGCCTGCCAAAACGCGCCATGCCAGAGCGGTCTCTGTGCCCGTTGCAATGCGGTTGCTCAGGCTTGCTTCCAAGCGTGCATATTGCGAGAAACGGAGGCCGAAAGCGTTGTAATATGCCCCGCCGATCACTTCGTCCCAATGGCTCGTGGCCGACGTGAGGCGCGCGAAAGCCGAAAGCAGGTTGCCCGCCGTCTCGGCGCTCAGGCGGAAAGTCGCTGCATCAGGACGGCCGTAGAGATAGACACCCGATATGCCCGCCGCAAGCTGCGATTCATAGCTTTTTTGCAGGTAAGGGTTGCGCAGACTGGCAAGGAATTCGCGGTCGATATCGCGGACGTTTATCAGATGGATGTCCAGCGGACGCACGATAAACGTGCCGTTTCGGGAGTTGTTCCAGCTGTATGCCAACCTTACGCCCGATAGAGTGCGTTTGAAGATAGGTCTGTCCTGATAGTCGAGCGACATTTCGAGGCGCGTGAGGCGGTCGTGCATCCCGCGTTGCCACGCCGACGGTATGGGCAGAAGAAAACGCGGCCACGTAACCGACACGTTGCCGCCCACTTCGTAAGACCCCGTGCGGCCCGTGGTGCGCATAAACTCATGCCGTCCCGTAAGACTGATGTCGAACAGCTCTGCGCCGCGGAACAGGTTGCGGTTGCGGTAGCCCGCCGTCGCGCCGATAGCGAAAAAGTTCGACGACACGCTCCCTTCGATGTCGAATTTATAGCTCTGCCGCAACGACGGGATGCAGTTTATCACGCATCGCAGCCGGTCGTCCGCCATCTCTTCGAAAAGGATCGCCGCGCTGCGGAAATACCCCAGCCGCATTATCTCGACGCAGGTCTGCTGCACCTCCCGCGCGTCGTAGATGTCGCCCGGATTCAGCGTGACCGCTCTTCGCAGCACACGCTCGCGTACATGCGGCCGACCGATGATGCCAAGCCCTCGATAATTCAGTGTGTCATGTTGTTCGTCGCGACGGGTGCTCGCCACCGGGTCATGGGCGGGGTTCAGGAATATCTCGCCGATGCGATAGGCGCGGTTATTCTCCCACTGCGGCTCGCCGAATTCGTTGTAGCCCACCAGGTGCTGGCCGACGATCATCACCAGATCGACCGTGCGCCCGCTGCGCGTCGTATCGGCCGTGTAGGTGATGTTGTTCACCGTGAAATGGTAGTAGCCGCGCATTTTGAGATAATCGGCGATACGCGCACGTTCGGCGTTCAGCATCCCGATGTCGAAAATGTCGCCCGCGTTTATAAGGCTGTTGTTGGTAAGCTGCGGTTCGAGCGTCTCACGCAGCGATTCGTCACGGAAACGATGCTCCACCGATGCGATGCGGTGCGGTTCGCCTTGCGTGACAGCGTACACCACCCTTCGCCCTCCCGCCGACATGCGCGCGTCGATGCGTGCGTCATAGTACCCGCGTGAGCGCATGTAACTTTCGATATTCAGCGCCGAGCGCGCCACCATTGCCGAGTCGGGCGTCGCACGGCGCGTGCTCCACCATCGGCCACGCGTCTCCGGCCGGCGCACGAAACGTTCCAGCTCGTCCTGCGTAATGCGTTCACCGCGGGGCGTGTGTCTGTCCGTTTCGACGCGCACGACACTGCATGACGAAAGTGTCGCCACCAATACTATCACGAGCAGATATGCCGCCGCGAGACGCTTCATGCTTATTGATTAAAGAATCCTTGCTTTTTTATGTATTCGAAATACGCACGCGAGACGGCTATGTTCGCCTCCGCCGTGTAACGTCGCTCGGTAAATATACGCGCGAGATTCGGCAGATCGTTCTCCGCAAGCAGCTGCGCGGTTTCGGGCGACGCTTCGCGCTCGGCCCACAGGCGGTCAATGTCGGTGACCGAGTAGTCGCGATAGACCTCGCGATGCACCACCGCTTCAAGCGGCAGGCGCGTAGTGAGCGGCGGCAGGTCGCCGTCGGGGTAGCCCATCACTATCGTCGTCACGGGCACTACGCCGCGCGGCAGTCCGAGAATCTCGGCGATACGTTCGGCATTATAAACCGCCGTGCCGAGATAACAGATGCCGAGTCCGTGCGCTTCGGCCTCCAACGCCACATTCTGCGATGCGAGCATGGCATCGCCGGCGGCGAACATAAACCACAGGAAATTGTCGTAAGCGGGCATTGCGTCGCGCTGTTCGCACCAGCAGCCGAAACGGTTTATGTCGGCGCAAAACGTGATCTGCACCGGCGCTTGCATGGCGCAAGGCTGGTTGAAATGACACGGCGCGAGACGGTCTATCAATGCCCGCTCGGTTGTCACTATCATGCTGTATACCTGCATGTTACCCGTATTCGACGCGCGTGTTCCGGCCAGCAGTATTTCATCCAGCACGTCGGCCGCCACCGGCGTGGTCTTGAATTTTCGCACCGAGCGGTGCTCGCGTATCTCTTTGATCATAACTTTCCGATTTTAACAAACGACAAAAATAGCAACAAAATTGCGAATCATCGCCGTATTAATTTGGATTGCCGGGGTTATTTTTGCTACTTTTGCATAATTAAAATAATTCGTGCGAGTGCCGCAAGGCACTTTTTCATAACTTCGCGTGCGGATAGGCTTTCATAATAACGCCGGACACAAAAGACACGGCGATGGATAATGACCCTTCGGAAGAGAATTGCTGCGGTATCGTACCTGAATACCGTGCCGTTTATATACGGCATCGAGCACGCGGACGAAGCTCTGCGCGCGGCATTGCTATTGTTTCCGCCCAGCGGGTGCGCCGCCGCGTTCAGCTCCGGCGAGGCAGACATCGCACTGATCCCCACGGGCGCGCTCACTGTGCTCAAGGGTACGCGTATAGCGACACCTTTCTGCATCGGCGCGCACGGCAGTGTCCGCACTGTGGCGCTTATGAGCGACTACCCGCTCGCCGAAATCCGGCGCATCCACCTCGACTCCCATTCCATTACCTCTGCGTTATTGCTGCGCATTTTGTGTGCACAAGTGTGGAGCATTACACCCGAATTCGTGCGGATGGACGATTATTCCGTTGCCGACACACCGGCGACGGGCGACGCATTTCTTTTAATAGGCGACAAGGTTTTCGGCCTCGAAGGACGGTTTGTCAACACGTGGGACTTAGCCGAAATGTGGCAGTGCGAAACGGGGCTGCCGTTTGTTTTTGCCGTATGGGTCGCACGCGGTGAACTTCCGCCTCGGTTCGATGACGCGCTTGATTATGGCGTGCGCCACATTCGCGAGGCAATCGTCCACTACGGTCACGCCGACAAGGACTACGCTTACGACTACCTCACGCGCAATATAGACTACCGGTTCGATGAGCGTAAGCGTCGTGCACTACAATTATTCTTAGACGAAGGTCGCAAGTTCGCGCCGCGCTCCGAGTCCGGGCCTACAAAATAAACGTGCGCGAGCAGAGCGAACGTTTGCATGACTTTTGCATCTGGCGTCAAGAAAACACTAATTTCGTTACAGCTATGAAAAAGTTATTTTTGTTCGCGGCGCTGGCCGCAATAACACTCGCCGGCGCATCGTGCGCCAACACGGGCAATAACGGTTACGATCCCGTCCGCGCGGCAGCAATGAGAGCTAATATGGAGGCTCGCGAATTCACGGTGAGGTTCGACCGCGCCATTCCCAACTCGGCGGCGATCGACCGTATGCCGCAACTGCAACGTCTTTTCCTGCTGACGCGCGACTACCGGATCACGGTCTCGGGCGACCGTATCGATTCGTTCCTTCCGTTTTTCGGCGAGGCATTTACGGCTATCATCGGACGGCAGGACGGGCTGATCTTCGAAGGGCCGATAATCAATTATCGTGTGTCGTCGGGGCGGCGCGGAGCGACGGATGTTCGCTTTACGACGCGCACGTTCGAGGATACTTACGACTACCTGCTCACGGTCTGGCCCAACGGCCGGGCATTTCTCACCGTAAGGCCGAACCGCAAAAGCTCGATCTCATTCGAGGGAGAGCTGGAATTATAATAACTCATGATTAACCTATGAGCGAGAACGTAAAGAAATGGGATAACGCCTTTTTCAGGCAGTTTATGTTTTTAGTGGTGCTGGTCGGCATCGGTTTCGTGATTTTCAGGGAGTTGCATTTTTTCGTCGGCGCGTTCCTGGGGGCGATAACGATCTATGTCGTGACGCGCAACCTGATGTTCTATCTGGTCGAGAAGTGCCATATACGTAAATGGATTGCGGCGCTGCTCATCGTTGCGGTCGTCGGGGCGATATTCGCACTGTTCCTTGGGCTGCTTGTGAGGACGATAGGGGCAAGCCTGCCGAGTTTCAGTATCAGAGACCTGCTGACCGGCATAAACCACCTGTTCGACAATATAAATACGCGGGCGGGCTTCCAGCTGATTTCGGACAGCAAGATCCATGAGTCGGACGCTCTGATAATGAGGGTTCTCGGTAGCATTCTGAACACGACATACAGCTTTGCCATCAATATCTTTATGATGCTCATAGTGCTCTATTTCATGCTCACCGGAGGGCGCAGGATGGAGGCCAGCGCACTGAAATACATGCCGTTCCACGAGCGCAGCCTTGCGCTGATAAAGCGGGAGGTGACAACTATGATCCATAGCAACGCCGTAGGGATTCCGTTGATCATGATCGTGCAAACGCTGCTCTCGGCGCTTATCTACTGGCTTATCGGATTCCCCAATTACTGGTTATGGGGATTTCTGACGGGCATCTGCGGCCTGTTGCCGATCATGGGCACGGCGTTTGTTTATCTTCCTATCTCGATTTACCTTATCGCGATGGGAAGTACGATAAACGGCATCGTGCTATTGGCCTACGGTCTTGTAATTATTTCGAACGCCGACAATGCGTTCCGCATAATATTGCTTAAAAAAGTCGCCGACACCCACCCGATGATCGTCATATTCGGGGTGATCATGGGTATCCCGCTGTTCGGGTTCTGGGGAATTATCTTCGGCCCGCTGCTGCTTTCGGGCTTTATTCTGCTCATACGCATCTACTACATGGAATACGGACTGCTCGACCACCCGTCGGACGAGGAACTGCATCAGAAGAAACCGCGCAAACTCGTCCCGCGCCACTTCCGTAAATTCGCCCCGAAAGAGGATAAGAAAGAGGATAAAGAGACTGACATATAAATGGTTTGTTTTTGCGGAGAATAATGTGTAATATTGCAGATTCAAGTCGGGGCGACTTGATTAATAATACCTAACCTTAAATTTTTTAATTATGCGAGAATTAATTAGAAAGATGATGCCCAAGACGACCTTGAACAAGGTTAATCTTGCGCTGACGGGAGTATTCTGCGTGATGCTTGCCGGAAACATTTACATGAAGTCGGTACTTTCGGCGTATGGGATTCCGGAATGTCCGCCGAATTCTAACGGTGAAATTGTCCTCATTCCCAACCCTGAGGATTGCAGCACCTACTTCGAGTGTATTGACGGGCAGCCTGTTTTAAGGGATTGTCCCGATAACTACTATTACTGCGAGGAAAAGCAGCATTGCACCTGGGAGTGGGATACCGATTGTGCATTCGACTGTGGTTTTACCGGTGATAGTATGATATGTACCAGTAGTGGTCCTGGGCCTGAAAGTGGCTGGGCACCTCATTGTTCCAAAGGATGTCCTTATACTAAATTTCTGAAAAACGGCAGGCCTGATAGGTGTGGGAATTATAAATAGCCCGATCATGGCAAATTAACAATGGTCTCGGTATTAGTAACAATACCGAGACCATTATTGTTGCAAACTATAAAATCGACGACTATGCGTATTGTGCACTATATTTTGCTTTCCTGCTGTGTGTTTTTTGTGGCGGCATGTGGCTCTTCTGATCCCGAGTTTCCTCGTGAAGAGATACTGACGTTGGAGCTAATGCCTTTACAGGGAATAACCGCCCCTACTTCATTAGAAGTTAAGCATCCTTTTTTGATACTTGAAAATAGCGACAGCAGAAGAGACAGTATTTTTCATATCTACGACTTGAATAACTATGAACTTAAAAGCGTTTTCGGGCGCAGGGGCAGAGGGCCGGGAGAATTTATTTATCCGGCGCTACTTATCTCTCAACTCCCGGAAGTCTTGATTATGGATGCCCAGAATGATTTACGGACTTATTTTTTCAACATAGATGAAAATGGGCAGTTTGTTCTGAAAGACACAAAACAACCAGCTTTCGATGGGGTTCCCAATATTGCGATTATTAACGATTCGCTGTATGTTCGCGACGATATGTTCAGGTCTCCGACACTGCAAGTATTCAGTTTCAGCGACAAGCAGCCGAGAAGGACGTGGCAATATGGTGATCCCGTCATAATAGTTCCATGGATGGACCCGAACTACGGTAATCTTTATGCCAACAAAGAGCGGATAGTGTTCTGTTATAGATATAAAAAACAAATCGAATTTATGGACACTAATCTGAACCATATCAAGAGGGTGAAGTTCAAGCATGACAGTCCCGGATCTATAACCGAAGATTGTCTTGAAGATATAAAAATATCTTACAGCGCCGGTTATATGGGCAAGCGCTATCTATATGCGATGTATCGGGGTGTATCAGGGGGGAAATATGGAGGTGACCCCGATTTTCGCGGCAGTGTCTTGGAAGTTTTCGATTTGGACGGAAATCCTGTGATCAGGTATCGTATGGATGGGATCGCTCCAATCCATTTTGTTGTTGATGAAGAGACCTTTACTCTTTACGGAATCCATCATAACTTCGAGCCGGAAGATCATCTGCTGGTATACAGATTGAAAGGGCTGTAACGGTAAAGTGCATATGCCCAAGACGACCTTGAACAAGGTTAATCTTGCGCTGACGGGAGTATTCTGCGTGATGCTTGCCGGAAACATTTACATGAAGTCGGTCGTCGCGGCGTACGGAATTCCGGATTGTCCGCCGAATCCGCACGGTGAAATTGTCCTCATTCCCAACCCTGAGGATTGCAGCACCTACTTCGAGTGTATCGACGGGCAGCCTGTTTTAAGAGATTGTCCCGACAACTACTATTATTGCGAGGAAAAGCAGCATTGCACCTGGGAGTGGGATACCGATTGTGCATTCGACTGTGGTTTTCATGGAGGAGCGAGATTATGTAATCGCAACAATGGCTCTGGACCTGGAACTGCTTGGGTACGTCATTGTACGTCAGGATGTCCCCGCGAAGAACTTAAGACAGGCGGCACTCTCGGTCGGTGCGGGGATTATTAATGCCTGATTATGACAAATTAAACGATGGTCTCGATGTTAGCAATTAATATCGAGACCATTATTTTACAATTAAAAAATCGACGATTATGCGTATTGTGTATTATATATTGCTTTCCTGCTGTGTTTTTGTTTTAGCGGCATGCAGTTCTCCCGACCCCGAGTTCCCTCGCGAAGAGACATTGACACTCGAATTAATGCCTCTGCAGGGAATAACTGATCCTTTTTCTTTGGAAATAAAACACCCTTTTTTGATATTTCGAAATAGTAGCAGTAGAAGAGACAGCATTTTGCATATTTACGATCTGAACACCTATGAACTGAAAAGCGTTTTCGGGCGAAGAGGCAGAGGGCCCGGCGAGTTTATTTCTCCTGGTTTATTGCGGTCGCAACTTCCATATTTTGTAATTATGGATGACCAAGGTGATATGGTGACTTATTTTTTTGACATAGATGAGGAAGGACGACCTGCATTGAATGACACGAAGCGGCTGGCTTACGACGGCGATCCTAATATTGCTATTATCAATGATTCGCTGTACGTTAATGATGATATGTTCGTATCCAGGACGCTGCAAGTATTTGGCTTCGACGACAAGCAACCGAGAAGGACGTGGCGGTATGGAAATCCGGCCATTATGAATCCTTGGACAGATCCGAACAGAGGTAGTCTTTATGCCAACGAAGAACGGATAGTATTCTGCTATGATCTTATGAAGCAAATCGATTTTATGGACACTGACCTGAACCTCATCAATAGAGTGAAGTTCAGGTATGATAGTCCCGGCGTTGTCACCGAAGAGAATATGAACGAAGTAAAACGCAATTACAGTGTCAGCTATCTGGGCAAACGATACTTGTATGCTTTGTTTCTCGGAGCATCATGGGAAAAATATGGCAACGATCCCGATTTTCGCGGCAGTATTTTGGAGGTGTTTGACTTGAACGGTAATCCTGTGATCAGGTATCGTATGGATGGAATTGCTCCGGGTCACTTTGTTGTTGATGAGCAGACTTTTACTCTTTACGGATTCCATCGTAATTTCGGGCCGGAAGACCATCTGCTGGTGTACAGATTGAAAGGGCTGTAACGGTAAAGTGCATATGCCCAAGACGACCTTGAACAAGGTTAATCTTGCGCTGACGGGAGTATTCTGCGTGATGCTTGCCGGAAACATTTACATGAAGTCTGTACTTTCGGCGTATGGGATTCCGGATTGTCCGCCGAATTCTAACGGTGAAATTGTCCTCATTCCCAACCCTGAGGATTGCAGCACCTACTTCGAGTGCATCGACGGGCAGCCTGTTTTAAGAGATTGTCCCGACGGTCTCTATTATTGCGAGGAAAAGCAGCATTGCACCTGGGAGTGGGATAACGATTGTGCATTCGACTGTGGTTTTACCGGTGGTAGTACGATATGTTATATCCCCGGAACTGAGGATCGATGGGGCTCGGCACTTTCTTGTGAAAGTAAATGTAAGGCATATCGCGAGATGCGCTATGGCGGCAGGACTGATAGGTGCGCGAATTGGAAATAGCCCGACCATGACAAACTTTTAACATGGTCTCGATACTTGGAAATGTAGTATCGAGACCATGTTTTCACAAACTAAAAATCAATGATTATGCGTGTTATATACTATATATTGCTTTCATGCTGTGTTTTCTTTGTAGCGGCATGTGGTTCATCTGACCCCGAGTTTCCCCGTGAAGAGACATTGACACTCGAATTAATGCCTCTGCAGGGAATAACCGACCCCTTGCGGGTTGAGGTAAAACACCCTTTCTTGATACTTCAAAATCATGATAGCAGAAGAGACAGCGTTTTTCATATTTACGATCTGACCAACAATTATGAACTGAAAAGCATATTCGGACGCAGGGGTCGAGGTCCAGGCGAATTTATCTATCCGGGTTTAAGGTTCTCGCAACTTCCGGAGATTGTGATTATGGATCTCCAGAATGATTTACGGACTTATTTTTTCGACATAAATGACGAGGGTCAGCTTATATTGAATAACACGAAGCAGCCGGCTTACGACGGAATCCCCAATATTGCGATTATCAACGATTCGCTGTATGTTCGCGACGACAGGTTCGTATCTCCGTCGCTGCAAGTATTCGGCTTCGACGACAAGCGACCGAGAGCGACGTGGCGGTATGGCAACCCTGAGATAATGAATCCATTTACAGATCCGAATTTCGGTGATGCTTATGCCAACAAAGAGCGAATAGTGTTCTGTTATTATTATAAAAAACAGATCGACTTTATGGACACTGATCTGAACCATATTAAGAGAGTGAGGTTCAAGCATGACGGTCCGGGGGTTATCACCGAAGATAATCTGAGCGAGATAAAACGTAGTTATAGTACCAGCTATTTGGGCAAGCGCTATCTATATGCGATGTATCGGGGGGTATCGGGGAAAGAGTATGGTGACCCCGATTTTCGCGGGTCTGTTCTCGAAGTTTTCGACTTGAACGGTAATCCCGTGATCAGGTATCATATGGACGGGCTTGCTCCAAGCCTCTTTACCGTTGATGAAGAGACGTTTACGCTTTACGGATTCCATCATAACTTCGAGCCGGAAGACCATCTGCTGGTGTACAGATTGAAAGGGCTGTAAAATACTCCGAAGCAAGTTCACAATGACGCCGGGCGGCGTAGCTACATTACAACGACAGCCTTTGCCGGAGCAATTTGTAGCCGGCGGGGCTGACGCGTATCGCCGCGCCGTTTTTCAGTTTAAGGGTATAGTTGTCTTTGCCTGCAAGCTCGATGCGGGCGATACGGTCGGTATTTACTATAAATGAACGATGGACGCGCACGAACGAGTCGGGGAGAGCGGTCTCGTAGAATTTCATCGTCTGCTCCTTGATATGCCGCCCCGTGTCGGTGTACAGCATGACATAGTCGCCATACGCCTGAATATAGGTGAGCTGGGTGATGGAAATGATTTCGATTTGTGCACCGTTTTTCACCGATATGCGGTCGATAACCTCTATTTTCGCAGCGTCGGGCGGCGTTGCGTGGCGCAACAAAGACTCTTCGGCGGTTATCCGTGCTTTTATCCCTGCGATTCGCGACCGGTAGGCAAGCGCTATCCACAGCAATAGTCCGTATATCGCTTGCAGAGGGATGACATGGATGAACCGCGCGACCGCGAGCATTCCGACGCCCGTCATCACGGCGAACGTAAGTCCCACGCACAATAGTTGAACCACAACCGCAATGACCGCTTCGGACAGAAAGCCTCCCGTATTTCCCGCCGCATAGCGGTACAGACGACCCGCGCCGAAGAGCAACGCCGCGTAGATCATGCTGTCGGCGAGCGCCGGCCATACCGTAAGTCCGCCATAGGCAACGAGCAACACCCACAGTCCGCCCATCGCGGCGACGGCGCTTAGCAGCTGTTTATGGATATTGAAATTTGTCATCCGGCAGGCTGGAAAACACGCGCGCGTGCTAATTTTTTATCTCTATGCTTCCGAGGCTTACGCGGCCGCGCAGAACCAATTTGCGCGACACGTCGGGAGTGCCGTTGCTCCTGAGAATCCGCTTGTCCTCGATGCTGGCCAGCATCGTGCTGACAAGGGTCTCTACGATCCAGTCGTATGGAAGGAATAACTCGACAGCTCCGAGATTGCAGTCGATGTCGATATAAGTTTCGCCCTCCGCAAGCGCGGTGTGACGCAGATCGAGCGTCGTGCTGCCGAGCGAATTGCGCAACCTCGCTCCCGTGAAAACAGGATCGAGGACTATGTGGTTCACCTCTCCCATGCTAACCTCGGAATTTACGAATCCCTCACCCGTATTGTGCGTTGCGGTTTTCGCGTCGCCGCACAATTCGAAGCGCATGATCCAGCTGCGCCGACGCAGCAGACCGACGATGATAAGCAGTCCGACAAGCACTAACAGCAACGGCCAATAGGTTCTCGCCCATCCGGGAGCGGCGTCCGTCAATACGGGTATAAGGAAAAACGCACCGACACCGGTGAGCAGAATACCGCTCCACCAATTACGCAGGGCGAGAGCCCACGCGCCCAACACGATGAGCAGCATCTGCCACGAGATAAGTATGTCGTAAAGACGGCCCCCGAGCCAGCCCTGCTTGTGCGCGAATATCGCAAATCCGGCAAGTATGAGGATCGATGCGATCCCGATCAAACCGCCATTGCGGCAACAGGTGTTCTTATTTTCCAGAGTGTCCATAATTTATGTTTTTCGAGATTTTATGCAAAGATAGAACCATTACTCCTTCTTTGTCAAGTCTAAACCGTCGGACGCAGGCAAGAAATCGACGAACGGCGGGATTTCCCCGCCGACACGTGCGCGTGACGGTTGGGTCAATTGCAAATTATGAGTTTCGCGGTAGCCAAATAAGTCACACGCGCGTGCGGTAATCATAAGCCTGATCCCGCAGGCGGGGAGTGAATCCGGCGGCACGGATGACGGCTTGCATCTCGGAGGCATCGAGGCGGTTGTGTGCGCCGGCAGACGCGACCACATTCTCCTCGATCATTATCGACCCCATGTCGTTCGCGCCGCAGTGCAGGGCCATCTGCGCCGCCGCCGTACCGACAGTAAGCCACGAAGCCTGAATGTTGCGGATGTTGCGGAGCACGATGCGGCTGATGGCAACCGTGCGCAGATATTCGGTCGGCGAAAAATGCGATACGATGCCTTCCTCGCGCGCGAGCGGCGTACCCTCGCCCCGAAATATCCAGGGAATGAACGCAGAGAAACCACCCGTTTGCTCTTGCAGGTCACGGAGCTTTATCAGGTGTTCGATGCGTTGGCGCGGAGTTTCGACGTGGCCGTACATCATCGTGGCAGAGGTCGGGATGCCGAGTCGGTGGGCAATGCGCATAACGTCTAACCACGCTGCGGCCGACGGTTTTCTGGGCGAGATTCGGCGGCGTACCCCGTCGTCGAGTATCTCCGCGCCCGCGCCCGGCAACGAATCGAGACCTGCATCCACGAGCCGTCGCAGAGTCTCTTCTGTGGTAATCCTGCTTACGCGGGCGATATGCGCGATTTCCGGCGGCCCGAGTGCGTGAAGTTTCAGGCTCGGAAATTCTGTTTTGAGCGTGCGGAAAAGTTCTTCGTAATATTTTATGCCAAGCTGCGGATGCAGACCTCCCTGCAACAGCAGTTGGTCGCCGCCAAGCTCTAAGGTTTCGGCAATTTTTACGCGGTATTCGTCGAGCGACGTGATAAATGCCTCACGAGAGTGCGGCGGGCGGTGGAAATTACAGAACCGACAGCCCGAAATGCAGACGTTCGTGATATTCACATTACGATCGATCTGCCACGTCACGACCTGCGGATCGGGAACTGCCGCCCGCCGCCGCTCGTCGGCCGCCGCCGCCAACTCTCCCAGCGGCGCGTTGAGGTAAATATCGAGCGCTTCGTCCACTTTCATTGCTGTTGCGCCTACATGATTTTCTGCAAAAATACGATTTTTCGGTCGGTTTTTCAATTTTGATGTTTGCGACTGCTTGCACCTGCCGAAATAATAGCATATCTTTGGCATTCGATTTTAAATAACAGCTAAAATACCAGAAAAATGAACATTCCGTCAGACCTCCGCTACTCGAAAGATCACGAATGGATCAAAGTCGATGGCGACGCAGCTTACATCGGCATCACGGATTTTGCCCAAAGCCAGCTCGGCGACATAGTTTTCGTAGACGTTCCGTCGGTGGGCGAGACGCTCGACGCGGGCGACGTATTCGGCTCGATCGAGGCCGTGAAGACAGTCTCGGACCTCCTGCTTCCGCTTAGCGGCGAAGTGGTGGAGTTCAACGAATCGCTGAACGACGCTCCCGATGCAGTGAACAAAGACCCTTACGGCGGAGGCTGGATCATCAAAGTGCGGATAAACGACATGTCGCAACTCGATACCCTGCTCGATGCAGAGGGGTATAAGGCGATAATAGGGTAAACATTCGCTACACGTCCAGGCGAGGGAACTTGTCCAATGGCGTGTGGTGGCTGCCATCGTCGGAAAGGCGGTGGATGAAATGTCGCAGGCCATTGGTGACGACGACATAACGCGCCTGTAACACGGCGTTATAGCGCGCCGCCTGATGGAACGCGGAAGCATTTATCTCGACGTCGTAGCCCTTGCATTCGGCGAGCAATAACGGACGCGCGTCACGGTCGTAAACCACGATGTCGGCACGTTGGTTCATGCCGCTGATGCTGACGGGGCACTCCTCGCGCACCAACGCGGGCGATGCGCCGCAATGTTCGGTCAGGTATGCCACCAGATGCCGGCGCACCCACTCTTCGGGTGTGAGCACGAGCCATATTCGACGCTGACCGTCCCAAATACGCAGCCGTTCGCCTTCGGCAGAGACGCGAAAACGGAACGGCGGGAAATTGAGGCGGGGCAGGTGTTTCATGGCGGCATTTGATTAATAATTGCCTTGTGGCACTCGCACGAATGCTTAGACAAAGATAACTTAAAATCCGATAAAACTGAAATGAGCACGAATCCGAAAAACCGGCGCGAGGAAGCTCTGCGCTATCACAGCGAAGGCAGGCCGGGGAAGGTGGAGGTTGTCCCCACCAAGCCTTATAGTACGCAGTATGACCTTTCGCTGGCGTATTCGCCCGGCGTGGCCGAACCGTGTCTGGAAATAGAGAAAAACCCTGAGGATGCGTATCTTTATACGAACAAGGGCAATCTGGTGGCGGTGATCTCAAACGGCACGGCGGTGCTGGGTCTGGGCGATATAGGCGCTCTGGCAGGCAAACCTGTGATGGAGGGTAAGGGCCTACTGTTCAAGACCTTTGCCGACGTGGACGTGTTCGACATAGAGGTTGACGAGAAGGATACGGAGCGGTTCATCGCTACGGTGAAAGCTATTTCGCCGACATTCGGCGGCATAAATCTCGAAGACATCAAAGCGCCGGAGTGTTTTGAGATCGAGACGCGGTTAAAGGCGGAATTGGACATTCCGGTGATGCACGACGACCAGCACGGTACGGCGATCATCTCGGCAGCAGCGTTGCTGAATGCGCTCGAAATAGTGGGGAAACGCATCGGGGATATACTGGTGGTGATCAACGGCGCGGGCGCGGCGGCTGTATCATGCGCGAGGCTCTACAAGTCTATGGGCGTGCGCGAGGAAAATATGATAATGTGCGATACGAAGGGCGTGATCAACACCGCGCGCACCGACCTCAGCACCGCAAAACGCGAGTTCGCGACGGCGCGCGCCGTCGAAACGCTGGCCGAGGCGATGGCGGGTTCGGATGTGTTTTTAGGGCTGTCGGTAGGCGATGTGGTGACGCAGGAAATGGTTCAAAGCATGGCGGCCGACCCGATAGTGATGGCTCTGGCGAATCCCGATCCGGAGATAGCTTACGACAAAGCTATCGCTTCGCGAGAGGATATAATCTTCGCCACGGGGCGTTCGGACTACCCTAACCAGGTGAACAACGCGCTCGGTTTCCCTTATATATTCAGGGGTGCGCTCGACGTGCGTGCCAGGAAGATCAACGAGGAGATGAAGATTGCGGCGGTGCGTGCGCTGGCCGAACTGGCCAAAGAACCCGTACCGGCGTCGGTGGTCGAGGCTTACGGCGGTGCTCCGCTCGCTTTCGGACGCGGCTACCTTATTCCGAAACCGTTAGACCCGCGCCTCATAGGTTATGTTTCGCCTGCCGTTGCCCGCGCTGCGGTCGAGTCGGGCGTCGCCCGCCAGCCGATAACCGACTGGGAGGCTTACCGCATCACGCTCGAAAAGCGGCGCACGCATAAGTAACGCACGTTTTCAACACTCAGCCGGTGTAGGATTGCAATTCCGAAGCGCAACGCGTAAAGTCGCAGCGATCCCTGTGTCGTCGGCGACAGTACGGCAAACTAATGAAACCCGGAAATGAAAGTTGAAAGTAAAACAGAAAAATAACCGTCCGGCATGGACATAAAACGGAGGATCGCAGCATGAAAAAACTATTTGTATTTTTACTCGCCGTTGTTGTTTCGGCAGGCTTGCCGACAGGATGCGGCAGTTCGAATAATAAAGTAAAACTCATCGTGGACGACTCGTCTTTTTCTTTCGTATATTCATCGTCAAAAAAAGCCGTAGCTTACGAAAAATTGTCTATCAACGGCGTAGAAGTGTATGATACGCGGGTTGCTCCGGTAACTACGACATCGATATCATCGTTTGCCATGGGTGTTTACTTTGCGTTCGAGGAAGGACAAATAACCGTTAATGACGATGTGGTATCATTTAACGGCGCGCTGCCCCTTGTATACGACAGCGAATGGGAGTATACGCTTGACGATGGGGTATTGAATATTATAACAAAATAATTTCAGTACTCTGAGCCTTGAAAAATAACAGACTGCCGTATGGCAGTTCAGGAGATCGTGCGTGCGTGTGAATATCCTCTCGCTGACATATCTGGGTAATATTCAGTGGTTTGCGAAAGTGTGCTTCGAGGAGTGCGTGATTGACGTGGGGGAACATTATGTAAAACAGAGTTTCCGCAACCGGTGCGAGATAATGGCGTCGCCCGTCGGACGGATGCCGCTGGCGGTTAATGTCGTGAAAGGCAACAGCCGGCAGGTGATGAAAGATATTCGCATCGACTATTCGAAACGGTGGCAGCATCAACACCGGCAGGCCCTGGTTTCGGCCTACTCCAATTCGCCGTTTTTCGACCACTATTGGCCGGAATTCGAGCCGTTCTTCGAGCGGCGATATGAATTTCTGACAGACCTCAACGTCGGACTGCTGGAAACGCTGCTGCGATTACTGGGCAGCGATGCCGCACCCGAATTTTCGCAAACCTACATCGACGCGGCCGCAGGTTGCACAGACCTGCGCAATGCGATATCCCCCAAGCCGCGCCTTTCGCAGCCCGACCCGTCATTCCATCCTGAATCCTACTGGCAGGTATTTTCCGACATAATGCCCTTCGAGCCGAACCTTTCCGTTGTCGATTTGTTATTCTGCGAAGGGCCGCAGTCGCTCGACATTCTTCGCCGCTCGAAAATCGGGTAAAAATTCCGGATAAGCGCGACGGTTTTGGAATACTATTTGCTATATTTCGTTGTGAAACTAAATTACACAACAATTAAAACCATACTGTTATGAGCGCAAGAAACACTTTTTTGGCATTTTTGGGCGGTGCGGCCGTAGGAGCTGTCGTCGCAATTCTGTTCGCACCCGAGAAAGGCGAAGTTACGCGACGTAAGATCGGCAAGGCGGCGCGCGAAGGGCGCGACTTCCTCGTGGATAAATATCACGAAGGCCTCGATGCTGCATCCAAAGCCTATCACAAGGGCAAGAATCGCGTAGAACATGCCTACCACGACGGCCGCGACAGGTTGGCCGAAGCGATCCACGAAGGCCGCGAGTTGATGCATGAAGAACTCGACACGATCTGCGGCAAGGCGGGAAAGGCCGTAAAAGGCAAAAAATAGCGTGCGGTCATGGCTGAGGAGAATCTTAAAGAACAGATCGCGCACGACTTGAAGCGATTCGTCGATCTGCGTATCGACAACGCAAAGCTCGCGGCGGTCGAAGGCCTCGCGGTGGTTGCCGGCGGAGCTATCGGACTGATAATCTGTCTGTTTCTGGTGAATCTGGCGCTGGTGCTGTTTTCGGGCGTGTTCGTCTATCTGATCAATCTGCTGGTGGACTCATGGGTGTGGTCGGCGGTCATTCTGGGCGGAATATATCTGATAATCGGCATTCTGGTGCTCGCCAAGTCCGGATGTTTCCGTAACAGAATGGTGCGCATTTTTGCACCAATGTTCTTCTGCCCTAAAAAACACGAGGAGGACGACGATGAATAAGCGCCGAGAAAGATACTGCAAGCTCCGCACGATAGCGGAGGTGCAGGCCGAACGCAGCAAGCTGCGCAAGATGATGCGCGCCAACGAGGCCGATCTGGCAGACGATTGGGCGGAGGTGCGCTATGCCCTTTCGCCGGCGAACCTGATGAACGAAGTGATGTCGCGCGTGGTATGCCGCTCGCCGTTTTTGCGCAATGCCGTTGCCGGCGTACGCACGGTGGTGGATATGATACGCGGCCGCCGGGCATCGCACTCGGAGCACTCGGATGATTGCGGTTGCGGGTGTTAGTCGGGTGTCGATGTTATGTCTAATGTTAAGCTCGGATTAAATTTAATCCGAGCTTTGTTTTTTCGTGGGGGCAGGGATGAAAAAAACATGTACCTTTGTTGAAAACCAAGAGTTTGTTTAGATTTTCCTGTCGAAGTTATTTGATAGTTATTTTCGGATGATTTCGGTGGAAAATTTTGCAGGCGTAGCCGGTGACTACGGCGAAAAATTTTCCGCCGAAAGGACCGGAAAGAAAACCAAAGAACGAAAACGGGAAATTCTAAACAAACTCTAAGAAGATGCCAAAGAAAAAAAAGATAAACAAGGACGTTGCGCATGATAAGGCAGCCGTAAAAACAGCGGTGAGTAAACACGGCAAAGGCGCGGATCGCGGTGCGGTGATCGCAGAACTTTTCCGGCTTTTCCCCTCGAAACGCTACACGCTGAAACAGCTGGCTTCGGCGAGCGGCGGAGCCGACCGTCCGGGACGTGCCGAAACGGCCGAAATAGTTCGCTCTATGGTCGAGGAACGGACGATAGAAGCCGTCGGAGCAGGAAAATATCGGCTGGGCGTGGCGAGCCGCGAGACGTTGGAGGGCGAGGTACATATGACTTCGAGCGGTGCGGCGTATATTCGCTCTGAGGGCATGGACCATGACATTTATGTCGCACAGCGCAACATGCACAATGCGCTGAACGGCGACCGTGTGCGGTTCGTGGTGACGCATAAAAGGCGCGACGGCGTGCCGGAAGGCGAGATTGTCGAGGTCACGGAGCGCAGCCGCAAGAACTATGTGGGCGTGATACGGCTCTCGCAGGACGGACATTACGGTTTCGTCTCGCCCGATTCGCGCAAAATCCCATACGATATATTCGTACATCTCGAACCGACGGCGAAAGTAAAAGACGGGGAGAAGGTGCTGGTGCGCGTTACGGAGTGGACCGACAGCAGCAAAAGCCCGCGCGGCGAACTGGTCGATGTTTTCGGCATGGAGGGCGACAACGACGCCGAGATGCACGCGATTCTGGCGGAATTCGATTTGCCTTATAAGTTCGAGCAGGCGGTGATAGATGACGCGGAGCACATCGCGGGCGCGATTACGGCGCGCGACATTGCCGAGCGGCGCGATATGCGCGCGGTGACGACGTTCACCATCGACCCCGCCGATGCCAAGGACTTCGACGATGCGCTGTCGCTGCGCGCGCTTGCGGACGGCGGCTGGGAGGTAAGTGTCCACATTGCCGACGTGACGCACTATGTACTGCCCGGCACGGCGGTCGAGAATGAGGCCGAAGACCGCGCTACGTCGGTATATCTGGTCGACCGCACTATCCCGATGCTGCCCGAAAGGCTGTCGAACGACCTGTGTTCGCTGCGTCCCGACGAGGATAAACTCACGTTCTCGGTTATCGTGGAACTCGACGAGGATGCCAACATCAGGAACGAGTGGTTCGGGCGCACCGTTATTCGTTCCAATCGGCGGTTTGCCTACGAGGAGGCGCAGGCCATAATCGATACCGGTGCAGGCGACTATGCCGACGAGGTGCTGACGCTCAACACGCTGGCGCAAAAACTGCGCGCCGCGCGCTTTGCCAACGGATCGATAGCTTTCGAGCGCGAGGAGTTCCGTTTCCGGCTCGACCCGACGGGCAAACCGCTGGGCGTGTCGTTCGTCGAACACAAGGAGTCGAATCAACTGATCGAGGAGTTTATGCTGCTCGCCAACCGCCGCGTCGCCGAGTTCGTGGGACGCAAGCGCGGCACGAAACCCGGCCGCACGATGGTCTATCGCGTCCACGACGAGCCGAACGTCGAAAAACTGATGAGTTTTCGGCGCTTTATCACACGCTTCGGCTACGACTTCCGCGCCGAAAGCGGCAAAGCGGTGGCAAAGGAAATGAACCGCCTGATGACGCGCATTCACGGCCGGCCGGAGGAAAACGTTGTCTCGACGCTCGCCATACGCACGATGGCCAAAGCGTTCTACACCACCGACAATATCGGCCACTACGGCCTGGCGTTCAAATACTACACGCATTTCACATCGCCCATCCGCCGCTATCCCGACATGATGGTGCACCGCCTGCTGGCCGCCGCTCTTGCGAGTGAACCGTCGCCGAACAAGGAAGGGCTGGAAAAACTGTGCGAACATTCGTCGGAGATGGAGGTACGCGCCGCCGAAGCCGAACGCGCCAGCGTGAAGTACAAGATGGTGGAGTTCATGCTGGACAAGATAGGCGAGGAATTCGACGGCCATATTTCGGGTATCACCGAGTGGGGCGTCTATGTCGAACTCGACGCGACACATATCGAAGGCATGGTCTCTCTCGGTTCTCTGACCGACGATTTCTACACCTTCGACGAAGACGATTATGCCGTCGAGGGACACCGCACGGGACGGAAGTTCACGCTGGGCGATGCGGTGCGCGTCCGTGTTTTGCGCGCCGATCTTGCACGCAAGCAGCTTGATTTTCAGATGGTTGCGTCGTATGATGCCGAAACGAAAGAGGCTGTCGCGGTGGGCGGTGGATTGCCTTCTGGTTCGCGCGACCGCGCTTCTAAAAAAGACGGCAGGCGAAAAGAGGGCGTGCGCGGCTACCGCGAACATGGGAAATTATCGAGGGGGCGCAAGCGGTAATTTTCAGCATTGCCATCCCGAGCGAGCGCGAAGCGCGACGAGGGATCTATCTCTCGTCTGTCTTTGAATTTATAAACTAACGTATAGATCCCTCCGCCTACGGCGTTCGGAATGACAAGAAATGTGCAATTATCGCCTCTGCGCGTGCTGCGCCGACGACTTCGGAAAGCTCGGCTACGGAGACCTTACGGATGGCGGAGACCGTTTTGAATCGTTTCAACAGCTTCTCGACGGACGCTGAGCCGATGCCTGCGATGGATTCCAGTTCGGTGCGGATGAACGCCTGCGAGCGCTTCTGGCGGTGGAACGCAAGACCGAAACGGTGTGCCTCATCGCGCAGGTGCATTATCACTTTCAGCGGCTCGCCCGTGCGGTCAAGATAATACGGCTCGGGGTCGCCCGGATGATAGACCTCTTCCAGACGTTTGGCAAGGCCGATTACGGCAACGCGGTCGGCGATGCCGAGTTCGCCGATAGCCGCAACCGCAGCCCCCAGCTGTCCCTTTCCGCCGTCGATAACGATCAGATCGGGCAGCGGAGTGCCCTCTTCCAATATGCGGCGATAGCGGCGCCCGACAATCTCACGCATCGACACGAAATCGTCCGCCCCAACCACCGTCTTAATATTGAAATGCCTATATTCGCTGCGCGAGGGCTTAGCATCGCGGAACACTACGCACGACGCTACGGGATGCGTGCCGTGCAGATTCGAATTGTCGAAACACTCGATATGGCGCGGCAGAACGGTCATCCGCAACTCGCGCCGTAACGATTCGAGTATACGTTCGGTGTGGCGCGCGGGGTCTTCTATTTCGAGATTTTTCAGCCGCTCGGCACGATACAACCGCGCATTCCGCAGCGCGAACTCCATGAGTTTCAGTTTCTCGCCGCGTTTCGGCACAGAGAACCGTACGCCGTTAAACAGTTCGGCATTAGGCTGGTATGGCACTAATACGTTGTGTGTCAACGGCCCTGAAATGCGCTCGGAAATTTGCATTATGGCCTGCGTGAGGATAGTGCGGTCGTCGTCCTCTGCGCCGAGCGAAAACTGCGCCGTGAACGAATTGACCACCGCGCCGCCTACGATGCGCACGAAATTGCAATACACCGTGTCGATGTCTTTCAGCAGAGCGAAAACGTCCAAATCGCCTATCGTGCTGCTCACCACCACCGACCGCCCGACGTAGCTGTCGAGCAGCGCCAGCCGCGTTTTGTATCGCGCCGCCTCCTCGAAATCGAGCGCATCGGCCGCAGCGCGCATCGCATCTTCCAAATATTTCCGCGCCCCGCGCAGGTCGCCCGACAACGTGCGCGCGATCATCTCTATGTCGCGCCCGTACTGCTCCTCAGACTGCTGCCCCACACACGGAGCGCGGCAGTTGCCCAGATGATATTGCAGGCACGTGCGATACTTGCCCCGCGCAAGGTGTTCGGCAGAAAGATTCGTTCGGCAGCGGCGCAGGCGATATATGCTGTGCAGAAGTTCGAGCACATTTTTCTGCACCGTCAGCGACGAGTACGGCCCCCAGTACCGCGAGCCGTCGCGCGTCATGCGCCGCGTCGATTCCACGCGCGGGAACGGTTCGTTGCGCACGACAATCCACGGGTAGCTCTTGTCGTCCTTTAATAATATGTTATAGCGCGGTTGGAGGTTCTTTATCAGGTTGTTTTCAAGCAGCAGCGCATCGCTCTCCGACGGGGTTACGATATGATGCACATCCCGCGCCCCGCGTATCATGATACGCGTCTTGGGCGGCAGGTCTTTGCTATCGACGAAATACGACGCCACACGCTTGCGCAGGTTCTTCGCCTTGCCCACATAGATCACCTCGCCCGCCGCGTTAATGAACTGATACACACCGGGTTCAGAAGGTAGCGCCGCCGCTTTCTCACGCAGTTCTATGTTGTTCTCCTTAGGCATACGACAAAAGTGCCTTGCGGCACTCGCATGAAAACTTTGTTTATACAAACAAAAGCAATCGCATTATTTTAATAATATCAGCAAGTGTTTTTGAAATATTTTTGTACTATTGTTGCAGTCAGATGTAATTCATTTGACTTTCAGCAAGATAGGAAAATTTCGCATGAAAAAGGCAACGGATAAGTAATAGGTAAAGTGCTTAGATACACTTCGTTTTCCATGCTTTCAAACAACTCTGTTACTTGTGTACAAAGATAATGATTGTTCAGAAATAAACAAATAATTTTTATTCATTATTCACTTTCCATTCACGCAGCAATGATGCCTATTTATTTTACCGATTTCCAGAGGAATCACATTCCCACATCCTTTGCGAACCAGTCGAGTTTTTCGTTTGTCGGGTCGATCTCTTCGATAAACCTTCGGTACATCATCACATCCAGACCGGTATCGAGCCGCCCGATCGCGCCGAGCCGGTAATGCTCGGCAGAATCGG
>Ga0123353_10000137_pt1 | contig 88515 bp, 76 predicted proteins | sample TergutLab28metaG_3_FD_92763 | JGI IMG/M metagenome (GOLD analysis project Ga0123353, IMG submission 92763) | Labiotermes labralis P3 segment gut microbial communities from Petit-Saut dam, French Guiana - Lab288 P3 | ecosystem: Host-associated > Arthropoda: Insects > Digestive system > Gut ...
TACAGCTGAATCTGTCATCAGTATTGCGTTTTTAGCTATGAACTTAGTAAGGGCTCTTTTATACTTCGTTTTATCATACATACAGTTTTCAATGGTATGGGCTTTTTGAGTATCGCCTAATTAAAACCCCATAAACAAGGTGTTTTTTAAGCCTTTGCTTATGGGTTTTTTCCTGTTTCAAAAAGTTCCTCTTGACATTAACCCTAATGCATTGATTCTATGGCCCAATGACCTCGTATTGCCTTGGCGATTGAAACGCTGGAAAAGAACCGTTCAAAGGTCGCGGTCACGGACAAGCAATTTATGGACAACGCAGCATATTTTCTCTTAAACCAGTCATTAATTGACCAAAGGGTCGTAGATTACGAAAATTTCATACGTGAAATCGCCCCCCGAATTTTCAAGGATTTACTGACCCAAATTATACAAAACTTTTGTATAAAAGACGGTAGAATTGAGTCAATTCGCTTCGCAAACGGGGTGGAGCACCGATTTTTGTACAAGGGCGATGAATAGGAAAAAGCCCGGAAAGGCTTGGTATCAAGGCTTTTCAGGCTCTCATTATTTTTTAGCGTATCTCATTGTATCAGCATCGCGTCCCCAAAGCTAAAAAACCTATACCGCTCCCTGACCGCCTCATGATAGGCGGCGAGGACGTTTTCGCGCCCGGCCATAGCCGATATCAGCATTAATAGCGTGGATTTGGGGAGATGAAAATTCGTGATCAGCGCGTCAATTATCTTAAATTTATGACCGGGGTAGATGAAGATGTCCGTCCAGCCGTTGCCGTAGTGGAGTAGGCTGCCCTCCGCCTGTGATTCCAGCGTGCGGCAAACCGTTGTGCCAACGGCAATTACGCGTCCTCCCCGTGCCTTGGCCGCGTTTATCATCTCCGCCTGATCCGGATCAATATTAAAAAATTCCGCATGCATATGGTGGTCTTCCGTGTTTTCGGCTTTGACCGGCCTGAATGTCCCCAACCCGACGTGCAGCGTAATTTCCGCGATATTGACGCCGGCAAGGCGTATCTCATCCAGCAGCTCACGCGTAAAATGCAGCCCGGCTGTAGGTGCGGCAGCCGAACCCTCGTGCTTTGAATAAACGGTCTGGTACCGCTCTCTGTCTTCCAATTTTTTCGTTATATATGGCGGAAGCGGCATTTCGCCAAGCAAATCCAGAATCTCGTTTAAAATTCCATTGTATTCAAGGCGCACAAGGCGGTTGCCGTCAGGCTTTACTTCTTCCACAAGGGCGGTAAGCTCTCCCTCCCCGAACGTAATCCGTGTACCGGCAACGGCGCGTTTACCCGGCTTCGCAAGGGTTTCCCAAAGATTTCCCGAAATATTATTCAATAATAATATTTCAACGGGTTTGCCGCCGCTATGCCCTAAAAGCCTGGCGGGTATCACCCTTGAGTTATTCAAGACAAGACAGTCGCCGGGCGCGAGGAGCTTGGGCAGTTCGCGGAAAACCGAATGCCTGATCCCGCCGCCGCGTTTGTCCAAAACCATCATGCGGCTGGCTGTCCTGTCGGTTATCGGTTCCTGCGCTATCAACTCCGGCGGCAGTTCGTAATCAAAATCCGTGATTTTCATTTCTACCTCACATTAATCTATGAATAAGTATTTGGTCGTCCCGTAAAAAATAAACGGATCGTCCAGCGGGACATGCGAAACCTTAAAATTAATCCCAAATTCGTTGAACAATGCAACATGCGAAGGGAAATCATTGACGCGAAGAATAACGCTTTTATTAACATCCTTGATTTCGCTTAATTTTTCTTTAATCTCACGGGTATTACCAATACCCGCCGAAATTGTTATAAAAATAATAATTGCGCTGTTTACCAAAATAAGTCCGCAAAGCGCGCGTTTCAGCCATATAAACGCAGTATTTTCGCCGTTTAGCATTAAAATAAAAATAGGTATATAAAAGGTAAAGCTTGAATATCTGGCCCACCATGACTCGGGGAAGAATAACGCAAGCAGCGTGATGAACACAAGGGCTATCGCCGCGCCGGCTTTAACTTTTTGTTTGCGCATAACCGACAGAACCAGCACAATTACCGCCAAAATCAATATACCGCTGAAAAACACGCCAAATCCGCCCATCCGTACGTCGGCGAATTTTAAGGCTTCAAACTCCCCGGCAGCAACGGTGAAAGGTATTTTAAGCCTCGGCTCCTGTCCCAAAACATTATTTGATTCCGCGAATACGGACATAAAGAGATTTCTTACGCCGCTCCCGTCCTTAAATGAGTCTGGCGGGTTAACGTTCATTATATCATACTTTTCCGCGCCCATTACGGGATGAAGGATATGCCTTCCATTCAGGACATGCTTGATATACGGGTCGAAGCCAAAAACCGTAACCCCAGTAACAAACGCCGTCAGAACTACCAAAACAGGACGTTTTAACAAACGCCATTCCCACTCTACCTTTACCGCGTATAACCCCCCAAAAACAACCAGCGCCAACCCAACAAGCGCGGGAGCTGTGAACTTTACGCTGCATGAGGCTATTATTACGCAGAAAAGCGCGGAATATGTGTATTTGCTCGCGCAGTTCGTGTATATTTTAATACATAGGAAAACGCCGGTAATAAATAATGCGCCAACCGCAAGATCATTGTAGAAAGTCAGGAACTGATATATAAAGACAGGGTTCAAAGCCGCGCAAAGCGCCAAAATGAAGCCGTGTACCTTACTAAAACGATAAACCCCGCGAAACACTTCGTAGCCAGATGCGAAAACGGGTATCAGAAACAGGATATTTACGGCTTTCGCGGTTTCAAGTTGATTTGTTATAGCGTAAACCCCCGCCGAAAAAATCCACGCGCCTTTGGGATAGTTTTCCAGCCACAGAGACAGATTTAAATACCCAGCGAAGGGATCAACCTCCGCAAGCTCCTGATATACGGGATTCCATCCCTCTTTTAGCGCGATAACGGCATGTTTATGGAAGTACATACCGTCAAACGACGCATCTATAATCAAGCCGCTGACGAACACGCAGGCAAACAACGCGCCCAATGCAACGCAGATAGCCTTAAGCAGCGGCCTGTCCTTTAAAACCGCGTAACCCGTTGTTAAAACAATTCCTATAGGCAAGGTGTACGCACTTATGCCGGCACCAAAAAAAAGCCCCAGCATAGCCGCGGCATAAACAACAACAAATATAAGCAGCGCAGCATACGCCGCTCTTTCCGCAAAGGAATAATCGTTATTCATTATCTATGGATATCAACATCCGTATAATAATGCTGTAAAATCTGCCGGAACGTGTAGCCTTGCAGCGCCATGCCCTGCGCGCCCGCCTGACTCATGCCCACGCCGTGCCCAAGGCCTGCTCCGCTAAGGACATAAGCCCCCTCGGGGATCGGTTCCTGTTCGGTTATGGAATAGAAAACCTGCTCCTTGGCAGCCTGGACGGCGAAAACTTCCCCAACCGCCGCCGCCGGCTTGGCTGTGCCGCTGTATTCCAATATATGGAACGAACCTATACTTTGAGGCGCGGAAATAGAGCTGACGCCCTGCACGACAACATGGGAGGTTTCCATGGGCGCACTCTGCCCGCTGATTTCGATTGTGAAATTACGGCTTTCCAGACGTCCGCCGGAAATCGGGGTAAAAAACGTCCGTATATCTTCTTTGGTAAGCGTCCTTGTGCCCCTTGTGCCCGTGATGACCAGCTCCTGCACGCGGTTGTTCCGCACTCTGTTGATATACATACCCGTGGCCCTGCCGATATCAGCGTCGGCGGCGTTCAAAGCCCTGTCCAAATCCGTAAGGGTTATCACCCGCGTCCACTTTCTGGGACTCCATTCTTCTATCTCCTCTACACTGCGCAGATACGGCTCCGCGCTGTTCCAAACATTTTCGGAGTGGTCGGTAAAACCGCCGCTTGACGAAAAATATGTGGCTTGGATAAGCTCCCTGTCGTACCATATCATTAAATGCCGGGTGTCGTCCACCGCCGCCGTCGTTGCGGTTGTCTCCTCGTTTGCTCCTTTGTATGTCTGGCAATGATCGGTATCGCAAATGTCAAAGCCGATATTCCCGTGTGCGCCGGTACGCGTTGCCGTATAAGTACGGCTGGCTACGGCTTGGGCTTTCAAGGCCTCCGCATGCCAGGTGGGCGGCATCTCCGAAGGGACCACGGAATACAAGTACTCTTCGACACTTATCACATTAATGGCCGTCAGGTTCTGCCCGTTTATCCTCATCAGCTCAATCCTGCCGCGGTAGCTTTGATCGCCAAGGGTAATATTCCCGCTTTCAGCTTTAAACTGGGGGAAATGATCGGGTGAGTCAAACACCACGACATTCTCGTTATTCTCCATTAAGACAATGCGCCTTCCGTTCGGCGCGGCAAGCCGCCCGCCAAGCACGTCTATAGCGTCGTTGGCGGCGCGTTCGGTCGTAAAACCGCCGACATAAACCGTCCATCTGTCGGTTCCGGTAACGCAGGGCGCGGCATGATACCCTCTGTTCTTTATAGTCGTGACGTGGCTTCTGGCGTCGGCAAAGCTTGAAAATGACCCTACCGCGACGTAATACGACAAATCAACCGTCGCGACAAAACCGCTCCGGCTGCTCAGCCTGCATTCCACAAAGAAGCCGTTGGCGCGTTCAAACCCCGCGATGATACTGCCGCTTGAAAAGGTTATGGAGCCCAGGTTATTGAATCTGGACGTAAGCCCCACGCGCAGGTCTTTGTCAAAGACATTGCTCGCGTATACGGTTAAAGCCGCCGTCTGCATCATAACCCCGGCGCTTAAAACGGTTATGAGAAAAAGTGCGAATATACGTTTTTTCATACTCCACCCCTTTTAACTAGTCGCCTGACATCGCCATCCCGCACCGTAATGCGCTCATCGTCAAAGCGTTCGATAATAAGCTGCGCGTACTTGCGGCTTGTGCCTAAAAGATCGCGGAACTGTGCCAATGTTATCTCCGCGTGCCGTGTAAAGTATTCCGTCAGCAAGATTTTTGCCTTATAATAATACTCTACATGCAAAACAGTCGATTTGTCAAGAAAAATCACATTTTCTGGCGATAAAAGGTTCAATACCTCAGCATAACCCTTGCCGCCCCGGGTCAGATCGGCAACTCCGGGCGGCGAAAAACCGCCTTTTTTCAAGGCGGACAGCAGTTCCCGGCTTATCGTCTGCTGTCTGTCCGTCAAGGTAACCTCAAACGAGCGCAAGGCGGCAATTCCGGCGGATGTTTTAATAAGCCCCTCCGCTTCCATCACCGCGAAAAGAGCGTCCAAAGCTTTTGGTTTCATTTTGCCGGTAAAACGCTGACGCAGTTCTTCCTTGGGCAGACCTTTTTTAAGCGGGCTGGCTTTATGAAATGAATCCAGTGCGGAAAGCACCGCATCCTTTATTTTATCAATAAAATCCGTGTGAAAATATGTTTCGGCAAGTTTGACAACATGCCCGCCCGTTTCAATATTATTCAAGGCATCACGCGTTTCGTCCGCGCCCATGGCGGCGTATGCGGCGGCCTCTTTTACCGTGGCTCCGGGATGGCTGTTTATATAATCGGTTAAAATATCAAAAGTTTGGCCCGCTTCTTTTATTGAGAGGGCCGCAAGAAGTTCCTCGTCCATACGCGAATGCTTGGCGGGATGGGGGTCAACGATAAAACCGCCGCCGATTGTCTCCATGGGTGAGTATGTGCGGATTACGAAGTAATCGTCTTTTTTGCAAAACAGCTCGTCCTCCAGCCTAAGCTGGCAAAAACCCTCGTTTCCGGGCAGAATTTCCTTGTCGGAAAGCGGCGCGGCACGGCAAAACATCTCCCGCGTGCCGATGTAAAGCCTGAGCCTGTCCCAGAAAGCCACGCTCTTCGCGGCTTTTGGGAATAAGCGGAGTTTAACGTCAACAAATCTGGAGCATGTCATTTCCTGTGCCGTAAGGATATCGCCGCGTTTGATATCAGCCGTTTTAACGCCGCTGAGGTTTATGGCGGCGCGGCATCCCGCCCCTACCTTATCCGCCGCGTTTTCATGTATCTGTATTCCGCGCGCCTTACAGGCTTCGCCGGAGGGATAAAGCAGCAAATCGTCGCCAATATTTATCACACCCTCGGCAAGGGTGCCCGTAACCACCGCGCCAAAGCCTTTTTTTGTGAACACGCGGTCGATGTGCAAACGGGCCTTAGCCGCCATATTCCGCTTTACCGCCGCTGTCACCGCCATTTCAAGCTTTTTTTTAAGCTCAGATATGCCGCGCCCCGTGACAGAATCCACGCGCATAATACAGGCATTCTCTAAAAACGTACCGCGTAAAGCCCCGGCTATGTCGTCACAGGCCAGCTCAACCATCAGCTCGTCAGCCAAATCGCACTTGGTCAGCGCGACAAGCCCGGCTTTTAACCCCAGCGTTTCCAAAATCCACAAATGCTCCAAAGTCTGTGGTTTTACGCCGTCGTTCGCCGCCACAACAAGCATGGCGAAATCAATCCCCGCCGCGCCGGCTATCATGTTTTTAATAAACCGCTCATGCCCGGGAACGTCAATAAGCCCGGCGCGGACGCCGTTTGGCATGTCCAGCCAGGTAAAACCGGGGCTGATGGTTATGCCCCGCCTTATCTCCTCGCCCAGCGTGTCCGTGTCGCGTCCCGTAAGGGCCTTTACCAGCGTCGTCTTGCCGTGGTCGATATGCCCGGCGGTGCCGATTACCGCTCCGGCGGTTTGACTAATCATTTTTTTGCCTCGAATTTAATTTCTATGGAATCGCAAATCGGATTGTACCCGATTTTCTGGTAAATGCTGTTGGATGTGGGGTTGGCTAAATCCGTGTAAAGAACACATTTCGTGAAGCCGCGCCCAAGAATTTTCCGGCTTGCACCCGCCACGCAGGAGGACGCGTATCCCTTGCCGCGAAAATACGGCGGTGTATAAACCAAACCAACACCGCACACATTTTGCATTTCCCGTGAGGCTTTAGCCATTGAAACGGGCGTACCGTTATCTTCCAATATATAGAGCCTGTTATTGGAAATATGGTAGCGGTAATCCTCAGCAACATTCTTTACAATCAACGGGTCGCCGAAACAATCATACATAAATCCTTCCGCCCAATAGGGCAGAAATGACATATCACTTTCACGTGCCAAACGTAAGGTACCCACAGCGGGAATTTCGGGGTTTACCCGCACCAGCTCATAAATCCGCAGGTTACATTCTATTTTACATTCCGCATTATTCGCGGCGCTGTACATCTGCGCGAAACGCTCCGCCAGTGATTTCTCCGACATCACCCCGGCGCACGCAACGCCTTGCATACCGTCTATAAGGCAGGCTAAAGCCGCGTCGTCAATGACATTATCCGTCGCGTAAAGCGTTAAATTATGCGGCGGCGTCATAACGGCGGTAAGCCGCAGGCCCGAATCGTCCGTAACGGTCGCCATAAACCAGTTGACCGGGTCGCGCCAGCCCATTTTATCTTTACCCTCATTGCCGATAATTATATTCCCCAAAGGAATCAGATTCAGCGCCTCGTGGCGCATTAATATATCATATGTATCCTTGTAAAAAACCTTAACATCACTGTATTGTTTAAAACGCATCAAAATCACCCTTTATGTATATGTTCGCCAATATACGCGCCAACGTCGTCAAGCTTCGTTATGTCGGTGAACATAAATTCCCCATTATTATAATGCTCTTTTATTTCATCAATGCTTGCCCATTTTATTTCACTTACCTCATCGGCTTGTAAAACGGCGTCGGACAAAGGGAAATCCAGTATTATAACATAATCGTCAAAAATCATATCTTTCCCAAAGGCTCTGTACAGCAACTCAATTTTTTTTATATCAAGCTTTATGCCAATCTCTTCCCGCACTTCACGGATACAACCATGCCTGCTGTCCTCACCTGACCTGACCATCCCGCCGGTAATGTTCCATGTGTTGGGATTCGTTTTCTTAACCGCGGCCCTCTTTTGAATCAATAGCTTTCCTTCCGGATTAATAATCCATGCGGAAGCCGCGAGTTGATACTCACCTTCATGAATAATATCGCCGCTTGTTTTTACCGCTCCCGTAAAATTGCCGTGTTTATCATAAACATCCCATAACTCCATCTAATCGTCTCCCAAGACCAAGGCGTCGGTTATCCTGTCAAAATCCCGTTCGTTCACCGCTATAACATTAATTATTACCTTGTCCATATTAACCCGGCAGATAACCGGAACATCCGCCGTCCTCAGCCGTTTTTCCAGCTCCGATGCCGTGAATCTGTTGGATTGAACCGACACACCGTGGCTCTTTATCTCCGTTCCCGGCAGCGTCCCGCCGCCTAATTCCGCTGCGCATTCGACCAGCTCAAAACTGTATGGCCCCTCGATTTTTTTCAACTTTTTAAGCAGCTTCCCGGCCTTAACGCGTGTTTCAGCCGCGGCGTTCCGCAAAACGGGGATATCCGGTATACCTGCCGCGCAATACGCGGACAAACAACCCTCCAGCATCCATAACGCCGCCTTGTCAAGCCTGACGCATCGCATCAGCGGGTTTTTACGCACAAGCCCGATAATGTCCTTCCTGCCCGCGATAATCCCGGCTTGAGGGCCGCCCAGCAGTTTATCGCCGGAGAAGGTGATAATGTCCACCCCGTCGCTGACGGCGTCGGCGGCCTGACGTTCATATGGCAAGCCAAACTGCGTCAGATCCGTCAGCACGCCGCTGCCCATGTCCTCTATAACGGGTATGCTCCGGTTCCCGCCGATTTCAACAAGCTTTGCCGCCGGGACGCTTTCGGTAAAGCCGACCAGCTTAAAATTGGACGTGTGCGCTTTCAAAATGGCGCCTGTTTCCAACGACAATCCATCCTCGTAATCCCCGGCGCGTGTGCGGTTTGTGGAGCCGACCTCACGCAGCCTGGCCCCGCTTGCCTCAATTATACCGGAGAGCCTGAAAGACCCGCCGATCTCCACAACCTCGCCCCGTGACAGAAGGACTTCCCTGCCGCTACACAGCGTGTTCAAAACAAGCAAAAGCGCCGCCGCGTTGTTATTTACGCAAACGGCGTCCTCCGCACCCGTCAAGCCGCAAATAAGCCGCTCGGCGTAATACCCCCGGCTTCTGCGCGTACCTGAGGAAACGTCATATTCGAGGTTGGTATAACCCTCCAGCATTTCAACCAGGCCGTCTACAGCCGCTCCCGGCATAGGGGCGCGGCCCAGGTTTGTGTGGATCAACACTCCGGTGGCGTTTATAACCCGTTTCATACGGCTGCCGTACAGTTCCTCTAAACCTTTGACAGCGCTAATAACGGTCTTCTCATATAAATCGTTTCGTGACAAATCCGTTTTGCTCTTACTTAATTTTTCCCGCAAATCGGCAACGGATTCCCTTACGATATCAAGAATAATCGGATCCGGCAGCTTGTTTTTGAAAGCCGCCACCCGCTCATCGCGCAGGATATCGTCAATTTTTGGTAAATTCCGATATATTTGGTTGTCAGCCATTTAACTTCTTTACCAATTTTTCGGTCATCTCAGCCATAAATTCCTTTGACTGCGACTTAGGTATCCAGCTTAAACTCAGCCCGTCGCCAATGCGGCGCGGCACTACATGGGCGTGGAAATGCATAACCGTTTGCCCGGCGGACGCGCCGTTATTCTGCACAAGGTTGAAACCCTCGGCGCCGCTTACGTCCATAACGGCACGGGTGATTTTTTGCGCAAAGGGTAAAAATTCACGGGCGTATTCATCGGTAATATCGTGCAAATTAACAAAATGCGCCTTAGGTACAATTAAAACATGCCCATACGCGGCGGGGTTGATATCCAGCATCGCAATAAAGTATTCGTTCTCCCAAATCTTGTATGCGGGCAGCTCCCCGTTTATAATCTTGCAAAATATACAATTCTTACTCATATTATAAATTCCTTGCCGCATCAGTCTGTTCCCAGGGCAGGGAGAGGTCGGGCCGCCCGAAATGCCCGTATGCGGCGGTTTGCCTGTAGATAGGGCTTCGGAGGTTCAACCGCTCGATAATCGCCGCGGGGCGCAAATCGAAGTGTTTTTCGATAAGTTCAAGTACAGCGCTGTCAGAATGCTTGCCTGTACCGTAAGTATTAACGTTTATGGACAAAGGCCGCGCCGCGCCGATTGCGTATGCCACCTGCAATTCACAGCGCTCCGCCACGCCGGCGGCCACGAGGTTCTTCGCCACATAGCGCATCATATACGCCGCGGAGCGGTCCATCTTGGTTGCGTCCTTACCGGAAAAAGCGCCGCCGCCGTGACTGCACATACCGCCGTAAGTGTCAACGATGATTTTCCTGCCGGTCAAACCCGTGTCGCCCTGAGGCCCGCCTATCACAAAACGGCCCGAGGGGTTGACATAATATTGCGTCCCTTCAAGCATATGTTCGGGAATAATGGCTTTAATAACATGTTTGATCATGTCCTGTTTGATCTGTTCCTGCTCCGCTTCCGGCGAATGCTGGGTTGAAACGACGGCGTTCGTAACTTTTATGGGTTTGTAACCCTCATACATGACGCTGATCTGCGTCTTGCCATCCGGCCTCAGATACGAAACTTTGCCTGTTTTACGAAGCCGCGCCAGTTCCCGCGCCATGGCGTGGGCCAGCGATATAGGCAACGGCATCAGCTCCGGCGTTTCCGTACACGCAAAGCCAAACATCATGCCTTGGTCTCCGGCGCCCAGCTCGTCATATTTATCGGCCTTTGCCTTGCCGCGAATCTCCAGCGCTGTGTCCACTCCGCTCGCGATATCGGGAGACTGCGCCCCAATCGCGGTCAAAACGGCGCAGCTTTCAGCCGCAAAGCCGTAATCCGCGTGCGTATAGCCAATCTGACCTATCACCTTGCGTGTAATACGCTCAATATCCACATACCTGCTGGTCGTAACCTCGCCCGACACAAGGACCATGCCCGTCGTGGCGAATGTTTCCACCGCGGAACGCGTGCCCGGGTCGAGCTTCAGCATCTCGTCCAGAATAGCGTCCGAAATCTGGTCGCATACCTTATCAGGATGCCCTTCCGTCACGGATTCGGACGCAAATATCCATTTTTTATCGTTCATTTTTTTCACCCTTTCACTTTTTTATACACCACAGCCCCCAATGGGGGAATTGTAATTTCGATATAATAATCCCTGCCGAAGGTTTTGCCGCGCACGGCTTTCAGGACGCCGCCATTGGCTACGCCGCTGCCGCCGTATTTGCGGTTGTCGCTGTTCAGTATTTCTGTGTAGGTGCCGGCGCGGGACAGGCCCAGGCGGTATTTTTCCACCGGGTTGGGCGTGAAGTTTGTGATGATGTAGAGGTCGTCGCCCGGTTTATCGGCTTTGCGCTTGAAGGCAAGGAGGCTCCGGCTGGAATCGTCGCAGTCAATCCACTCAAAACCGTTTCCCCAGAAATCGTCGTGCCAGAACGCGCGTTCGGATAGGTACAGCGCGTTCAGATCCCTTGTGAAGTCTTTCATTTGGCGGTGGTGGTCGTATTGGAGCAGGAACCAGTCAAGGCTCCGCGCCTCGCTCCATTCCGCGAACTGCCCGAACTCGCCGCCCATAAACAGCAGCTTCTTGCCGGGATGACCGTACATGTAAACTAGAGAGGTCTTTAAATTGGCGCATTTACGCCAAAGGTCGCCGGGCATTTTGTTAACCAGCGCGCCTTTTAAGTGGACGACCTCGTCATGGGACAGCACCAGCACGAAATTTTCCGTATACGCGTACATTATGCCGAAAGTCAGGTTATTGTGATGGTGCTTGCGGTGGATGGGATCCTTTGCCATGTAAGCGAGGAAATCGTTCATCCAGCCCATATTCCATTTAAGGTTAAAACCCAGGCCGCCCTGATCCAGCGGGCGGGAAACGCCCTTCCAGGCCGTGGATTCCTCGGCGATCATCAGGACATTGGGATTGCGTTCCAGTGTGATTGAATTTAAATGCTTGATAAACTCAACGGCTTCAAGGTTTATATCGCCGCCGTAACGGTTGGGCATATAATGCCCATGACGTTTGCCGAAGCTGAGGTATAAAAGCGACGCGACCGCGTCTACGCGCAAACCATCGATATGGTATTTTTCAAGCCAGAACAGGGCGTTCGCTATAAGGAAATTTTTAACCTCGTTGCGCCCGTAGTTGAAGATAAGGGTGCCCCAGTCGGGATGTTCGCCAAGGCGCGTGTCCTCATGCTCAAAAAGCGCGGTGCCGTCGAAACGGGCAAGGCCGTGCGCGTCGCGCGGGAAATGCGCGGGAACCCAGTCCAATATGACGCCAATGCCATTTTTGTGCATGGTGTCCACGAAATACATGAAGTCGTGGGGATTGCCGAAGCGGCTGGTCGGGGCGTAATAGCCTGTTACCTGATAGCCCCAGGAGCCGTCGAAGGGATATTCGGATACGGGCATAAGCTCGACATGGGTGTAGTGCATGTCCTTCATATATGCGGCTAGGTCGTCCGCAATGGAGCGGTAAGTGAGGAGACCGCCCTCGGGCGTGCGCTTCCATGAGCCCAAGTGCAGCTCATAAATATTTATCGGCCCGTCAAGGGGGTTGTTTGACTTGCGGTGATCCATCCAATCATTATCACCCCACTCGTAGCCCTCAATATCGAAAACCAGGCTGTTCGTCGAAGGACGCAGCTCGCAGAACCGCGCGTAGGGATCGCTTTTCATGGAAAGGCTGCCGCTTGAATTTATCAGCTCAAACTTGTATCTGTCATATCGCTGCAAGCCGGGAATAAAAATCTCCCATACGCCGGATTTTTTCAAAAGGCGCATCATGTGCCGTCTGCCGTCCCAATTGTTAAAATCGCCCACAACGCTTACGCGGCGGGCATTCGGCGCCCAGCAAGCGAACAGCACTCCGGCAACCCCGTCCACAGTCATGGGTATCGCGCCCAGCTTTTCGTAAACCTCGTAATGCGTACCCTGAGCTAATAAATACAGATCATAGTCCGATATAACGGGCATGAAGGAATATGGGTCGTAGGCGGTCCACAGCGCCCCTTCCGTTTCAATGCGCAGCTTGTACCGGAACCATTTTGTGCGGCTTGAAATGATTGACTCGAACAGCCCGTCCGTGTGTATTTTTTTTAACTCATATGAAAAATCGGCGTCCTCCGGGTCAAGAAGCGTGATTTTAACGGCTCCCGGTATGAAAACACGCGCAACCAGCGCGGTGCGCTCGTCAAGGGCTTTCTCGTCCAGCACGGTTTCGTGCATACCCAGTATATGGTGGGGATCGCTTAACGCCGCGCTGAAGAGCGCTTGTAATTCGCCGATATTAGCGGTTGAGAACATATTTTATACCCTCGATAAATATTCACCCGTCCTGGTGTCTATTTTAAGTTTATTGCCGACTTCCACAAACAAAGGAACCTGGACGACGGCGCCGGTCTCGACGGTTGCGGGTTTGGTTACGCCGGTGGCGGTATCGCCGCGGTGGCCCGGTTCTGTCGAGGTTACCTCAAGCTCGACAAACAAGGGCGGCTCAATACCGAAAATCTTGTTATTATATGACATCGTTTTAACCGTGTCGTTTTCGCGTATAAACTTCAAGGCGTCGCCCACATCGTCCGCGTTCATCGTGACCTGCTCATAGGTTTCCAGATCCATAAAATGGAACAGTTCGCCGTCGTTATAAGAATACTGCATATCCTTGCGCTCGATATGGGCGCGCTGCATACGCTCGGTGGGGCGGAATGTGCGCTCCAAAACGTTGCCGGTTATGATATTCTTCAGCTTCGAACGGACAAACGCCGCGCCCTTGCCGGGCTTAACATGCTGGAAATCGATGATGGTAAAAATATCCCCGTCAAATTCAATTGTTATGCCGTTTCTGAATTCACCTGCGGAAATCATTATTATTCCTCCGTTATGTTAAGATTAATGCCTGGGGTTGTCCTTTATTAATTTTACGCCGACAGCAAGCTTTGACATAACGTCAACGCCGAACTGCTGGTGCAAGGTGCTTAGCTTTGAATAAACCTCGTTTGAAACGATGTACTTTGGAGGCAGGTTATTCAACGCGTACGCCGCGATATCATTCCTGCATTTCTCGCATGTGCAGCAGTCAAAGTTCTTTAATACGGTGTCGATCATGTCAAACACAATCGTTTCCATGTAATTCCTGACATGCATGAAATAACCCCCTTAATTTATTCGCATCTAGCATCATTATATAGTCATTCCGCTATTTTTTCAAACGTTTTCTGATATATTTAACAATCCAGCGCTCCGGTATGCGTTTCAGCGCAACCATCCAGGGGTCGTTTGCGGTGACGGGTTTAACCAGCGCCGTATATGTACCGGAACGCTTTCCGCAGATAACGTCCGTAAACACCTGATCACCAATCAGGGCGATGCTTGCGGCGGGAACATCCATCAGCTCCGCCGCCCGCCAAACCGCCTTTCTTGAGGGCTTGCCCGATTTATGGACCGCGGGGAAGCCCAGGGTTTGGTTAAACGTCTCAATCCTCTCCCGGTTATTGTTTGAGACAAGGCAGAGTTTAAACCCCATTGCAGCCAGAGACAACAGGAAAGCCGCGGTAGCCTCGGACGGCACGGAAGCCTCGTAGCCCTCCAAGGTGTTGTCAACGTCAAATATAAGACCTTTTATACCGCGGGCAAGCAGTCCGCGGTAGTCTATATTTTTCACGGAATCCGCATATTCGTCCGGACAAAGACGGCTAAGCATCCGGCGTCAGTTCCTTAATCCCTGACTTGCCGGCGCGGATGCGGAGCAGGGTAATCAGTACAACGGCGCAGGCGAACACTACGCATGAAACAAACATGGATGCCGGAATTTGCGTATTCCACAGAAAAAGCTGATCCGTGCGCAGGTTTTCGATAAAGAAGCGCCCGAATGCGTAGGCGGCGGCGTAGATGAGCAACAACTCGCCGTAGAATTTCTTGTGTCCGCGGAAAAACCACAGGAAAATAAATATGCCGGTGTTTAACAGCATTTCGTATAAAAATGTTGGGTGAACCAGTACGACCACATCGCCGCCCACCGTATACGCGTTTTGCAACATTTCGTAGGTTACGGGGGCGCGTACGGTTTCAGCTGGGACGGATTGTAAAAACTCGATGCTTCTGCGCCCGTATTCCGCAGAAATGTTTTGAAGCCTTAGCTGCATTGCCAGCAACCCATCCGTATAGCCGCCGAAGGCTTCCTGATTTACAAGGTTCCCAAGCCTTCCTACTATTTGCCCCACCAGCAGCCCGAACACGGCTGTATCGCCTATCCGACCCGCCATTTCCGTCGTTTTTCCCTTTTTCGTTTTCCTTGCCTTAAAATATGAGTAGATAAACAACGTGGCGAAGGCGGAAATAATGCCGCCGTAAACACCCATCCCTCCGGACCGGAAGGCGAAGATACTTCCCCAGTTGTTACGGTATAAATCCATGTTGAAAACCACGTAATACATGCGCGTGAAAAACAGCGAAACCGGCACGGCAATAATGATAAAGTCCAAAAACAAATCGTTCGCTATACCGTTGCGTTTTGTGTTCCGAAACGCCGCCACCGCTCCCAGAAATATTCCAAGCGTAATAAATATTCCGTACCACATAACGTTAAACCCAAAAACCGAGAAAGCAACCCTGCTAAAACTCTGTATCTCAATCCCCAAATTCGGAAAAGCCACATCCGGCGCTCGCAAGTTTAACCACACCTTTTTTTATAGTATAAAAGCAGTATAACAGCCAGTATAACGGTTTTGGGATATTTAGTCAAGCAATACATACTATTACGGCTCCAATTCCAACCCCACCGGGCAATGGTCGCTCCCCCAAATATCCGGGTATATCGAAGCGGATTTTACATTAGGCATAAGCCTGTTCGAAACAAGGAAATAGTCAATGCGCCAGCCGATATTCCGTTCCCGCGCCTTTGCCATGTAAGACCACCATGTGTAAGCGTCCCGCGTTTCGGGGTGCAGAGAGCGGAATGCGTCCGTAAAACCGGATGCCAGTAAAACGGTCATTTTATCGCGTTCTTCATCCGTGAAGCCGGCGTTGCGCCGGTTTGAGCGGGGGTTTTTAATGTCGATTTCCTGATGGGCGACGTTCAAATCACCGCAGAGGATAACCGGCTTAACCGCGTCCAGGCCCTTCAGGTACGCCCGGAAATCATCTTCCCAGCGCATCCTGTAATCCAGCCGGGCAAGTTCCCGCTGGGAGTTTGGCGTATACGCGCAAACAAGGTAGAACTCTGGATATTCCAGCGTAATAAGGCGGCCTTCGTTGTCGTGGTCAGGCACTCCCATTCCCATAGCGCGCGACAGAGGCTCGGTTCTCGCGAACACCGCCGTTCCCGAGTATCCGCGTTTTACGGCGCTGTTCCATACCTCGGAGTATCCGTCAAGCCCGTGTTCCGCTTGGCCTTTCTCCATTTTAATCTCCTGAAGGCAGATAAAATCGGGGTCAAGTACCTTCATGCTTTCGGTAAATCCTTTGCCCAGGCAGGCGCGTAAGCCATTTACGTTCCATGAGATGAATTTCATTTGCTACCTCGCTTTATAAAGTTCTTCAACAACACTTTCATCTGTAAAGTTTAACCTCCCGGTTCCGGTTCCGATTGAGACCCCCGGCCTAACATATATGCCATGGAAATCTGAGCCGGCAGTTGCGACAAGCCCGATTTCAGCCGCCAGCGCGAGATAAAGGGCTGTTTGCTTTCTGGAGTGAGAGCTGTAATAGCACTCTATGCCCGCAAGCCCCGCCGCTTTTAGTTCGCGTACTATGCGTTCCAATCCGGCGGCGTCCTCATACAGCGTATACGGATGCGCCAGTACGGCCGCGCCTCCCGCGCCGCGTATGAGGTCTATACATTCGCCCGCGCTGTATTTCGGGCTGTCGATTAGTTTAAACTCGCCGTTGCTTAGATATTTGCGGAATCCGTCTGCGAAATCAGTAATGTAGCCGGCTTCGATCAGAGCCTTGGCGAAATGCGTACGCGACAGGCGGCTATGCGCGGCGTGCCGGTAAACGCTTTCCTCCGTTATGTTAACGCCTTTGCCCCAAAGGTATTTGAAAATCCGTTCGGCGCGTTCTTCGCGTTCTTCCCCGAAACCGTTGCTGGCGGCTATAAGCTTAGGGTTATCTATATCAATGAAATAACCCAGTATATGCAGTTCATTGTGATGATCAGTGCTTAACTCTATCCCCGGAATAAGCGTTATTCCGGCGCGTCCGGCAGCCTCAAGGCCTTCGCGCACCCCGGCTGTGGTATCATGGTCCGTTATGCTGAGGATACGGACACCTGTTTCGGCGGCTATATTTACGGTTTCAGCCGGGGAAAACTGCCCGTCGGATACATTTGTGTGGACGTGGAGATCAATCACCGCGTTTCCCTCCCGTTAACGCAATAAAGGCGTAAATCATCAGCGGATAAACCGGGAACGCGTAGCGCGCCTGACCTTCCGAAATAAATATTACAACCACAAAAAACACAAAAAACACAAAGAAAAATACAGAGGAAACATCCGCCGCGTTTATGGGAATAAATCCCTTTAAAAAAGGTTTTATTTGCATAAAAGCGAAAACAAAGGATACAGCCGAAAAAACGGCGAGGATTATGCCCAGGGCGGCCTCTACAGCGTTCTTGTCACGTTCCGAGCCATAATCCACGGCATTCATCGCCCATTGCGGCAAATCGTCCCCGCCGCCGAAAAATGTGGTGTGGACGCGCAGGAACCCCAATTTAAGGAATTCGAACGGATTCTGGCGCATCCATCTGCCGGACGCCTCGTTTAGCAAGGGTTCGAGCATATAGGCGGCTTTCACCCCAGCCTCCCCGGCATCTTCCAGATGCGCGGCGATATCGGCGGCTTCCGGCTTGCCCTCCGCGGCGGCTGTAAGATCCATCCACAGCCCGTTTGCGTTATGATCGTTATTGTTTATATAACGTACATACCCGGCATTGTAGGAAACGGGGATAAATCGCCCGAACATGCGCCAGTTGCGCACCATCCACGGCGAAACAGTCAACAGTGCCGCAAACGCCACAACAGCGGCAAAAATCGCGGTCTGCTTCAGTTTTTTCGATTGGAACCAGAAAACCAGCGCAAGCGCCGCCGGAAACACCAGCATAAACGGTTTCGTAAGCGCGGCAAGGCCCGTCAAAATACCGACAACCGCATACCAAGCAATACCTGTGCGGCTTAAATGCAGATAAAAAATCAGCATAAGCAAAAAAACGAACAGCACTTCCGTTCCCAATACATTTACATACGCGATATTGGCGGGTAAAAACGCCGTGATTGCAACGGCGGCGGCGGTTTTGCCCTTGCTTTTGAAAAGCTTGGAGTAAACGCGTTCGCTTAGGATTAACGTAAGGGATGAGAGGATGATGTTTAGAACCTTGGCGGCAATCTCGCTGTCCGTAAGGGTTATACGGAAGAAAAACCCCAAAACGTAGGGATAAAGCGGCCCCTGCCACGCAACTGGTATACCGTTCAACGTATGGCCCAAGCCATTGTTGATATTCCGTGCCAACTCCAGATATGTGGCGAAGTCGTAAAGCTGCTCCGTCGGCATAAAAAGCGCGAAAAGTATGCGCAGCAACGCTCCCGCCGCAATTATCCCCGCCAATACGCAATTATAAGGGGTTAATATTTTTCTATGCATTATGATGTAAAACGTTCCCTGTACCGGCGTAAAATGGTTAAAAGCGGCAGAGCGATAACGGACGAGGCCACAATCTGCACCACATCGCCCGGGATGGATAGGAGCGGGCTTATCGGGTTGCCGTAAAGGATCCACTCGGCGATGTAATAACCCGCGATCTGCACCGCGCCGCCGACCGCTATCGCGGCGATATTAATCCAAATATTCTTGCCCTGGCCTTTTTCCGCTATCGTGCCTATGACATACCCCATAACCCCTCTTATGACGAAGGTAAACGGCGCCCAGATTACAAGGCCGAGCGGCGACAACAGGTTAAACAGGCTCATACCGAAGGCCCCGGCGATTGCGCCCTTCTTTTTGTCGAAAACGATGGCGGCTATGAACAGGCTGACATTTCCAAGGTGCATCAGCCCGCCGTCGTGTATGGAAAAGGGCAGGGGTATGCTGATAAACATGGTGGTTGAGAATACCAGCGTTATCAATACGCCCGTAATGGCGATGTCCCTGACCTTGATTTTCTGCGCTTTTAACATTTCCGCACCCCTTTGGCATAATTTTTCCAAAAGATATTATACCATAGTCATATCCATTTTTCCACTAATGAAATAAATATTTAAGAGTGTTATACTCGGATTAAACGAAAATGCTGTTTAGGGGTGAATATAGATATGAGTAAAAGGAAAAAAGTGTACATACTAGCCATTTGCGCCGGATTTGCGCTGTTTGCTGTTTTGATGGCAACCGGATTGCTGGAGGACGGAAGCAAACCGGCATACATAAGTTACAGCGAATTTATGGGTATGGCGGAGGACGGCGCGGTCACAGGGGTTACCTTGAGGGACGGCGCGCGCTTTGAGTTTACCGACGCGGAAGGCGCCGTTTGGGAAACCGACAATCCGCGCAACCCGCTTTTTAAGGAAGCGCTTCTGACCATGGGCATAGCGGTTGAGGAGGACAAAAGTTCGAGCGATTTGATGTCAACCGTCGTGACGCTTTTGTTTTTCGGATTTATATTCTTTTTCGCCATACGCATGATGAACAGAAACGGCGGAAACAAGGTTATGGCGATGGATGTGAAGGACGCGGCGGAATCGGGCGGGACGGGAATCGGCTTCGACGATATCGCCGGGAACGAGGAAGCCAAGGACAGCGTTACCGACGTTGTGGATTACATAAAGGACCCCGGCAAATTCGCGCGGTACGGGGCGCGGATGCCGCGCGGCGTTATCTTTTACGGCCCGCCGGGTACGGGCAAAACCCTGATGGCAAAGGCCGTTGCGGGTGAGGCGGGCGTTAAATTCTTCGCGGTCAGCGGTTCGGATTTTGTGCAGATGTATGTCGGCGTGGGCGCGTCGCGTGTGCGGGCGCTGTTTAAGAAGGCCCGCGAATCAGGGCGCGCGGTGATTTTTATTGACGAAATAGACGCACTGGCGAAAAAACGCGCCGCCGTACCGTCTGGCGGAACCGACGAGCGTGATCAGACGCTTAACGCGCTTCTGACCGAAATGTCCGGTTTCACGGCAAACGACGGTATTGTGGTAATAGCGGCGACAAACAGGCTGGATACTCTGGATGAAGCCCTCCTGCGCCCGGGGCGCTTTGACAGGCAGGTGGAGATTGGTTTGCCTGACCTGAACAGCCGCGAACGCATCCTCCGCTTACACAGCAAAAACAAGCCCCTTGCCGACACCATCGACATCCCCGGGCTGGCGAGGCAAACCGTATATTTCAGCGGCGCGATGCTTGAGAACCTGATGAACGAAGCCGCGATAACGGCGGCGCGCAAAGGGCAGGGGCAAATCTGCGGCGAGGATGTGGACGAGGCGTATTATTCAATCGTCGCGGGCAAGGCGAAGAAAGACCGCAGCGCCATCCGCGAAAACGAACGCCGCGTTACGGCTTACCATGAGGCGGGACATGCCTTGGCGGCGAAAATCCGCTGCCCGGAAAACACGGTCGCCAAGGTTACTATCATCCCCAGCACCCGCGGCGCGGGCGGCTTTTGCCTGAACATCCCGCCGGACAAATTGTTTTTCACAAAGACGGAGCTTGAGTCCCAGGTCATCGTTAGCCTTGCGGGACGCGCGGCGGAGGAATTGGTCTGCGGCTTTGACAACATAACCACCGGAGCTTCCGGCGACTTGATCCAGGCTTCGAACCTGACCCGTGACATAATCATAAAATACGGCATGAGCAAGTCCGCCGGCCTTGCCCCCGCAGACGAGGACGAGTGCCGGCGCGAGCAGGCCGGGTTGCTGGAACAGCTTTACGATGAGGCGAAGAATTTACTGGGCGCAAACGAGGAAGCGTTGAAACGCGTGGCGAACGCGCTATTGTTAAAGGAGACGATAAGCGAGGGGGAACTGGACGGGTTGGTCGCGGGGAGGTATTAGCAATAACCTCCCCGTTTTTTAATGTTATTTATACGGGTCAACTTCTACTTCGCCATTTTTATTTTCATAATCGGTCATACATTTTTGGAGAAAATATTCAAATTGGTTATTTATAGAACGAAATTCGATTTTTGCCAATGCTTTTATCTTTTCGTATAAATTTTCATCAATTCTTATTGTGTATTGGACTTTACTCATATAATCAGCTCCTATTCTTATTATATTTAAAATAAATATAAAATAACTATACATATATAAATCCAAAAAAGATGAAAAAGACTTGAAATATGTTTTTATTTGTTGTATGCTAAAATAAAAAGAGGTTAATCACATGGACAACAAAATTGGAACAAGGGTACGCGAATTGAGAATATCCCAAAATCTTACAATGCTTGAACTCAGCAAGCTAATTGATGTTTCCTACAGCTTTATGGGGCTTATTGAACGCAACCAACGAACCCCCGGCATTAAAAACATAGCCAAGCTTTGCGGAATTCTTAATGTTTCTTATGATTATTTGATAATTGGAAAGGAGACGAATTTTATAGTTGACAACCGGGATGCGTTATAATATAATCAATTATTGCTGATCGGAGTGAAGTAAGTGGAGCTGACGGTTGATGTCTCGCAGACTGTGCCGGGGGAAACGGTTTCCGTTAATGTAAAAGGCCCGGTCCGGCTGCCGGACGGTTTCAGCCACGGCAAAAAAGCGGCTGCGGCGGACGTAAGCTTTACGGGTTCGCTGTGCCGTGAAAGCGGTGTGTTCCAGACAGGCAGATTTATTATTGAGGGGAGCCTTACGGCTGAGATACCGGCGGTATGCGCCCTTTGCCTGAAGGATATACGCTGGACGGTGGATTGCGGTATCCGCGAATTTTATTCGCGTGAGCCGGGCGACATTGACGAATGGCCCGCGGCGGATAATATTTTGGATTTGACGCAGGCGTTTGCCGCGAATATCCTGACCGCGCTGCCGATGAAACTGGTTTGCTCCGAAGGCTGTAAAGGTCTTTGCCCCGCTTGCGGAAAAGACAGAAACAACGATAATTGTTCATGTAATGAGTAACGGAGGTTTTAGGAATGGGAGCTATATGCCCAAAAGGTAAACATTCGGCGTCAAGGCGCGACAAACGCCGCGCCCAGAGCTTTAGGATACCTAAAGTAACGCTTTCCAAATGCCCCAAGTGCGCGGCGCTGATGAAGCCGCACAGAGCGTGCAAGGCCTGCGGCGCTTACAATAACCGCGAAGTGCTGAACGTCGGTTAATAGCTTGCGTATGGCGGGGATCAACATAGCCGTGGACGCGATGGGCGGGGATAATGCCCCCGCCGCCGCCGTAAGCGGCTGTATCGCCGCGCTGGATGGGCGTGAGGGCTTTACCATAACCGTTGTGGGGCGAGAATACTCGATCCACAACGAGCTGCAGCGTTTAAAGCCCAGGGTAGATCATTTAAAGTCCGGCAGGCTTGTGATCCGCCATGCCGCCGAAGTCATAGCGACTGGCGACGCGCCTGTTTCAGCGATAAAAGAGAAAAAGAACTCGTCAATGGTCGTGTGCCTTCGCATGGTAAAGGAAGGCGTGGCACAGGCCGCCGTTTCCGCCGGTAATACCGGCGCGTTGTTAACGGGCGGCCTGCTTATAGTTGGGCGGGTAAAGGGTATCCTGCGCCCGGCTTTAGGCGTGCTTATGCCCGCGAACGGCGGCTTCGGCTATACCCTGCTGATTGACGCCGGGGCGAATATGGATTCAAGGCCGGCGTACCTTGCGCAATTCGCGCGTATGGGGTCGGTTTATGTGGAAAGCTTGTTTGACATCCCCTATCCGCGCGTCGGGTTGATTAACGTCGGGGTGGAAGCGGAGAAGGGAAACGCCCTGGTAAAGGAGGCGTTCGGGCTTTTGCACGCTTCCGGCCTTAACTTTATCGGCAACATGGAATCGCGCGAGCTGTCGCACAGCGGCGCGGATGTTGCCGTTTGCGACGGGTTTGTGGGCAATTTGCTGCTCAAACACACAGAGGGTATGGCAAAGGCCATGTTTTCCATAATTAGGAAAGAATTAAAAACCAATGTCATCACCAAAGCCGGCGCGCTTCTTTCCAAAAAAGCATTTACCAATATCAAAACGGTTTATGACCCGAGCGAGGTAGGCGGCGCGCCGTTTTTGGGGCTTACGGGCTTGATAATAAAAGCCCACGGGAATGCCGGGAAGCGGGCGTTTATGAACGCGGTGCTGAGAGCCGTGACCTATAACGCAAACGGCGCGCAGGAAAAGCTTATCAATTATTTTGCCAATCATGAGGGCGAACATGATGGAACTTGAAAAAATAAAGGAAATCGTTTCCGGGCTTATGTCGCGGGATGTATCCGAGGTAACTGAGCATACGCGTTTTTTTAAGGATTTGGGTATGGATTCGCTGGATGTGTTTCAATTGGTGGTTGAGGTTGAGGCGTATTTTGGCATCGATATCGCCGAGGGTGCCATAGAGCGGCTGGCAACGGTCGGGGATGCGGCGGAGCTTGTAAAGTCGCTGGCATAGTCTGTAAGGGAAAGATGGAAACGAACAGTGAATGAAAACGACAGAAACTGGGAAAAAGACGCGCTTGGGTATATGTTTAACGATGCGGAACTGCTGACTAACGCGCTTACCCATTCGTCATATATAAACGAGGGCACGGGCGGCAAGAAAGACCCCCCCGCCGGCTGCAACAATGAGCGGCTGGAGTTTCTGGGCGACGCGGTGCTGGAGCTTGTTATGTCCGAGCATATCTTCCTAACTTATCCAGAGCTTACCGAGGGTGAGATGACAAAACTGCGCGCCAGTATCGTCTGTGAGCCGACACTGTCAAAGGCGGCAAGGGCTTTAAACATGGGGCGCGCAATGCGCATGGGGCGCGGCGAGGAGCAGACCGGCGGCAGGGAGAGGGGCTCTATCCTGGCGGATTGCTTTGAGGCCGTTGCCGGGGCTGTCTTTTTGGACGGCGGATTTAAAAATGCGCGGGTATTTATAATCCAAAGCCTGAATGAACTGATTAAAGAGCGGCGCGAGAATTTTATGACGTCTGATTACAAAACTCATTTGCAGGAGCTGGTTCAACGCGACAGCAAGGAACCGCTTGAATACACCGTAATTGCCGAGGAGGGGCCGGCGCATGACCGGACTTTTGTGGTGGAGCTGGTTCACGCGGGAAGAAAGCTCTCAACCGGGCGCGGCAAGAGCAAGAAAGAAGCCGAGCAGAATTGCGCGAAGCAGGCTATTCCGTTTTTCCATAATTAAGCAAATATAAAGGGGATAAAGCTATAACCAAGTATGGCGAATGCCGCGCTAAGGGCGAAGCCCGCTATAACATCGCTGGGGTAGTGCGCCCCGGACGTAATGCGGCTGAGTCCGGTCAGAACAGCCAGAAAAAACGCCGCTGTGCCCAAAAACGTATTTATCATCAGGAAAGAGAAAGCGATTATGGATGCCGACGCGCTGTGGTTGGAAGGGAAAGAGTCACCGGTTTTACCGGTTTTTTTATTTTCCGGCGGCTTGACAAGGGGCAGAACCTGAAACGGGCGATTGCGTTTTACGAGCCTTCTGATCACCCAATTTGCGGCAAGCACGCAGGCCGGTACACACACATACGAAACCAGCGCGGGGGTATCGGTGAAGATAAGGTACAACGCGCCGGAATAGTAGATTAAAAAAAAGGCGGCTGTGGAGCATTTGTATATAAAACCCATAATACCGCCGAACCGCTTATTTCTTGCCGCGTATCCATAAAATGCCATAAATATACGTTTATCCATATCAAACCCTTATTTCAATGTATCAATAATGCCGGCCGCCTCGTTTACCGTCTCCCGGATCATGCGGATGGCGTCCTCAGCCGCTACCCTGCCGAACACACCCGTGTCGTTTTCATCCCTGGCCTTCTTAAACATAATTTCTAGCGCCTCGGCGTATTTTTTCAATCTGGTTAACGAAAGGTTTGCCGCAACACCCTTTATCGTGTGCAGCGTCATAACGGCTGCCTCAATATCCCCGCTTTCAAAGGCTTTTAACAATTCATCATCCCTGGGGTTAGTCATGAAAGTGCCAAGCAGCCTTGCGAACAACGGTTTTCTGTTGCCAACACGGGCAAGCCCCTCATCTAACGAAATTATCGGAAATTGGTTGAAATCGTCCATTTTCGGGCCTCCTTTGTTGATTTACATCTTTAAGTATATTATCGGCAAAAATCCAAAATCTAATTAACGCAAGTCCATTGGACTAGTTACCTTAACACAACCGCCTTAGTTCCCAGCACCTTCTTCAACCCGGCAATCAAATTTTCATCCCCCGCGTTCACCCAATAATTCTCCGAAACGCGCATACGCTGTCCTGTCCTTTCATCATAAACGACCACAGGCACGCCGCCCCTGTACCTGGACAGAATCTCCATAACATCGTTATATGGAGCGGTGGTTTCCTTCCCGAATTTAATCCATAGCTCACTTTGCCTTAGCTCGCCCTCATCTCTCTCAAGCAGCTTGATATCGTTGCACACAAGCTTCGCCGCCTCGCCTTCCCGGACGCCGGCCCTGCCAAAGGCCACAACCGCCGCGCCTGCCGTAAGCGCATGCTCATGCTGGCTGTACAGGTTAGGAAAGATTATCAGCTCCATCTCCCCGTACAAATCCTCAATTATAACAAAAGCCATAGCTTCATTCTTTTTTGTATACTTAACAACCTTGCGCGAGATTATGCCGCCCACAGCCGCCTTTGCGCCGTCTTTAACAAGCACGTCCCCGCCGTCCGCACCGTCTTCCTCCTGTACGGTAAAATCCAGGCTTGTGGCATTTATATATTTCTTAAAGAAACCCTCATACTCAAACGCGGGATGTCCGCTTACATAAATCCCCAGTACTTCCTTCTCACCCTGTAAAACCATACGCAGCGGATATTCGGGGATGCCGGGCAGCTCATCGGCATACATATCTGCCTCATCCTCAGGCATAACGTCGAAAAGGCTCATTTGCCCCGCCATTATGGCCTTGCGCTGGTGTCCCAGCCCGTTCATTATCATCTCGTAAACAAACAGGTACTGGCTGCGCAATCCGCCCAACGCGTCAAAGGCCCCGGCCTTGATCAAACTCTCGACGGCGCGTTTGTTAATATCCCCGGTGTCCATGCGCGAAACGAATTCCGTCAGGCTTCTAAAAGGCCCGCGCTTGGCGCGTTCGGCAACGATAGCCGTCACGGTCGGCCTGCCTACGTTCTTTATGGCGTTCAGGCCGAATAAAATCCCGTCACCGTCAGCCGTAAAATGCCCGAAACCGTTGTTTATATCCGGCGGGCGCACGGTAAGCCCCATTTTTTTACATTCCCCCACATACTCCGCTACCTTGCTTGTCCAATCCATCACGGAGGTCAGCAGCGCCGCCATATATTCAAGGGGATAGTAATACTTCAGCCACGCCGTTTGATATACCAAGAAAGCGTAAGCCGCCGCGTGGCCTTTGGGAAAGCCGTAACTGGCGAAGTCTTCCATTTCATTCCAAATGCGCTCCGCCGATTCTTTGGGTATGCCGTTTCGGATGCAGCCGGGTACATCGTCGCCAAATCCATAAATGAAATTATCTTTCTCCTTTGCCATAACGTCGGCTTTTTTCTTGCTCATTGCGCGGCGTATCAAATCGCCCCGGGCATAGGAATACCCCGCCAAGCCGCGCACGATTTGAATTACGTCCTCCTGATACACTATGCAGCCGTATGTCTCTTTTAAAATCGGTTCAAGGGCGGGGTGGGTGTAGCGGACTTCCGCCCCAGAATTCTTACTCCGGCAATATTTTGGTATAATGTCCATCGGCCCCGGACGGTACAACGCTATCCCGGCCATTATATCGTCAATACTCCCCGGCTTCAATTCCTTCATGAAACTTTTCATTCCCGTGCTTTCAAGCTGGAATACGCCCTCGGTTTTTGCCTGGGATATCGTCTCATAGACCTTTTGGTCGGTATAATCCAAATTTTCGAGCTCAATTCTTATTCCATGGCGGCGCTCTACCTCGAGTATGGTTTTTTGGATCACGGTAAGGTTCCTAAGCCCAAGGAAATCGAATTTCAACAGCCCTAATTCCTCTAATGTGTTCATGGGGTATTGGGTTGTTATAAGCCCGTCGTTCTGATGCAGGGGGATGTATTCGTCTATGGGTTTATCGCATATCAGCACGCCGGCGGCGTGGGTTGAGGCGTGGCGCGGCAAGCCTTCAAGCTTTCGCGCCATTTCAATCAAATACCGGATGGGCTGCTCATCTCCGACCATCTTCAACAAATCCGGGTTCATTTCAAGCGCCCGGTCAATGGTCATGCCGACGGAAAACGGAACCATCTTCGCGATAACGTCCACATCGCCGTACAGCATCCCCAAAGCGCGTCCCACATCGCGGATTACGGCCCGCGCCGCCATCGTCCCGAAGGTGATTATCTGTGCCGTATGATCCGCGCCGTAAGTGCGTGTCACATAGTCGATGACCTCACCGCGCCGTTCGTAGCAGAAGTCCATGTCAATGTCCGGCATGCTTATGCGCTCGGGGTTCAGGAAACGCTCGAACATTATGCCGAAACGGATAGGGTCAACGCCCGTTATCTTCAGCGCGTAGGTTACGATGCTGCCGCCGGAGGAACCGCGCCCCGGCCCCACATTTATGCCGTTTTCGCGGGCATGGCGTATTACGTCCCAGACAACGAGGAAATAATCAGCGTACCCCATCGTGTTGATTATACCAAGCTCGTAATCCAGCCTGTCCGTTATCTCCTGTGTGATTTCGGAATAGCGTGTTTTCAAGCCTTCCTCACACAGTTCGCGTAAATACCCATGCGGTGTCTTATCTGGCGGAAGGTTGTACTTGGGCAGCTTGTACTCGTGGAAGCGTATCTCAACATTGCAGCGCTCCGCGATTTTTACGGTGTTTTCCAGAGCTTCCGGCACATGGGCAAATAGCTTTTCCATCTCTTCCGGGGATTTTAAATAAAACTGATCCCCAAAATACGACATGCGGTCGGGGTCGTTTACGGTTTTGCCGGTTTGGATGCATAATAAAATTTCGTGTGCCGCCGCGTCGTCCGCCCCGATGTAATGCACGTCGTTTGAGCATACAAGCGGTATGCCCGTTTCGCGCGCAATACGCAAAAGTCCGTTGTTTACGCTTTTCTGTTCCTCCATGCCGTGATCCTGCAACTCCAGATAAAAATTCCCGCGCCCGAAGACCATTTCGTAAGCCTGCGCCATTTCCAGAGCTTTTTCATACATCCCGTCCTGTATATGCTTTGCCACCGGCCCGGAAAGGCAGGCGCTGAGGGCGATAAGCCCTTCTTTATACTTTTCCAGAAGTTCCAGGTCAACGCGCGGCTTATAGTAAAAACCGTCCCTGAACCCGCAGGAAACAAGCTTTATAAGATTGTGGTACCCAACCTCATTTTCCGCAAGCAGCACAAGATGGTAGAAAAAATTAGCTTTAGACGGATCCCTGTCCTGATGATGCGTAGCCGCCACGTAGACCTCGCAGCCCAAAACCGGCTTGATCCCGGCACTGCCGGCTTCCTTATAAAAATCTATGATACCGTACATCCCGCCGTGGTCGGTCAGCGCAAGGCAGCCCATCTCAAGCTGCGCCGCCTTTTTAACAAGCTCTTTAATCTTAGCCGAACCATCCAGCAGGCTGTATTCCGAGTGAACGTGTAGATGTACAAATTTCTTCTGCATATCAATCACCATGTTAAGTATATAATAAATTTAATTGAAATGAAAGGTTTTCATCTGGTATAATGTAATTCGGGGTGAAAATTGTGTATAAATATCTAAAATATGCCGCGATTCTTGTCTTAACGCTAAACATGCTGATAGGCTCAAGCTTCAGCGCCGCGGATTTTGCCAGGCCGACAAATGAGGAGTGGATTTACGGCGGAGGGCTGGTATCCTCACAGGTACGAAGGGTCAAGCTTTCCGCCGTGGGCGATTTGATGGTGCATTCAAGGCAGTCCGAGGATGCCCTGCGAAAAGGCGGAGGCGGAGGCGTCTACAATTATGATTATTCATTTTCATACATAAAAAGGCATTTCGCCCAGTCCGGTATAGTGGTTGGAAACCTTGAAACTGTGCTGAACAACGAGTTCCGGGATTTCCCGCTGTTCAGCGTAACGGACGAGTTTGCCCACGCCCTGAAAAACGCGGGGTTCACCATGCTTACAACCGCCAACAACCACAGCCTTGACCGGGGCTTGAACGGGCTTTTACGCACGTTAGACGTGCTGGATGAACTTGAGATAACCGCTTTCGGCACATACCGCACCCAGGAAGACCGCGACAACATCCTGATTGTCGAGGAAAACGGCATAACGTTCGCGTTCCTCAGCTATTCCTACAGCACCAACGGCATAGCGATTCCCGGCGGCAGGAATTACCTTATCAATTTGCTGGACGAATCGCTCTACACCGCCGATATAAGGCGCGCGAGGGCACTGAACCCCGATTTCATCATCGTTATGCCCCATTGGGGGCATGAATACGAAAGCCATGTGCGCCGGGATATTAGAAATATTGCGGCGAATATGTTCCGGGCCGGAGCCGATATCATTCTGGGGCACCATCCCCACGTTGTCCAGCCGGCCGAGTTTGTGACGGTTGTTGACGATGACGGCACGGAACGCACCGGATTCGTTGCGTATTCCATGGCGAACTTTATTTCCGGGCAGCGTACGACTCCAAGGGACGCGGGGGTTATCTTCAACCTGTATTTTGAGCGCGTGGGGAACGAAAAACCCACACTTGCCGCCGTTTCATACATTCCAACATGGGTAAAATGGCGGCAGGACGGCGTGTTCAACATTGCCGTAATGTCGGTTTACGATATTTTAACCGCCCATATGTGGGGCGGCGACACCGGGCTTTCTCAGGCCGACATCAACCGCGTGCGGAATGTGCAGGTGGAGACGACGCGGACAATTACCGGCACGGCGGTTCCTGTCGAATCCATCGCGCCGGAGTATTTTATCCGCAATGAATAATTTGAGGTAATTTAGCTAACGCGAAATATTGATTATGATTCTTTTTGGATTGCCAAAGAGAATCAAAAAACGTGGAGAACAAAATGTATAATCTTAACCTAGTAATATTAGCGGCGGGAATGGGCAGCAGGTTTGGCGGGCTGAAGCAGATACAGCCGGTTGACGGCAACGGCTGCTTTATTATCGATTATTCCGCCTATGACGCCATCCGCGCCGGGGCGGAGCATATTATCTTTGTGATAAAAAAAGAAACGGAACGGGATTTCCGTGAAACGATAGGGGCGCGTATTGAGAAGCATGTTAAAACAACATATGTTTATCAGGACGTAAATGATATACCGCCCGGGTTTTCCGTGCCGGAGGGGCGGACAAAGCCCTGGGGCACGGGTCATGCGGTAATGGCGGCGCGGAATGTCATAACGGGGCCTTTTGCTACGGTTAACGCCGATGATTTTTACGGGCGTGACGCTTATGCGGAAATGTTCGTTTCCCTCAAAAAGCTTGCGCCCGGCACTTGCGTTATGGCGGGTTACGAGCTTCGCAACACCCTGTCTGAAATGGGCAGCGTTTCGCGCGGTATATGCAGAACTGATAGCGAAGGCTTGCTGCTGTCTGTTGAGGAGCATCATAAGGTTCAGCGTCAAGGTGATGTTGCGTCTGCGGAAAATTCAGCCGGGGAAATGGTCGAATTGCCCTTGGACGCGCCGGCATCCCTTAATATGTGGGGCTTTGCGGCTGATATCTTTGCCGATTTCGCAATAGAGTTCGAGGAATTTATAAGGGAAATGAAAAACCCGGCAACCGATGAATTCTATCTGCCCTCCTTTGTCCAGCGGCAGATCGTAAAGAACCGCCTGGAAGCCCGCGTATGGCGAACAAAAGCCGAATGGCGCGGAATTACATATAAAAAAGATTTGGATGAATTAATAAATAAAATTGCGGAATATAAACGAATGGGGTATTACCCGGAATCACTTTGGTGAATTACTCCGGGAACGCCCGTTTCCGGCGCCGGCCCGTATATCGGCTTTGCGATAAAGTCGCTGACAAGGCTTGCCGGACTCAATTTTTGAAAAGCCGATTTGGGCTATACCTTAAATGGCGTTAGTAATGGTAATCCTCTCTTCCTTTTATGACGCCGGAGCCATCCGCGCGGCCCCTGTTGCAACATACGCCCTTCTTCCATATACTTGTATTCTGGCGACTAAATCCTGCATCGCGGCTATGACGCTGCGCATGATGCGGTCATTCATCATTTGTCACATCTTAGTAAACCCGCTTTTATCCGCGCCGCAAAGGGGGCAGATAAAATCCTCCTTAAGATCATCCCACTTTGTACCGGGCGCGATCCCGTTGTCCGGATCCCCGGCGCCTTCATCGTAAATGTATCCGCAAAAGCATTCGTATTTCATGGCTTTCATCTCCTTTTTTATTTATTCATAACGGTACAAAGTCTTGAACGCCGTGTTTGCACAGGGGGCAAATAAAGTCCGCCGGCAAAGGGTTTTCTTCGTAAACATATCCGCAAATCTTACAAACGAAGCCTTTTTTTCGTGTTTGGTCGTTTGCGGCTTTGGCTTTATGTTGCTAAAATAGTATTGATAGGTTGCGCTTGGCTCGTTTGACACAATAAATGCCTGCGTGACGTCTGATATAAACATGGTATGCGTGCCTAAATTATAGGAATCGGAAATCTTTCCCGAAATCACGCAGTTTGTATGCTTTGGCACGTAGCGGATCCCGTTGGATGCGCGCTCATCCCAATCACACCCGGCGAATTTATCCGTGTCCCTGCCGCTGTGGAAGCCGAATTGCTTAAAGATATCAAAGGGGGCGCTTTCGGTCAGTACGGAGAGGTTAAATTCCCCTGTTTTAAGGATCATGTCGTGGGTTAAATTGGCTCTGTTCACGGTGACGGCTATCCTCAGAGGGGTGTCGGTTATCTGCGCGGCTGTGTTTATGATGCAGCCGTTGTCTTTGCCGCCGTCCTTGGCGGTAAGCACAAATAAGCCGTATGAAAATTTGAACATAGCGGAAATGTCTATGGAAACGGCTTCGGTTTCTTTACGGCTTTCCGCGCTTTTAAAATCAACGGCGATTGCGTCTGCCATTGATTCAAGCTCCGTTAATTGAGAGGTTTTCAAGCTTGATTTAATGCTTAACGTTTGTTCGATGATTCTTATGTTTTTACATTCCGACAGTTTATCCCGCATCAGCCCGCCGCTGGTTGCCGCCCATGAACCGTTTTCAATAATGGCGACTGTGCGGTTTTGGATGTTGTGGGAAACGAGGTCGGACAGCAGTCCTTCCATCGACACAAAAATCCCGGCGTTATATGTGGTGGACGCAAAGACGAGATGGCTCCATTTAAAAGCCGCAGCGACAATGTCGGAGGCGGGCGTGACGGATACGTCGTACATAACGGTTTTAATGCCTTTGCCGCGCAGCAGGAAGGCAAGAATCTCCGCCGCGTTCTCCGTATTGCCGTACACCGAGGCGTACGCTATCATAACGCCGTTTTCTTCAGGCTGATAGCCGCTCCACAACGCGTATTTCGATAGGATGCCGGAGAAACCGCCGCGCCAGACAAAGCCGTGAAGGGGACAGATTGTTTTGATATCAAGGGCCGAAGCCTTGTTTAAGAGCATCTGAACCTGCGTGCCATATTTGCCCGCAATATTCGCGTAGTAACGCCTGGCCTCGTCTAAATAATCCCTGTCCCAGTCCACCTCGTCGGCAAACAGCGCGCCGTTTAACGCGCCAAAGGTTCCGAATGCGTCCGCCGAAAAGAGTATCTTATCCGTCTCGTCGTAAGTGACCATAACCTCCGGCCAATGAACCATCGGCGCCATAATGAAACGAAGGGTATGCTTACCGGTATTTAACGCGTCGTTTTCCCTAACGATTTCAACCTCTGTCTCCATATTAAAAAACTGTTTGATAAACGCCAGCGTTTTGGCGTTGCATACAAGCCTGACCCCCGGGTATCTGAATATAATCTCACGCATAGCCGCGGAGTGGTCCGGCTCCATATGCTGTATTACAAGATAATCCAGCGGCCTGCCGTCCAGCGCGGCGGCGACATTCTCCAAAAACCTCTGCGTAACCGCGTTGTCCACGGTGTCAAACAACACGGTTTTTTCATCCAGTAAAATATAAGAATTATATGAAACGCCGTCCGGGACGGAATAAACACCCTCGAACATCGCCAGCCGCCGGTCATTTGCGCCGACCCATACCAAGTCATCGGTTATTTTCCTGATGCAGTGCATAGCATTCCTCCTATCCAAACATCTCTTTTACCTTCTCAACCAGCGTTCCGTCCAGATGATTTCTTTCAACAAGCCCGTCAATGATTGACCATACCTTTTCCGCCGGCAATTGCTCCCTGTAAGGCCGTTCCTCGGTAAGGGCCTGGTATACGTCGCAGATTGCCATTACCCGTTCTAATTCGGAAAGGCTTTCGCCGGGTAAACGATAGGGATATCCGGTTCCGTCAAGCCTTTCATGATGATTGGCGGCATAATTAACAATGTTTTCAAAACCGTCTATTTGTTCCAATATTTTTCGGGTGTAATAAGTGTGCTTGTTTATCTCAAACCGTTCCTCCGGGGTAAGCTTGCCCGGTTTATGCAGTATGTCGACGGATACGGACAGCTTGCCTATATCATGCAGCAGCCCGGCAATGTACATCTGTTCCTGCACCTCGCTGCCGTAACCTAAGCCCTTAGCCGCTTTGCGCGCCAGTTCCGCAATGCCGTGGGAGTGGTCAAAGGTAAAGGGGCTTTTACAGTCGATGATTCCGGCAAAGCAATGAGCAAATTTCTCCACATCCTCGCTGGAATACAGCGCGTTATCGTTTACAACCAATTTATTGGAAAGTATGTACTTTGTTTCATGGTTAAAGTAATCAAGCAAAAACGATTCTTTTTTGATAAGCCGGTTGAATGCGGTTTTAATGCTGTCCGAAAACAACGGCTGCACGTTATCCAGCCATTCCTGTACTTTTAAAAACAATTCCCGGTCAAACGCGCCGGCATGCTTGCCGAATTTGTCGTCAAAAGCGCTGGAAAAGCTAATAATCTGCGCTTCAAGCGGAATATTCCCGCCCGATAAACCCAATACCCCGGAGCCGTCGTAATATTCGTGATGGCAGTACACGTTTCTGGCTACACGCGCCGGCAGGGGCAGGCCGCTCAGCATCCTTTCGCCGTCTACGCAATGCTGTTTCATTTCGTATGAATTGCTGAGCGCAATGTCATGCAGCAGCGCGGTGTAATACAGCCAAAGGATGCCTTCACCGTCCATTCCCAGCTCCCTGCCGATAAGAACCGCCAGATAGGATGTGCTTTTTGAATGGGATAAATTATTTCTCCCCGCGATATCTAAGGCGTAGGACAGCCCGTATATTAGAGAGTGCCTGCTTATTTCCATATGTAGTCCCTTACGTCCGGTTAAAAATGCCGTTTTAACAAACCTTGGAAAGCCATGCCATGCCGCGCTTCGTCTTTGCACATTTCATGGACGGTATCGTGTATGGCGTCAAGGTTGAGCTGCTTCGCTTTGGCGGCGAGGTCTTTTTTGCCCTGCGTCGCGCCGTGTTCCGCCATTACGCGCATTTCGAGGTTTTTCTTGGTGGATACGTCAAGGACTTCGCCCAGAAGCTCGGCAAATTTCGCCGCGTGCTCGGCTTCCTCAAAGGCGATGCGCTTGTAAGCTTCGGCAACCTCGGGATACCCCTCCCGGTCCGCCTGGCGGCTCATGGCGAGGTACATACCCACCTCAGTGCATTCACCCAAAAAGTTCTGGCGCAGGCCTTCTATGATTTCTGGGTCAGCGTCCTTTGCCACACCTACCCTGTGTTCGTCGGCAAAAGCTAACGCACCGGACTGTTCTTGAAACTTAGATGCCGGCGCCTTGCATTGGGGGCATTTTTCCGGCGGCTCCGCGCCCTCGTGAACATAACCGCAGATTGTACAAATAAACTTTTTCATGATCGTCCTCCTTGTTCATTGTTGTTACTTTCATAGTATAATATATCACATCGGCTATGTCAATTTACTCAGGAGTTTTTAAACTGAGCTGCCTTGCGAAATAATAATACGAAACCGTCAATAATAACGCCGCCGCTGTCCAGCCGGATATGTCCGACAGATACACGCCCCATTCTCCCCATAACGGCGTTATAAAAATAACCGAGGAAATACGCGACACAAGCTCAAGAAAGCCTGACAGCATGGGGATGACGGTGTTGCCTATTCCCTGCAGGGCGGAGCGGTACAGGAACAGGAGGGAGAGAATGGGCAACCCCAGTGCCATAACCGTTAATTGCTGCGTCCCTACATCAAGGACAGCGTTTAAACGCCCGGGGTCACCAGTTATCAAGAGTCCCAGGATAAAACGCCCGAATATAAGCGTTATCGCCATTATTACCAGCGAGGATCCGAACATCAGCCGCATTCCGCAGACAACGCCCTGTTTTACGCGGCTTATGTTTTCAGCGCCGAAGTTTTGCGCCGCAAAGGTCGCCACTGAGGTTTCAAGAGCGCCCGCAATAATGAGCAATAGGCTGTACATCCGCTTTGCGGCGGCTATGCCCGCGACAAATTCAACACCGTAACGGTTTACATACCATTGGACAGCCAGCCCCCCCACCTCTATCACCGCGTTACGGAAGAAAAGCGGCAGGCCAAGGCGCAGCAAAGCCCGGGCGGACGGTATGTCTAAATTTTTATCGCAGCCTTTCATCAGGCCCGTTTTCCGCAGGGTAAAAACGCAGTAAGCACACGCCGCGGTTTGGGACAGCAGCGTTGCGGCGGCAACACCCGCGATTCCAAAGGGTATACATAAGGCGATGCTGAGCGCGATATTTAACACCATACCGATAACCATGGCCTTAAAAGGCGTCACGCTGTCTCCAAGTGCGCGCAGGGTCGCGCCCAGCATATTGTAGGCAAAAGTAATAACTATCCCGCCCAGCAGGATGCTCAGGTATAAAACCGCGCCCCGCATGAGCTGATCGGGAGTGCCAAGGAGCGACAGCATGGGAGCCGCACCAAACGCGCCGCCAATGCCCAATAGGACGCCGAAAGCCGCCGTTAAATAAACAGCGGCCGTAAATGCCTTACGCAAGCCGTCCGTATCCCCGGCGCCGAAGCGCTGCGCGAAAACCGTGCCAAAACCCTGGGTCAGGCCGATTACGGCGGCTAATGCAAGCCAATTGGCGCTGGCTGTCGCGCCGACGGAAGCAAAGGCGTCAACGCCCAGCATACGCCCCACAACCGCGCTGTCGGCTATAGTGAACATCAACTGCAGCACATTGGCGAACAGCAGCGGCGTTGCGAAATTAATCATCAGGCGCATGGGACGCCCTTTTGTCATATCCGTAATGTTAACCATTATTGGAATTTATTAAGATTCTCATCAAGAAGCGTTCGCAGCTCTTCGGTAACCCCTGCCAATTTTACCGCTTTAATATCCATTAATTTACAGCCTTTCTCAGCTGCTTCCTAAATTCCCAGGGCTCGTTTATTTTTGGCACGTCGTTTATCAAGCGTTTTGTGTAATCCGCTTTAGGGTTTAATATTACTTCGTCGGCGGTGCCGTGTTCTACGAATTTCCCGTGCTCCATGATGTATACGGAGTCTGATATATAGTAAGCAAGGCCGATGTCGTGGGTAATGAAGATGATCATCATGCCGGTTTCATCGCGCAGTTTGAGAAGCATGTCGAGGATGGTTGAGCGGGAGCACGCGTCAATCATGGAGGTCGGCTCGTCGGCCAGAAGGATTTTTGGTTTCAATAAAAAAATCCGCGCTATCATCAGCCGCTGCATTTGGCCGCCGGACAGTTCGAAGGGATATTTGTTTGTCATTTCTTCAAACTTCAAATTTACAAAGCCGCAGGCTTCGCTCATCAATTCCCTTTTCTTCTGGCGTGAAAGACGCCGGCCCCCCCGCATATTTATGCAGTCCAGCAATACCGTGTCTATTTTATTAAAGATATTAAAAGATGAAAAGGGGTCTTGGAAAATAGCCTGTATACCCCTCCAGTACTCCTTTTTTTTGTGGTGGGAACTTATATCCCGTTTCTTTCCCATAAAATATATATCGCCGCCCGTTACGCTTGTAAGCCCCAGCAGCATCTTAACCAGCGTCGTCTTGCCGCTGCCGGATTCGCCCACGATGGAGATAAGCTCGCCCATGTGGAATTTAAAATCCACATTGTTGACAGCGACGGTTTTTTTGTCCCCAAAGCCGAAAACCTTTGTAACGCCCGTCCCGCTTAAACAAAGCCCTGTATTCATGATTTCACTGTTCATTGGCATATTCCCCCCTTAATTCATGTTCGGGAATAATACAGCGGCACCCGCGCGCGCCTATATCGGCTAAAGTCAAACCGGGCGTTTGACAGCCGGGCCGCGCGTACTTGCAGCGTTCGCGGAAACGGCAGCCCTCGGGCGGTTTTTTCAGATTAGGCGGCGTACCCGGTATAGCCGCAAGCTTTACCTCGCGCGTGCCGCTTTCGGGAACCAGTACCGAACCCATCAGCCCCTTTGAATACGGGTGAACGGGATCAAAAATTAACTGCTCGGACGTGCCCTGCTCAACAATCTGCCCGGCATACATTACCATTATATCGTCGGTAACGTTGTAAAGAAGGGGCAGCTCGTGGGTTATGAAAATCATGGATTTTATGTATCCCAGTTCCATCAAGTCAAAAATCATCTTGATAACCATTTTTTGGCTGGTAACGTCAAGGGCGGAGGACGGCTCGTCGGCAATAAGCACCTTGGGCGACAATATCGTTGAAATGGCGATAACCGTGCGCTGTTTCATACCGCCGCTCAGTTCCACGGCATGTTTATTCAGCGTGTCTACTGGGAGGTTCAGTACCTCGAAACGCTCTTTCGCCAGATCATGGATATCTTTTTTCGTTGCCTTTGGATTGTGCGCGCGCACGACATCCTCAATAAACTTAATAATCTTCCGCGTAGGGTTAAGGGCGTTCATCGCGGCCTGCGGGATATAGGCAATCTCCGTACCCAGCACATTTTTGCGCACATTATCCGGATCCAGGCCCGATATATTGCGCCCGTCGATAATTATATCCCCTTTAATGTAATGCAGCGGCGCGAAGTAATAACCCATCAAACTCAATGCCAGCGTCGATTTACCGCAGCCGGATTCGCCCGCGATCCCAAGGGAGCGGCCTTCCTCAACCTTGAAGGACACATCGTCCACTGCATAGACGCCCTCGCCGAACCGGGTTACGTATTTAGTTGACAGTCCGTTGACTTCCAGCATGACTTTATTCATTCGATGGCCCTCCTGCATATCTAATCCCTCAACTGCGGGTTAAACACTTGATCCAGCCCGGTATTCATTAAGTTTAAGGAGAACGAGATGAGCGCGATAACCAGGATAACGGGATAGTATGCCCACCAGGAGCCGTTCAGGTGCGCGGTGTATATCATGGCCCAGTTCATCATCAGGCCGAGGGTGGGGACTTCCGTGGTTTTGGGGCCGAGGCCCAGCATGGAGAGCTGCGCTTCGGCAAGGATGGCGGTGGAGATTTGCAGAATTAATGCCATAACAACGTATGAGGCTATGTAGGGTAGGATGTCCTTTACGAGAATGCGCGGCAGGGAATGCCCGGACAGCTTGCTTAGGTTGACATGGTCGCGGTTGCGCAGGGACAGGACTTGCGAGCGTACTGAACGGGTCGTCCATACCCATGAGGTGAGGCCGATAACAACCGCGACGGTCGTTGCGCCGCGCTGGGCCTGGCTTATACTGTATGAAATAAGGATCAGCAGGACAAAGCCGGGTACTACGGTGAAAAGGTTGACGATAAACATGATAAGGTCGTCCACAATGCCGCCTATGTATCCGGAAAGAAGCCCCAGCACCAAGCCGATTGAGGTTGCGATGGTCCCCGCGATAAGGCCGATTTGCAAGCTGACGGTGATAGCCGCTGCGAGCTTCTTTAACATATCGCTGCCGAAATTGTCGGTACCCAGGGGCAGGAAAATGGTGTTGGCGACGTCGCCTACGTTCACATAATCCGTCGCCCTTACGTTACCGCCCTCAGTGTATTCGTTCAGATAGGGATCCCAGTTTGATATCTGCATGTCGTAGGAAGTCAGCAAGCCCCTTATCCTGCCGTCGAGCCGCGCGTAGAACTGCCGGTCCGCCGCCCTTGCGCCAAGCCGCAGGGATTCGTCATAATTATCCCACCAAAGCCGCAGGATGCCTTCGACATCATCGGCGTCAATAACATCTTCGGGCAGTCCGAAAAGCAGCAGGTACTCCCTCATCCTGACGCGGTCATCAGGCGAAAGCCTGTTCGCTATGCGGTTACCGGCGGCGTCCGGCAAAATGAAGGTATAAGTATCCATGGTATTAAGGCTGTCATATGTGGATACGTAAAGGCCGGGTTTTATAAACGAATTACGCCCGATCATCGCCAGCGGGTCGCCGGGGTTGAACAGGGGATAGACAAGAACGAAAATCAGAAGGAACACGATAATTGAGAAACCGAACACAAACTTGGGAGAGCGGAAAACCTGGCGCAGATTATTCTTCATATACCCACCCCCTAATCAAATTGCGAGGCCTTGATACGCGGGTCAATCAAGCCGTAGATCACGTCCATAATAAACGTAGCGAACAGTACCATAAGCGTTATAATCAGCGTCGCGCCGGAAATGAGAGGGTAATCGCTCTGCCTTATGCCCCTCATCAATGCCGTTCCCAGGCCGGGGTAGCTGAAGATAATCTCCGCCACCAGCGCGCCGCCTACCATAGTGCCAAGCGCCAGCGCCAGGCCGGTGACCTGAGGCAGCATGGCGTTGCGGAACACGTATCCTACAATCTTTCTATCTTTAATGCCCATATAGCGGCTATATTTGACATAATCAGCGTTCAGCTCGTAAATCGACATGGAACGCATACCAATGGCTTGCCCGCCGATTGCCACCAGTACTATTGACCAGAATGGGAGCTGGTAATGCTGGATTACTGACCGTACAAAGGTCCAGCTCATATGCGGGATAAGGTTTGCGCCGTATCCGCCCGCGATAGGGGCAACTTTTAGGTTTACGGCAAAAATTGACAGAAGAACCACGGAAAGGCCGAACGCCGGTATGCCGCCGATAAAGAGCGAAGCGGGCATAATGATTTTGTCAAATCCCTTGCGGATATACGCGGCGAGGGTGCCCAGCACGTTACCTATCATCCATCCCACAATGATCGCGGGGAATTGTAAAGCCAGCGTCCATGGCAGCGCCGCTCCCAAAATATCGGATACCTCACGCGGGAATTGCGAAAATGACCTGCCAAAATCACCTTTGAATAAATTGCCGAAATATGTAAAAAACTGTTCGGGTAAAGATTTGTTCAGACCAAATTGCTCGGCGTAAAATTCATATATACGTGCGGACGCGCCGGGATCCATAAGATTTTGCGCAACCCTTGTCGTAATCAAGGCTACCGGATCCCCCGGCATCATACGCGGCAGGATGAAATTCAATAATACCGCCGCCACAAAAGTTATGAGAAACCATATGATCTTTTTTGTGTAATATTTCCTATACCCCTTCACGACTCAGCCTCCGTTATGCGGGCGATCGCAAATCGCCCCTACATTATGAAGCGCCGGACAATCCGTCCGGTAATGTTAATAATTAGGAAGGGGGAACCGCATGGCTCCCCCCTTATAAAATTTACTTTATTATTCGTTTACAAGCCTGATATTATAAAGGTCTGCTATAGCAAGCCCGTCTACAGCGTTCAGAGGCGGGACATTCCTTCCGTCGCCGGCTTCGGTGAATCCCGTCCAAATCAGTTCGTTGACTGCGTGGAAGTTGCCGGGGCGGTACATTAACCCGAAAGAAGGCACATCTGTCAGGTAGATTTCGACGGCTTCGGTATAAAGCTCGATCACTTTGTCGCGGTCGGTTTCAAGCGGGATAGCGGCTATGAGCTCGTCTATGCGGGGGTTAGTGTAGTGACCCCAGTTACCGTTCCCGTTGCCTTCAATACCGACAAACTCGGAGTTCATAAGCTGGCGCATACGGGCCCAGGGCTGTGCCGAACCGCCGCCGTCGGTCCACATCATAAAGATGTCGTAATCCGTATGGTAGGCGGATTCCACGATAGGCTGATATACTTCCCAGGCGGGGAAGAGCGTTGTTATTTCGATGCCAATCAACGCGCCGGCAGCGGCTACAATTTCCATTGCCGCTTCCCAATCGCTCCAACCGGACGGGGCGCAGGCGTTGAAGGAAAGCATCACGCCGTCCAATTCACGCCAGCCGTCGGCGTTTCTAAGGATCCCCGCGTCGTCAAGGAGCTGGTTGGCGCTTTCAATGTCATTTCCGGCCCATTGCAGATGCGCGACCGCGGCGTGGTTGAACATAGCCTGCTCACCGGGGGTGGGGTTCATAAAGGAACGCGGGACTTCATGGAATGTGGGGCTTTGGTTGGTCATGGCGTTGGCGATAATGGCATCGTAATCAACAGCCATGGCAATAGCCTTACGAATAGCCGGATTTTGAAGCTCGGGTATATTCAAGTTAAAGTACGCGGTGGGGATGCTCGCGCTTACGCCATATGGCGGTTGATCCATATACGTGGAAATCGGCAGGCCGTCCACAAGCCACATGTTTTGCACGTTAGCGATGAAATTCTGGCTTACGTCGACTTCAAGCGCTCTGAAAGCCGTATCTCCGGCGGCATTATTCGCGTATATGATATGGGAGAGGTATTTCGGCACAGGGAGCTTGCCCCACATTGATTCGTGCTGCCCCCAATAATTGTCGTCGCGCACCAGAATGACCCTGGTGTCATCGTCAAAGAAGGGCCTGTATGGACCGGATGATACGATGTCAACCGCGGTATCCAGCCTCAGAGCGGCTCTGTCGAAGTTATTGCGGGCCTCAAGCTCTTCAAGCCATGCTTTTTGCAAAATGTAAAACTGGCCCAGGAACTGGCGGGTCATTAAGGGGTTTGCGGGCTTGCCGTCAATTAATACGTTTTTGACAAGGATAGTATGGTCGTCAACAACCTCAATAGTATCGATAAATGGCCCGAAATTAGCGAATCCTCTGGAATCGTACTTCGCGCTAGTTTCCCAAGTGTAGGCTACATCGTAGGCGGTTACCGGCGTGCCGTCGCTCCAATGGGCGTTCGGGTTAAGCGGGATTGTCATCTCTGTGAGGTCGCTGTTCCATTCATAAGGGCCTCCGGCAAGAAGCGGGTTCATCGAGTTGTCCATAAAGTTGTACATGTACAGGGTCTCAAACATTGTGACGCGTGCGCCAAGGCCTCCGTCGTCAATAGTCATAGCGTTGTTCTGAGCTGAGCTTAATACGTTCCAGCTCGCGATGGGGCCCCATTGAAGCCCGTTGAAATAAACGGTCTCGTGACGGGGCAGATCCACTACGGGGCCCGCGGGTTCGGCGACGTCTTCCGCCGGCTCGGGAGCGGGCTCATCGGTCACTGCGGGGACATCAGGGGTCAGTGGCGGGGGTGCGTCCTCGCTCTGACAGCCGGCTAAAAGCGATAAGGACAACACCAGGGCCAGGATTGCGGCTAAAATCTTTTTGCTCACTAAACATGCCTCCTTGATTAATTTTGTAGTTTCGGCATTTGTTAAAAAGTACCGAAACATTTTTAAATATATGTTTTATATTATACAAATTTTTTGATTAGTAGTCAAGTACGATTATTACATTTTAAGTACATCCTAATGTAGTATTTGACACAGCTATATTATTGTCATATAATTACAGTCAAAAAGACAGGGGATAAAAATGCGTATACAATCGTTAAGCGGCTGTTGGGAAATGTCTGCGGCGGATGGCGGCGGAGTTGTGGAGGCCAGGATTCCCGGCTCGGTGTACTCCGCGCTGCTGGACGCGGGTAAGATGGACGACCCGTTTTGGCGTTGCAATGAACTTCACGCGCTGAAGCTGATGGAGAAGGACTACGAGTTCACCCGCGTTTTTGACTGGGATCATGCGGACGCGGAAATGGAGAAAGTATTGCTGCGCTGCGAGGGGCTGGACACGGTTTGCGACATCGTGTTGAACGGCACAAAAATCGGTTACGCGGATAATATGCACAGGATATGGGAATTTGACGCAACCGGCGCAGTGCGTTCCAAAGAGAACACTTTGAAAATTATTTTCCGTTCACCCACTAAATATATAGAAGCCCGTCAAAACGAAGTATTTGTTGACGGTTCGACGGACGCCATGTTCGGCTTCCCCCACCTGAGGAAGGCGCACTGCATGTTCGGCTGGGATTGGGGCGCGCGGCTGCCGGATGCCGGTATTTGGCGCGATATTTCATTAATCGGCATAGAAAAAGGGCGTTTGGAGAGCGTTTATGTCACCCAAGGGCATAAAGACGGAGAAGTCTCGCTTGGCTTTGAGATTGAAGCGTCCTGCTCCGGCGGTTTGGCGGTTACGGTTACTTGCCCGGACGGCACTGTGCTTTATTCGGACGGAAAACCGATATTAATTGAAAAACCGGCCTTATGGTGGCCCAACGGTTACGGCGAACAGCCGCTGTACACCGTTCGCGTCTCTCTTATGGAAGGCCCGCGTGAGCTGGATAGCTGGGAAAAACGCGTAGGCCTGCGCACGCTGACGGTTTTGCGTGAAAAGGACGAGTGGGGCGAGGGCTTTGCCATTTGCGTGAACGGGGTCAAGATATTCGCCATGGGTGCGGATTACATACCACAGGACAACATCCTCTCCCGCGTTACGGAAGAAAAGATACGCGCGCTGCTCAAGGACTGCGCGGCGGCGCATTTCAACACGGTACGCATTTGGGGCGGCGGTTATTATCCCTGCGGCACTTTTTATGATGTCTGCGACGAGCTGGGCCTTATTGTCCTGCAAGACTTTATGTTCGCCTGCGCAATCTACGAGCTTACCCCGGAGTTTGAGGAAAATATAAAAGCCGAGTTTGAGGATAACATCAAACGTTTGCGGCATCACGCCTCCTTGGGTATGTGGTGCGGCAACAACGAGCTGGAGTGGGCGCATTTTGACGGCTGGTACAAGCATACGCCGGAGCAGCGGGAGTACTATGTGCGCATGTTCGAGGAGATCCTGCCGGAAATGACCGCAAAGCACGACCCGCAGACCTTCTACTGGCCTGCCTCACCCTCGTCAGGCGGCGGGTTTGACAACCCCAACGACTTTAACCGCGGCACCGTCCATTACTGGCAAGTGTGGCACGGTAACAAGCCCTTCAGCGACTACAGGAATTTCCACTTCCGTTTTGTGTCCGAATTCGGCTTCCAGAGCTTCCCGGACATAAAAACCATCGAATCCTTCACCTTACCGGAGGACAGAAACATCTTCTCCCGCGTGATGGAGACCCATCAGCGTAACGCCGGGGCAAACGGCAAGATTATGAATTACCTGTCGGCAATGTATCTGTATCCCGAGGATTTCAACACTTTACTGTACGCGTCCCAGCTTCTTCAAGCGGACGCGATACGCTACGGCGTAGAGCATTGGAGGCGCAACCGCGGGCGTTGTATGGGGGCCATTTACTGGCAGATAAACGACATATGGCCCGTGGCATCCTGGGCGTCGCTGGATTACTTCGGGCGGTGGAAAGCCCTGCATTACTCCGCCAAACGCTTCTTCGCGCCCGTTATGATATCCTGCCACGAAACAGGCGAGATGACCGAGCGGCCCAATTGCAACATCCAGCCCGCCCCCATCCGTAAGGCCGCCAGGCTGTCCGTCGCCAACGAGACAATGGCGGCGGTATCCGGCACGGTCAAGTGGGCGTTGCGTGAGCCTTCCGGGAAAGTGCGGAAAAGCGGCGAGCAAGCGGTGACTGTGGAGGCATTGACATCTTTGTGGCTTGACGAGCTTGATTTCTCTGATTGCGACGAGCTTAGCAGCTATGTCAGCTTCTCTTTTGAAACGGATACGGTTGTTTCATCCGGGACGGCGTTATTCTGTATGCCCAAGCATTTTGCGTTTATGGATCCGGCGTTAAAGGTTACGCGTAACGGGGACGGCATTACCGTACAAGCGCAAGCTTTCGCCAAAAGCGTGGAGCTGTACTCCGACACTGAAGATTTTGTCTTGTCGGACAATTTCTTTGACATTAATGAAGGAAGCATAACCGTAAAAATACTGCGCGGCGACCCAAAGCATGTGAAAGTACGTTCCGTGTGGGATATCGGGCGCGGGAAATAAATATTATATTATCTGGAGGTAATTTCGCTAACGCGAAATATTGATTGAAATTCTTTTTGGATTGCCAAAAAGAATCAAAAAACGGTAATTTCGCTAACGCGAAATATTGATTAAAATTCTTTTTGGATTGCCAAAAAGAATCAAAAAAACGGCTGGTAATATTCCGCATTGTATTGTACAATGTATAATGCGGAATATTTTTTATCTAAGGGAGAATAAATGAACGCTGAAAAAATAGGCACCATTGCGATAAACGCACTGACGCGGGCGCTTGCCGCAACTATAAAGCCGGGGCTTGTGGACAGGAATTCAAACGGGGCGCGGAAGGACGTTGATTTCTTTACCGAGCTTGCGGCGATAAACGCCATGTCGCCCTGGCTTATTGAGATTGCGCGTTTGAGTATTGACAGCGCGAAGATGTCGCCGACGATACTTTTTTCGGATATAAGAAAACTCGGGCTGAAAGCCGAAGCGGATATGAATGCGGCAACCGGCGGGCTTAACACGTATAAAGGGAGCTTGTTCAGCTTGGCGTTGTGCGTTGCGGCGGCAGGCAGGTCCGTCGCGTCGAAAATTACGCCCGAATCAAACAGCGTTTGCATTCTTGCGTCTGAAATGGCACAGGATCTGTGCCAGCGTGAGCTGGATTCGCTGGACGTCAAAATCAACCTGATCGGCGAAACAAGTCTCTCAGCAGGCGAACGCGTTTACATGAAGTATAAGTTTACCGGGGCGCGTGGAGAGGCACAGGGCGGCTTCCAAACCGTGCGCAAGCAGGCCATGCCCGTAATACGGAAGTATAAAGACGACAAAACCGTCAGCATGAACGATATGTACGTGCAAACCTATATGACGTTGATGGCCCACACCGATGACACGGGCATCTGCGCCAAGGAGAGCGACCTTGCCGTTGAAGAGGTGCGCGACCGCGCCAAGGGCATTCTGGAGCGCGGAGGGATCTTTACTCCTCTGGGACGCGAGAAAATCGAAAAGCTTGACGTTCACATGCGCGGACGGGGGCTGTATCCCGGCGCGTCGGGTGCGCTGCTTACCGTGGCGATATTCCTAAGTATGCTGGAGGAAGGGTCGAAGGGTAAAAAGAGGCGGGTGTAATTACGGTACCGGCACACTCGCAAATTACCTAAGAACATTCGTAAATGAAAGCCGGCCCCCGATTTTAGGAGGCCGGCTTTCATTAATATCGGCTGTAAATTGCCTTTAAAACACCGGCACAACCGCGCCTCTGTATCTTTCGAGTATAAAATCCCGTACTTTCTCGGTCTGAAGAACCTCCAGCAGTTTTTTAATGTTTTCGCAATCCGCGTCTTCGCCCCGGACGGCTACTATGTTGGCATAGGGTGAATCCACGCCTTCCATGGCAACCGCGTCGTCCATGGGGTTAAGGCCGACGGACAGGGCGAAGTTGGTGTTTATTACCGAAATATCCGTCTCGCCCAGCAGCCGCGGCAGCATGGCGGCTTCTATCTCGGTGATGTTGAGGTTTTTCGGGTTATGTGTTATATCGCCCGGAATGGCGCGCAGCCCGACGCCGTCACGCAGGGTGATAAGACCGAGGCTCTCCAGCAGAAGCAGCGCCCTGCCGCCGTTTACCGCGTCGTTGGGTATACCGACAACCGCGCCGTCGGGAAGGTCGGCCAGGTCGTCTATCCTTTGCGAATATACGCCCATCGGCTCGATATGGACTTTACCGACAACCGCAATGTCCCTGCCGGTGTTTGCGATATAGTTGTCAAGGTAGGGGACATGCTGGAAGTAGTTTGCGTCAAGCTGCCCGTCGGCAAGGGCGGGATTCACAAGGGCAAAGTCGCTGAATTCGCGGATTTCAAGCTCGATACCGGCGGCTGATAGATCAGCTCTTACAAACTCCAGTATCTCGGCATGGGGGACGGCCGTCGCGCCGATGACTATCTTGCTGGCGTCTTCGGAGCGGCTGGCGCAGCCCGCCAGGGCTAGGGACAGCGCGAGGATTGCGCATACTGCGGTTAAAAGCTTTTTCATGTTTCACAAATCCTTTCTGTTTTTTGATTCTTTTTGGCAATCCAAAAAGAATTCTAATAAATAATTCGCGTTAGCGAAATTACCATTTTTTGATTCTTTTTGGCAATCCAAAAAGATGCAAAAAGATTTATTTTTTATCCAGTTTCCTGGAAATAAACTGACCTAAAAGCTGTATGCCTTGAACCAATATTACCAGTATTACGATGGTGCCGATCAGCATGTCCGTCCGAAACCGCTGGTAGCCCTCGCGCAGGGCCACGTCACCCAGCCCGCCCGCGCCGATCACGCCCGCCATAGACGAAAATGTTATCAGGTTTATGATGGTAATCGTATAGCCCGAGGCCAAGCCCGACGCGGATTCCGGCAGCAATACCCGGAAAATGATTTGAACCGGGTTCGCGCCAGCCGATATCGCGGCCTCGATAATGCCGTGGCCCAGCTCGGCAAGGGCGGCTTCCACAATCCGCGCCACAAAGGGTATAGCCGCGATTGTAAGCGGCACTATGGCGGCTGTCTTTCCTATGGAAGTGCCTACAATCAGGCCGGCAAGGGGGAACACGGCGATGATGATGATAACGAAGGGTATACTGCGACCTACATTTACCACAAAGCTCAGTAAGCGGTTGACCGCGCGGAATTCGCATATGCCGCCGGATTTTGTAATGTACAGTATTATACCCAATGCTGTGCCGATGATTATGGCGAATAAAGCGGAAAACCCGACCATGTACAGGGTGTCCAGCGTCCCGCGCCACAGCGTGTTCCATGAATTGCTCAAATACGAGTCAATATTGTCCCATCTCCCGCGCGAGAACGTATGGGCGATTTGGTTTAGGTTTTCCGTATCAAACAGCCTCATCGGTAATCACCTCGATTCCTACGCCGGAATTCCTTATGTATTGAATGGAGGACTCCAGCGCTTCATTTATACCGGATATTTTAAGTATCAGCGCGCCCACGGGTATACCGCCCACCGGCTCTATACCGCCGCTCAATATGGATATTTCCACGTCGAACTTGCGGATAACGTCTGAAATAAAGGGTTTCAATGCGCTCTCACCGACAAATGTAGCCTTTACGATCTTCTCGTTTGCGTCCAATCCCCCCGCCAGCTTGCCGATACCCGCCAGGTAGCTTTTGGCGAAGAACCGCCGCGCCGTGTCAGTCTTGGGCGCGGTCAGAACGTCGATGACCCTGCCCAGTTCTATAATCTCCCCGTCCTCCATGATCGCCACACGACCGCACAGCTCCTTTATAACGTCCATCTCATGGGTGATGATGATGAATGTTACGCCCGTCCGCGCGTTTATGTGGCGGATCAGTTCCAGTATGGACTTTGTCGTTTCCGGGTCCAGGGCGGAGGTGGCCTCGTCGCAGATAACAAGCTCCGGTTCCACCGCAAGGGCGCGCGCTATGCCGACGCGCTGCTTCTGCCCGCCGCTAAGCTTCGAGGGGTACGAATCCCTTTTTTCCGTCAGCCCGACAAGCTCCAAAAGCTCCGTAACCCGGCGGTTTATGAACTCGCCGGGTTTTTTCGCGATCCTTAGCGGAAAAGCGATGTTTTCATAAACCGTTGAGTTCATTAACAGATGGAAATGCTGGAACACAAACCCCATATTTTTCCTCATATCGCGCAATTCCCTGCCCCTAAGCCGCGCAATGTTCACGCCTTTCAGGAAGATATCGCCGCTGTCGGCCTTTTCCAGCATGGACACACAACGGGCCAGAGAGGTTTTCCCCGCGCCGCTAAGCCCGATAAAGCCGAAAATCTCGCCCTGGACAATGTCAACCCCGACATCCTTCAAGGCTTGGAATTTAAAGCTTTTGGTGACAAAAGTCTTATTCAGCCCTTTAATTTGCAACAATGCAACCACTCCTCATTAAGGCAATAAAAAAGCCCCCGAAATAAATCCCGAGGACGAAAGCACATGCTCACGTGGTACCACCTGCGTTTTGTTAAAGCCTCACGGCTCTAACCTTATAGAGTACGGACGGCAAGCCGCTTTATACTCCCTTGCTGTAACGGGCAACCCCGCCGCAGCCTAGACGTTTTTTGAATTCTTTTTGGACTGCCAAAAAGAATTCAAATCAAAATTTCGCGTCAGCGAAATCACAACAACGTATCGGTGCGGGAACTCCAAGGCCATCTTCCGCATAAAATTCAACATCCCCTCTCAGCCTGTTTACGGGGAATTCTCTGTAGAATCCTTGTATGCGTACTATTCTCTTCACAGTTCATTTTATGTATTTCAATATACTATAATATATTTATTCTCTTGTGTCAAGACTTTTTTATATTTTTAAGGTTGAAAAATATGCTTGTGCATTCGTTGACGATTTTAGCCGAAACATATATAATATAGTAGAATGACATTTTAAAGGAGAGCATGTCTCTATGGCAACCGTTTCTGAAATGTTTGAAAGGGCGCGCATAGCGCAGGCGGAATTTGAGTTGAGGGCCGATCAGTCCCTGACCGATGCCGCGGTGCGCCGGATTGGCCGTGTTGTGTACGATTTAGCCGAGGAATTGGCCAGAATGGCCGTGGATGAATCGGGAATCGGTGTTTACGAAGATAAGGTTGTTAAAAACAGGGGGAAGTCCAAATCAATATGGAACAGTCTGAAAGGTAAAAAATCCTATGGTATAATTGAGGAAAACAAAGAGACAGGCATAATAAAAATCGCCAAGCCCATGGGAGTTGTGGGCGCGGTTACGCCGATAACCAATCCCATCGTAACCCCCATGTGCAACGCCATGTTCGCGTTGAAGGGTAAAAACGCCATCATTATCGCGCCCCATCCTAAGGTTAAGAATGTCAATAAATATCTGGTGGGGCTTTTCCGCAAGGAACTGGAATCGCTGGGGCTGCCCGGAGACCTTATCCAAACCGTGGAATCGCCCACAATGGACGACACGAACATGGTAATGAGGCTGGCGGATGTGGTGGTCGCAACCGGCGGCGGCGCCATGGTCAAGGCGGCGTATTCAAGCGGAAAACCCGCGCTGGGCGTAGGACCGGGTAATGTGCAGGTTATCTTTGACCGGGGCATAGACTATAACGAAGCGGCAAAAAAGGTAATCGCCGGGCGCGTATTCGACAACGGCATCATCTGCACGGGCGAGCAGTGCGCCATCATACCCGCCGATGATTACGACAGGGCAATCGAAGCCTTCCGTGCAAGCGGAGCATACTACATAGACGATCCCGCCGACGTGGATAAATTCGCAAAGGCATTGTTTAGCGAAGATTCATTCAACCGCGCCGCCGTCGGGCAAGGCGTGCAAAAGCTTGGGGAATTAGCCGGCGTAAGCGTACCGGACCGGACAAAAATGATACTGCTGAAAGCGCGGGGCGTGGGAACCGCCGACATCCTTTGCAAAGAAAAAATGTGCCCCGTTATGATAGCGCTTCCCTACGGCACATTTGACGAAGCGATACGCATCGCCCACGATAACCTGCTCGTCGAGGGTATAGGCCATTCCTGCTCCATTCATTCCAATAATATGGACAACATACGCAAGGCGGGCGAAAAACTGCCCATAAGCCGGCTAACCGTAAACCAGCCATCCTCTACCAGCACGGGCGGCAGCCTGTACAACGGCTTCGCCCCGACGACGACGCTGGGCTGCGGCTCCTGGGGCAACAACAGCATTTCGGAAAACCTGGATTACAAGCATTTAATCAACATATCACAAATCGGATTATTCAACAAAGACGCTAAAATACCTACGGACGAAGAAATCTGGGGCGAATAAGGAGGAACAGCACAATGGCGCTTATGACGGGCGAGCAATATATAGAAAGCATCCGCAGCCTGAAGATGAAGGTCTATATGTTCGGGGAAGAGGTTGAATCCCCCGTAGACGACCCAATCCTGCGGCCCTCCCTTAATTCCGTGCGCATGACGTATGACCTGGCGCATATGCCGGAGTATGAGGACTTAATGACCGTTGTACAAGACGACGGGCGTAAAATCAACCGTTTCACCCATATCCACCGCAGCGCGGACGACTTGGTTAAAAAAGTGAAGATGCTGCGGCTGCTGGGGCAAAAGACGGCTTCATGCTTCCAGCGCTGCGTCGGGATGGACGCGTTTAACGCCGTTTACAGCACTACTTTCGAGACGGATAAAAAATGCGGGACCAGCTATCATGAAAACTTCAACAAATTCCTTAGATACTGCCAGGACAACGATTTAACCGTTGACGGCGCGATGACCGACCCGAAAGGCGACCGCTCCCTTGCCCCCTCAGCCCAGAAGGATCCCGACATGTACCTTCGCGTGGTTGAGCGCAGGCCGGACGGCATCGTTGTGCGCGGCGCAAAGGCGCATCAGACGGGCGCGCTGAACTCCCATGAAATGATCGTCATGCCCACCCAGGCCATGCAGGAAGCCGACAAGGATTACGCCGTGGCTTTCGCCGTGCCGATGGACGCGGAGGGCGTATTTATGATAATAGGCCGCCAAAGCTGCGATACGCGCAGAACCGAGGGAAGCGACATGGATGTGGGCAACGCCGAATTCGGCGGCGTGGAAGCGCTTGTGATCTTCGACGATGTATTTGTGCCGAATGAGCGTGTTTTCCTGAACGGAGAGACGGAATTTGCCGGTATGCTGGTTGAGCGCTTCGCCGGGTACCACCGCCAGAGCTACGGAGGCTGTAAGGTGGGTGTGGGCGACGTGCTTATCGGCGCGGCGGCTGTTGCGGCGGACTATAACGGGGCGGCAAAGGCTTCGCATATCAAGGATAAGCTTATCGAAATGACACATCTTAACGAAACCCTTTATTCATGCGGTATTGCCTGTTCCGCGGAAGGGTGCCCCACGGCGGCGGGCAGTTATATGATAGATCTGCTGCTGGCGAATGTTTGCAAGCAGAACGTTACGCGTTTCCCATATGAGATAGTGCGCCTTGCCGAGGATATAGCCGGCGGACTGATGGTGACCGCGCCCTCCGAGAAAGACCTGCGCGACCCGTATCTGGGCAAATACATAGACAAATACCTGCGCGGCGTTGACTGCGTTTCAACGGAAAACCGTTTGAGGATTTTACGCCTTATCGAAAACCTCGCGTTAGGCACGGCGGCGGTTGGGTACCGTACGGAATCCATGCACGGAGCGGGTTCCCCACAAGCGCAGCGCATTATGATAGCGCGGCAGGGTAATATTGAGATGAAGAAGAAACTTGCAAAAGCCATTGCGCATATTGAAGAATAAATGAAAGTCGGCGTAAAATACTGCGGCGGGTGTAACCCGCATTTTGACCGCTCCGGATTGGTTGAACGGCTTAAAACCGACATGCCCGAGGTTCAATTCGGAAACCTTAAAGACGGCGGTTTCGCGCTGTTTATCTGCGGATGCGCGCGGGCTTGCACGGGGATAGGGCATAGCGCGGGCCGCTTGGGGAAGCTTGTGGTGACAAACGAAACCGGCTACACGGAGGTTTTGGATCGCATAAAAAAGGAGTGCGGACATGGAGTGGAAGGAAATCTATAAAAAACGCCTGACAACGGCCGGAGAGGCTGTAAAGCTGATAAAATCAGGCAACCGCGTGGTTATTGGCCATGCCGCCGGGGAGCCGTCCCATTTGGTTGACGCAATGGCAGAGAACGCCAAAGCCTATGAAAACGTTGAAATCATGCATATGCTGCCGATGGGAACATCGTCCTACTGCGCGCCCGGCATGGAGGGGCATTTCAGGCATAACGCGCTGTTCTTGGGCGGCTCAACCCGCGAAGCTTGCGCGGAAGGCCGCGCGGATATAGTGCCGGTATTCTTCCATAAGATACCGCTGCTTCTGCAAACAAAATGCAGGCCGGATGCCGCGATGGTTTCCGTCTCCCCTCCGGATGCGCACGGTTATTGCAGCTTGGGCGTTTCCGTCGATTATACGCTGGAAGCGGTAAAACAGGCGGAAACGGTTATTTGCCAGGTAAACAGGCACATGCCGCGCACCCATGGCAGTTCTTATGTACATGTGAGTGAAATGCGCTGTATTGTTGAGCATGACGCGCCGTTGAAAGAGCTTGCCCGCCCGAAAATTTCCGATGTTGAGAAGGAGATAGGGAAACACTGCGCGTCTCTGGTAAATGACGGCGATTGCTTGCAACTGGGCATCGGCGCGATACCGGACGCGGCGCTGTCGTTTATGACGGGCAAACGCGATCTGGGTATCCACAGCGAAATGTTCTCAGACGGTGTGGTTGACCTTGCGGAAGCCGGAGTTATCACGAACAGAATGAAAACGCTGCACAACGGTAAAATGATCGCGAATTTCCTTATCGGCACGCAGCGTCTGTACGATTTCGTGAACGACAACCCCGGCGTTGCGATGTACCCGGCGGATTATGTCAATAACCCGCTGGTTATCGCCCAAAACGACAATTTAGTAAGCATAAACTCCTGCGTACAGGTGGATTTGATGGGCCAGGTGGTTTCAGCCTCCGTCGGGCATAACCAGCTAAGCGGCGTGGGCGGGCAGGTGGATTTTGTGCGCGGCGCGCAGCTCAGCCGAGGGGGCAGAAGCATCATTGCCATGCCGTCCACGGCGAAGGGCAGGGTGTCCAAAATCGTAAGCGTAATAGACGAAGGCGCGGCGGTGACAACCAGCCGCTACGATGTGCAGTATATAGTAACGGAATACGGCATAGCCAACCTCTCCGGCGTAAACCTCCGCGAGCGCGCAATACTTTTGATAAAGCTCGCGCACCCGGATTTCCGCCCGGAGCTGATTGGGTTTTTCGAGAAAAAATTCAAGTGTAAATATAAGGGATAGGGGAGGGCATTATGCGCCAGCTTATTGTTAAACCCGTAATTTATCAATACGATACATGCAAGGCTTTCATTGAAGCCTTTGAGATTGGCGAAAATGATTTGATCATTACAAACGAGCATATTTTCAAACCGCACTTTGGCGGATTTGATATCAAGGCCGATGTTATGCTTCAGGAAAAATACGGCCTTGGCGAGCCCTCCGATGAAATGGCGGAAGCCATGTACGCCGGCATAAAAAAGGATTATAAGCGCATTATAGCAATCGGCGGCGGTACGGTTCTTGATGTTTCAAAGCTGTTCGCGCTGAAAAACGTTTCTCCCGTTCAGGATTTATTTGACCGCAAGCTTGAGATAAAGAAGGCTAAAGAGCTGGTTCTTGTACCCACCACATGCGGCACGGGCAGCGAGGTTACCAATATATCCATTTTGGAGCTTAAAAGCCGGCAAACCAAACTTGGGCTTGCGGTTGACGAATTGTACGCGGACAGCGCGGTGCTTATACCCGAGCTGTTGAAAGGCCTGCCCTTCGCCGTGTTCGCCACAAGCTCCATCGACGCGCTGATCCACGCGCTGGAATCCGTCCTTTCGCCGAAAGCGACGCCTTTTACCGAGTTGTTCGGTTACGAGGCCATCCGCATGATTTTAACGGCGTACCGCGTTATTGCCCGCGACGGTCAGGACGCGAGAATGCCGATGTTAAAGGATTTTCTAATCGCAAGCGCATACGCCGGGATATCCTTCGGCAACGCCGGCTGCGCGGCTGTCCATGCCATGAGCTATCCTCTGGGCGGCATGTATCACGTACCGCACGGGGAAGCCAACTATTGCATGCTGATAGGCGTATTCAACAAGTACATGAGCATTGACCCCGCGGGTAAAATCAGCCGCTTGAACCGTTTTATCGCGAATATACTGGAATGCGGCGAGAGCGAGGTGTACGCCGAAATGGAAAAACTGCTGGGAAGTATCATCCTGCGCAAACCTTTACGCGAATACGGCGTTACCGGGGACGATCTGAAAGCCTTTACCGAAAATGTAATGACACGGCAGGGACGGCTGATGGGAAATAATTACGCAGAGCTTACCGAAAAAGATGTTTTCGATATTTATAAAGAACTGTATTAAAAGAAAAAATCTTCTGCCGCAAGCGCGACACGATAACGTATTAACGTATTAATATTCCGCTCTGGGGCCGCCGATGTATTTTGGGCGCGTGTAGGCACATACTACATGCGCCCGGCCTATTTTATCCTGCGCAAGGCGCAACGGCACAGCTACGGGACGCAGATGCATCCCAATCAGCGTATCCCCGATATCCATGCCCAGATGCGCCTGGATATGCTCCGCACATACAGGCGCTGTAAAGCGTTCATAAGCCGCGGCGCCAAAGCTTCCCCCGGCCTTCGCAACCGGCCGGGCGTTTACAACGGTCAACGAATACCGCTCGGCGCACTCCCGCTCAACAACCAGCACGCGGTTTAAATGTTCGCAGCATTGGACAGCCAAAAACACGCCGCGGGCTTCGCACATCTTCCGCGCAAGCTGTATCAGAATCCCGGCAATGCCGGACACGTCAGCCGTTCCGAGCCTTTCGCCCGCTATCTCGCTGCTGGACGCACCTAATATAAATATCTGACCGGCGGACGCGTTTCCGCGTTCCAGACATTCGCCAATCAGGGCGGTGAATTGAGCGCTTATAACAGAAACTTCCTCAGAACTCAGGTTGTAACTCATGAGGCATTTCCTTTACGAAGGGATTCTATCCCGGTTGTTATACGTACCAGCGATTCGTCCTTGCCCAGCAGCTCCAGCAGCTCCGTCGCGCCGACGGGGGTTGAGAGCTTTCCGGAAAGGGCGATACGCACAGGCCAGAGGATTTGGCTGTTTTTTAAGCCGTTCTCGGCGGCGAGGTTTTGCAAGGCCGCGTATAGACGGTCATTTTGCCAGCCCGCGGCGGGAATACCGGTTAAGGCTTGGATTGACTTTTCCAGTGCGGATAAGGCAATGGAAACATCGGTTTTTTGTTTCTTATTTTCGTAAAGCGTTATATCGTAATTCGGAAGTGCGGGCAGGAAATCCAGCATTTCAGGAACCTCATTTAAGAACGTAACGCGGGACTGCACGGCCTGCGCCAGTTTATGCGTGTCAAAAGATAATTTTGCCCCGGACAGTGCGTTTTCAATTATTGGCGCGGACATTGCGTAAAAACGCTCGAAATCCATGCGCTTGAAGTATTCGGCGTTCATCCACTGCAGCTTCCGCATATCGACGACGGAGGGCGACTTGCTCAGGCCCGATATGCTGAAATGCTCCTCCAGTTCTTTCAGCGTGAAGAACTCCCTGTTGTCCGCCGGACTCCAGCCCAGCAATGCGATAAAGTTAATAATCGCTTCGGGCAGGTAACCCTCGTTCACCATATCCTCAATGGACGGCGCGCCGCTTCTTTTGGAATACTTTTTCCCTTCTTCGTTCAGAATCATCGGCACATGTATATATTTGGGAATTTTCCAGTCAAAGGCCTCATACAGCAGATTGTACTTGGGCGTGGACGAAAGGTATTCCGTGCCGCGCACCACATGGGTTATCATCATGGCGTTATCATCCACCACATTCGCAAAATTATACGTGGGGAACCCATCGGATTTAATCAGAACCTGGTCATCAAGCTCGGAGTTATTTACTGTGATAGCGCCAAAAATCTCGTCGGTGAACGTGGTTTTGCCTTCGGGGATTATTTGTCGGATTACATACGGCTCCCCGGCGGCAATCCTTTCATCGATGTCCCTCTCCGGCAGCCCAAGGCAATGCCTGTCATAGGATACAGCGTCCTGCGTCCCTTCGCGCACAAGGGTTTCCAGCCGCTCCCTTGAGCAAAAACAATAGTAGGCCTTGCCTTTCTGCACCAGCTCCAATGCCGCGTCTATATATATCCCCTTCGCGTTGCGCTCGCTTTGGACATACGGCCCGCAGCCGCCGCCGATATCGGGGCCTTCGTCATGCTTTATCCCAAGGATTTCCAGCGTCTTGTAAATTACGTCCACCGCGCCGGCTATCTCGCGTTTCTGATCCGTATCCTCAATACGGAGCAAAAACGCGCCGCCTTGGGATTTCGCCGTAAGATATTCGTTCAAAGCGGCCTTCGCGTTGCCAATATGCATATACCCCGTCGGACTTGGCGCATAACGTGTGCGTACAGTATTTTGCATGGTTTTCACTCGCTTTCATGTACAATAGAATTTATTATAAAGCTTTTTTGGTAAAATGTATAGTATATATTGATAAATAATCCAGATTTGGTATACTAATACTGGAAGGAGGCGCCTGTATGGATGATGTCCCTCAGAACGCGGATAAAAGCGGAAGATTAGGTTTTTGGGAACGCCTGCGCGCATTCTTCGGCGTTGGGCGTGAAAAGAAGGAGTTCGTGGTCAACAGGTTTGCCCAGTTCGTTGACGGAATGGATAAAAAGGACGCCGAGTACCGCGGCGCCGTCAAAGCTGTGGAGATATGCGACGAGTCCCTGGGGATCACCGTCCAGCGCGTGTCCCTGATAGAGCAGTTGAAGGATACGGAAAAGGTGCTTTTGGAGTTGAACTGTTTCGAGGATGTTACGGACGAGGACGCGGCCAACCTGAAAGAGCTGATGGCGAGGCTTAAAGGCCTGACCCGTGACAAAACGGAGCTGAAGAGCCAGATTTCGGTGTTCGACCCGAACCTGGAAAGGATGGCTGCGTTGGAGGGGCAGGCGAAAGCCATTGCGCCAGAGATAAAGGACGCGGAAAAATTCCAGCGTATGTTCAGGCATGATATCCACGCCCTGCGCGGTGAGAAGAGCGATTTGGAATATGAGCGCGAATCCCTGATACGCGGCGAAAAAGTCGTGCGGCGGTTTATGTTTTGGGTTTTGGGTATTTTTGTGCTGTGCGTTTTGATTTTTGGTTTTTCGGCGGTGATGTATAAATCGGCGGTCGCCGTGCCGCTTACTATCCTGACAATACTGGCGATAGCGATAACCGCGCTGCTTATCGGTTTCAGGCGGCGGTTCGTATACGAGCTTGAACTGAACCTGAAAAAACAGCAGAAGGCGGTTGGGATGCTGAACAAAAAAAACGCTGTTTTCGCGCACTACACCAATTTCCTTAATTTTACGTATAAAAAATACCGGGTCAGGAACTCGGACATGCTGAAAAAGAGATTGAAGGAATATGACCATTACAGGCACTTAACCCGACGCTACGACGCGCTGCGCAAAATGGGCGACGAGACGGAGAACGAGCTGAACAAAGCCCTTGTGCGCCTGAAAATACCGGTAACCGTCTTGCCTCTGGACAACTTCGCCAGGGTATTCAACCTTGATGAAAAGCGCGATATGCACAAGAACGCCGTAAACCGTAAGGCCTCTATCGACAAGACGCTAAAAATGCTAGACGAGCGTCAGGCGCGGCTGTGGGACCAGCTTACGGAACTTAACCGCTTTGAGGGCGGGGTAGTTGACAGCATGATTAAGTTCTATATGGAGGAAGCCGGCCGGATAATCCTTAACCCGGCTTATATCAGCGACGGGGTTGAGGAGTGAATTTAGATATCTTCAGGTTGTGGCTAATAATCTCCCTGCTGTTGAGTTATATAAAAGAATTGGGATTTACCGAATGTTATATAGCCGTGACAAACCCGCACAGGTAGTTGATGAAGCTGATATCCGCATGCTTGTATTCCTTTTTGGCTGCCGGGGTGCTTAGGTACAGGGCGCGTTTTATGATGTTATCCATGTAAATAGGGATGCAAACCGAGGAATTGCCTTCGGCGGTTTGGTAGAGGCTTTCCCCCGTCCGGATTGCGGCAGCGGCCAGGTTTTTGTCGTAGCCCCCTTTGCCGTGTTGCCCTATTTCGCCCGTTAACACGCCGTTTTCAATCATGAGGAGGCATATCGACTCCGCCTCCGTCATTTCCGTGATCTTCGCCAGTATTATTTCGGCTTTGGCGCTAAAGGACAAGCCCTGCCCCACAAGCTCTATCATATCCAGTACAGCGCGCATACGCCTGCCGTCCTTGATGGTGTCGCCCGTGATTATGCCGCCTACCGTGTTCACACTCTTTGCTTTGCCCATGAGTTCCGGGTTATATACCATGCTCTGGTTACGCCCCTGTTCCTTGCATACGTACAGGGCCTTGTCGGCTTTATCCATCAAGCCCTCTTTCGTGATATCATGCGTGCCGTAGACCGCCACACCCATGCTTGCGGTAACAGGGCGCCTGGAACCCAGCAGCTTCGCGTCGTCAATCGCCACGCGCAGCCTTTCCGCAAGCTCCAGCGCGGATTCCGGGCCGGCCCCGTCAATAATGATTACGAACTCTTCGCCGCCGTAACGCCCGAAAACCCCGTCGCCGTAACGCCCGAAAATCTCGTTGTTATTAAGGTTGGCGCGGATAAGCCGCCCGGCGGCCCTTAAAACGTCGTCGCCGATTTGGTGCCCGTAGGTGTCGTTGATATTTTTAAATCTGTCCAAATCGCTCATTATTATTGAGAACACTCCGCCGTCTTTGCCGGCTTTCTCAATACGGCGGTCAAACTCAAGGTCAAAGGCCGTACGGTTAAGAGCCCCCGTCAGCTTGTCTATGGTGGAACTGGTCTTTATCGCAAGCTGGTTGATGTTCGCGGCAAGGAGCTTCGCAAAAAGCTTGCATTCGTTAAGGGAATCCTTGTTAAGGTTGTGGATTACGCTGTCCGCGTACAGATATACGAAGCCGCGCGCCGCGCCGTCCAGAACGACGGGAAGGCACATAGCCGCTCCCGTAACCGCCTCGCCCCCGGTTACAAGGATCTCGGCTCCAAGCGCGTTTGCCCTGCGAAGTATCTGTATATCGGCTTGTGAGTCCATATTGCCGTCGTCGGACATGATAACGGCAAACCCGCCGCTGTTGCCATTTTCATCCTCAATCAGCATCTCACAGCGTGCGGCGCAGGTAATGGCCGCCAAATACCTTGCCAGCAGATTAAGGTTGCCCGCCGCGTCGCCGCCCATACCGCGGATTACGTCCACGGGGTTGATGATATCAGCCGGAAGCCTCTCGAAATGGGTTTTTCGTGCTGAGGCCATCAGGCCTTCATCAGCCAATACCCTGTTGTATAAGTCTTTGCTGTATATTTGCCCCAGAGTCCCGCCGGTTTTGCATTCCCCGCCCATTATCATCTCAAATGGCGCTAACAGGTTATGGCGGCGTACAAATGATTCCTTGAATTCCTCCGGCACGTTTTTAACTAACCTTTGAACAGTCAGGCATGCCTCTATGTAATAATACATGGACAAATAGCTGTTTTCATTTTCGTAATGCCTGCCCAGCGCCCCGCATATCAATGCCAGCGTAAGGGGCTGGCCGCTTGACCGGGCTGTCTCGCGGGCTTCGGTCAGCGTGTTAAGCCGCGCTTCGCCCGTCTGTGTAAGGCTCTGCAAGAAACCAAGCTTGGCCCTGACTATAGGCGCGGGTTTGCCGGACGAACCCCGGGCAATCTCAGCGGAAAGCGCTTCGCCGATACATTCCAGCCCTCCGCCGTTATGAAGCAGGATAAGGAACTCGCAAACCAAATTCAAAATATCCTGCCGCCCGGGATGGGCATCGGCTATATCTTTTATTTTTCCGTAACTTTCTTGTATTTGTATATAATCCTGTGCTTTCATTGCCGCGGACGCTTGATAGAACGGAACATACAGATACGGGATATAATCCGAAATCTCACCGCCCTCACATTCCTTGGCTTCCCGGTCGATGAACGTACGCGCCCCTTCATCATCACCCATATAAACGGCGAAACGGGCGCGGTTTGACCAATATGTGGCTTCCGCGCCGAAGAACTCCGAAAAATCGCTGATCCCGAACTTCCCTTCATGTTTGTCCAAAACCTTAGCCAGTTCATACGCCTCGGCGTATTTATCCATAAACATATAAGGCATAAAGGCCTGCCTGTAAGTTGCGGCGGAATACATCTGCTCAAGGCTGGCTATCTCAAGGGCAAGGGGGATGGCGTTTTCGTACTCCATGCCCTTAATACAGCAGTTCAGCAATATCTCACGTATATGCTCCTCAACCAACACAAACCTGTGCCTGTTCGTATATTCCAAACCTTCCGACAGGAACAGCTTCGCGGCTTCCACATCGTTCAAGGCTAGGTAAACCTCGCCCACGTTGCTGGCGGAGGCGGCAAGGCCGTAGGGATCCCCGGTTATCATGTAGTTTTGCCGGGCCTCGCGCCAATAACGCATGGCATCGTCCAGCTTAGCCGCGGAGTAACAGATATGCCCCCATGTAAGCAGCAGACTTGCCATCAGGTCGTGCCTTTCCGGGGGGCACAGGGAACAGGCCCGCTCCATTACGGCGTTACGGTCATCTATAGTACCCTCAAGGCAATAGGCGTGCTCCCTCAGCATAATCAGATAGGAATCAAGGCATTCCTCCTGAAGATTGGGATGTTTGTCAAAAATTTCCTTTGCGCCGTCCAGAACGTCGTCGTACAGTTTAAATAACATTTCACCGTATATTTTAACTATATATTTCGGGTCGTTTCCCGCAGCCGCCAGCGCTGCCGCCCGTTTAAAGTATTCCCTGCCGACGGGCCTTTTGCCGAAAAGTATATATGTGTTGGCGATTTCCAGTAATATTTCGGGGGTTTCCCCGGATTGCTCCATTACCTTTTCATAATTTTCCACGGACTTCTCATAATCCGCGGCGCGCGAAAGCATCCGCGCGTTGGCGAGCCTGTGTTCCAGAAGGGTTTCGCCTATCCTGCCCGCGTTTTCAAGCTGGTATATGATTTCACCGCAAATCAGCGTGTCGGGGGTTATGCCGGGCTTGCCGCGGATTAACGCGTCCGCCGCCAAGGAGTGAAGGTTTTGCCGCGATTCCTCCTCCACAGTGTTGTAAATATACTCGCGCAGCATTTTATTCGCGAAAAAATATCCGGTGCCTTTTTTTGTCGCCACTTCCCGTACCGCGCCAATAGAAATAACTGTGTTAAGGGTTTTCGCAACGCTTTTCACGCTGATGCCAAGGCAAACGGCAAGCTCGGAGGCGAACACGGGTATATTGAATACGGACATTGCCGTAAGCAAGGAACGGCTGTGCGGGTCAAGCCGCCTGGCCTGTTCCTCAGCCACGCCATATATGTTGGAGGGCATGGGGATATTACCGTATTCATCCGTGTTATAGGCTACTTCCCACTCGCCGTTTTCACCAATAAACATATCGCCGCTCATTTGCAACGCTCCAAGGATTTCTTCGGTAAACAGGGGATTGCCCATGGTCGTCCGGTAAACATGATGGGCGAAAATTACCGGCGTCCTCCTGTGCGACAGCTTACTCCGTATAAACTGCGCCGTCTCTTCCTCTGTTAAGCCGCTCAGATTCACATCGGCGGCATTATCCCCAAGCTTATCGATGAATGCTTGCAAAGCCGCGTTTGCAACCCCGTCACGGCAGGTAAACACCAGCATCAATTTTTTATTTACCTGCATAAGCTTTTCCAGCGTGTCGAATACATCCGCTCCGGCAAGCTCCATGGCGTCGATAAAGAAAACAACCGGCTTATCCTTTATGCAGTCATATATGAATTTCAGCAGGGAATTCTTGCTCAGGGAATTGATTTCCGCGCTGTTCCCGCTTACTATCCTGCCGGCAAAGGCGTTTATTTGCTTAATGAAATTGGAACTGTCCTTGTGGCTGCCCTCATAGTCGTCCAGAAGCTGCCGCACCAATTCCTTTATAGACCCGTCCCCGCCAAAAGCAGCGTATGCGCTCATACCCCTCAGTTGCATGGAGTTGTTTAATTCACGCAGCAGCGCGGTTTTTCCGGCCCCCTGCACACCGTGCACGCGCACGCAGCGCTCCTCAGCGCGGCCCGCGATGATTTTATCGAATATATTGGAGATAAGCTCGTATTCCTCCGTCCTTCCAACAAGGGGGACATTCCAGCTAAGATGTGCCAGCTCTGTGCGTGAGAAAGCCGCGTAATCCGTGCCGAATGCATCGTTTACGGCGTTTAAGGCTTCCGGTACCGTTTTATATCTCTTTCCGGCGTCGCATGTCATATTGCCGATGAGCTTCATTAATTTCTGTGCGAATTCGCTGTTGGTTTTTTTCTTATATGCGTTGTAATCGTGTTTGAAGTTCCTGCCGCTTTTAACGGTTTTCGAAAGCAAACAGAAAAGCAGTACGCCCAGGGCGTAAACATCCGCTAAAACCCCTGTTTTCCCCTCCGAAACAACTTCAGGCGCGCTGAAGTATACATCACCGCCGCCAAAGCTTCTCCGCCAAAGCTCCACCGCCGCCGGGTCCTTGTATTTAAGGTTATATTCCCAGTCGTTTTTAATGATGAGGATCGTATCGAAGCATATCGAGCCGTGTATCATATCCTTTGCGTGCATGTAAAAAGCGCCCCTGCACGCGTCCGCGAAAAGATTTAATATATCAGATTCATTCAGGTCGTTCGCCGTGTTTTCGTTAAAAACGCCGCCGCCCGTATATTCGGCAATCATGTAGAATTGGGGCAGGCTGTTCTTCTTGCCGTCGATTTTTTTCACTATGCCGAAACGAAGGCTTTTCGCTATCTGAACGCAGCGCATATTCCCGTAAACGCCGTAAGCGCGGGCGTAGAAATCCAGCAGGTGCCTGTCTATATGCTCGTTATCAATTATAGAGGCGATTTTATGTTTGTGGTCAACCAAATCGCGCACAAGAAAGGTCATGCTGTCAAACTCACGCAGTACCCTGTACCTGTTATTCAAAAGCTCCACAACATCACCACCCGCCGCGAAATAAAATGAGCAATCATCCTAATGGATATTATATTAGTAAATATCCATAGTCCGATTGCCCAATTTTACACATTTAGTTACATATTTTACACAAGAGGTATTAATCGGGCAAACCCCTTATTTATAAATAAGCAGCAAGCAGCATTCCGGCGTTGCATATAAAACCAGCTTCATCGGCAGAAAATTCCTTTACCTTAGCGGATACGGACAGATAAAGCACGCCTTTTAAGATACCGTCCTTTATAACCGGGACGGCTCCAAGAGACTGCCAATCCGCCATGCCGGAGCCGTCGCGGATTTCATTGTCCCAATCCACCGCGAATACGGGGGTTCCCGTTTGGCGTACGGCAGCGATTATATTGTTGTTGTACTCCGCTTCACTTCCCTTACCCGGGGTTTTGAATGATTCCAACGGCTTGTCTCCGTCAAACAGGAACAGCGCGATATTCCCGGCCCCCGCCGTATCAAGTATTTTAGCAAAGGCCAAATCAAGTTTTTCCCTCAGGGGAAGGTCGCGGCCCGATATATCCAGTATGCCGAAAAGAACCGTCATCTTTGCGGAATCCTTAACAGCATCGCCGGTTATAATCTCGCGGACGATGTTTCTTGTGACATTCTCTCCGCTGAAGCTCTCATCCCAGGCCATATATCTGTTTCGTCCGCTTTTTTTCGCCGCGAACAGGGCTTTATCGGCTTTTTCCATAAGGGTTTTCCGTGTATTCGCGTGCGTGGGGAAAGTGGCTACGCCCAGGCTTAAAGTCACGTCGCGTTTATCGCCAAGTAGCCTTGAATTTTGGACATCCAAACGGATACGTTCGGCAACGGCACAGGCTTCCCCGGTATCCGCGCCTTCCAGCAGCACCACAAATTCCTCGCCGCCGTAACGCCCAAGGGTATCCTGATCGGTTTGGCTCCCGCCATTATTAATGATATTTCTTAGAACATTGTTGCAGCGGATACTGGCGCGTATAACACGGGCAACGCCGCGTAAAACTTCGTCCCCCGTGAGATGGCCGTATGTATCGTTTACATGCTTGAAAAAATCAAGGTCGCAGATGATTATGGAGAGGGTATCGCCCGTTTTTTTGGCCTTGGTAAAAGCCCTGTCTATTGCGGTGTCCAAATATTTCCGGTTCAATACCCCGGTAAGCTTATCCGTGCTTGCCGAAATAATTATCCGGTAAGACTCTATATTATTATGAATCAGCGAAAGCAGGCAACTGTATATATCCGTCGCGGGAGGCTGCCAGCCATCCCCCGAAGAATCCCGCCGTAAATAGACGTAAGACCGCGATGCGACAGGAATCTGAACAAGGCCGCTTGAGGGAAGCTCCCCCGAACCGTCCGCGGACATGATAACCTCATCCCCGGAAACGATGAAGCAGCCGGATGAACCGGTAGCAGCCGCCATGCTTCGCGATAATATTTCAAGATTACGCCAGGGTTCGAGGGTCAGGGCTTCAAGCAGTTCCTCGGCTGTGGTTATCATCGCCATATCTCCGATCTGTAATTCTTATTATTAATTATACAACAGGACAAGTCGAATTGAAATGAGTAATTTGCATTTTTATTTCTCATATGCTAAACTTTTGCTATCTGATTCATTAAACGGAGGTTATTGAATGATTAATATCGGAATGATCAGCGCCTGGCACGTTCACGCGGAGGATTATGCGAACGAGCTTAAAGCAAGCGGCAAGGCACGCGTCGCCGCCGTTTGGGACGGGGATGAAAAACGCGGAGCGGAATTTGCCGCCGCGTATGGCGCGGAATTTATCCCGGACTATGACGAGTTTATCTCAAGGGGCGACATTGCCGCCGTGGTATGCAACTCTCCCACCACCATGCATCCCGGGCTTCTGATAAAGGCGGCAGTTGCCGGGAAACATATTTTCACGGAAAAGCTGCTTGCCACCAACACACTTGAATGCGAGCAAATCTGTGAAGCGATTAGAAAAAGTGGGGTAACCTTTACAATCTCCCTGCCGCTTAGAACGAATTCAAAAATGCTTTACGCGAAAAAACTGGCCGATTCCGGTGCGTTGGGGCGGGTAACCGGCGGCAGGATGCGCAGAAGCCACAGCGGCGTCAGTGATAAGTGGCTGCCGGAGCGTTGGTTTGACGTTTCCCAAACAGGCGGCGGCGCAATGATGGATTTAGGCGCGCATCCCGTATATTTGATGTCTTTTCTCTTTGGGGCGCCTGTAAGAATATCCGGGCTGATGTCCAACCCCTACGGCACTTCGTCGGACGAAAACGCGGTTGCCTTAGCCGAATTTCAAGGCGGTGTAATCGCCTCCTGCGAAACGGCCTTCGTTACATACGGGGTACCGGATATATTAGAGGTATACGGCACCGAAGGTTCGTTATTTATCTGGGGCGATGAAGTAAAGCTGGCGGCACGCGCCAATACCGGCGCCTGCCTGGTGAAGCCGTCAGACCTTCCGCCGGAAAAACCGTCGCCGCTTATTCAGTTTGTTGACGCCTGCATTAACGGCACAGGCACGCCCGAGCACCTCGGATTGGAGGACGCGCTGATCATGACAAAAATGATCGAAGCCGCCTATATTTCCGACAGGGAGAATAAAATTGTAATTTTTTAGTAAAGGCAGAATGATTGATTGTCATTACATGGATAAAAAAACCGTTGCATTTTTTTAGGGATATGTTATACTTTTAGCTACGATTACAAATTAAGAAGGAGGATTTTAATGAAAAGGATCATCCCAACAGTACTCAGTGTATTGCTTGCCGTCTGCTTGTTCGCGGGCTGCGCGGAAACCGGCGGTACTGCCGGAAGCGACCTTCCGGTATTAAGAGTCGGCGTGTTCCAGCCGGCGACAGGGCCTAACGGCGCGGGCGGAAGGCAAGAGACCCTCGGCACACAGTTTGCCCATTATCAGCAGCCCACGGTTGTAGTCGGCGGTGTGGAGTATCAGGTGGAACTCGTCATTGTTGATAACCAGACAACCCCCGCAACATCGCCCGCGGCGGCCCAGAACCTTGTGGCGCAGGACGTTGCGATAGTACTCGGTACATACGGCTCCGCCGCGGCAATGGCGGCATCCGACATATTCAGGGACGCGGGCCTTACCGCTATCGGCGCATCCTGCACGAACCCCGGCGTTACCCGCGGCAACGACCACTATTTCCGTATTTGCTTCCTTGACCCCTTCCAGGGACAAATCCTCGCAAGCCTTGCGAAAAACCATTTTGAGGCTCAGACAGCCTACGTCCTTGCCCTTCAGGGCGACGACTACTCCGTCGGCCTCGCGAACTTCTTTATGGAGTCCTTCACGGCTTACGGCGGCGAAGTTATATATGAAACCTTCCCCGCGGGAACATCTGACTTCAGCACTTATGTCTTGAACGCAAAGGCTTCCAACGCGGATATTTGGTTCTCCCCAACATCCACGGAAGCGGCTGCTTTGATTATCGACGCGGCGGGCGCCCAGGATATCGGCATGCCGATCCTTGCCGGCGACACCTGGGACTCTAACGTTGTTACAGGCGCCGCTCAAGGCAAAGACGTGCGCATCTATGTCACCACCTTCTATCAGGAAGGCGGCGCGCCCGAGTTCGACAGCGGAATCCAGGCATGGATGAACGCGAACCCGATCCATCTCGCGAACAACGGCGGCAACGACAGGGTCGCCGGCGTTACCGCAATGGGTTATGACGTCTACTTTGTAGGCCTTGATATCCTGCAGAGGGCGGGCTCCGTCACAGACCAGGCGGCAATCAGGGCGGCGACCTGGGCCACGTCGTTTATGGGCCCCGTCACCGGGCTCATCGAATTTGACGAAAACGGCGACGCCGCGCGCGATACCGCGTTCGTCAAGGTCGTAAACACCGAAACAGGCGAATGGGAGTTCTTCGCGAGACAGGGTCTGTAAAAGCATAAAACCTTGTGGGCGCTGCTTCCCAACCCCCCCGCCGCTTTTTCAAAAGCAGCGGGGGGTTGGGACAGGGCCCCAAGGTCTTTAGAGGGGGTATAGCATGAACCTATTTGATATTATAATGCCCTATATTATTGCCGGACTTTCTGTCGGGGGGCAATATGCCCTTATTGCTATAGGATATACGATGGTTTACGGCATACTGCGGCTTATAAATTTCGCGCATGGCGATGTGTTTATGATTTCGGGGCTTGTTATGATATACGTAGCCGCCGAGGTGCCGCTGTATATTTCCATACCGATTGTTATCGCGATAATAATGGTTATAGGGTTTACAATCGAACGGGTCGCGTATAAACCGCTAAGGAATGCGCCGCGTATGTCCGTAATGATTTCGGCAATCGGCGTAAGCTACTTGTTGCAAAACCTGGCGCTGTACCTTACGGGCGGCCTTGCCAGAAGGTACCCCACCATTCCGTGGATATCCGACTCCATTGTTTTTATAGGCATTACAACCAGACGGGTGACGGTAATCACCCCATTTTTAGTTGTCGCGATGGTCGTTGTGCTTGTTTGGCTGATAAACCATACAAAGACCGGCATTGCCATGAGGGCGGTTGCAAAGGATTTTGAGACAAGCCAGCTTATGGGTATAAAGATAAACTCGGTTATTTCGTCGACGTTCGCAATCGGCACGTTTCTAGCGGTGGCCGGTTCATTTTTGTTCTTCTCAAACTTCCCCTCTGTTTTTCCCGCTGCGGGCGCGATGCCGGGTTTGAAGGCATTTGTGGCGGCTGTTTTCGGCGGGATCGGCTCGATACCGGGCGCTGTACTGGGCGGGCTGCTGATAGGCGTTTTCGAGAGCCTTATCAAGGGTGCCGACATTATTTTGGGGCCGGCGGGCTTCGGAATTATCCGTACTCCGATGGAACTGGCTACTTTCTCGGACGCGTTTACTTTTGTTCTGCTTGTTATAGTTCTGATATTTAAGCCTACGGGATTGTTCGGCGATAAGCCGACGGAAAAGGTATAGGGGGGGCATGGACAATGAATAAAAACAATTCATCAAAGATAACAGCCGCCGTCCTGCTGATTCTGCTCTTCGGGCTAGTCATTTTTTTAGAACAGGTTATAAGGCCTACGGACGAATGGGCGATGCTTCTAAGCTGCCTAAGGATGGGGTCGGTATACGCTCTGGTGGCGGTTTCGATGAACCTTCTGAACGGGTTTACGGGGCTTTTTTCATTGGGGCAGGCCGGATTTATGTTGATTGGGGCTTATACATACGCCATTTTTTCCATCCCCTTGGATTTAAAGGACAGTGTATATACGTTTTACGACTATTCGGTTAAAATTTCGTTCCCGGAGGTTTTGGGCAATGTTTTCGGGGGTTTCGGGATGATAACCGGCGTTCTGGTATCAATAATACTTGCGGGAATAATAACCGCCATGGCGGCTTTTCTTATAGGGCTTCCCGTGCTTAGGCTCAGGAGCGATTATCTGGCTATTGCCACGCTTGGGTTTGCTGAGATTATACGCGCCGTGTTCCTGTGGGGCAGGCTTGGGCCCGTAACGAACGGGTCAAACCCCCTGCGCAGGTTTACAAGAACCAGCGATTTCACGATGGACGTCGGCAATACCACGCTGACCCTTGGCACAACCACGATAATGATTATAGCGGCGGCGTGTATATTCGTTATCATCCTGCTGGTTAACTCGTCCTATGGCAGGGTCTTTAAAGCGATCCGCGAGGATGAGATTGCCGCGGAAGCAATGGGTATAAACCTGTATAAACATAAACAGCTCTCGTTTTGCATCAGCTCCTTCTTTACGGGCGTAGGCGGCGCGCTGCTTGCCATATTCATGGGAACCGTTATGGCTTCGAATTTTATGGCGGCGATGACGTATGAGTTCCTGCTCATCATTGTCCTGGGGGGGATCGGCTCGATTTCGGGGAGCGTTGTCGGCGCGATGCTGTTCGTCTTTGCTTCGCAATGGTGGCTGAGATGGCTTGATTCCGGCATCATCACACTGTTTGGCACAAGGTATATCCTGCCGAACACCATTTTCAGAAGCGGCTTCCGTCTTGTAGTATTCTCCGTAATCATCATGTGCGTCGTGCTGTTCTTCCGCCGAGGGCTTATGGGGGATAAAGAGCTGCCTTATTACTGGAATAAGCTTAAATCAAGGATAATGGCGCGCAAACCAAAGGCGGGTGAGTCTAATGGCTGAGAATGTACTGCGCCTTGAGGATGTAACCATGCAGTTTGGCGGCGTTGTGGCCGTTAATGGTTTTTCAATGGAAGTAAACAAAAATGAGATAGTGGCTCTTATAGGGCCGAACGGCGCGGGCAAAACAACCGCTTTCAACTGCATTACAAGCGTTTATGAGCCTACCAACGGGCGTATCCTGCTTAATAACGAGGTTATAGCGGAGAACCATCCGCAGGGAAAAATGAAGGACCTTTACAAAGGAGAGAATAAGGGCAAGTATACAAAGGTTGTGAAATTTACCCCGGACAGGATAACGCGGCGCGGTATTGCGCGTACGTTTCAGAATATCCGCCTGTTTAAGGCCCTTACCGTGTTTGACAATGTTATGATAGCGAAGCATATGCGTGCCAAGCAGAACATTTTCACGGCTACCTTCCGCCTGAACGCCAAGGAAGAAAAACGTATGCAGGAGGAAACCATGGTTCTTTTAAAGGAGCAGAACCTTGACCTTTACAAAGACCATATAGCCTCAAGTCTTCCCTACGGGCTGCAAAGGCGGCTGGAGATTGCCAGGGCCCTTGCGACGGAGCCGTCGCTTCTTCTTCTGGACGAACCCGCCGCCGGCATGAACCCCCAGGAAACGCAGGAGCTAGCGGATTTTATCAAGCAGATAAGGGAGCAGTACCGCATTACGATCCTGTTGATTGAGCATCATATGGATTTGGTAATGCAGATTTCCGAGAGGGTTTATGTCCTTGATTTCGGGAAGCTTATTTCAAGCGGCACTCCCGATGAGGTTCAAAACGATCAGAAGGTAATAGACGCTTATTTGGGGGTGGTTGAAGATGCTGAAGATTAATGACTTAATAGTGAGTTACGGCGGTATCAAAGCCGTCAAGGGTATTACCTTTGAGGTTCCCGAAGGCGAGATCGTTACGCTGATCGGCGCGAACGGCGCGGGTAAATCAACCACTTTAAGGACAATCGCGGGGATCGTTAAGTCCGCCGGCGGAAGTATTACATTCAACAACGACGAGCTGACTACGCTGACGCCGGATCGCATTGTCGCAAAGGGTATAACCCTTGTGCCGGAAGGGCGGCGTGTTTTCCCTGATCTTACCGTACTGGAGAACCTGAAAGTCGGAGCGTATTTACGCAAAGACAACTTGGATAAGGATATCCGATGGGTTTACGAGCTGTTTCCAAGGCTGAAGGAACGTTCCTGGCAGCCGGCGGGAACGTTGTCGGGCGGCGAACAGCAAATGGTCGCCGTCGGGCGCGCGCTTATGAGCCGTCCAAAACTTATGATGATGGATGAACCGTCGCTCGGCCTTGCCCCTAAAATAGTAAAAGACATATTTGATATCATAAAAGAAATCAACCGCAAGGGCGTGACTATCCTTCTTATCGAACAAAACGCGAACATGGCCTTGCAAACGGCAAACACCGCTTACGTACTGGAAACAGGGCGGATAACCATGAAAGGCCCCGGGCTGGAGCTTTTAAATGATGAGGGGATACGAAAGGCTTATTTGGGGTAAAAAATACCGTCACATAACCCAACTATAATATAAACTACCGCGCCCGCTGTCAGAGCGGCGGTAAATCCGAAGGCCATGGAGAGGATAATGGATGTGACGGAACCGACGACGGACAGGGTTCCGTTTATCCCAAGCATTACAGGGATTAAGTCTTTTCTGTTGTTTACACCGAGAAGAGATAATCCTCTCGGGAAAGGCATACCCATGAAAAAGCCTGTGGCAGCCGCGGCTATAGAAGCGGTCACTATTTTTCCCGCGATGCTGAACCCGGCGGTTTGTTGAAAAATTGTGCTTAGAGACAGTAAAAAGATAATATTGATTATTGCCGCCAGTATTGGCGGCATATATATTTTATGGAAGGATTTATTAAAAGCCTTGGAATTGTTTAAAAATCCCCCTATACCGCATCCGGCAAGCATTGCGGCAAGGATGTAGGAAAAGGCTGGGGTTGGGTGGCCGAGGTATAATATAAACCTTTGGATTAATGGAATCTGGATCATCATAAAGCCCATTCCCAACAGCCCGAAATAAATAGAGGGCCCGCGGTTCCTTTTTTTAACGGCATACGGAGTGAATAAAAGCAGGCTGGCAAGTACGCCAAACGCCAAGATCTGGAGTAATCCGGTATTTATGCCCCTGTCAAAATTGTAGAAATAGGGATTATCGTCCGTTGCCGGTTTCACGTTCATGTTGAAGCTGTCTATGAAATGGCGCAGGGAAGTTACGCTGCCATCCTTAACTTGGGATATAATCCCATGTTCGTGAACATATGGCAAATAGGCGGGCAGCGCTTTTCTGGCTAAAATCTCTGTTTCAAGAATGCTGGCCTCATCTCCTGTAAACGGCGTATCCTTAATTATTATTACCGGCTCAAATATCTGAACCGCGTTATCTATTTGCGTCAGACTGTAAAATAGCGCGATGTAATCGGGCGTTTCCTCAAATGGCACGCCCCTGTTAACCAAAGCCTTCATAGCGGTTGTAACCAGTTTATTAATGGTTATCATGTCATGGGCAACGAACGCGATCCTGCCGTTTTCACTCAAACGGTCCAAATATTCTCCCATCGCCTCCGTCGTATATATATAATTCTCGGAAAGGGCGAACCCAACCCCTTGGGTTGTATTTGTGACAACCAGAGACATAAAAATCAAGTCAAACCGCTCGGTTGTATTTCTAACAAAATTCCTTCCGTCCTGAACGTATGTCCTAACCTCCGGTAAATCGAGGATATGACCGTTAAAATCTCCGAACAGCCTGACGGCATCAATGCTGGCTTCGTTAATTTCCACCGCGGCGATATTTTTACTTTCGCCGGCAAGGGCATATAAAACATCAAGTCCGCCGCCGATGCCGATCAGCAGCACATTGTCATTCCCGCCCACGGCAAAGGGGATGAAACCGTTGTCCTCCTTGAATTTCCCAAGGCTGTCCGCGTTTCCGTCAAATTGGAACATGGGGGCGTTGGCGCCGCCGTCAATGGTTATAATCATCCTGTCGGGGTGGTTGCCCAGTTTTATTAAATCCGTGCGCGCAAAGGAATCCCATTTTGAGAATACAATCTCCGGTGACAACCCGGCGCTTTGCATAACACCGAATTGCTTGCCCGCGCTGTTTAACAGCCCGTAAAAATTCACTTCCACGGCGCTTGCCGCCCGTGCCGGCAAAAATAAACAGACGGCCAGCAGAACGGGTATGGCGTATTCAGTGATTTTTAACTTATTGTTTGCCGCCGGTAAGCTCAGTGTTATAAGCAGAGGCAAGAGGCAAACTGCCGCCGCGGTTTTAAACATTCCCGTATTATCAAGCAATACAACGATTATAATACTGCCCGTTCCGGCTCCCGCAAGGTCCGAAAAATATAATTTCCGGCTGAACTCCGGCCATGCCTTGAACAGTATCGAGTAGAAATATCCGCCGATAACAAATGGGATAATACCCAAAATAATGTAAACCGCTAAGGTGTTGACAAAGGGTTGGAAATAAATCAACAAATAAACAATAATAAAACCGCATGATAAAACCAGCAGCCATTTGTTAATCTGTTTCATCATATCTTTAGGCTGTTTTACCGTTTCCCCAAGAATCCTGTCCAGCCGCGCCCTGTCCCTGTATGCCCAAACGCTTCCGATCCCAAGGCCCAGGATGGCGAAAGATGTGGTTAAAAATACATAATGGTAGGATAAAACAGCTGAATACAGCCGGGTTAAGGTTACCTGATATATAAAAAGAGAAAGCGAAACAACAAATATGCTTAGTAATATGATGATGCTTATTTCCGGACGTTTATTACGCATTGCCGCATCCCTTTCCTTAATACCGAATTTTTGACATTATAACACAGAAAGAAGCGGATTGGAATCATTTCGCGGGCTGGAAAAACCGTAACATTTTTCTTGACATTAAACAGGACATGTGATAACTTCATATCAAGAAATTTCGATATGAGGCGAGCGAAGAAGGTGAGCTTATCAGATATCATGATAATGCCAAGGTTTTCATGGCGTTTTGCGATGTGACACGGTTGAGGGTACTGGAACTTTTGCAAAACGGCGAAAAGAGCGCCACCGTTTTGCAGGAACAGATCGTCATCGGGCAATCCACACTGTCGCATCATATGAAAATTCTTGTGGAGAGCGGAATAGTAACCGCGCGCAAGGCAGGAAAATGGACATACTACTCAATCTGCGAAAAAGGCGGGTTGTATGCCGCGGGGCTGCTCCGGCTGCTGACCTCAAAGGACAAGGCAAGGGCCGCGCGGAATGTGAAACCAAACATAAAAGACCAAAGGAGAAAAAACATGATGAAACCGTTTAGCATTGTAGTCGATACAAGCTGTGATTTGCCTCCCGATTATCTCAAAGAGCATGGAATTGAGGTAATACCCATACCCTTCACGCTGGACGATGTTCAGCATAATTCGGGCGGCTGGCAGGAAATATCCGGCAAGGATTTCTATAATGCCTTGCGAAACGGCGGTATAGCAAAAACTACACAGATCAACCCGGACGCCTTTATCGGCTCTTTCACGGAATACGCAAAGCAGGGCAGGGACGCGCTGTTTATTCTGTTAAGCGGCGGCTTGTCCGGCACATATCAGAGCTCGATGATCGCGCTTAACGAGGTCAGGGATTCATATCCCGATTGTAACATATATCCGGTTGACGGCATGTGCGCAACCGCTTTGAACGGGCTGCTGGCAATGATAGCCGTGCAAAAACGGGAAGAGGGGTATTCAGCGGAGGAAACCGCCGCTTTGCTGGAGGAGAAAAGACATAGCATCTTCGGGCTTTTTACGGTAGACGATTTGATGTATCTGCACAGAGGCGGCCGTCTCAGTAAATTATCGGCTATCGGCGGCTCGCTGCTTGGGATTAAACCCGTATTAAACATGCAGCCTGACGGAACCCTTGCGTTGAAGGATAAAGTACGCGGACGCACAGCGGCGTTTAAGCTGATGGTTAACCAGCTGAAACAAAGTGTCAGTTCCGATAGAGAGCTTGACACCGTTTTTATTACACATACCGATTGCGGGGACGACGCGCAAAAGCTTGCCGAAATGGTAAAAGCCGCCGTCAACGTGCGCCGGGTGGTTGTTATACTGATGTGCCCGGTCATAGGCGCTCATGTCGGCCCCGGTACGGTTACATTGATTTTTGAAGCGTCTATCACGCGCTCCGAGTTTGAAGCGAATCACGCGGCGGGGAAAAAATGATCGACACAATACTTTTTGACCTTGACGGTACATTACTTCATTTTTCACAGGACGATTTTATTAACGCCTATTTCACCGAATTGGGAAAGGTGTTCGTTGGATTGGGTATGGATGCCGGGCCGTCTGTTAAAGCGGTTTGGGCCGGTACAAAAGCAATGATTAAAAACGACGGAAGCCGTTCAAACTCCGAGCGCTTTTGGGCGGATTTCGCGGAATATACGGGGCTTGCGGAAAATAGGCTAAAAGCCGTTGAAGCCGCGTGTGACGCGTTTTATGTGAACGAATTTAATAAAGTAAAATCAATGATGATTCCGAACGATGTTCCGAAGCGGCTTGTACACGCGCTGGCGGTAAAGGGTTATAAGCTCGTTTTGGCGACAAACCCTTTGTTTCCGGCCTGTGCGGTAGAGACCCGGCTTAACTGGATCGGGCTTGAATCGCGGGATTTCATCCTTGTCACCCATTACACGAACAGCACGTTTTGCAAGCCAAACCCAGGCTATTACCGTGAGGTATTTAAAAAAACCGGGAGTGTTCCAGAAAAGTGTTTAATGGCGGGCAACAATCCGGTTGAGGATATGAGCGCGGGCGCTTTGGGAGCCGAAACCTTTTTGGTGACGGATTGTTTGGAAAATGAAACGAATGCGGACATTACAGCGTTTCGGCGCGGTACGCTTGCGGAACTGGAAGAATATTTAGTGGCTTTACCGGACATCAATTAATAAGGAAGGGGGCAGACACAAGGTCTGCCCCCATTATAATTTTAAATTTGATTATTTTTTCAAAACCAAATGCCTGGGCACCCCGTTTATCATTAACGGCGGCAGTTCGCCTTGGATGAGCGGCAGCGCGTATGTGACAAATTCCTTGCGCACGAAATAATTCGCGGCGTCTATCCATTCCGCCGGCACAACCTTCTCAGCGTTGGCGATTTCGGAAACAGGCGCAGTGTCCAGGGCCATGGCGTAGGGTTCGTCCGCCAAGCGCTTGAAAACCACCATTTTCGACGTCATTCCGTCCGCCGCGCAGCGCGCGCCGTGCTGTCCGGCAAGGAACGCTTCCTCAACGTCCGTACGCGACGAGATATGCGCGGCACAGCGCTGGATGGCGGAAAATTCGATGGAACGGATGCGCTTGATGCCTAGCTCGCGTTTAATCAGCTCTTTCAGGTTATGCCCCGCACCGGAGAGCGCCACATGCCCGAAAGCGTCCCGCGTTACGCTAGCGCCGCCCCTACTGCTCAGGTATTCGCCGTCAAGGCATTTTACGCCCTCGGAAACGGCTATAAACAGCGTGTTCTTTTCCTTCAGCTTTTCGCCGACGGCCTTGATGAAGGAAGCTTCGCACAGCGGGGTTTCGGGGAGCAGGATCATATCGGGGCCTTCGTTGTCCTCACCCGCGGCAAGTATTGACGCGGCGGTAAGCCACCCCGCGTTGCGCCCCATAATTTCCACGACAAGGACGGTTTTTTCGTTAAAGGCCGCCGCGTCGCGGATCAGCTCCTTGAATGTGCTGGCGATGTACTTTGACGCGCTGCCGAAGCCGGGGGTGTGGTCGGTGATTACGAGGTCGTTGTCTATTGTTTTAGGAATGCCCATAAAACGCATATCCACACCGTTTGCCGCCGCGTAACCCGACATTTTATTTATCGAATCCATGGAATCGTTACCGCCGATATAAAAATACGATTTTACGTCCAGCTTTTTCAACTGCGCGAAAATCTTGGCGTAGTCCGCCTCTTTTTCGGCGGGATCACCCAGCTTAAACCGGCATGTACCTAGATACGACGCGGGCGTGCGCTTCAGGATTTCAATATCGGCATCCGTTTTGACATGTTCCAGCATATCGACGCAGCGGCCCTCGAGAAGCCCCTCGACGCCGTTACGCATCCCGTATACATGCTTCGCCCCTAAATCCCTCGCGGCCTTGAAAACGCCCGCCAGGCTAGCGTTGATTACCGATGTGGGGCCGCCTGACTGGCCTACCATAATATTACCTATGCTCATAGTTACCACCTTATCCTAAAGTATGCACAAACAGCCCGGACCGCAGCTTCGGCTCAAACCACGTCGATTTGGGCGGCATTATCTGCCCTGCGTCGGCTATGGCGATAAGTTCCTCCATTGACGCGGGATACATGGAAAACGCCACGCCGCCGTCTTTATCAACATGATCGGCAAGTGCCTGTACGCCGCGCAATCCGCCGACAAAATCAATGTCCGGGTGCGTACGCGGATCGGAAATGCCCAAAACCGGCGCAAGCAGATGCTTTTGCAAAATCGAGTAGTCAAGGCATTCAACGGGGTCGCTTTCGTCAATGAGCCCGGGCTTGGCTGTAAGATTGTACCAGGTTTTATTCAGATACATGCCGAAACTGTGGCGTGCCGCAGGCTTTACCGGGCCGGGCGCGGTTGCGGGAGTTACTTCAAAATTCTTCTTTACGGCCTCAAGATACGCTTCCTCGCTCAAACCGTTCAGGTTTTTTACAACGCGGTTGTAATCCATAATCATAAGCTCGTCGCTGCTGAACAGCACTGACAGATAATAATTAAACGGCGCGTCCGGGCAGTAGCCGGGGTTTTCGGCGCGTTTTCTCAGCGCGACCTTGGCGGTGGAAGCGTTGCGGTGATGCCCGTCGGCGATGTACAGCGCGTCGAGGCCCGCGAAAAGCGTACGCAGCTCATTTATCGCGTCGTCACAGTCAACTACCCAAACCGTATGCGTTATACCGTCATCCGGCGTAAATGAATATTCAGGCTCGTGCTTGGCTGTCCAGTTTTTAATGAAAGCCGTGATTGCGGGACAGGGTTTGTGCGTCATAAACACGGGGCCGGTGTTGGCGTTTGTCGTGGCGACGTGGCGGATGCGGTCCTGCTCCTTTTCCTCGCGGGTAAGTTCATGCTTCTTAATACGCCCGTCGAGATATTCGTCAACGGAAGAACCGGCGGCGACGCCCGTCTGGGTGCGCCCGTTCATGGTTTGGGAATAAATATAATAACAGGGCTTTGGGTCACGGACTAAAACGCCGTCCGACTCCAGCTTCGCCAGATTTTTAGCGGCTGTCTCGTAAACAATCGGGGCGTAATGGTCAACTGAGGGATCAAGGTCTATCTCCGCCTTGGTTACATGTAAAAAGCAATACGGGTTGCCTTCAGCCATCTTCCGCGCCTCATCGCTGGACATAACGTCATAGGGCAAAGCGGCTACTTTCGCGGCAAACTCCGCCGTAGGGCGCAAAGCCGCAAATGGTCTCACATCGGACATATATACCTCCTGATTTATCTTATGGATCTCGCCATTATGACCTCGGGCATGGCGCGGATTACGTCGCAAGCGCCGTTGCAGCTGTCGCCCTCGAAGACGACCAGCGCGTAACCATAATTACCGCGTACGGCGTTATTGAATTCAAACTTATCGTTTTTAGCCGCAAACTCCGCTTTAATACGCGCGCCGACCGCGTTTTCAGCATCGGCCTTGTAAACAATACCGGAGCGCAGTTTTCCCGGCGTATCGCTGGACAGAGCGGGGAAGTTCACTGAGTTTACGATGTTGCCCTTCTGTAAAAAGTCCCTGGTCTGAGCCGCCGCCATAAGCGCGCAGTTTTCCTCGGCCTCCTCGGAAGAAGCGCCAAGGTGCGGGATGGCGATTATGTTCTCCACGTCCAGATGCTCGCTATTGGGGAAGTCGGTAACGTAAACGGAGACGGAGCCTTCGGCCAAAGCCGCTTTAAGCGCCGCGTCATCAACAAGCTCGGCTCGGGCAAAGTTAAGGACGACAACGCCTTTCTTGCATTTTTTAAGGGCTTCAGCGTTAATCATATGTTTTGTGGCGGCGGAGTAGGGGACGTTGATGGAAATGTAATCGCTCTTCGCAAGCACTTCGTCCAAATTACAAACGGTAACGGCCGGGTCAAGTGCGGCTTTTGCCTTGTCCGAAAGATACGGGTCGGAGCCTATAACCTTCATACCCAGCGCGTTACAGGCGTTAGCCGTCAGCACGCCGATGGCGCCGCCCACACCGATGATACCCATGGTTTTGCCCAGTATCTCAACGCCGCCGAAATCGCCCTTGCCCTTTTCAACAAGAGCCGGCACATCTTCCTTACCTTTAAGGGTTTGCGCCCAATTAATGCCCTGCCACACCTTGCGGGATGAAAGCATAAGCCCGCAAATAACCAATTCCTTAACGGCGTTCGCGTTCGCCCCGGGGGTGTTAAACACCACGATGCCTTTTTCGGAACATTTGTCAATCGGAATGTTATTTACGCCGGCACCGGCGCGCGCAACGGCGAGCAGGCCGCCGGGAAGCTCCATATCGTGCATTTTAAAGCTTCGGAGGATTATAGCGTCGGGGTTGGCTTCGTTGTCGGAGATTGTAAAACCCTCGCCCAGTTGGGCCAAACCCGTCGCAGATATTTTATTCAAAGTTTGTATTTTAAACATTCTTTTCTCCCCTTATTTATTCTCAGTCTCAAATTTCTTCATGAACTCAACAAGCGCTTTGATGCCTTCGACAGGCATGGCATTGTAGATACTGGCCCGCATACCGCCCACGATGCGATGGCCTTTAAGGTTGACAAACCCGGCTTTTTCGGCTTCTTTAATAAATTTGTTGTCAAGCTCTTCGTTGCCCGTCACAAACGGTACGTTCATAATGGAACGGTCTTTTTTAACGACGGGGTTCTTGAAGAGCGCCGATCCGTCAACAGCGTCGTACAGGAGCCGGGCTTTCTCCTCGTTGATCTTCTGGATGGCCGGAATGCCGCCTAAATCTTTAAGCCACTCGAAAACCAGCTTTGCGATGTACATGGAGTAGCAGGGCGGGGTATTGACCATGGAATCCTGGGCGGCAAGGGTTTTGTAACTCGCCATGTATGGGAGGTTGTCGCCGGAACGCTCAAGAAGGTCTTCGCGGATAATGACAAAGGTAACGCCCGCGGGTGCCATATTTTTTTGCGCCCCGGCGTAAATGAGGCCGTATTTGGAAACATCTATAACTTCGCTGAGGATGCAGGATGACATATCTGTAACAAGTGGTACATTGCCGGTTTCCGGCAGAGTTGTGTGGCGTGTGCCGAAGATAGTGTTATTGGAAGTCATATGGAAGTAGTCTGCGTCTTTTGTAAATGTTGCCGGGTCAAGATCCGGGATATAGGTATATTTCTCAGCCTTTGAGGACGCCACAACCTTTATTTCGCCAAATTTTTTCGCTTCGCCGATTGCTTTGTTGGCAAATTCGCCGGTGTCAAGATAATCTGCTTTTTTATTCACCATCAGGTTCAGGGGGATCATGGCGAATTGTGTGGACGCGCCGCCTTGAAGATACAGCACCTTATAATTTGCGGGTATGTTCATCAGTTCGCGCAGCAGTGCTTCCATGCCTGCCGCTATTTCAATAAAGGCCTTGGAGCGGTGACTCATCTCCATAACTGACATGCCGGCGGAGCCGTAATTTACAAGCTCCTTCTGCGCTTTCTCCAGCACCGGGAGCGGCAGGACAGACGGGCCCGCGGAAAAATTGTACACTCTTTGCATATAAATCCTCCTACAAAATTTTTTCTATTATATCATATTTTCATGTTTTTGTCTACAATTACCATATCTAAATTTCTGCGCTCTATATCGGCCTCAACAACGCAGACGCGCACATTATCGCCCAGCCTGAATGTTTTTCGCGTCCGCTGGCCGTAAACCCGGTAGTTTTCCTCGTCAACGATATAAAAATCATCATTCATATGCCTGTAGCCCACCAGTCCCTCAACGGTGTTGGGCAGCTCAACATACATCCCCCAGCGCTGTATGCCCGTTATGCGCCCGGTAAAAACCTGCCCCAATTTATCCGCCATATACTGCGCCTTTTTCAAGTTTTCAACCTCGCGTTCCGCCTCAACCGCGCGGCGCTCCATAGCGGACAGATGCCGCGCCGTTTCGGCAAGCCCCTGCTTTATCTGAGTTTTCTCATCTTTGTCAAAGCCGCCGCGTAGATAGGCCTTCACCATGCGGTGGCAGAACAAATCGGGATACCTGCGTATAGGCGCAGTAAAATGACAGTAACATTGCGAAGCCAGCCCATAATGCCCGGTATTCCGCGCGGAATAAACAGCCTGCTGCATACAGCCCAACGCCGCGCGGTTGATGATTTCCTCATACTGCGTGCCATTCGCAAGCTTAATAAGGGCCTGCACAGCCTTTGAGGAATAAAGCACGGAATCCGTTTTAGGTTTTTGCCCTTTTTTGTGTTTTTTTGCGTTTTTTGTGGTTGAAAATTTTCTCTTCCGGAGCCCCAGCACATGCGCCAAATTATAAAGCTTATCCAGCTTATCAGGCGACGAACTGTCATGTACGCGGTAAAGCAGCGGCATCTGGTTTTTCCTCATCGTCCGCGCCACGGTCTCATTGCAAATGATCATAAATTCCTCAATAATTGACGTTGCTACCGTAGCACTGGCCCGCGCCACATCAATGGGATGACCGCTATCGTCCAGCGTAAAACGGCATTCGGACGACACAAGCTCAATAGCCCCGCGCGTTTTTCGGTTCTCCTTCAAAACCCCGGCAAGCTTTTTCATCTCAAACAACATAGGCAAGCCTTCGCCGGATTCAAGGATATCAAGCACCGCGCCGTAAGTCATTCGTTCCTTGACATTTATAACGCTCTCACATATCTCGCTGCCCAAAACCGCCCCGTCCGCGCCAATCTCCATAACGCAGCTCACCGCCAGCCTGTCCTCCCCGGCATTCAGCGAGCAAATCCCGTTCGAAAGCTCCACGGGAAGCATGGGTATAACCCTATCGGCCAGATACGCGCTTGTCCCCCGCGTGTAGGCGTTTTTATCCATCGCTCCGCCAAAATGCACATAATGCGCCACGTCCGCAATATGCACATATAATTTCCAGCGCCCGTCATTATTCTCCAGATAAACGGCGTCGTCCAAGTCCTTCGCGTCCGCCCCGTCCATCGTTATCGCGTATTGCAGCCGATAATCAACCCGCCCCGTTATATCATCAAGGATAACATTTACCGGTGTCTGAGCGGCTTCGTCAAGCGCATCCGGCGTAAATTCAAACGGCATACCCTGCGCTATAACGATGGACTGTATATCAACTCCGGGGTCGCGTTCATTCCCGATTATCCGCAGAACCTCCCCATTATAAAGCTTACGGCTTTTGCCTTGGTTCGGCATGCGTACAAGCACTGCCTGACCGGGCTGGGCGCCGAGGGTTTTATCCTCCCGTATGTAAACAGTACTCTGCCTGCCGCCGGAAAGCCGCACAATATACCGTCCCAATTCCCGCGCAAAAACGCCGGAACGTATCTCGCCGTCCGGCTTTATATTATTTGCATCTGTCTTTTTGGGATTTTTTGCTTTAACCTTTTTCATCGTATCCCTCTTTTGCTTATATGGTATAATAAATATACCATATATTACATATAAGGAGCAATATTATGGCAAATTCCGCAAATATTGAAATAGAACGCAGATTCTTGCCGGATTATCCGGATTTTGACCTTAACGTTTATCCCCGCGTAGAAATAACACAGGGTTATATATCCTTCGAACCGGCTATCCGCCTTCGCGGCATGGGGGATGAACATTACCTGACAGTAAAAACCCGCGGAACCATAATACGCGGCGAATATGAAATACCCCTGTCAAAAGGCCAGTTCGATTTCCTGTGGTTGAAAACCGAACCGGGGACCATATCCAAGACGCGTTATAAAATCCCTTTAGACGCCGGCCTTACGGCGGAACTGGACATTTATTACGGGGATTTGCAAGGCCTTATTACTGTTGAGGTTGAATTTCCCACGGTAAAGGAAGCGCAATCCTTCATCCCGCCGTGGTGGTTCGGCAAAGAGGTCACGGACGACCATCGTTACGCGAATAATAATCTGGCGAAGTATGGCAAGCCGTAATCTCCCCCTCATAACACAGCATACCCACCCCAAACAAAAGCCCCCGCGCAATAGCCCGCGCCATGCGCATTACAACCGCCAGCCTCGTGCTTTGAAGCGTAGCGCCCGCATGTGATGAATGGGTGTTAACAACACCCGTGATAAAGATATCTCCGACGGCGGGCAAATCTTTCGAAAGGCAAGCTCCGGGCAGAATGCTCCCGCGCCCCACCGTTATGGTTCCCACATGCCCGGCTTTACCCAAGGACGCGTCCACGGCGATTAGTAAACGACCCGCTTTTTTGCTTATATGCAGGATTGTTTCGGTCAGATTAGTGGCGTGGACAGGCTTCTCAAGCGTTCCGAACAGCCTGACCAAGCCGCTTGCGGAATCCAGCTTCCGCCGCAGACGCTCCCCCACAAGCGGCCCGAGGCTGTCGCCCGTCGCCCTGTCCGTCCCTATGCACAGCAAATCGACACCGCGAAAACCGGTAAGCCGCCCAAGCTTATAAACTTCAAGCCCCAATTTCTGCGCCGCCATTTTATCCGCCACACTAATATATCCGGGTCTATGTTTTCCATTCTCCATGTCCCTATTATTATCCAATTCATTATTTTCATGTCGAAAGATTAATGTAAATAATTAGTACACATACCATAATTTACCAAAATTTGTAAGACAAGTATGCTATTCTTCTATAACAACCGCAATGTTATGGAGGTTTGCATATGAATGAATTTGAGCTGCCGACGAATATACGGCAGATTGGCGGGGTGGACGACCGCCTGCGCATCTATGTTGAGGATTACGCGATAAGCTATTTGAAACGCTTTGCCGAATCCGGCGGGGATAACGAAAGGCTGGCCTTCCTTATCGGCAAATACATGGTGATAGACAGCCAGGGGTATTTGTTTGTGTGCGGCGCCGTTCAAGGCAAATACACGGCGCGGGACGACGGCGCGGAAACATTTACGGACGAGAGCTTCGAGTACGCGCAATCTTGCCTGGATAAGTATTTCGAGGGATATGAAATCGTAGGATGGATGCAGTCCCAGCCGGGCTACGGAACGGGCCTGAACCCGGTTTGCGCCGATTATCATATGAATAATTTCATAAAACCCTATCATTCCCTGCTGGTCATTGACCCCGTTGAAAAACTGGAAAGCTTTTATTTATGGGAAAAAAACATGAGCGAAATGGTTGAGGCCAAGGGGTATTTTATATTTTATGACCGCAACCGGGGGATGCAGGAATACATACTTGACCACAGGCTTTCAAGTGTAAGGGGTTTTTCGCGCGGAAAGGCCGGTGAAAAAGCCGGCAAAACGGTGGATTTCCGCACCAGGAGCGATTCATACCGGACGCGCGACAGCTCACGCGGGACAGAGAAGCGCGTCATGGGTTCTCCCGAATATAAAAAAGTCGTAAACATGCTGGTCAGCTTAAGCGCCGTTTTGTTTGTAATATGCTTTATCATGGGCGCGGGGCTGATACAGGGCGACGGAAAGATCACGCAGCTTGAAAAGGATATGAGCGCGTTGAACAGCGCGTTCGGTTACGTGTTGAACCAGGTGAACCAGATGGTGGCGCAGGCATCCGAGCCGGTTTTCGCCCCCGCTGATCAAAACCGCGCTCCAAGCAATTTCGACGAAAACCGGGGAGTTGTAAACATCTTACCCGAAACACAGGATGTAACAATCATTCCGCGGGATTACACGGCAATCTCCACTACGCCCGAACCTGAAACGGTGCCCACAACATCACCGCTTAACATTTCCGCCACCCCTCAGCCGGTTACCGAGCCGGGCGTCCATCAGCCGCAAACCACGCCATCGCCCAACCAGATACCGGTAAACCTTTCCGAACCCCCCGCAGTAAACCCAACCGCCACGCCAAATGTCGGGCTTACGCATCAGGACGCAATGGCGGCGCTTATGGAAAACGGGGAGTTCGACACCTACACGGTACAGCGCGGCGACACCCTCAGCGGCATTTGCTTCAGATACTACGGCACAACGGACATGATTGAAAAGGTCATGGAAGTAAACGGTATTACCCATCCCGATATGATCTTCTTCGGCAGGGTGTTGCTGATGCCGCGGGTTGAGACTGTAATGGACGAATGAGTAAGGACGATTTTACTTTGTCCCTAAACGAAATGGCGGCAACCCTGGCCCATGAGGTTAGGAATCCGCTGGCGCTGGCGCTTGTAAATTTGAATCTTCTTGAATTAAACAGCGCCGATGAGGACAGGGGACGTTATGAAATAATAAAACGGGAATTGGGTAAGGTAAACGAGTTGATGACGGGGCTGGCGGAGCTGGCTATTGCCCCTGAAACGGCGGGGCGCACGGAGCTTAGGGCTTTATTGGAGGACATAACCGCGCCCTTCGCGGCGACATACGGCGGTGACATTGCGTTTCATGTTAAAGCCGGGCAAAAGATAACCATTCAAGCTCCTCCATGCCGCCTGCGCCTTATTTTTAATAATATTATTAAAAACGCGGTTGAGGCGATAAAGTCACGGGACGGGCCGCCGAAAGGCCGGGGCAAAGTACAGATAACGTTAACGGAGGAAAGGGGCAGGGCGCTTGTCGTAATCAGCGATAACGGTAAAGGCATTGACAAAGCCGAAGCCGCAAAAGCCTTTGAACCGCGCTTTACTACAAAGGAAAACGGCTCCGGCATAGGGCTTTTTGCCGCCGGTGCCCTGGCAGTGCAGTTAGGCGGTGGGATACACATTACGGGCAAGCCGGGCGAGGGTTGCACGGTTGAAATATCATTTCCATTGTAGGGCGGCGAAATGCCGCCCGTATTTTTTACCTAATCGTAACTAATAGTTACATTTATCGTAAATTATATTGACATAGATAAGAATTAGTTGTATAATTTTGTTATAAAAATAAGGAGAGAATGTATGCTCGAAATCAAAAATCTGACAAAGACGTACAAAAACGGCAAGAAAGCGGTGGATTCGCTGTCGCTTACGGTAAGGGCAGGGGAAATCTACGGTTTTATAGGCCATAACGGAGCGGGAAAAACCACCGCCATGAAATGCGTGACCGGGATATTGGAGTACGAGACGGGCGAAATATATATGAAAGGCAAGTCCGTAAAGGACGAACCGCTGGAAAGCAAACACAGCATAGCTTATATACCGGACAGCCCGGATTTGTATGTTAATATGACCGGAATTAAATATTTAAAGTTTATCGCTGATGTATGCGGGCTGGACAAGGAGAAGCGGGAGAACGGAATCCGCAAGTATGCCGGTGTTCTGGAGCTTACAAACAGCCTGGGGGATTTGGTGTCGTCCTACTCCCATGGCATGAAGCAGAAACTGGCGCTTATTTCGGCCCTTATGCGCGAACCGGAGCTGCTGATCCTCGACGAACCATTCGTCGGCCTTGACCCGAAAGCCGCATTTACGCTTAAAGAGCAGCTCAAGGCCATATGCGGCAGGGGCGGCGCCGTTTTCTTCTCAACACATATTTTGGATGTAGCCGAAAAATTATGCGATAAGATAGCTATAATCAAAGCCGGGAAACTTGTTGTAAGCGGAGAAACAAACAAAGTCACAGGTGACAAGTCCCTAGAAAATCTGTTCCTGGAGCTGACGGAATGAATAAAATGTTTATTTTGCTAAAGGCGAGCCTTGTTAACAGCTATGGATTAAACAAACTCGCGCACAGCGCAAAAAGCGGCAAGGTGCAGGCGCGCACCGTTGCGTTGGCATCGGTTATTGTAATCGCCGCTGCCGCTATAATTTATACAATCGCAATGTATTATTGGATGATGGCGAGTGTGCTCTTCGATGCTGAAATGCAGGATATAATGCTTGCGATGATAGCGCTTGCCGGCAGTTTTACCGCGTTTTTTATGGCGCTGTATAAAGCGCCGGGTTATTTGTACGCCGCCAGAGATTTTAATTTGCTGGCCGCGCTCCCTGTAAAGCCGGGCGCGGTCTTGGGCAGCAAGCTTTTGGGGTTGTACGTGACGGGCTTTTTACCCTGCTTTGCGTTAACGCTACCCGGACTGGTGGTTTACGGGATAAAATCAAACGCGGGCCCTGTTTTTTACGCGGCGGGTATTACAGCCACTTTGCTTTTACCATTGATTCCGCTGGTTATCGGCGCGGTTATCGCGTTCCCAATCATGTATGCCAGCGCGAGATTCCGCTTTGCAAACGCGGTGACGTTAATCTTATATCTGGCTTTGTTTGTCGCGCTTATAGTGGGCAGTTACGCGCTGCCGGCGCAAACGCCGGAGCAGATGGAAGCCGGGTTGACATCGTTAACCGGAATCACACGGTTTTATCCGCCCGCGCGCCTTTACGCGGAATCACTGGCAACGGACAGCGTTTCAAGCTGGCTGTTCCTGGCGGCGCTGTCCGTAGGTTTGGCCGGCTTGGCGATAATGGGTTTTGCGAGGGCGTATATGCGCATAAACGCCGCCCTGAGCGAACGGTATACCCGAAACAATTTTAAGCTTGAAAATGTTTCTGTTTCCAGCGTTTTCGGCGCATTGCTCAGCAAAGAGGCAAAATTATACTTCTCGTCGCCCGTTTATGTCATGAACACCGCGATAGGCATAGTGTTATTTACGATTTATATAATAGCCATGGCGGTAATGGGTTATGAATCAATGGCGGAAATGCTGGCGCTGCCCGGCGGCGGTGATCTGATACTGAATATAACGGCTGTTGCCGCTATGTTTTGCGTGGGCATTTGCCTGGTGACCGCTCCGTCAATTTCGATGGAAGGGAACAGCTTGTGGATATTGAAAACACTGCCCGTGCGGTTTTGGGACATCGCTAAGGCAAAAATAGCGTTCAACCTCCTTGTAACCGTGCCGTTAACCGTCATAAACACGGGGGTTCTGGCGATCCTTACAAATACTGGCTGGCCGCTTTTCACAGGTATGGCGTTAGCGTTGGTAAGCTTTTGCGTATTAATGGCGGTTTTGGGCTTGATAATCAACCTCTATTTCCCCAAGCTGGATTGGAAAAACCCCGTTCAAGCCGTTAAACAAAGCGCCAGTGTGCTGATAACAATGCTGGCGGGCATGGCGATAACAGCGCTGTGCGGCGTGGGCTTTTACTTCAGCGGCCTTTCGCTGACCGAGTTTTCCTATCTGGCGGCGGGGGTTATTACCATTCTGTCAGGAACATTGTCGGTCTTCTTGCGCTCGAAGGGACAACAGTTGTTTAATGCGCTTTAAAAAAGACCTTGGAAGGAGTCCCAAGGTCTCAGACTGTCGACAAAACCCCTTCCGAGAAGCCATAACGAAAGGGGTTTTGCTAATTGAATTAATAAATAGGATTCATACAGTGAATTTGCGTAGATACCCACCGTAAAACCACGAAGA
>Ga0123353_10000138_pt1 | contig 88507 bp, 80 predicted proteins | sample TergutLab28metaG_3_FD_92763 | JGI IMG/M metagenome (GOLD analysis project Ga0123353, IMG submission 92763) | Labiotermes labralis P3 segment gut microbial communities from Petit-Saut dam, French Guiana - Lab288 P3 | ecosystem: Host-associated > Arthropoda: Insects > Digestive system > Gut ...
GTTCCACTTCTTTAGCCAAACGGAACCCACATCCTTCGCGATGTGGTCTCCGTTTGGCTATCTTCATCAAGAACACCTGCTCTTTCTCAAAGCAAGTGTTCACGATGTTGATTGATTTTAGAGAAGAAGACACTTTGCACCTAAACCCTTTGTTGCACCCGGAGTCTGCAACTTGCACCTAAGATCCCCCGTTCAGCGGATCTCCGCTACAAAATAGCCCATATATAGATGATAAGGGCTAAAATTATTCCCGCAAAAGCGATAGGCACATAATACCATTTTCTTCCCAACCGCTCAGCAACGGCCAGAACAGCCAGAATTATTACCCCGAGGACGATTAAAAACAGGATCACACTTAGTTCCAAGATCTATTCCCTGAGTGTAATCGAAACGGGAATATAAAATCGTTCGCGGTATTGTTTTAAAATCGCACCTAAAGTCCATATAGGCGCTGACATATCACGAAGCATGGCATTGGTCGCTCTCATATGCCCGCAATGCGGCGGCACCGCTCAATTGGACGAAGAGATGAAATTCGGATTCTGTCTGCATTGCGGAACCAAGATAATGAACGATAAACACGTCAGCGGTTCCGTATCCATCGATAAGAATCCGGAGATCATAAATCATCTTAAAATGGCAAGAGAACACGCATCTAACCATGATTGGGAAGCATTAACAAAACTTGTCGAAAAGATCCTACTTATGGATGCTGAATGTTCTGATGCATGGTATATGAGCGTTTTATTATCTATGCCGCAAGCCGATGATGGAACACTTGATTCGTTAATGTCGAAAGGAGATAAAGGGAAAAAATATGAGATTTTTTTCAAAGACGACATTGCTATATTTTGGGGAGAACATACGATAACGTTTAGAACCTATTCGAAAAAACCAATGATGATAAGTCAAAAAACGTGGGACCTTGCAGGAGAACGAGCGAGGATGATTGTAACATTAGATGGTGGTAAAGAGTCTTTTTGCATAAGGTCTAATCAAAAATTAAAATTCGGTTTAACAGCAGGAATTCACGATCTTACTATACAGATTGTTGTTGATGGAAGCACCAGACCGGGTGTGTTAAAATTGGTATTCACTGTAGAAAAAGATATGGATATTGAACTTACAAAAGGCTCATTCTTTCAATATGTGGATGAAAAAAGAATACGGATCGGCTGAGTGCGTCTCAGAGTTGAGTTGAAAAGTGCATGCATGCCTTGCGCTCAAAATCCCTTTTGCACCCAAGGTCTGCAACTTGCACCTGAAGTCGGACGGTTGCACCCCAAAGTCGTTCATTTACGAGGGTTTAGGTACAAAGCCTGAAGATGAGGCCTCGTCTTATATCTTAACGCCGACCCCACCAACCCTTCTTAGCAGGGGTTTCTCCGGGAGCAGCATCGGCGGTCGTCTGAGGAGGTAACGATGACAGGACATTTATGTCAGAGTGAAATCCAAAGCTGCTCAGTGATAATTCAACCTCAATGTCCATGTCACCACTTACCGTGAATGTCTTGGTTTTCGAATCAAACATTTGGAACGACAAACTATGAGTTCCCTCGGATACCCCGAAACCACCCGCTCGATCCTTAGATAAGTTTATTTCTTCTTTCCCATCCAACTTGATCGATATATACGGAATATTGCTTAATGCTTTTCCGGAAACTTTTAACCTGACAGTTATTGTATATTTACCCCAGCAGTGAGAAATATCCTCCTTTGAGAAGATACCGTATTTATTGATCGCGCTATCGCCCATTCCTACATGATGATCGAACGATCCCGAGTTTGGTATTATAGAAAAATTGGATCCGTAAAATTGGGCTGTGCCCGTAAGGGACAGAAGGGCCTTCATATACCGCACATCAGAGCAATCAACATCCATCAGCAGAATGTTCTCGGTAAGTCCTGCTAACATCCCCCAGTCGTGAAGGATCGCGGCTTCCTTTGCCCTTTTGAGATTGTTTATGATCTCCGGATTCTTGTCGATGGATACAGAACCGCTGATGTATTTGTCGTTCATTATCTTGGTTCCGCAATGTACACAGAACCCTGATTTCATTCCTTCATCCAGTTGAACCGTTCCGCCACAGTTGGGGCATATGAGGGCGACCAATGCCATGCTTCATGATACGTCGGCGCCTATATGGACTTTAGGTACAAAGCCTGAATATGAGGCATTGTATGATATCCTAACGCAGACCGAACCAGCGTTTTTTCGGTTTTTCCTGAACTGCGTCATCTGATGGCGGCGGCGGTATCTGGATCATGAAATAGGGGCGGGCATATATGCTTTCTATGTAAACGTCCATGTCGTCCTCTACCGTAAATGATTTACTTACTCCCGTTCCTTCGATGCTCAGAGTGTGGGATCCCGGCTCCAATCCGAACTTTATCTGTCCGTTGATATACAGGGTCTCTCTTCCGTTCAGATTGATAGGTATATTAGAGGCAGGGGTGGGTCCCGAACCTGTTGCTTTGACCGTTATCGTATGACTGCCCCAGCATTCAATGATACTTTCTTGAGAGAAAACACCGTATTTGTTAGCTGCATTGTCGCCTTTTGATACATGGGATTCGACCGATCCTGTGTTGGGTACCTTATTGAGATTGGATAAGAAGTAAGGCGCACCTGTCATGGACAGAAGCCCTTTCATGTACCATGCGTCAGCGCAGTCCGGATCCATGAGCAGGATCTTGTCCACAAGACCCACTAAGGTCGTCCAGTCATGTATGGTCGCGGCTTCTTTTGCCATTTTGAGATGATTCACGACCTCGGAGCTTTTGTCTATGGTTACTGAACCCGTAACATATTTGTCATTCAATACTTTGGTTCCGCAATGTATGCAGAATCCGGATTGCATCTTTTCATCCAGTTGGATAGTTCCTCCGCAATGCGAACAGACAAGGGCGACAAATGTCATACCATTGTGGTATGTTGGTATGTATATGGATTTTGTGTGCATCTCACAGACCTTAGATGCGATAAATGGTCGGGTGCAAAACCTGAACAGAGGGCTTTGCACCGGGCGCCCGTGCATCCGATCCTTCTGTTCACGTATGTTTGCGAGCTGCGACCATGTCGCGTGCTATTTCGATAACATCGCTCATGACGGCGCTTGCGGTCGCTCTTCCTCCGGCACCGGGTCCGTAGAACATCGCTTCTCCGATGAAGTCGCCGCGGACGATGATCGCATTGTATACGCCGTCAACGAACGCCAGCGGATCGCCCAGAGGCATGACCTCCGGAGAGACGGAACAGCGGACCTCGCCGTTGACAAGTTTGGCCCTGGCTATCAATTTGATCACGGCGCCTGCGGTCCTTGCTTTTTCTATATCGTCCGGCGTAACATCACCGATGCCTTTCCTGTACATCTTCTCCGTATCGACCATCTTCCCGAACGCCGTCCAGCACAGGATGCTCAGTTTTCTGCAGGCATCGTGACCATCGATATCGGCGGTCGGGTCCAGCTCGGCGTATCCCTTCTCCTGCGCATCCTTCAACGCATCGGCAAAGGGTATCCCTTTCTCGCGCATATTCGTAAGGATGTAATTGGTGGTCCCGTTCAATATGCCGACTATCTCCTGAACCCGATTTGCCGCCAGGCATAACTTGATCGGGCGTATTATCGGAATGCCGCCGCCTACGCTCGCTTCGAAAAGGTAACTTACGTTATTCTTCTTCGCAATATCCAAAAGTTCCAGGCCGTGTGTCGCCACGAGTTCTTTGTTGCTGGTCACGGCGCTCTTGCCGCCCAGTAATGCCGCTTTCGTAAAATTATAAGCGTGTGTCACCCCGCCGATCGATTCGACGACCATCGATATGGACGGATCGTTCATCACATCATCGAAGTTCTTAGTGAACAGGTCCCTTGCGGGATGACCGCTGAAATCGCGTATGTCCACGATCTTTTTCACTTTGATCTGATCGCCGACACGTTTCTCGATCAGCTTTGCATTCTCGACCGTAACATCGTATGTGGCGGAACCGACAACGCCGAACCCGAGTATTGCGATATTTATCATGATAGTTATCCTCATTTAGGATTATATTTGCCTACACCGTATGTCTTTATGATTATTTATCCTAAACTGCTTCAATACGGCGGCCGAACGAACCTTTCCGTTGAATTCGTGATCTGATCTGTGTCGTAGAAAAATTGAAGATCGGGGCTTTCGCCCCTTTGTGTTTAAAGTTTCACGGGAGTGACGTGAACGTCGAGACCGAGATCTTTGGCATCCATGCCCATCGCTATCCCGTACAGCTGCGAAAGGTGCAGCACCGGGAATTTGAATCCCAACTCTTTCTGACCGAGGTCGAACTGCAGGTGACAGAACGGACAGACATCTATTATCATCTCCGCTCCGCCTTCCTTTATGTTCTCCAAGTTGGTCTTCGTGAAGTTCAGTGCCGTGGCACCGAACTGCGATCTGAGGCCTCCTCCGGCACCGCAGCACATCGCCTTCTGTTTACGGGGCATGCTCTCCGCTCCCGTTGCCGCAATGAGTTCATCGAGGATCTTCGGGTTCTCCGGGTCGTCTAAATTCTTTATGTCGCTCGGCTTAAGGAAGTGGCATCCGTAGAACGCCGCAACTTTGTACGTAAGCGGCTTCTTGACCGCTTCTTTGATCTTGTCTGCGCCGACCTCTTTGTAAAGTACTTCCGCGAAATGCCTTACATTCGTTCCGCCGCTGTATTTCATTCCGATCTCCGCGAGGATCTTGTTCACTTCTTTCAGAAGTTCCTTGTCTTCGTGTAACTCGTGAGCAGCGTCGAACAACGAACCGTAGCAGCCGTTGCATATCGTGATGATATCCAACCCTTCCTTCTCCGCTAACGCGAGGTTCCTCGCCGCGGCGGCCAACCACGTGGTCTTGCTGAACGATTTTATCACGCCGGGTGCGGGACAGCAGTTCGCGTCCGTAAGATCGACCAACTCAATACCGAGCGCTTTGCATACCTCTCTCGTCGATTTCTCGATACCGGGGTATCTCAAAGGCGCGATGCAACCTAAGAAAAATGCGTATTTTGTCATTTATCCCACCAACTTATCGAATCCCGTGACCTTCAGTATCTTATCGAAATCGGCTTTTGCGTTCGCATTCGCCAATACGGTCGGAGGGTTCTCCGGGAGGCCGAGGCTCTTCCTCAGCGCTTTTATCCTGTCCGGGTTGTCAACTGTGTGACCATACGCCAATAAGTTCTTTGCCACTTTCTTATGGCCGTCGAACATCTTACCGTCTGCGACGGCTATGTTCCTTATCGCTATGACAACGTCAACGATCTGAACGTCGCGCGGGCATCTCTCCGAGCATGTATAGCACGTGGTGCACTGCCAAACGTCATCGCTGTCCACTGTTTCCGCTCTCAGACCGAGCTGTGCCGCCCTTATGAGCTTCCTGGTCCTGTACGCCGTCACTCTGCCCGATGGACAGGATGCCGTGCAGGTACCGCACTGGAAGCACATGTTAAGGCTGGAACCGCCGTATGCGGCGATCTCCGCTGTAAATTCCGGTACCGGTGTAACCATGGTATTACCTGGATTCGGCGAGTGCTTTCCTTATATTTAATAAGAGGCCGTCTTTTCAAGTTTGTATTACCGTTAACGGCAATACTACCTCTTCTTAAGGACCTCGGACACCACCTTTTCAATGTTATCCGATTGGTTCGCGTAAACGGCGAGTATCGCATGCCTCAGTATCGAAGGATCCGTTGCGCTGTGTATGCGTATGCCCTTCCTCATTAACAGGACCTCGTCAACGAAGAAGCTCTTCCCCGAATCTAAAAGATCCGTCAGAGATAACGTTTCACCGTCTATCGTGTATTGTTCACCTATGGAGTCAAGATACCTGAACGCTATCCGCTGCGCTCCGTATCTGTACCTCATGTACGACGTTCCCTTATCAACATGGACCATCCCCATCTGGCCTATCTCCTTCCAATTCAACGAATCGTCGTCGAACACATGGACGGGATCATCCAGTATGACGAGTTCCGCGTCGTTCTGCTTCAGCATTGCGATGTTCCTCTCATCATCCGATATTATCAGATCGGCGTTCACGCCCGATGATGATATCGAGGACATCATCAATTCCTCCGTTACCGGGGTGCATGCTATCGTGAACCTTCTGTCGCGTGATAATATCGTCTCTGCCGTTGTTATCGTTCTCAGTAATTCGGCACCGTCTTCCGTGATAACGGAGCCTCTCGGTCCTGATGACAGAACATTTTTTCCGATCGTCTTCTCCAGTTCTCTGATGTGTCTGTATGCTACGGGCGGCGTTATGTTCAACAGTTTCGCAGCGGAGTTGATACTGCCCCTCTCGTTTACGGCGCTGAGCACCTCGATCTGCCTGTCCGTTATCCTCTTTCCGGAATATTCGGCCGTTGGTCTTATCCTTACCACGCATGTATGAACGCATAGCGCCTATTAATCAGCACTGAGGAACGGGCAATTGTATTTAGTGGATGACGCTGTTTTGTGTGACAATGTGGTACATGAAAGAGCGGTTCATATCGGTCTTCAAATCCGTGATACCGGTGGTGGCGCTGGTATTCGCTCTTCTTCTCTTCTTCACTGACGCCGGATTGCAGGAAGTTGCGTTCTTCCTTGTGTGCGTTGCAATGGTCATAGTCGGGATAACCTTTTTCCTGACCGGTGCGGACGAAGGTATTATACCCGCGGGCCAGTCGATAGGCGAGAAACTTTCTCACGGAAGATCGATAGCTTTCATGATCGCCATTGTTTTCGTGATCAGTTTCCTGGTAACGTTCGCCGATCCCGACGTGATGATATTCGGTGATACGGTAGGCGAAGCTTTTCCTCCTCTGAACGTAACGGAGTTCATGTTCATGATCTCGGCGGGCGTAGGATTCTTGGCGGTCGTTTCCGCATTGAAGATACGTTACAACATATCGCAGAGACGCATCCTGATCGCGGGATACGGCATCGTTCTTATCCTTGCGTTAATGGTCCCGCCCGAATATTTCGCAATGTGCTTCGATGCCGGTACCGTTTCCATGGGTCCGATCAGTATACCCGTTCTTGTCGCTCTCGGTCTGGGGTTATGTTCCGCGTTGCGAACTAAATCCGTAATGGACGGTTTCGGGATGCTCAGCACCGCTATAATCGGTCCTATGATCGGTGTTATGTTATTCTGCATCTACACCGGAGGTTCTGAGATAATCGTTCCGACGCCGATGAGCTATGAGTTCACGCTTGCGTTCCTCACAGAGAACCTGATACAATCGGTAAGGGATGTTCTTGTGGCGCTGCTCCCGATACTATTCTTCTTCGTGCTGTTCCAAAAGGCCATCCTGAAATATTCATGGGCATCCGTGAGGAAGATGACCATAGGGGTCGGGATCGCGGGTATCGGTCTCATTGTGTTCCTTACCGGCGTGTACACGGGATTCTTACCTGTGGCGACAGAGGTCGGAGAAGCGCTTGCCAATATTAACCCCATATGGGTGATGATACTCGGTTTCGCCATAGGGTTACTTGCGACCATTGCCGAACCGACCGTCACGATATTATGCAAACAGGTGGAGGAAGTATCGAACGGCGTCCTGAAAAGTAAGACGCTGGTTGCTGTTCTCGGATTGGGCGTTGCGTCCTTCGTGGCAATGGGCATGGGCAGGATAATTTATGATATTGACCTGATGTACATCCTGATACCGGGATTCGCGATAGCCGTGATCCTCATGTCGATGTGCGAGAAGAGCTTCAGCGGCGTGGCGTTCGACGCAGGCGCCGTGGCCGGAGGGCCGCTTGGTGTCACGCTCGTGATGACCATGTGCGCCGGGTTAGCTATGGGATTGCACGGTGACGCCGGATTTGCAATGGGTAATTTCGGGATAATAACGTTAATGGTGCTTGCGCCCATGATATTCGTGTCTGCGCTTGGTGTGATGATAAGAAGATACAACGAAAGGAATGCGATAGTCAATGACATGTGAACTCTCTGATACTGTGTTGGTGATAGGCCTCGGAAGTCCTATAATGACCGATGATGCGATCGGATTGAAAGTTGCCGAGACCATTGGATCGATGCGTATCGATAATGTTGAGGTGCTTCAGGAAGCTATAGGCGGATTGGATATCATCCCGATGATAATGGGATATCGTAACGTTATCATCGTGGACGCGATAAAAACGGGAGCCTGTGAACCGGGAACGGTCATCATATTCGATCCGGAGGATTTCGAACCGACCGTAGCGAATGCGTCTGCGCATGAGATCAACCTTGCGACCGCGATGCGCATGGGAAGGCAGCTTGAACCTGAGAGCATGCCGCTTTCCGTCAGGTTCGTCGCTATCGAAGTTACGGATATAATGACCGTGGGCGAAACGATGACCGAAGCTGTCTCAAATGCGCTTCCGAATGCTGCGGAAGCCGTTCTCGAACTGATCAGGGAAGCTCATATGTCCAGCTGATCCAACGATAACGATGTGACCTGCTTCGTACGCTTTCCGTATATCGCCATATTCAGTTTCTTCGATGATATGACGTCATTCGCAACCCTCATCACGTCTTCTTCCGTAACGTCGTCCAATGCGTTGATATCGTTCATGAACGGTTCCGCTTTGCCGGTGATCATGAACGACTTCGTAAGACTGTATAATCTTTGATTGGTGGATTCCATTCTTCTTACCGTGGCGCCTTTCAAAAGGTTCCTTGCTCTTTCCAATTCACCTTTTTGAAGGCCTTCGTCCTTCAGTCCTTTTAGGACCTTTGCAGACGTGGTCACCGCTTCCGTTACGTTGTCGTCGGTGGATGACATGAATGTTGCCATCGACCCTGCATCGGAGTTTTGGTCTATTGTTCCGTAAATGGAATACACCAATGCTTTTTCTTCTCTCACACTTTGGAACAGTCTTGAGCTCATTCCCGCTCCCAATACGGCGGTAAGCAGTTTCAGCGCAGACCGATCGGGATGATCCGCGGGATACGCGTGGAATCCCATCCCTATGTATGTGTGATCCCCTTTCCTCGGGAAGAAGCGATACGCGGATCCCGTGCTGACGGGCCTCTTCCTTTCTACTTTCATCCCATTACCGACGTTGAAGTTATCCTCCGCCCATTCCATTACGTCCTTGCTGTCAACGGAACCGCATGCTATCACCGAAATGTTAGGTATCCTGTATCTTTCATCGAAGTATTCTCTCAATCGATCGCTATCCAAACCTTCCACGATGCCGGCTTCGCCGGCCTCGTTCTGCGATAATTCGTGACCGTCCCACAATGTTTCCGCGAAGAGCTTGTAAATGTAGGATTCCGGATCATTCTCCCACATGCTTATCTCCTGCAGGACGATCTTCTTCTCCAGTTCGACGTCGCTCGCGGATATCAACGGATCCACGCATATGTCCGCGACCAGTTCTTTCGCTACATTTGAGGTATCTTTTAACGTTATTCCGTAGAACGCCGTCATCTCTTTGGCCGTGAATGCATTCATCTCGCCTCCGGCGCCTTCCATCTCCTTGGATATCTGCAGTGATGTCCTGCTTTTGGTTCCGCGGAAAACAACATGCTCAAGCAAATGTGAAATTCCCATGATATCCTTGCTTTCATCTCTTGAACCCGTTCCCACCGCAACGAGAAAACCCGAACTTATCGTTCCTTTTATGTTCTCGGTGACCACTGGTATCCCCGCGGACGTATACTCCAACGTTATTTCGTTCACGTAGACTGTAACGTACGATGGATTAATAGCGTTGTTGTACGATAGTGAACGTATGTCCGGATTCACGGTTCACAAGTACAAGGATATGAACTGGAAGGATACGATAGCCGTCATCGGTTTCCCCAGTATGGGATTGGTGAGTTCGATAGCCGCGGGTTTCCTTGCGCGTTCTCTTGAACTTGATGTCATCGGCGGTATAAGTTCGCCGGAGTTCCCTCCTTACGCGGTCGTACAGAACGGTGTTCCGTACCCTCCGGTAAGGATATACGGCGGCGACCGTGTCTGCGAAGACGACAGCGGGGTCAACTGCGACGGTCTTGTCGTTATAACTTCAGAGTTCTTACCTAAGATCGAACAGCACCACACCCTTGCCGTGTCGTTACTCGACTGGCTTGATGAGAATTGCGTTGCAACCGTGATATGCCTTGACGGTATCCCTCAATTCGATAACGAGAACAAGATATTGGGGATCGCGTCGACTCCCGCCGCAAGGGACGTCATGACGAAATATTCGATAGAGGGATTCGACGACGGCCTCGTAAGAGGGATGTCCGGGATAATGTTGTCCGAAGGCGCAATGCGCGGTATGGACGTACTTGCGATATTGGGCACCGCGAGGGCGGATATACCCGATCCAAGAGGCGCGGCCAGACTAATGGAGCCGCTTACGAGAATGATACCTGAATTGAAGATAGACACGGAACCGTTATACAAAGAAGCCGAAGAGATAGAGAAGCGTATTGAAACGAACTCCGCATTGTCACCGGGGAACAAGGACTTCCTGTACGGATGATACCTATGGGTTCCGACGAATTGGTCGTACTGTTCCTGTTGTTGCTCGTGGGAATGATATATGCTGCATGCGGCGCCCTGCTGTACAAGTATCCGCCGAAGAATATCAACCATTTCTTCGGATACAGGACCGGCAGAGCCATGAAGGACCAGAGGTCCTGGGACTTCGCTCAGGTATATTCGGGAAAGATGATGATATATTGGGGCATGGTCACAATGGTGCTCGGCTTCGCCGTCTGGATGGTCTTCCCGGACGATATCATGATCGCGTGCATCGTCGTGATCCTTCAAACGGTATTGATATTCCCTGCGATCATCGCCACCGAACGTAAACTCAAGATGATGCAGGAAGAACCGTACCACAAATATTATAATAAATATTGATGGACGGGGCTTGCGCCCCGTCCGTTTATTTTGCTTTCGGGTGGGATCACTTCAGCTCTATGGTCAGATGGTCTATGACATCCTCCTTAGGTATGGTGTACCATCCCTCTTCATCCGGCGTCAGTGTCTTCCAGACCCAGTTCTCCTCCAACTCGTTCAGCCCGCTGCGGTACCTGACCTCGCCTTTCGCGTTGCCGGATACCTGGAACTTGTACTCGTGCTTCCAGCGTACTTCGTCCTCACCGTGGATCATCGCATCCTCTGCGTGCACCTTGAAGATCCTGAGCTTCCTGTCCCTCAGCAATATGAACGCTAACCACATCGAGAAGAGCACAAGCAGTATGAACAGCGACAGGAACCACCAGAACGACGAATCATCTTCGGTTGTGAAGTACGCTGTTATCTCATAGTGCTGATATATGGTCACGATGTGCGGGTTCTCGTGGATGTCACCGGTGTTGGACCAGTGTGAGAACATCTCCTCGCCGTCGACAGCTTCGAATATCGCAGTGAGGCCGTGCATCACTATGAACGATGTAGGCTCCGTTACGATATGCGAAACGATGTGCATATCCTGGTCGAAGAATGAGACTATCACCGAACCGTCGCCTACGACGTTCACGGATATCGTGTACGAACCGTCCATTCCGTTCCCGGTGTAGAAGTACGCGGTTATCACGTAATTGACCTCAACGGTCGCATCGTACGGGTTGTCCACGGAAACTCCGCCGTCGAACCAGTGCGAGAACGTTGTTTCGATACCGGTCGTATCGTCGCCGGTCCCGGTGAATGTCACCGCGGTGCCGTACACTACGATCGTGCCGTTCGCATCATGGATCGTTACAACGTTCCTGTCCTCATCGGTGAACGTCACGTCGACCGTTCCGTTGCCCACTCTGATCACGGTTATCTCGTAAGAGCCGTCCATGAGCGGGCGTCCGCTGTAGAAGTACGCCGTTATCGTGTAACCGTCGTACACCTCCGGCGTATACGTATCTTCCGTGACGACCGCTCCGTCGAACCAGTGTGAGAACGTGATCGCGAACTCCGGCGTTGCTTCGAGCAACGGGTCGCCGAGCACAACGAACGTCTTTGTCGATGTGATCGTCTGCACGACCGTGTTGCCGTGGTGATCCTCGAACGTTGCTGTCACCACACCGCTGCCGGGGTTGTTGACGTTCACCGTTATCATGTGTGAACCGTCCGTTCCGTCACCGTTGTAGAAGTATGCGGTCACCTCATAGTGCTGATGTATGTTCTCGGCAAGGTACGTGTCGCCTACGACAACAACGTCGTCAACTCCGTCGAACCAGTGCGAGAATATACCCGGACCGTTGATCGCTCTCAGTGTCACATCCGTGTTGCCGATCACGACGAACGAATCCGCCGCATCGACCATACGTGTGACCACGTTGCCCGCTGTGTCCGTGAACGTTGCCGTGACCGCCCCGTCGCCTTCGATGAGAACGATTATCGTGTACGAACCGTCCGTTCCGTCACCCCTGTAGAAGAACACCGTTATCTCGTAGTTCTGATAGACCACAGCGTCGTACGGATTGTCCTGCGATACGTTCCCGCGGTCGTCCACCCAGTGCGAGAAGAATGTTTCTCCTTCCTTGTTCTTCGCGTCGAACGTTACATTCTCACCGTACACGATGATCTCCCCGTCCACATCGTAGAACGTTACGGTGTTACCGTCGATATCGGTGAACGTCACGTCGACCGTTCCTTCCCCGAAGATACCGACGTTGATCCTTATCGTGAATGAATCGTCGGATCCGTCACCGGAGTAGAAGTATGCGATCGCTCCGTAACCGGTGAACACTTCCGGGGCAAGTACATTACCCGTGATACCGATCCCGCCTATACCCTCGGCCCAGTGCGAGAAGGTATCCGTACCGTCCGATGCCGTGAGCACCGGGTTCTTGCCGTATACCATCAGAGTGAACGTTTCCGGTTCTCTGACCGTTGACCCCAAGGTGCGTGTGACCGGGAGGCCGTCTTGATCCGTGAACTCAACGGTCACCGAACCGCGACCGTCGATGGTCACCGTTATCTCGTATGAACCGTCTCCTCCGGGTCCCGTTCCGGAACCGTCGTAGAAGTTTGCGACTATCGCACAGTTCTGAGTGATCGCGCCGGGAGAATACGGGTTGGCCGTAGACGTAGAGAACTTATCGGACCAGTGTGAGAACAATGACCCTGCATTCGCAATGCCCGTGAACGTCAGCTCCGAACCGGCGAGGACACGGTAAACTCCGGTTCCTCCTATGACCTCCTCATCTGCAGCCGTCGTGTAGTACCACGAGACATCCCCGTCCCCTATCACAGATACATCAAGCAGGTACGTGTTGACGGTGAGCGCGAATGTCGCCCCTATGGTCATGTCCATTTCCGGCGTGATGTACTGTGTGGGTGCCGCGGGGTATGTTGTCTCATCCGTCGTTATCGTCCAGTATACGAAAGTGGAAAGAGGAACGGAGGGGTTCGCAACAACGGTCATCTCCGTGTTCTTCGGTACTGCTATGGTCTCCGTCATTCCGCTCAATACCGTTATAACGACGGTATCGGGACCGTCCGTGAACGAAACCGTCACATTACCGCCGGGGCTGCCGGCGGTTCCCGCCGTGACCTCGACCGCATATGCGCTTTCCGGGTCTACCTTGAACGTCACTTTTATCGAGTTGCTGTTGTCTATGACATTCGAGAACGTGTATGTCCACTGCCCGTCAACTCCCGTCGGTACGAGCGGGCTTGTGCTGACATCCGTGTATTCGGTGGAGTCACCGTCGAGCGTTATCGTCACCTTGTCCACGGTGTAATACTTGTCCGCTGTGATCGTGAACGTCATGCTTTCGTTGTATTCAACGGTCACGTTGCCCACCGGATCGATCTCTCCGTTCGGCCCGGCCGATGCGAAGATGAACGGATCGGGTTCGTAGACCGCCGTGATCGTTGTGTCATCTATCACCAGGAGCGAATAGAACGCATCCGCACCGCTGATCTCTTCCCAAGGTATCACAACTTCGTCGCCTGTGCCGATCTTGATTATGATCGCCACTATGTGCCAGTCAGCGCCCGGACTCATAGTGAAATCCACGTATGTGTTCACACCGGCGGGGAATGAACCTCCCAGACCTCCAGGCGGAGTTATTGTTCCCGGTTTCAAGGGAGCCGAAGCGAATTCGTTGTTGAGACCGTACTTGATGCCTGAGGTCACCGTGAACGTCGTTCCCGACAGAACGAACCTTGCCGTTATGCTCATGTCATCATAGATATCGACGGTACCTGACGCGGGATATTGGGATCCCGTTATGATCTCCCCGTCCACCACCCAGTTCGTGAACACGGTGGTGGCGTCGGGGACCGCTTTGAATGCCACGCCTCCGCCGTATACGACCACGTCGAATTCGTCCAACGGACCGAGACTTCTCTTTGTCACCGTGACAACGTTGCCTTTCTGATCCGTGAACGTCACCTCGACGGAACCGCTGCCGATTATCTCGACCGTGACGGTCCAGCTGCCGTCGGATCCGTCACCGGCGTAGAAGTACGCCGTTATCGTCATGTTCTGCCATATTGTGACATCATACGGACTGACCGAATATATGCTGCCGTCGCTGAGCGCCCAATGCGAGAACTCCGTTCCCGCAACGGCGTCACCTGCGGCAGTGAACGTCACATCTTCGCCGAACACTATTACCAGGCCGCTCGCGTCGCGTATCGTTACGATGTTGTTGTTCTGATCCTCGAACGTCACGTCAACCGTTCCGACACCTTCCTTATCCACAAGTATGGTGTATGAACCGTCCGTTCCGTTCCCGGTGTAGAAGAACGCCGTTATCTCGTAATCCTGTACTATCGCAACGTCATACGGGTTGACGGCCGATGTGTCACCGTCGCCGTCCACCCAGTGCGAGAACGACGTTCCCGCGGCGGTGTCGCCGTTACCGGTGAACGTTACGTCAACGCCGGGCGCCGCATACACTATCATGGAACCGTCCACATCGTAGAATGTCACGATGTTACCGTTCTGATCCGTGAACGTTACGTCGACCGTTCCGATGCCTTCTTTGCTCACGTGTATCGTGTATGAATCGTCCGTTCCGTCACCCGTGTAGAAGTACGCCGTTATCTCGTAACCGACCTTTACCACAGCGTCGTACGGATTGTCCGTTGCTACGGCGCCGTCACCGTCGACCCAGTGCGAGAACGTTGTTCCGTCACCGGTAGCGGTGAATGTTACGTCAGTGCCGTACACTGTGACCGAACCGTCCACATCGTAGAACGTTACGATGTTACCGTTCTCATCCTCGAACGTCACGTCAACCGTCCCGTTCCCGGCCTTGTCCACGTTTATGGTGTATGAACCGTCGGACCCATCACCCTTGTAGAAGTACGCCGTTATCATGTAACCCTGGAAGATCACCTTGTCGAACGGATTGTCCGTTATTACGTTATCATCGCCGTCCACCCAGTGTGAGAACGCCGTTCCGGTGCCGGTGGCGGTGAACGTTACGTCAACACCGTACACTATGACCGGTCCGTTCACATCGTATATCGTTACGATGTTCCCGCTCTGATCCGTGAACGTTACGTCGACCGTTCCGCTGCCTCCGGCGTACGCGTATACCGTGTACGAACCGTCGCCCATTGGCTCGTCAATTCCGTCACCCGTGTAGAAGTACGCGGTTATCATGAAATCCTGTACTATCACGGCGTCATACGGATCGTCCGTTCCCACGAGTCCCGTGTTGTCCACCCAGTGTGAGAACGTTGTTCCGTCACCGGTCGGAGTGAATGTCACTTCCGTACCGTAGACAATGATCTTACCGGTCACATCGTAGAATGTCACGATGTTACCGCTCTGATCCGTGAACGTTACGTCTACCGTCCCGGCGCCTTCCCTACCCACGAATATCGTGTATGAGCCGTCGCCTATCGGTTCGTCGATCCCGTCGCCTGTGTAGAAGAACGCCGTTATACCGTAACCGTCGCCGACCGTGGCGTAGTACGGGTTGTCCGTTACTACCGTATCATCACTCTCTACCCAATGCGAGAAGGTTGTTCCCGTGCCGATGGCGAAGAATTTCACATCTTCGCCGTATACTACGACCTCGCCGTCCACATCATAGAGTATGACAACGTTGCCTCCCTGGTCTATGAACGTCACGTCGACCTTTCCCTCACCCGCTTTGCTTACGTCTATGGTGTATGAACCGTCTGACCCGTCACCCTTGTAGAAGTACGCTGTTATCTCGTAATCCGTGAAGACCGTGGCATTGAGCGGGGTTATGAACCATACGCCGTCCGGAATGAACGTCGGGTCGTTGCCTGCCCAGTGCGAGAATTCGGCGTCAACGTCGTTCGCGGTGAATGTCACCTTATTACCGGGCGCTGCGTACACCACGACCGTCCTCGGCTCCGTGATCCCGTATATGAAGACCGTTCTGCCGTGCTGATCCGTGAATTCCACATCCACATTACCGCTGCCTACGGCGGCGACGGTTATCCTGTATGAACGATCGGTCCCGTCTCCGGAATAGAAGTACGCGGTGATCACTTGACCACCCGCAACCACGATATCACGCGGATTCGCCGTGGATGTCTTCACCACCCCGTCATTGTTATCCATGTACAACCAGTGCGAGAAGTACGAATCGGGATCGTCCGGATCGCCTGCACCGGCTGCCACAAAGTTGATCGCCGTACCGAATACGTAAACGGCTGTGTCAGCGCTGTCCGGCGTCACGTTCTTTTTCACTAAAGAATCGTCGTCGTCGACGAATTCAACGTAGACGATACCGTTCCCTATGATGTCCACGGATATTATCCATGAACCGTCGGACCCGTCACCTTTGTAGAAGACCGCCCTTATCTCATAATTCGAATCGATCTCCGTGTTATACGGGTTGTCATCCACTCCGAACGCAGGATCGCCGCTGAGGACCGACCAATGCGAGAACGGTGATGAGAACACTCCGGCCTCCAATATCCTGCCTGCGACGAACGTCACATCGGTACCGAATACGGTGATGTTCTGTGTCACCGGGCCGAGACGCGCCGATATGTCCAGCGTAACGCTGTTATCGTGCTGATCTTTGAACGTTACGGCAACCGTTCCGCCGTAATCGACGTGCACGGTTATCGTGTATGAACCGTCTCCTTCTAATCCGGACCCGGAGTAGAAGTACGCCGTTACCACGTGTGTGTCACCGTCCACCATGATAGGGGTGTACGTATCACCCAAGACCACGACCGCATCGAACCAGTGTGAGAATGCGTAACCCGTTCCGGCGGATGCCGTAAGGGTCGGGTTGCCGAACACCATGAACGTGTCCTCTGTCGTCACCTCACGCGCAACCGCGTTACCGCCTGCGTCCGTGAACGTTGCGGTGACCGTTCCGCTTCCGTTGACGATCACCGTTATCTCATACGAACCGTCGCCTCCCGTTCCGCTTCCGTCGTAGAAGTACGCGGTCACCGTGGCATCTGCGGTCATTGTGTGTTGATATGTTTTAGACAAGGATACACCTGCGGATCCTCCCGCCCAGTGCGACCATGTGTCGTAGCCTGTGTCATAGGCTTCGAAGGATATGACCGAGTTCAGGGGGACGAAGAATGCTCCCACTCCGCCCGTGACCTCGTTCGAGCCGGTCATGTAATACCACGAGACCTCACCGTCGCCTACCGCTGATACGGTAAGCAAACGCAGACCGGCCTGCGGCGCGAACACCGCAGTGATGGTCATATCGTCTTCCGGCGCGAACGTATACGGTGACGTTGCCACCGACGTGTCGTCCGCGACCGTCCAATAAACGAAGCGGAATCCCGTGGAGTTCGTCGAACTCAGAGTTATTTCGGTGCCTATCGGGACCGGTATTATTTCCGATTCTATTTCCGGTATGCTGAATACTTTGCCGTCTTCCCTGACGACCTCTACGCTGCCGCCGGATCCCGCGATCACCGTGACCGCATGGGCAACTTCCGAGTCAACACCGAACGACACGTATAATGAATTACTGTTGTCCCTGACGTCGGTGAATGTGTAGGTCCATTCCCTCGGACCCGTTTTGGTAAGAGGCCATGTCGGATCGTTCGGATCGTCCCATGACACACCGTTGATCTCCAGCCAGTTGATCGTATAGTATTCATCCGCTATGATCGTGAACTCCTTATCGAGACCGTAGGTTGCGGTAATGTTGCCCAGGGCAACGTCGCCGCCGTCCGTTAATACGATTCCGTTCGGCCAGGACCATACGAAGATGAACGGGTCGGGTTCATAGACCGCAATGAAGGTCACATCATCCACCACATAGAGTGTGTACAGTGCTTCCGCACCGCTGATCTCATCCCAGGGGATCACCACTCTTTCCGTACTCGTCTCGATTATGATCGCCACTATGTGCCAATCGACGCCCGGGGTCATGGTGAAATCCACGTCCGTCCCTATGAGGACACTGAATGAACCTCCTTTCCAGGGGTCGGCATTCGGCGGGGATATCATTCCCGGCGGCCATGCGGCTCCTGCCGGCCAGCCGTCCGGTGCGGGTTCTCCGCTGAATTCATCGTTGATACCGTACTTGATGCCTGATGTCACCGTGTACATCACATTCGAAGGTGCGAAGAGCGCTTCGATATCTATCGGAGCGGTCATCGATACGACGCCCGATTCCGGGAATGTATTGTCTGCGTATGCGCTTCCCTCGAACTCCCAGAACCTGAACATATAGTACGGTTCGCCCACTGCCGGGGACGTTCCGTCATACGCCGTGAATGATACCACGGTCGTGAATACGCCCACCGGTGCATCCACATGTATGACGTAAGTTCCGTCACCCGTGAATGTGCGCGTGTAAGGTGCGCTGTGGCCTTCATCGATGGTCACTATGACCGTACCGTCGTTGGGGTTAGCACTGGATGTGCTCGATATTGTGACGGTCACATCGAATGTCGGCACCATGACTATATCCAGGGAGTCGATCAACGAAGCGGCCGAAGGCAGAACGGTCGGTTCCCTGTAGTTGACCAGCGTCGCCGACGTTATCGTCACGGTCTGTCCTTCATAGATGGTCTCCGTTATAACGTAAAGTCCGTTGATGTCCGTTGTGACCGTCTTGAGGACGCCGGGGTCCGAACTTATCTCATATTCGATCTCCGCACCATACAATCCGTCACCGGTGTTGATGTCGGTCACGACGCCTGATGCCGTGAAGAAACCGCGCAGTTTGAAGTCAACGCCCGTCTCGTCACCGGTCAGCGGCGGATCGCCTATGGTCATCGGAGTCGTGTTGGGACTCGACGGCGCTATCTCGTATCCGTCCATCAAAGACGGTGAAGAGAACATGACGTCGGTTATTTCGACCATGAGGCGCTTCGGGAGTTTGAACTCGTAATATCCCGTTGCATCCGTTACCGCGCTCCCGGGAGCGTCGAGACCGACGCCGTCCGTTATCGTGTAGACGACGGTCGCACCTGCCCGCGGGACGCCCGTTTCACCGGTGACCGTACCGGACACCGTGTAGTACGCCGTCATATAGAAGTCAACGTCCGGGTGGTCGCCCGTCATCTCATCGAAGTGCCACGGCACGGTGTAGGGGCTGGACGGATCCAATATGTAATCGGGGAACAGTATCCCCGTTATGTCGACGGGTGTACCGACCGGGTGACGGAACACGTACTCTCCGGCCGCGTCGGTGGTGGCCAGGACGATGGTGCCCAGTATAGGGTCTTCGCCCAATATCATAACGCCTTCCAGTCCGAGACCGGTGTCAACATCGGTCACCGTACCTGAAACGAGATCCCAGTCGAATATGGCCACTACATTCTTGTCCTCATCGATGTCATAGAGATGGAAGTACAAGGTCATATCACTCTGGGGAACACCGTTCACCTGCCACCCCTTCAAGCGGTATCCCGCACCTGCATCCGGAACAGCGAAGAATGTCACACTCTGTCCCGTGATGATCCTGTACCCGGAGGGTATGTTCGAAAGGCCGCCGTCGGCATCCGCATGGATCGAACCGAGTCCCTCGAATGAGAATTCGATGACATGTGTGATCCTGTAGAATTCGACCGTGATCACCGAGCGTGTGTCGGGCATCGTGAACGTGATCGTATCCAATCCTTCCGTTCCGGGGATCTCCTCACCGTTCAGATACCATGTATTTATTCCCCATGTCTTGTCCGTAGGGATCGCGTTGAATTCTATGTCTGTGCCGGGCGGGACGAACGACGGCGTGGGTATCTGCGTTCCGCCGATCTCCGCCGTCAATGTACCGCTCCTCTCGGATGGTTCGTTCAACACACCGAAGTACAGTACGACACCGATCGCCACTCCTTCGATGATTATCTCGATGTCACCATCGACCTGGTATATCACCAGTTCTCCGTCGAGGGGGTTCCATAAGTAATCTTTCTTGTCTAAGAGGTCGGTCGTCATTACGAGAGTTACGATCGCCATCGGGTCTGCACCCATGGACGGATCCATCGTGACTATTATGGTATCCGGCAGAGCGTAACCGAATGTCGCGCTGAATTTTACCTCCAGCTGACCTCCGAGGTATATTTCCGTTTCGGGTTCATCCCCGAACTCCTTCGCTTCGGGAGGAGCTGTGAACATGTGTGTGACATCCGTTTCCGTGACCGTTACCAGCCACATGGTCGGGTTCCTTCCCCAATCGGCGATAAGGATCATGTTGCCTTCCACCGGGTCACCGAAATTCCACATGACGGCGGGGCTGTCGGGGAACCACCGCCACCAATGATCCTGGAACAGATATCCTGCCCTTATCGGAACTCCGGGGCCGTCAGGAGGGGGTGTCAATGTGGGATTGGCCATCCACGGGTTGTCCGGATCGACGAATTCGATATGCCACGGTTTCCGTCCGTGTTCGAAAACGAACTCCACAACGAACATCTCCTTCATCACGATCTGGCTGTTGGTGATCGGCTCATCCCATTCGTTGTCCATCTTGTTGAAGCGCGGCTGCGCGTAATCCGTGTACGACGAGGAGAGCGGGTCTTCCGGCCACGGATACGGGTCGGTGAGGTTGTAACCGAAGAGGTACACACTCACTATCTCTATCCACGCATAGTGATATGCGCCGGCTTCGTCGGCGCCGATCACTATCTCATACCATCCTTCAGAGTTCGTGTAAGCGTATCCGTGTCTTAAGATGCCGTTCGGAACTCCGAGGGTGCTGGGAACCAGAGGATCCTGATCCTCCGCACGTTCGCTGTCTATCCTGACGGTGAAATCGACCCTGACGCCGGGTATACCCTGACCGGTGTCCCTGTCGACTATCCTGCCTTCCAGTATGTGGACCTCGTTATCGTACCACATTTCGAAATTCTGAGTTTCGTCGAGGAGCATACGTTTCTTGAACGATGGTGTGAATGTGTCCGCATATCCGATCATCGTGATGCTTATTATCTCGACCGTCGCTCCGGCCGGCACCTTTATCGTATATCTTCCGTACTCTACGGTAGTGGTCCTGCTCGTGAATGTCAGGTCACCGTCCGTGATCCTGTAGGTTATCTCGGCACCCGCTATCGGCCTGTCCGGCTGTTCGTAGAGCGTTACGCTGCCGGACAGCGTGAACATATATGCCGGATCGAACCACATATCGAAGGGGAATTCCGCTTCATCCAATTCATTGAAGTCCGTGCTTTCGAACGGTCTCGGCAAATAACCCGGGTTGACCAGATGCCCGGCCCTCTTCCCGTCATCCATTACCATTTTGTCGGCGGATACGAAGAATAACTCATAATATCCGTCCGCATCCGTCGGGACCGGCCACAACCGCGTTAACGATACGCCGGTCGCTATGTTCGTTGTGGTGTACTGTATGTACACGCCTGCGATCGGCGTTCCGTTCAGATCGTCATCCGTAGGATCCGGATTGGCCGTATCAAGGTAAGTGACCCTTCCGTGGATCGAATAACTCGCCTCGATGACCCACGGTATCGGGACTGTTTCCGTATCATCGACATCGTAATCCTTCCAGACGCAGTTGTATACTTCTTGACCTGCGTCATCTATCGCGGGGATGAGATCCACATACATCATGTATGATGCTCCTTTCCTGTCCCCTGTCACATCCCCGCTGAGCGCCATTATAGGCGAGTCCATGAAATCATACAGCACCGGGGACACCGACAGACCGACGGGGTTCGTCGGATCGCTCGGGTTGGGTCTGAACGGAACTCTGCCGTCATCCTCCGCCGTCGGTTTTACCAGTTCTGCCTGTAAGACCGTCAGTGTCATAGTATATGATTGTGAGGCGGATGTGTACCTCGAAGGAGGAACACCCGGCCTGGGATTATCGTTGAATGATATGACCACCTCATATTCTCCTACGTTCACAGGCGCGATGGTGCTCGAATTGTAGTTCGTTCCGTTGATGCCTGTGTACGTGAACGTCAGATAGTAATTAGCGTAGCTCGGATCGGTGTTCAGTCCGCTCGGGTGCGGGTACGACTTTATCCCGGGTATCCCCGGATCTTTACCGATTATCGTCGCCATCGTCTCTATTATGTTCTTCGGGGCTGTCGGGTTCGCAGGGTCGAAAGTGACCGTCTGGTTCGTTCCGATCGTCGGATCTATGTATCCTTCCTCTATGATCGCATACTGCTTGATCGTGATGGATCCTCCGGCCTGACCATTGGACCTCACTTCACCGAAGATCAGCGAGTTGCTGATGAAACTTGAGCCTCCGCCGCCTCCGCCGCCGTTATTGGGGCCTTGACCGCCGGCTCCTCCGCCGCCTCCGCCGAAGTAGCCTCCGCCGCCTCCGCCGCCTCCGCTTCCGAGAGCCAGCGACCCTCCGTTACCGCCTCTGGTGCCGACACCGTCAGCCCCTCTCTGGCCGCCGGAATATGTACCGGCCGTACCCGGACGGTCGAACGCGCCTCCTAATCCGCCGGCTCCGCCGGGAGCACCGGCGCCGCCTCCGTATACTGTTCCGTCCGCAGTTACGGTCACTAACGTCCCCGTCTGGCCGTAACCGGCATGACCGCCTGCTCCGCCGGCTGTGCCGTTGGTGGAACGGGTACCGCCTCCGCCGCCTCCGCCGGCGACCATTATCTGAACACCGTCGTACGTCAGGATACTTGCGCTGCCTCCGCCGCCGGCACCGTAGGCCAGAGCGCTGCCGGTACCTCCGTTACCTCCGCCGCCGATGTTGCCGGGATTGCTGCCGGGAGCGCCGGGTGTGAATGTAGAGCCCGCGGTGTGTGCCGGGCCGTTAGCGCCCAGGTTGTAACCGAGTGTCGCCGATTCGGTGCTGTACAGCATGTTCGCCCATGCGGCGATATATGCGCCGTTCCCTCCCTGAGCAGGAGCGGTGCCTGGTCCGCCGCCTCCGCCCGTGAGTATTATCTCATATGCAAAACCCGGGGCCAGAGTGACCGTGTTGTTCACCAAAGGCATGTTCTGTATGAATATCAGATCGCCGGGGTTACTGCCTTCTACCCGTCCGATGGGTGCAGACCAATCAGGGACCGCACCCAATGATGAATCGGAACCGTTGTCCGTGAGCATTGCGCCCGCGAACACCGATACCACGAGCACCACGGAAAGCAGAAGTGCGGACCTCCCTATGATCGAACCTTTGTGCGTGTCGCGTCCGCTGCTCTGCACGGTCCTTCTTTTACTTACACTGCCCGAATGGGATACGGGAGCTTTTGACCCAAAATCTCCATCACCCCTTTCACGTCCACTCTTTCTCTGCATCATTTGGGTACGTTCCTGTCCCTTTGACTGAATTAGAGTAAGGTATGTTAAACGGGGTACAAATAATGTCCGTTTACTTTTTCGGTTCAGTAGATAAACCTTTCTTACGTGAGAGCAAGCGGACGGGTGTACGGGCGTCTACGGAACTTCGATGTTCTTCGCGGTCGGCGGCGCATATGTTTTAAGACATCCGAACGCATACCTGTATACCGGACAGCGTGTTTGCTGTCCGTTACGTTGCGATACACGGAGTGAAACAATGGGGGAAAGAAAGGGTCCGCCGTTGAAGAACGGTAGAAAGACAGCTGTTGCGATCGTTGCACTGATGATAGCGGCCATGTTCGTCGCTTCCGCGGTTCCGATGGTCTTCGGCGGCGATGACGTTGATACCATACTCGGAGCCGATACCGATGTACCGATAACGCAGACGATGACCGTAGCGGAGATAGGGTCGGCGATCCAAAGTGCGCTTGATGCCGCCGCGACCGACGACACGGTGACCGTTACCGGCACGAAGACCGACGCGGATGGACCGATGACGCTCGATATACCGTCGGATGTTACGCTCGTATGGGCCGCCGTTTACACGGGGAAGGCCGTTGATGCGGGTAAGACGAACATGTGCATCGAACTTACCGGCGCCGGCACCTTCGAGGTGGCGGACGGCGCCGAGATCGAAGGCAATGAGCTCAAGCTCATCTACGTCGGAGAGGGCGAGTCATTGAATATCGTCGTATCAGGCGGTTCGATCGTGAACACGAACAACACCGTGACGTTCTGCATCCATTCCGAAGGTCTCGGAAGTTTCGTGATGACCGGCGGTTCGATAAGATCGAGCGGATCCATGAACACCGGACTGGGGTGCGCCGCCGTGTGGTTCGAATACGGTGAGATGACCGTTTCCGGAGGAACGATATCTACCGAGTCGGCATTAAGATTCGCTATTGCGGTATACACCACGGACGGCGACCTGACCGTTTCCGGAGGAACGATATCGAGCAAAGGGGAACGCGGCAGGACCATTCATGCGCTTAACGGTCTCGTAACGATGACCGGCGGGAAGGTAACCACCGACGGTTTGGAAAGCGTGGGCATCATCGCCCGCGGCGGCCTTGTGATGTCCGGCGGAGAGATAACGGCGAACGGGGGCGGTTCCTTTGCGGTCCGCTCTCCGTACACCGACGTGATTATAACTAACGGTACTCTCAGCGCCTCGGGCGAAGATGCCGTGACCATCTACATGGGTGATAATGATCCCAACGTTGTGCCTGTGCTGGCGATAACCGGCGGTACTGTGAAAGTATCCGGCGAGAACAGCCGCGCGGTATCCTCGAATTTCAACGGTGCGGTGATCGTGTATCTGAAAGGCACCGTATCAGGCGAAACGGGTCTGAGAACACCGAGTGCCGGTGTAATTGCCGAAGTGAGCACGCTTAACATACCCGGATCGTACAACGGTACGAGCAACGGGGTCACCATCGTGAGAGGAACGCTGTTCGGCTTGGAGGATTTCGTGTGGATGACCGGTGGTGAGACCACTGTGCTCAACATCGGTGAGACCCGCTCCGTAATATGGACCGGAGACGGAACTACCCCGGGAGAGACCGACGACGAAACGGATGGTGGCGATGATAACGGATCGGATACGATCCTCATTGTCGCTGTCGCTGCGGCGGCGGTAGCGGCCGTCGGGGCCGGGGCGTTCTTCTTACTGAGAAGATCGTGACGGAAGAACGACCTTACAATGCGGGGGTCCGCCCCCGCATACCCTTTTCATTTCTCTTTGTTCTGAGATAAAGATTATATCCGCAACCGCGATGGTCATTGACATGTACCTGCTGCCCTGTGAGTTCTTTGTTACGTCAGCGTCGGCGTCCAGTAAAGTGTCGGATCTCAACGCATTCGACAAGGCACTCATATCGATGGGTATCGGAGAACAGAACCTTGTTGCCGTTTCCTCCGTCATACCTGCCGGTGCTGTTGAGGTTGACGTGAAAGATATGCCTCGCGGTGCCGTGACGCATTGCGTGCTTGCGCAGATACGCGGCTCCGAGAGTGAGACCATCTCAGCAGGAATAGCATACGCATTCCGTAAGGACGGTAAAGGAGGGTATGTGGCGGAAGGCCACATACACGGTTCCAAGAGTTCGCTGAAGGATACGCTGAAACGCAAGATGGACGAGATGGCGAGATGCCGCGGTGTTGAATTGAGCGATATAAGATACGTTACGGAAGAACTGTCCGTTCCGAAGGAACATTACGGCGCCTGTCTCGCGGCGCTGGTATTCACGAGATACGAATAAAATGTACGGAATTGTCCTGTGCCCCGGATGCGGAAGGAAACGTATCGTTGACATGAGGAACAAAGTGTCGGTATGCCCGTACTGTAATTCCTCTTCGAACATCGAGAAAACGACAATACTGTTCTCAGATAAGGATCAAAGCGTTGTCAGGAAGGTGTTCGAGAACGCGGACGCATCGGAATATCCTGTTGCGAAGGAACGCGGCGAGGATCCCGATCCGCTGTCAACGCTGGTCTTCGAATATGAGCACACTTCAGGTACGCTTGAGAAGCTGACGATACTTGCTTCCGGTCTTACAAAGATATACGGCGAGTTCACTGAAGACGATGTGAACGAGAACTTCCCCGGCAACGCGGAACAGATGATCCGCGTGATGATCGCTCAAGGCATCATCATAGAATCGTCGTTCGGAAGGTACAAGACGGTCTGAGCGCTTGCCGTATTACACTGAACGGCTCGGTGAAAAGGACGGCATCCTTTAATGCGTTGTTATTGCTGTAAGTACGATGTTCGATTACGGTCTGGTCGACCAGGTTATAAAGAAGATAGCGGGAGAGTTCGATCCCGAAAGGATAATCATATTCGGCTCGGCCGCAAGGGGTGAAGCCGGAGACCGCAGCGACCTTGACATTCTTGTGGTAATGGATACTGAACTTCCGTATTACAAACGTGCGCCGGAGGTAAGGAGAAGATTATTGGGGATACCTTTAGCCATGGATATTCTGGTGACAACACCGGAAGAGTTCAGTGCGTACAAGGATGATGACCGATCCTTCATCAAGAACATCGTCGAGACTGGAAAGACGGTGTATGAGTCCGAAGATCACGTCGAAGAGACTGCATGATCACTTCGGTATGTCCTTCCTGACCTTGCCTTCGTTCCTGAGGACTTCCCTTATTATGCCCGGTAGCTTAACGTAAACCATACGGTAGAAATAAGCGAACGCTACGATGAATGAAAACACCAGGAAAAGGTATACCCACATTTCCGAATGACCTGCGAATACCTGTGAGATAAGCAACTGGTATGATACGCTTATGATCAATGCTTGGAATAAGAACTCGAATGGCCTTCTCCTTGCGATACCCTCTCCTATCGTAAGACCTGTGGCGGAATGCACAAGCACCGTTTGTACCGCGATCACTGCGAACAGCAGCCACATGATCACATCGTTGCCCAATATCCCTTCCGCAAAGTATGCTATATAGAACACTAAGCCGAACGCGAATGCGCCTCCCATCCCGAGACCCATACCGAAACCGTAGAACACGGAATCGGATTTACCGTGGAATCTTTTTAAGTTCAATACTACGAGTTTAGCGAATTCGAACACCAGCGCGAACAACACTGCCAGAAGTATATTGCCCCAAGCACCCGTGAAGAATGTATAACCCACCAATACCGCCGTTCCTGCAACGAGACCGATGGCGAACAATCCGAAGAATGTCGGATCGCTGAAGAACGGCTGCTCTACAGCCGGATACGTATACTTCTTGAGCACGATGTACATGATGGCCAACGCTGCTCCGAGACCTACAATGGCAGCGAGGGCCATGCTCATATCCATGTCACATGTTAATGCGGGTCCGTTAATAATTGTTTCTGATTTGATATCTGCCTGACCGCTTATCAGAACGGTCACACCATCTTATCGTAATAGTGAATGACCATGCATGACGCTTCGCACTTGCCGCATGATACGCATCTGTCGGCGTTCACGTGCAACCCGCCGTCTATACGTATAGCCTTCCGAGGACAGCTCTTCGCGCATATTCCGCACGAGGTGCACATCTGCGACCTGAGCATTGCTTTTACGCTTCGCTCGAACAGATATTCCGCGTCGGCCGCGTTCTTCGCCGTCACCGACACCTGACCGCCGCCGAACACCTTGGCCGTTCCCTTCTTCGTCCTCAGTAATGCTATTTCAAACTCGTCCGAATAGTCAACGTTACCGATCGTTCTCAACGCATCTTCGATGCACGAGAAATCGCGCGATCTCGGTATCGTGACGATCGCTTCCGTCGAGAAACCTCCGGCGGCGCACGGTGATGCGCCTTTGAGCATCTTCACGGACATACCGCTCTTCTTCGGGGATATCTTGAGATCGATGTCATCGGCGAGTTTGATCATCTTCGGAGGCAGTACCTTCCATCTCCAGAATCCCAAGTCGACGTATTCGTCTGGAAGATCGTTCTCCTGTGCGTACTTCCTCAGATGCTTATCCCATTTTTCGTATAGTTCCGGGTGCGAACTTTTCGTACTCTCCCACTCCGAAGACAGACACGAAGCGCAGAGGCTGCATCCTATCCTTTCCATATCACGTTCGTACAACGGATTGTAACGCAGACCTTTCCGCCATATGTATCCCCAGACCTCCGATGATGTCCATTTCCTTATCGGATTCAATGTGGTCTGATTAGGAACGAAGGGATTCTTGGATACGAATCCCAATCTCGATCTGGCGAATGATTCCAGTGTCCTGTTGCCTTCCGCGGTTATCGTTCCTTTCGGGAACTTATTAGATATCAATTCTGTTATGGGGCCCAGTTTGCATACCTTACAGCACCATCTGAAATCCTTCGCCGGAGGGCCGAACGTATCTACGTTATACCAGAATGCATTGCCGGCATCCGCCTCATGTAATTTCAAGTTGTGTGATATTGCGAAATCGCGAACGTATTCCACGGTTTCAGGGAATTCGATGCCGGTGTTCACGAATATCAGCTCGGGGTCTTTGACAACTTTCATCGTCACTCCGAGCGTCGCGAGCGAATCCTTCCCCCCGGAGAAAGATACTGTCACCTTCTCCTTCCTTGCTTTGACGAACGATTTGATATCGTTTGCGGCGCTGCTCTCGATCTCCTTGAAATGTGTTGCGTTCGCATCTGTGAACTCTTTTCTGCCGGACGGCGGTGATACCGGAATATCTGAAGGAACGGACAGGTCGCGTATCTTCACCGCTTTCTCGGCTTCCTTTATGTTCTCGCTGTTCACCAACGCGATACCGTGGCCTGTCTTACCGCCCTTCTTTATTATCAGCGGATCCCCTGCTTCAAAATCGCCGATCACGTTCGTTATCTCTGAACCGGAGATGTTCTTGCCTTTCAGGTGCCCGGACACGCTTCCCAATGTTATCACATTCTTTGACGCATCGTTCGATAACATCTCCGCGCCCGGTTGTCTTAACTCGATGTTGTGCTCCTTTTTCCGAAGGTCATATCTCAGCACGGCGATCACGGCGCCGTGCGCTATGACCTCGTCCGTCCTGTCGTCTCCCGGTATCTTGTTGAAGAATACCATCCGTTCATCTATTATCGATGATGTTCCGAAATTCTTTTTGAATAACGACGCCAGAAGTTCGCGGCCGCCGTCCATGCACGGCCGTATATCTCCGGGACTGTTGATCTCGAACTCCCTGAGTTTTGACGAACATTTGCATTTCTCGCTCAATATCAACGTTCCGCATGTATCGCACCATCTTTGTGCGACCTTTCCGTGTGATACGTTGATCTTAGCCATCTGTCCCCGTATGGTATCCTGTGCTTATGGATTCTTTTATTAGCGAGAAGATATTCACGCATCCGTACGGTGAACAATTGAGATCGATCAACTACTCGGCCGGGAGATACAGCGCGATCGAACTGCGGGAGATCGCGGTATCGGTGCTTGTGCTTTCCGTAGCGTTCACGATACTTCTGAACCGCAGGAACGATATTGATATTTTCACTCTGTTCGCGATATCTTTGGTCATAGTATGCACGAGTTTCATGTTACACGAGTTGGCGCATAAGTTCACCGCTCAGAAATATGGTATATCCGCTGAGTACAGGATGTTCCCCATGGGATTGATGATGGCGCTGGTGTTCTCGTTCATGGGATTCATTTTCGCCGCTCCCGGCGCCGTTTACATAAACGGATACATAGACAACGAGAAGAACGGTAAGATCGGTGCCGCAGGGCCCGCGATGAACATCGTTGTTTCGGCTGTCACTGTTGTCCTCGCTTTGATGACATCCGGTATGTTATCGTCCGTACTTTGGATGATGGCGGGGATCAACGCGTTCTTCGCGTTGTTCAACCTGATACCCGTGCACCCGCTGGACGGTTCCAAGGTATACAAGTGGAACGTTCCGGTGTATCTGCTCATGCTGGCATGCGCCGGCTTATTGCTGGCGATAGCGTGGTTCGATATCCTTTGATATACGCTGTGACGCAGGCCTATGCCATGAACTCTTTGCACGGATATCTCAGGTGGGTGAGTATGGACCCTTCCCACTGTTCCATCTTTCCGGGATTGAGTATGTTGTTAGGATCCATCACTTGCTTTATCGCCTTTATCGTTGACAGTTCCGTTGCCCTCTCCTTCTGGAAGTCGGGTGCTTTTGCAATTCCGATACCATGTTCTCCGGATACGCTGCCTCCGAGTGCCACCGTAACATCGAATATCTCGTTGACGGCTTTCTCTCCTCTTACCCAGTCATCCGCTTCCAGCGGGTTCAGTAACATCTTCGTATGCAGGTTACCATCTGCCGCGTGACCGTACGTTGCCACCGTAACGTTATACTTATCGGCTATCTTCTGATATGCTTTCACGGCGTCGGGTATCTTCGATACCGGCAATATCATGTCGTCCGCCAATGAGACAGATGAGTAACCCGGTCTCAAAGAACTGAGCGCCGTCATTACGGATTGTCTGGCGGATGTCCATTTTGCTGCCAGCGCTTTGTCTTTCGTGGCCGTGACTTCGGTTGCACCCACTTCGTTTGCAACTTCTTCCACGATCTTCAGTTCCCTTTCCACCACTTCGGGTTCTCCGTCCACTTCCACGATGCATAGCGCCTGGCAGTCCGGCAGAGGGTTCTTGAGTGCTCTGTTGACCGCGTCTATACTGACGCGATCCATGAGTTCGCATGCGGCCGGTATCAGTGGTCTCGCAACGAGCGCGGATACGAACTTTCCCGCATCCTCGGGTGTTTTGAATGCTGCGAGTACCGACGCTGACGCTTTCGGTTTTGTATCGAACTTGAGTACAACTTCCGTTATCACGCCCAACGTACCTTCACTTCCCACGATCAGCCTTGCCAGCTGATAACCGGATGAATCTTTCAATGTCTTCGTGCCGGAACGTACGATCTCGCCGTCCGCTTTCACGAATGTGAGTCCCAGTATGAAGTCGCGCGTGGCGCCGTATTTCACCGCTTTCATTCCCGAAGCGTTCAAAGCTATCATACCTCCGATCTGGGCCGCTTCCGCACTGCCCGGAGCGCACGGGAACTGGAACCCGTATTTGCCGAGTGCCGCGTTTATGTCATTGTATACGCATCCCGCTTCAACGATGCACCACATGTCGCCGACACTGATCTCCCTGATCTTGTTCATCCTGCTCATGTCCAATACGATACCGCCCTTTATCGGAACCGCGGAACCGCATAATCCTGTTCCGGCGCCTCTGGGCGTGACGGGTATTTTCTCAGCGTTGGCGATCTTCATTATCTCAGACACTTGCTCGGTGGTCGTCGGCTGTATCACGATGTCCGGGGAGTTGTGGAAGATCGACGCGTCGAAACCGTATGTGTACAGGTCCGCGGTCTTCGTGGAGTAGCCGTCCTTTCCGACTATCTTCTCTATCTTCTCAACTGTTTTAATGTCCATTGGGTTCACCATCTCCAAGACTATTATCCAATCAATTATAAAACTATAACCTTTTAACGCACGTTACGCGTATGCGGTAAGGGGCTCCGGCCCTCTGTTCCGAACGAATGCACTGTTACCGCTTAAAGTTATCAAAGAAGGCATTTTTTGAAGAGGGTAAGGGACAAATTCATAAACTCCTGCGTATTATTGAGGAGCGATACATATGGGTTTCAAGATAATTCTTCTCGGTCCTCCGGGATCGGGCAAGGGTACGCAGGCTGAAAAATTGAACGATGATCTCGGGCTTGTCAGACTTTCCACCGGTGATATGCTGCGCGAAGCCGTAAGGAATGACACCGAACTGGGTAAGATGGCCAAAGAGTACATGGATAAGGGTGCTCTCGTTCCCGATGACGTTGTTATCGGATTGATGAAGGAGAGGATCGCCGCACTCAAGGAGGGATTCGTCCTTGACGGTTTCCCGAGAACCGTTCAGCAGGCGGAGGCACTCGCCGAATTCGTGGAGATCGATCACGTGATCAACTTGGACGTCGATGACGAGGAACTTGTGGACCGTCTTACGAAAAGACGTTCGTGCCCCGATTGTAACGTTGTCTTCCATCTGATCTACAAACCTCCGATGGAGGACGGCATATGCGACAAATGCGGCGCCAAACTCTATCAGAGGAGCGACGATACCGAGGAGACGGTAAGAGCTCGCCTTAAAGTGTATCGCGAGAACACGTTCCCGCTCATTGAGTATTACGACAAGAAGAACATACTCGTGAACATCGACGGAAGCGGCAATATAAACCAGATATACGAGGCCATCGAGGCCTCGCTCTGATCCTTTATCATGTCTTCCGGACACGTATCATTGACGACGATCCCGGAAGTTCTCTCATTCCTTTCTTACTTACGATGTCGCCGATCGGTGAGCGCATATCATCTTCCATGCTGTCACCGTCAGCCTGAATATCTCCGGAGATCATCATCACATCCTTCCATGATGTGCCGATCGTTGATATCTCGGTCGCCGGCGAGGATATCTCACGTACCTTACCGTCATCCTGAAGTATGAGCATCCTGCCGCCGTTGACGGTACATGCGGTCATATCCTTCGCGGCGAAGGCCGCGACGGACGCTTTGTAATCGGCATTCCCGAACTCTTTCTTTGCCGTCTTTTCCGCTTTGGAGAGACATTTCTTCAGAACGGATGCGGCAGGTCTCTTTGTGATGTCATATTTCATCATGTTGTTGATGAACACTTCCGACGCTTTATCGGCGGCCGCACCCGTATCGCCGGACGCTTCGAACAGCGCGAATACGCAGATATGTCCTTTAGTGAGCCTCATACCTTTCAGATTGATGGTGGACGACTGCATTGTAAGCCTTATCTGACCGTTCGCCATCGTGAGTATGCATATCCTGTCAGTGTTATCGTCGCTCATTCCCTCTTCCGATGCCCATGATACGGACATGTCCTGTGTACGCACTGACCCGGTCGTCCGATGCCCTTCGTCTGATACCATCATCGTATGATATGAGATACAGTATATATGCCAGTCGCAAATATCCCTTCAACGGCAGAGAGGTCGTAACGGGTCTCCGACCGGACACGGGGGGTATGGTGCTGAAGTTAGACGGTCTTATCAAAATTCTCATACCTCTTGCCGTGATCGCCGTTATCTCGGTGATATTCTATGTGATATTCAGCTGGTTGGGATTACTGTCTCCGGAAGGAGTCAGGCATTTCATCGAAACGGGGAACGGCCATTATGTGTACCTCCTTTATCTTTCGTTGTTCGTCATACAGGCGTGTTGCCTCAGTATGATACCGGGGAGCACCGCACTCTTCTGCGCCGTGGGATTGCTGATATTCGGTACGGATCAATTCTGGACCGTTGTCGTTCTGAACATCATCGGAGCGTGGCTCGCCTCGCAAGCCCTGTTCTTAATGGGGAGACACGGCGGCAGACGGCTTATCAGGACATTGTTCGGAGAGAACGCCCTGGACAAACAGCTGAACGTACTCGCTGAGAAAGGTACTAAGATCTTACCGATCTGGTTCCTTCTTCTCATCCTTCCGGATGATCTGATGAGCTTGGCATGCGGAGCCAGTAAGATAAATTACAAGACGTTCACGATACTGCACACGGTGTTCAGATCCATAGGCATAACATTGCTCACGGGCGTGTATTTCTTCGTGGTCCCGATCATAGGACCGATGATAGGATTTTGATCGTACCGTCTGGGAAAATTATTAAAAGGGTATTGTGTTAGGCGGTCTCACAGCCCCGTAGTGTAGTGGTCAATCATGCGAGACTCTGGATCTTGCGACCGCAGTTCGAATCTGCGCGGGGCTACCACTCCTCTCCGTTTCTTGAATTCCCTGCGCTTGGTAACTGGAGTGTTCTCAAAAAGTTCTATAACCTTCCAGACGTTAGGGTTGACGTAAGAGTGGTGAAAATGATCGGCAGAGAACAGGTTCTTGCGAACCTAGGGAAATATGATCTCAAAAAAGCGAAGATCGGCGTTGTGGCATCACATTCCGCGTTGGATACGTGCGACGGCGCCGTATCCGAAGGTTTCAGGACGGTCGCGGTATCGCAGAAAGGACGCGAACGCACATTCGCCAATTACTTCAAGACGCAGCGCGACGCATCCGGTAACGTCATACGCGGGATAGTCGACGAGCCGATGATACTCGATAAATTCAATCACATCCTGAGGAATGACGTTCAGCAGCGTCTGATGAATGATAACGTTCTCTTCGTTCCCAACCGTTCGTTCGTATCGTACTGCGGCATAGATGCCGTTGAGAATGAGTTCGCCGTTCCGATCGTAGGAAGCAGGAATCTTCTCAGGTCCGAGGAGAGAGGGGATGAACGCGACTATTACTGGATACTTGAGAAAGCCGGCCTTCCTTTCCCTAAGAAAGTTGAGAAGTCCGAGGACATAAACGGTCTGACGATAATCAAAGTGCATCATAAAGTGAAGAAACTGGAACGCGGATTCTTTACCGCTCAATCGTATGATCAATTCGTCGAAAAGTCCGAGAATCTGATAAAGCAGGGTGTGATCGAACCCGATTTCATAAAGAGTGCGAGGATGGAGCAGTATATCATCGGGCCCGTGTTCAATTTAGATTTCTTCTATTCACCTTTGGAGGAGAAGGGAGAACGCATAGAACTTCTGGGGATCGATTGGAGATTCGAAAGCTCATTGGACGGTTATGCAAGGCTTCCGGCGAAGCAGCAAGTGGAACTTGAAGCCGACGGGATACTGCCGGAATACACTGTATGCGGGCACAATTCCGCCACGCTCAGGGAATCGCTGCTTGACAGTGCGTTCGAACTCGCGGAGAAATACGTTAAAGCGGCTGAGAAGCATTATTCCCCGGGGATCATCGGTCCGTTCTGTCTGCAGACGTGTGTTGATAAGGATCTCAAATTCTTCATCTATGACGTCGCACCGCGCATCGGCGGAGGAACGAACGTGCATATGGCCGTTGGTCACCCCTACGGGAACGCGTTGTGGAGACGCGAGATGAGCACCGGACGAAGATTAGCGATGGAAGTCAGAAAGGCAATAGAGCAGGAGCGCGTGGATGAGATCGTCACGTGAGTGACATAACATTTATTTATCATCCTTCTCTCGTAGTACGTAGAACGATTAGTCATATAAAAAAACTCTCCTGACTTCTACGTTCTGTGCTGCCATAAGAATATCATCTCTCGGACGATAATACTTCATGGTCATATTGATGTCTTCGTGCCGTGCCAGTTGCTTCGTGATATGCAACGGAACACCGGAATCGAGTTTATTGGTGATGTACATCGACCGAAGAGCGTGTGGTGATGTTTCTGCTCCAATCTCTTTACTGATTCTTCTGAAGTGATTATATAGGGTCTGGGGTCTAAGTGTTTTCATTCTCGATTGCGCTCTTATGATCAATTTGCCGCCGAAATCCGTATTATACTCTTTCACAAGATCTTCTCTATAAATAAAATATTGATCGAGTTCTCTCATGAGAGTATCACTTATCGGAAGCTTACTCGTTTTTCTCCCCTTCCCTCGGACAACGGTCAACCAATCTCCGTCTATATCTTTTGTGTTCAGATTACATATCTCTGATTTCCTCAAACCAAGTTCTCCGCCTATAACAAACGCAATACGAAGAGCCGGGTCTTTGACAGCATCTAATATCCTGTTATAATCATCATACTCCAGCGTTTTCCGATTCTTTACAACGATGTCGAACGATATATCCATTTTATAGATGGCATCATTCTTGCGATCCTTCGACATTGTTATGCAGAATCGTTTTAGAGTTGTGATATAATTCTTTTTAGTGCTGTCGGAAACGTTCATGTCGAGTACGGTGTTAGCTTCCCTTTCCCCTATTGTGTTTGGATCTATCGACAGCCCTTCTTTGTGAAAGCAACGCAGCATGTGTCTCATGTGTATTTGGTAAGTACGACGTGTTCCCTCACTTCTTCTCCTATATCGTTCCGCGAATATATCCACGATCTTGAACGCTTCCGTTAATACTTCATCACCCTCTTCATCCCCCCTCACTATCTCTGCGGCGTATCCGCTCAAGGATTCGCCTCCTTTAAATCATCCATTGATACATCTCCCGCCTTTCGGCTTAACAGTGTAAACGGTCGATGTATAAAAAAGAGATAGATGGGTGGTGAGGAGAGTATGGAGATGTATCAGATACCAAAATCTCCTCACCGTTCTCCAATATCCATTAAGATATTAAAGAAATGCCGTCTGCTTGTGGAGGGGTTACGGCGCATAAGAGCACCGCTAACTGCAAGCAGACAATTCCTTTAAAGAATAGAAGTATTAGTAGTGTGCGTTTATACACACAGCATAATCGGTGTTCGTGAATGCGTGATGCCTTAAAATCGGTTACACACACACTCTCTCACAGCATCATTATATATTAGAACCGGAAATGAAGCGAATCGCATCAAAAAATGAATTGTAAAAGGTTTATACATCCAGCGTCAAAAGAGCGTCGAACCGATCGCTCCGCCTACGACGGACACGATACCGACAAGTATTCCCAGTTTCCACAGAAGGCTGTCGTGCCTTTCGTGCGCGAACTTATCCACTTGGTCGGTCTTCTCGCTCAGGCGAAGGAACCCCGCATCAACCTTCGTAGTGAGGTCGCGAATGAGGGTCACTGCGTCTTTGACATCGTTCTCGACGGCTCTTATTCGTGCTTCATGGTTGCCATGATAGGCGCATTCGATATTGATCGGGGAATCCTGCATGTTATCACTTTTTCAGCGTTTCTTTTATCTTAGCGATTGCGCACTCGATGTTACCGAGCCCGTTGAATATTTTCAGTTTTACGCCGTCGAGGTAATTCTCAACAAACTCTTTGGTCATCCATTCCCAGACGAATGCCAAACCGAATCCGCCGAGTGCTGCGCCGAGTGCTGTACCGAGAATCTCAAGGTCGGCGAAGAACCGAACCTGATCCATCACGATGAGCGTTGATACCGCACCGAGGATCGTCATTGCGATAACTTCTATCCATACAACGGATGCCATTCCTTTCTCTTTCCATTCAAGGACCTTGCCCTTGACTGCCTTCCAAGCCGCATAGGCATCAATGCCTTCCGCCTTCGCTTCCATCTCTTCCTTCACATCATCTTCTATGGATGCGGTATGCGCTGCATCCCACGACGTGAACAAATAGAAGAACGCGGTGACACCCGATATAACGAGTATCGTCAACATTTCGACAATTGTTAGTTCGAACATATTATTCCTTCCGGTGCGTACGCACCTCCTACAAAATGCACTTAATCAGATTTAACTGTATTGTTTGTAAATGGAATTTAGGTGCATGTTTAACCTTTAACGACACCCAGCGGTTTGAGTTTAGCAACCTTTCCCGTCAATCCGGCGTTGCATACTACCGATACGACGCTATCGACATCCTTGTATGCTTCCGGTGCTTCATCGAGAACGCTTTGGTCATTCCCGCTCTTCAAATAGATATTACGTTCCATCATCGACATTCGTAGGTCATCAACGTTCAGACGGTCGAATGCCGCTTTACGAGACATCTTCCTTCCGGCACCATGACATGATGAACCGAAGCTTTCATTCATCGCACCCGGAAGCCCTACTAACACATACGTTCCAGCAGACATATCACCTGGTACGATGACGGGCTGGCCGACATTCATGTAAGCATGCGGAACATCATTATGACCGGAAGGGAACGCACGAGTCGCTCCTTTCCTATGTACCAATACGTTCGTTCTTTTACCATCGACGACGTGCGTTTCCTTCTTTGCTATGTTGTGCGCGACATCATACACCACGTTCATATCCATGCTTTCGGCACTTCCGTTCATCACGTTCTCGAACGACTGGCGGATCCAATGCGTTATCATCTGGCGGTTCGCCCATGCGTAGTTAGCACCGCACGACATGGCTTTGTAATATGATTCGCCCTCTCGTGACGATAACGGAGCGCATGCTAATTGCCTGTCTGGAAGTTCAACATTATTCTCTCGGACATATCGTTCCATAACCTGAAGGTGGTCGGTCGCGATCTGGTGTCCGCATCCTCGTGAACCGCAATGCACGGTAACGGTTATCTGACCTTCGTTCAAACCGAACGCTTTTGCGACGACTTCATCATATATCTTTTCGACAACATCCACTTCGATGAAGTGATTACCGGAACCGAGCGAACCTACTTGTCCTAACCCTCTTTTCACGGCTTTGTCGCTTACGAAGTTCGGGTTTGCTTCATCCGTGTGACCGCCGTCTTCGGTGGTATCAAGGTCACGTTCCCAGCCGTAGCCGTTCTCCACCGCCCACTCCGAACCAACCGATAAGATCTCATGAACAGAATCGGCGTTGACGTTCTCTATTCCTTTGGATCCCAACCCTGACGGTATGTTCTTGTAAAGTTCATCGGTGAGCCCTTTGATCTTACCCTTCACGTCATCAATGCGTAAATTGGTTCTTATCAATCGAACGCCGCAATTTATGTCAAAACCGATGCCGCCGGGGGATATGTATCCTTCATTGACATCAACCGCCGCCACGCCGCCTATCGGGAACCCGTACCCCCAATGTACGTCAGGCATTGCGAGTGATGCGCCCACGATTCCAGGTAAGCAAGCGACGTTCGCTGCCTGCTGCGGAGCGTTATCCTCGGTTATCTGCGGGATCATTGATTCATCGGCAAAGATGATGGCGTTAGTACGCATCCCTTTGACGTGACCTTTCGGTATCTCCCATCGGTTATCGTCGATCTTGTTAAGGACGCCTTTCCATGTCATCGTGTATACACAAACGTGCAGTGAGATAAACGTTTAGGTGCGTTTTACGATGTCCGATCCCGTCACTCTATAACTGCTCTGTCCGAGTAATTATGAACCCATACGTGTTGACCGCTGTCAGTGCGATACAAATCCCAACAGATGCCATATGTGTCATAATATGTTTCGTCTACTGTATCGGCAACAGTATCGTATACCATCAATCCGAGTACGTGTTCCGTCCAATTGTCTTGTGCGAATCGCAAAGCATCCTCATGTGTATCGAATGTGGCGTAAACAGTATCTATGAAATGCCCTCCGACCACTTCGAAATTCTTTTTCATTTTTGTTTTGCGTATCGGGTGGTGGTTAACCCCCCCCCCTCTTTTCTAAAATCTTTATCCTAAGTCCACTGTCCATGTGTATCACCATAAGGAAATGGAAGTGATAGCATTTAATATTATTTGTCGTAAATCCGATTTAAGACAATATCGGCAGTATTATATCACGCACATGCAGATATACATGTATGGAATTTATCGAGGGGGTTAAGAAGATAAAATCTAAGATCGCGAATACTCCGAACGACATAAACGAGGAATCCACTAAGGCATCGCTCGTTGCTCCTATGCTTCGGGCGTGGGGATACGACCCCAGCGATCTTAATGAGGTTTCTTATGAGTATGTGGCGAAACGAACAGGAAAGAAGGATAAGATGGATTGTGTGGTATTGCGGAAGGGCGAACCGTTAATGCTCATCGAATGCAAGCATATGCGCGATTCGTTAAAAAGCATCAACAACCGAACGCAGATATTCCGGTATTTCGGTGCAACGCCTAACTGTGATATTGCCATACTGACTAATGGTATCACATATAAGTTCTATACGGACTTCGTTGAAGACAACGTTATGGATGATACGCCGTTCTTCGAGGTGGACATAAGCAACGTATCGCCGGAAGAGGAAACGGTCTTGCGTATGTTCAGTAAGAGGTCTTTCGATAACAAAGAGATACGTAAGGTCGCACGGGATCTGTTCCGAGTTCGCCGGATGGCAGATGCGCTGAAAGAAGAGATGAAGAAACCGACCAATGGTTTCCTCAACTATATGCTCGACCTGTGGAAACTGCAGAATAACGACACTAAAAGAAACGGCATCCGTGACCTCGTAGGAAAGGCGTTTGATAAATTCTGCATGGAGAATAGAAAACCGGAGATTCCAACCGGAACCGAACATTCAACCGGTGCTACAAAAACAGCGACCGAAGAGGATGTAGACGGGTATCACATCGTTCGTGCTATATGCGCTAAATCGGTATCTCCAACCGACATAACAATCAATCCTACATCTTCATCATACTATTGCGCGGTACAACTCGGAAGTTCATCGAAAGGAATAATACGGATGTATTTCAACAAAAAGAAACAGAAACACATAGAGATATGGAATGGGGACAAGTGGGTACGGTATGATGTCGATACGGTATCGGACATATACAAGTACGATGCGGAGATACTCGCCGCCGTAAAGAAACGATTATAATACCGGTACGCCGGTATCGTATCGTAGACGCAGGAAGCACGTTTCACGTGTCGGTGGCGACTACGTTTTACTTCTCCTTATAGAGTATTCTACGTTCCGTTAGTACATTAATCGTATGTTTTATGTCCGTTAGGTAAACCTTTAGTACGTAGGTATATATACTTTGGAGACGTCTGGAATCACGGGGAAATCCCCGAAGGAGATGTATCAAACATGAACCAAATGGGAACGAGCAAGCAGAACGGTGAAAGCCGTGCTAAGAATGAGAACGACCGATTCATTCGCGAATATGCAAGGAACAACGGAATAAGCATCCGTGTTGCGAGGATCATGTTCGAAGATGATGAACAATACGACGTGAACGACGACCCTTCCCAATTCACGGATAGGAACTTCGGAGGGTGGGATGAATGAACGATAACAACACACTCACCGCCGCCTTCAGCGAGATCGCTAAGGAACACGGGTACACATCCGTAACCGCCGAGTTCTCGGAGTTTAAAGAGTTCAAGGCGAAATGTCGGAGAAGCATCGGATGGATCGAGTTCGAAGTATCGGACTATCTGAAGGGTGCGCCTGAGGACGTCTTGAAAGGATTGGCGGAAACGATATTCAACCGCATATCGAGAAGGTCGACCGCCATATTCTCCGATGCGATGATCGAATGGGTGCACGCGGACGCATTCATCGAGAAGAACCGTCCGCTGTACCTTAGACGTGCGAAGAACATCGCGAGGACGCACGTAGGTGAACACCGCGACCTTAACGCATCGTATCAAAGGCTCATAGACATGGGATTGGTGCAACGCGACGATAACGCCATCCTAACGTGGACGAAACAGCCTAATGTGACACGCATAGGTTACTGTTCCGTTATGATGAAGGTAGTAATCATATCGTCGATATTTGATACACTCGATATACCTGAGTACGTATTGGATTACGTGGTATATCACGAACTGATACACGTGGATGAAGGAATAGGCACGTTCGATCAAAAGCACGATGAGAACTTCCGTGCGAAGGAACGTAAGTTTCCGCTCATCGACGACGCCGAGGATTGGCTGAAGAAATTGAGGTTGTACTTATGAAAGTGAACGACCGTGTTGAAAACGACCGAGAAAAAGGATTGTTGCTTATCGGACGGAAGTTCATGGAACTCGAACTACACGGATTCAAACCGTACTGTCACCTTAAGTCCGTGATAACCGAACCATTTGCAATAACATCCATGTTCCACGCAAGGTTAGATACGATAGATGAATTGAGAATTGCTTTATACAAGATACCGAAAGAAGCATATAATGAGTTCGGCGTGGGTGTTTGGCTGGATGAACAACTCATCACGTTCTCGGGCGATGAAGAGGGGGAAGAGAACAATGATTAAAGAATGGACAGAAACAGTTCGCGTGAATAAACGTTCGGAAGGGAAGTATTGGTGTACGATCCCGAAGGAATGCTTCGACAATATGAATCTAAGGGCACACGAATACGTCACGATCACTATACGTAAGATAGACGATAACACCGTGCCGTTTACAGCTATATTGAAGAACACCGACGAATCCGAATAAACCGCTTACTTTCATTACTTTTACGAAACGCCGTAAATCGTACTTACACTACTGCTGATAAATTCCATGTCCTTCGCTTTGGAACCGTACGTGTGTTCTAACGCAGTATACATAGCTTCGAGATACGGCATAGAGTAATCCGAACTTACAATCTGGTCAACGCGTTCGACCGCATTGGTCGTTGGGTTGCGAACATTTCCATATACGCGATATACGTAATTTATGTCCTTTTTCATCTTTTCAGATTTTAACATCGCTCTTATGAAATCTATGTCCCACCCGTTCTGTTTCAGTACGTAATCGACCACACCCTCTATGTCCCGCTTGCTCGTATCGTCGTCGTCCGTGATTCGTTGACTGATACGTTCGTCTATCGAGTTCCCTCTGCAACTAAGCGTTACCCTTTCGACAAATACATCTCCGCGATCCACTTTCACATGGAGAGTTGCGTTTATGCCGACACCCAATAGTTCGTTCTTTCCGAAATACGACACCGTACCGGTATGAGGGTTCGGAATGTTATCATCGGTCTTTAACTTTATACCTAAGATGTATATGTCGAGTTCTTTCGGAAACGCGCGTGGCATACTCTAAATCATGTTGTAAGATATATTTAAAATATGTTTTAAATCGTATTTGAGTGCGAGTAGCATCACAAATCATTTTATCTTAATATCGGATAGTTCGTTCCGGACACGTTCCATACGTTCGTGAAGTCCCATCCCGTGATGCCCGGCGTTGTGGACGTTACGTTGCCCGTATAGTATATCGTGTTATTGGCTTGCGCGTTCGCGAGCGTCACTTGCATAACATTCTGTGCCTTTGCACCTGATCCTTGCGTCGAACCTCTGGGTGGTACGCTCGTACCGTCTATTACTATCGTTCCGGATCCCGTGTTCGCATCTGCTTGAACGGCGGTTCCTACGAACAACTGTGACGCGAGGTAGTACGTGTTTATCGCAAGATTAGTTGCAACGTCCGATTCGCCCGTTATTCCGCCTATTCTGTTCACGGCTCCGTTTGACGTGTTAGCGTTCCGGATGACCTTCCCCGTCGAATAGCAGTTCGCAATCACGGTACTGCTTCTCTGCGCTCCTACGAGACCTCCTGCGACGAGGTATGCCGCGCCTGTGAGAGCACCGTTTTTACTGACGCTGACATCTCCACTGTTATAACAGTCGATTATACGCGGCGGAATTGTTGAATTGCCGGAAGCACCTATTATGCCCCCTGCTCTTACGGCACGCCCTCCGCCCGCGATACCTGACGTTCCGAGCGTTATCGCTCCGTTGTTAACGCATCGCCTTATCGTCAGAGAGTTCACATCGCACGTACCTACGATTCCTCCGCATTCGCATTGGAAGGTGTTACTGTTGTTATTACCGGTAACGGACGCATTGTTGATGCAGTTCTCGAGTGTAATATCCCCGCCCGGTGTACATACCCCTACTATCCCTCCTACATGAGAAAAATTAGATCCGCCGAATGACCCCACAGTACCGCCGTTAATCGACCCGCTGACCTGAACGTTCTTTACAGTTAACGTATCACGTGCGACACCGATCAATCCACCTATGTAATAACAATTATAAACCAAAATCGTATCGTTCCCACTGACCGTCCAGTTCACACCGATTTTTAAATTTAATATTTCTGCGCCCGCACCCGTCCAATTTATCAATCCGACGGACGGTGCCTGATTACCTATATTGACCGTCTTTACCATGTTCGAGAACGTGTATCCCTGACCGTCTATCTTCCCCGTGAATCTATTACTGTCTTCTCCTAAGTTCTGAAGTACCTGCCCGCTGAAGTTGATGTCATTCATCACACGATATTCTTCGGACATCGACCATACGCGACCATCGAACGTCTGATTCGTACCTACTCGGTTCCAATCGGCAACGTTGTAAATGGGTATCCTTTTGTCGATCATACCGACGAGTTTGCTCGCTATCCGAGTCAAACGATCACACACCCTCGCCCCACGTCATCACGCGACCGAACACGGAGAACATGTATTTTGTGTTGGCTTTAAGGACAGGTAATGCGGGGAACGTGTAATCAATATTAACACGTGTAACTGCCGGGGGTGACGCGCTCGTCGTGAATATGAATCGCGTCTCCATATCTACGTACCCTGCCGCCGCCACTGCTGCCGTTGAACCCGTTACCGTTATTGTTCCAGTAGGTGCTGTCGAATATAGTATCGTCTTTCCTTGATCACCGGCAGTGTTGATATTCATCTGTACGCTTGCGCCGCCCGCTCTTGATATACCGCCGGCGTATTTCGAATCTACGTAAGACTTGCTGGTTGCATCCGTTGTGGCGGAAGGTGTTGCGGGAACTTGTATCTGATTGCTCGCGCTCCTTCTTACGATATTGGATGCCGTTGAACCCCCTGCGGCCTCTACCGCGACGTATGACGGCGTGGTACCGGCCATAACGACAGCACCCGTTCCATTGAGCGGTGCTTGTCGTTTCGCTACTTCCGTATCGACGTATGACTTCGATGATGCGTCCGTTGTGGCTACGGGTGTTGTCGGCACCTGCACCTGACTTGTGGCGGATCGTCTTACGATGTTGTTGTTGCCTGTTCCGCCTGCGGTGTCTACGGGAACATATCCTACGGTCGTTCCGGTCATTACAACGGCACCAGTACCGTTCAAACTGTTCTGTTTGCCGTTAAGCGCAGTGTTCACGGCACCCTGCGACATCACAGTGCTCGTAGACGTTCCCGTTGCCTGCACGATGGTGTTAGAGTTCAGATACGTGACCCACGAACCCCATCCCGATGACCCTCTCGCGCACGAACACATCATGTTTCCGTTGACAGAGCGTACTGTGCACGTTCCTTGATTAGTGTCGAATTTGTATAGATCGGCGACGATCACGGTTGTCCCGTTGGTTGAGATAGGCGATATGCCCTGTCCCGCGCCAGTTTGTCCGTTGAGTATTCTCACGGTAACGAATGAATTGGCCGCCATCTCTTGGAATATGTTTTCGATTGTTCGCGTGTAGGTCGTGTCTTCGTTCATCCGACCGATATACCCGTCACGTTGCGTGCTCCATACCGTCCACCCGCCTACGGCTGTTGTTTCGCCTGTGGGTGTGCGTGTGTTCCTGTTCGATAAATATTCTCGACCGCCGCCTAATGTACTCGCCGATGTTTCACGGGCTTTAGCGAAGCCTCGGTTCGCGTCAAGTTTGTATATTTCTAAGATATAGATCGTGTTACCGCCGGATGCTTGCCACGTGGACGTGATCGCGCCGTTCGTCTCCGTGCTTGCCGCGTTCGGGCGGTATAGATGAGGGCCGCTTAATTGGCCCTGTTGCACGTAATACGTCTGATACGTTCCCGTGTGCTGCGACTGGAACAATGTTTCGATGTTGACGGCCCACGCACCGTCCACGGCATTCGCGTTCCTTGGGATCGGTCTTCCGCGTGTGACTTCCGTCCATGCGATGATACCTGTCGTTCCTGCTCCGCTGATATACGACGTTGCCATTCTCCCGCCGGCGGCGTTAGAGTTCGATTGAGCCCATACCGTTAGCATTCCCTCTGTGCCTGTTATTGGAATAACGAGCGCAGATACGTTCGTTGTCGCTGACATGTGCCCATCCGGGAACGGTAAGGAACCTTGATTATCTGTGAACCAGTTCTGCGCACCTCTCAACCAGAAGGGTGTGCGACCCGTTCGATTCTCGTTATACGTTTCTAAGAAGGTCTTATTCGCGTTGATGGTGAAGTTCGGCGGAGTCACACGTTTCCACGGCTGGAACGTTATCGTTGTTCCTGATACGGCGCATGTCATGCTCGCCGATAGTGACGCGTAATCTTCCGTCGCAACGGATGTTCCGACGACGCTGAAGAATACTGCTGTCGCGCTCTGCCTCCATACGGTCAATAGAACATCACGCGATGCCCATGTGCTTACTTGCGGGAATGGAGTATTGCCGAGGGAATCGACGAGTATGTTGTTACGGCATGCGTATGTGCGGAATGATTCTACGGGTGTTGCTTCGAACGCTTGCTGGAGCGTCATCGTTGTGCTTAAGACGGCAGCGGAAGGATTCGTCATTCGACCTTGTGCGTCTTTGTCTGCTTTGAGATTATTAGATGTGTCAACGTATTGTTTATTGGCGGCAGAGAATAGGTCTGACGTACTTATCAACGCAGGGACGTATATGTTGCCCGTAGGGCCTCTTCTTACTATGGCATCATTTCCTGCACCTATTCCGCCATAATTATCAACGGGGATATACGAAACGTTTGTTCCATTCATAACGACTGCGCCAGTACCCGACAGAGTGTTCTGCTTAGCGTTAATCGAAGCGTTGGTGTCCGTAGGCACGTTATTAAGCTTCGTCTTATCCGATGCTAACATCAACCCATCGCGTGTACCCGCCACCGCCACCGGTATCGGTGCTTTTGTTTCCGTATACGCCGTACCGTCCGCTGTCGTTCCTCGGCGATATACGAGGTCTAATGCCGTTCCCGTACCGTTCGCCGTTGTTACGTCGTATACGGCTTGCGTACGATTTATCTTCGTATCGAGTTGATCGGTAACGGCTTTTTGACTCATTATGTTAGATGTGGATGTTCCCGTTGTTTGTACAATTCTATCGGATTCAAGTAGTTCTCTCCACGCTAGCCATGTCGTCCCCGTCGCCTTAGTCGCGATTGCGCTCTTTCCCGTGTAGGTATCTATGACGACCGCATGACCGGTAGTTGCGTTTCCTTTTGTTAAAACCAATCTAACGACCCGCAATGAATCTATATTCACAGGACTCATGCCGTTTCCTACGTTTGTCTGACCATTGTATACTGTGAACGATCTCACGATGTTGTCCGGCAACTCATTGTATAGCGTTTGCATGTTCCGTGTATAGGTAGCATCATGCTCCGACCACGCCATACACATATCGCCCGCATTCTCCCATCTCCCCCATCCCGCTGATGTGCGTGAAGATGCTCTCGTGATACCTGTTTCTGCGTTCGATACGAACACTTCCGCACGCCCCTCCTCCGCCGAGTGCTTGTACACTTTCGCAATCAATATCGTGTTGTTCGGTGACGTATATGGTGCACCTGTAGTACCGCCTCCGCGCAAAGGAACATCACACTGACCTTGCTGGACAATGTACATCCTCAACGTTCTGATAGGCTGGCTTTGGAATAATGTTTCTAACGTCACCGACCACACTCCCGACACTGCGTTCACGGAACGGTCTATAACTCGGTCGTTCGACAGTTCGCGCCATGCGATAGGTCCGGTGCTTATAACGCTGGCTACTGACAATCTGCCCGAGTGTTCTAACGTTGTAAATTCACCCGAAACCAATATGTACGCACGAATGTTTGTACGCCTGTATATCGTCGCATATACTGTCGTTGTCGCGGCGACGTCATCAAACGGGAGTTTATTGTCAGAATCGAATAACCACGATTGCGGACACCAAATGCTAGTGACCGAGTTGTTCGTCAGTTTCGCGTAAAACTGCACGAACGTCTGGTTCGTCGTGTCCGGTTCTATAATATTATCGAATGTGGTTTTCCACGGCTGAAGCGTTAGTGTTCCGCCGGAATGCGTACACGACATAACCGCCCTCATGTGGAGTTCTGTAGTTGTGGTTGTAGTGGGTTGAGGGAAGCATTCTATTGTGGTTGAATTGGACGTTCTGAACATCCGCACTAATACCTCTTTGGTGTTAGGGGTATCCGACGCACGGAAAGGAATGTTACCTTGTGAGTCTATCAATCTGTCTTGCGTGAACTGGAAGAACATTATAGATCCGACAGGGACGGTGTTGGCGGCATCCTGCAACGTCGCGTATGCGTTCAACACTGAATGAATAACATTCGTCATACGCCCGGTGCTGTCTTTATCAGCCTTCAGCGCGAGTTCGCTGTTAGTGTTCAACGGTAAGTTAGCGACCTTCCCTTTGTCCGCGTTGGTGTAATTGTTTATCGACAATCCGGGTGTAACACCGTCCGCGATGCCTATCTCTCCGCCATTGCCGTCTCCTATGCCTGTCGGGTATTCGGGAAGCTTAAGCATCTTGTTGACTATGGGTACGGGTTCTTCTCCGATGAATGCGCCCTCGATGACGTTAACTTGCGCACCGTCATCCATACTCATCAATTTAATGTAGTTTGCACTGGTTAGGATTCCTGCCGATTGATTATTAGCGGAACCTATCGACACTATTTTAGTAACAGGCAATCCTGTGGACTTGTTGATCGCGGTTACGTTCAGCATCACAATGCCGCTTACATACGATACGGTTATCTGCCCGTTCGCCATCTCCGAGGGAATGTTATCCCATCCGTTCAAACTCTGCGTGCCATCCGTTTCCGTGAATGTCTGACCTAACTCTTCAGACGACTTCGTTAAACCCGCACGTCCGAGTGTTGCTATCGGAATCATCGACGGAGTAGTTTCAAACCACTCGCCTACCGCCTGAGACCAGCGATATGCGTAACTGCTGTTTGCGTTCTCGATCTTCGAATAGTCGTGAGGGTGCGTTTCGGAATCTACGACATCGGGATCGCGTCCTTCTTCGGCAGCAAGCGTATCCTCGATGTCCTGTAATATCTCGATGAACTTCGTTTGTACGGCATCGTGCGTCATCCCATCGGTTAACGAATCGTCTAACACCGGATAGAATACCGTTGCGCCTTCCTGTGCCGCCATCCTCCCTATAAGGTCAACTACGCTCCTATATGCGGAAGCGGGCATCATTCCCGCTTGACTGTCCGATGCTATCGGCATCGGTGCCGAGAACGTTGTGTCGTCACCTTTAGTCTTAAGTAACGCGAATGAGGACTCCCCTATCTCCCCTGCTACGACATCCGTAAGCGCATCATCGACCCTTCCGTTCAATAAGGCATCGGCTTGCATACGCGCCGATTCCTCGTTATCTATGTACTGCTGTAATTGGAGGTCTGCGTTCTTACGCGCTGATTCCTCATTGTCGATACGTTCACTAAGGTCGCCGACCTCTATATCTATCCTATCGTTGATGTCTTTAACTTCGCTGTCGATCCTATCATCTATCACGATCACTTCTAAGTCTATCCTATCGTTGATGTCCTTGACCTCTTTGTCGATACGTTCGTTGAAGCCGTCGAGATCCGACACGTGTGCTACCATTTCGTCTAACGTGTCGGGGGCCCTTATGATTATACGCTTCCCATCCGATGATGCTTCTAACACCGTACCCATCAATTCGATTATATCTGTGGTTTTGAGTTTACCGCGTATGCTGTAATCCTGCTCACGGTCGTACTTCTTAGGCATCTTAGATCCGCTCCACTTTAAGGAAGGTCACCGTGCCCGCTACGTGCGTCATTATTCCGTTACCGTAATGCCAACGCATTCCTTTACCTTTGAGTATCTTCGCGTTATCCAATGAATAAGAAACGAAGTCCATCGAGTTTATAGATGCTACTCCTGCCTTACCGAGATATTCCTGCGGCTTGATCGTGTCGTTAAGGTATATCGTATCAACGAAATCCCATTTCGATTCCGTTGAGAACTCCACCGTGCCATGTATACGATACGTGCGATTAGGTGTGAAGTGCATCATGTCTACGGTTGATGCGTTTCCCTCGAACATCGTTATCGGGATGACGTGTTCGATAGCGTCAACGAACTTCTTAATGTCCATCGAAGTGCCTATCGGCGACCATCCTTTACCTTCGGTGCCTTTAGAACGCCAGTACGCGTAATTCGTGTACGCAGGGAGGCTTCCTACGGGGTCTTTGACGCAATAGACGTCTCCTACATCGGCTTCGTCGGGAAGGTCGCCTATCGTAGCGAGAACGCCCTTAAAACGGTAAAGGCGGGTGAACCCCGGCGATAAGAGCAATACCACTCCATCGTGTATCGGCGGCGTTTTGAACTCTATTCTCACGGTATCCATGTCCACCGCGTATAGTCGAGCGTCGATGTACATGCTCTCGCCGTCGTTATTCTGCCTTAACGCCCAGATGAAGTCCATCGAGTTCAGATCGTGTTCCACCTCGAACACCGTATCCGTACCGTTACCGAGGAACGTGCTGAACATGTAATTGCCGTCGCCCGATGTTATCTCCGACCAATACATCGGATATAATGCGGGATCTTTGTCCTTATTCTCGTTGAGCAACGATATGTAAAGTTTCCCATCGCGTATCACCAAAGAATTGAGTTGATACTCTAATTCATCACTCCATACGCCAAAGTCCTCCTTCAGAACTGTATTAAGGTCGATAGAGTGAGGTTGACCGTTGTACGTATGGAAGGTGACCAAGTGCCTCCCATCATACGATATGGGCGTCAGAATACCGTAGGTCTTGAGATACTCTATCCACCCTTCTATGTCTGTCGGAGGACTGGTAAGTTGTGAGGGTAACGAAGGACCGAAGTTCAACGGGTCCTTTAATGATTTGTGAACCACTAATGATTCGGGTATTGAGGATTCCCTTGCGAGTCCGTTGAACGTAGGCGGTTCATCTTCGTTGTCCGTGACGTTCGCGGACGTGAATACAAGCTGGTATTCTATGTGATTGTCGTAACTCTCTTCGGCGGCTTGCGTAACTTCGTAAGGTACCGCGAACTTATATCCGTCGAATACAGGGTCAGTGGATTCACCGTATGCGTAATGTTCATCGTTATCATCCTTTACCGAGAATACGATCCATGCCGTCTTCCCGTTAAGGAAGCTGATGCCGTCATCGTTCTTACGGTACTTGAATCGAAGTGTGGTAGAGAGCGCGTCGCCTGTCTGACCTGCGAATTTCTGGCGTATAGGAGATAATAGGCGTTTATCGTCCTCATACATTCTGTAAATATCCATTGGGATTCCTCTACACCTAAATCAGATTTAAGGTATATAGGTTTAAGTGCCGTACGAGGAATCATTGGTGTGTTTATGCTACGAATAGGACAAACATAGGTTCTCTGTCGATGTATTCGGTATCCGTTGATAATACTTCCATTTCACGTGTTCTCGGATCGTCTAACGATAATATAGTTGCATCCTTCCTTATGTGCATATTGTCGTTCACCTTGCGCACTTCTATGGGTACGCGCCCGCCTACTCCTTTTATGATGTGTCTAACCCTCATCCATTCACCTCCTTTCAAACATATCTTTCAGTAATTTGTTCCATGTGATTTCTGCCTCATCCCGTATGTCTTTAATGCTATTTGTTCCAATGCAATATCCTTCGGTTGCCACTCTGCCGGCAACACCAGATTCACCCATCATAGCAATGAACACTCTCTCATTTGCAATCATTATTGTCACCCTTATTTCTACTTCAAAGTCCACTTTATCGGATACACGAATGTTAAACGCCGAAGAGTATATGTGTGTTTCATCCTCCGGTTTAACGTCGTGGTCGGTTTCGCTTTCGGGATCTAAGAAACATTCTACGTCACCTACGATCGATAACGGAAGCGTTATCTTCCCGCCTTCATCATCTCGATACACCTTTGACTTTGCTTTGTTCACTCGCCTTCCGCGTGATAAGAACATCTCTGGGTGTTCCAGTATATTTATGTGCAACCCGCACCTGTTCGCTTCTGCCATACGCTTACATGCTCGTATCACTATTTGAAATCAGTCATCAAATCCGATTTAGGAACTAACTAATGCATCGAATGTTTTTTAAAATGGTACGTGTGTGCTGTAGGTAATGAGCAGTAAAGGGTTAGCAGCAGTCGCGGTATGCGTTGCCGCATGTCTCGTAGGCGTAGGTGTGGTTATCCTGATGAACGGCTCGGATAACGAGGATAATAGCATCAAAGGACCTAATAACATCAATAAGACGGACACGGTTGGCTCATATCAGGTAACGGTATGGGGTGCGGAGAGTACGACAACGGTTGGTACTCCGCCGAATCAGTTGACCGTGGTATCAGGGAGTTATTTCAACACTTTGTATATTTCCGTGAAGAACGTAGGAACTGGCGACATTACCGTGAATCCTTCGGTTTTCAAGTTAGCAGGTGATTCGGCACACATCAGTGTAAGCCCGCCCGCTACTCAATTGTTCACTAACGGGTTAACATCAACAAAGACCGTAAGTGCCGGCGATACGATTAACTTCGTATTGGTTTTCGCTACGAATGACAAGTACAACGAGTTACTTTACGTATTGACTGGATATGCGAACGTGTCCCTCAACTAACTCGACATTAGTTTGGACATCGCTTGCGGTAAGTCGGCGTTCGTTATCTTACCCCACGTATAGTCAGAGTACCCTTTAGGATAGTACCTTGTGTATTCGGACATGTATAGGTATTGCGATTTCGGTATGCCCGCACCTGATGTTTCTTCGACATCGCATCTGGACGTATTCTCTATAAGCATTTCATCTACTTCGTTGCTTATCGAATCCGCATTACACGTTGATGAGAATTGAGGTCGCCATCCTTCATCCGATACTTCTTTTATCGCGAACTTAATGGAACGTTGCATATCAGAACGATAATCAACGATGTTGCTGGCGATCTCTACTGCATCGTCTTTGTTGAGAATCTCCGGTATATTGTACGTGCTGCCTTCGATCATCCCGTAGTATTGTATTGACTTTCCTCCGATATAATTCGGGTTTACTTCTAATATCTGTTCGTTTGAGTTGATTGGGTCGGGTATGACGACAACCCCTCGTGAATACGCTTCTTGATTGTTCGTACCATACGTCACCTTCTGCACGTTAATCACCGAATCAATGCCCTCATCGGTGACCTCCGCCGTTCCTATGACCGATTCGGATATGTCACGCGTAAGATCCTTTGGTTTCGAATGAAGGCGCATATCGCCTTGATTGTCTATCGGCATTTCGTTGATACGGAAGTCGATTATATACGCGTCATCTCCTTCGAACCATATCTTAGCACCTAATCGCATAGCGCATATCTGTAACACGCGCCATACATTCGTTCCTGCCTTGAATGATACGTTGCCAAACCATTTGTTCGCACCGTCAGCAATGAGCTTGTGTACCCTCATCCCCGAGAAACGTACGGGCGACGTATTGGAACCGTAATTCGTATTGAGTATCGAGCTTATTATATCCGAAGGACCGAGCGGGCCGGAAGGGCCGCTGTTATACGTAATGGCGAGCTTCGACGTCTGATATTGATTGGCTAACGAATATGCCGTTATCGTGCATATACGGTCAACGCCCTTGCGGCTTATTCTCGACTTAGATACGAGGTATCGTCCTTTGTGTACGCCGTTTATCATTATTTGAGTTTTGAACGGTATGATATTGTCGATGAACGTCCTGTCCTCCGTGATCATATACGACACACGATTCATGGATATGTTCAGCGTGAGCGTCTCGAACGGTTGCGTCACGCCGCCTGTTATTTCATACGATTGTATGCACGATATAGGGTCGTCCGGGTCATGACGCATAAGCGTCCACCACGTGTTACCGTCCTTCGTAGATATTAATGCGTACATGTTATCTAAGTGCATCTTATACCTCCGTTACGTCGAATTGATTACCGCCCGAACCTGCGCCGTATGTGAATATCTTACTTTCGCCGGATACGATATTAAGTGTATTCCCCGGCCCTATCGGCTGTCCGTTCTTTAGTACGCCGTATGTCGTACCGTTCACATCCAATATGATCGATCTGGCGGCATTGTTGTTACTGTTCGTGAATGTTACCTTTATCCGTGTTCCCGCATTGAGCGTCGCTCCCGTTAATCCTGTCTGGATTATCAACTGGTTAGGCCCGTATGATGTGAATGTACCACTGACATCGTAGTCGGTGTCACCTACCATTCCGTCGATTCTGTGGACGAGTACCAATATGTATCCTGCTCCACCTGAACCGCCGTTACCGCCGTTCGCGTTCCAAGGGGCATTACTTCTGCCACCGCCACCGCCTCCACCGCCATATACTCCGTTACCGCCGAAACGGTTGTTAGCTCCATCTCCGCCGTAACCACCCGAAGACGTGTATAATATCGGGGTTCCTTCTACAGATATGTTCAATGTTGACCCTGAACCCCCTCCACCGCCACCGGCACCTAATACATTATTGCCTGTAGTACCGCCGGCACCACCGTTACCGCCTCCTACGGACTCGCCCCATCCGCCTGAACCATTCAAACCACCGCCCCATCCGCCTGAACCGCCTGCGCGTACTGACATATCGACGATCCCGCATGAACCTCCCGCACCGGGGTTGTTAGACGATCCGCCTCCACCGCCCATTGCGATGAATGACCCGAACGTAGTATTCGTTCCGCTCGCACCCGTACCGCCTGTCCCGGAACCTACGCCGCCCTTACCGACCGTATATTGATATGACGCATTGTAATCGTTTATACGTAACACGCGATGTTCTCCACCGCCTCCACCGCCACCGCCGAGTGTGTTAGCACCGTTCCCTGCTCCGCCTCCACCGCCGCCTTGCATGTATACGGTGAGCCCTGCGAACGATGCTTTATCACCTACCATTATTGTTCCCGACCCTGCCGTTGCCTTGTTCAATAGGATCGTCGTTTTTTCGGTGTGTGGCGTGAACACCAATTTGTGACCAAGTGCGACCATATATCCATTACCGCCTTTACCGCCGTTGGTAAATGATAACCCTGACATCATTACGTTGATGTTCGAACCGCCACCGCCTCCACCGCCGAACGTTCCGCCACCGCCGTTAGTATTGGCACCGTCACCGTTACCGCCGATAGATTGTAACGCCAGATCGGAGAACAGCCCGTTTATGCCTGTGAATTTGTATAATGTTTTGGTTCCGCGAGTGACGGAGCCCGAAGATGTTATTCGTAAATGCGGCCCCGTACCACCTCCACCGCCGCAAACGCGACCGACCAATGAAGGGACTCCGCCCGAACCTCGTATGCCGCCTTCGACCGCCGTACCGTCTGAACCGCCTCTATCCTTACTGTCACCGCCTTTACCGCCCGAACCGCCTGCCGTTGCTTCATCAAGCGATAGGGAAGGGCCTATGCCTCCGGTGCCTCCTACTCCGCCCGCACCGCTGTCTGTTCCACCGTATTTACCGGATAGACCGCCGTTGGCATGAAGATAGTCGGTGATACCGATGTTAAGTCGTGTGTTCCCTCCGTTGGTGTTAGATTGCCCTCCTGCGCCTACCGAGAACGTATATGACGGTACGATGTCGCGTATAACATAATGCTTGAACTCTCCACCACCGCCTCCACCGCCACCGTTGCCGGCTGTAATGGCGGTGTGGCTTCCTGAACCACCGCCGCCTCCGCCGCCCTGAAGGAACACGGTCATCTTGTAATACCCAGAAGTATTGAGTGTACCGTTAGATTCCCATACATTACTGGTGCCTTGCTTGATTATCTCGACCTCTTCCTTATACCATAGCGCATAAAGATCGGTGATGCCTTCGCTTTCCGCATCTATCGTTTCGCCTATGATGTATTCGCGTTCGGTAGCGGAAGGTGACGTTGCGTATCCGTACACGGCAGCAACGTCCATTTTATATAATTCGGGCAACGCTGTGAATAACTCATTCGTAGTAGGTGTTACGAACATGCCGTTACCATTTACCGGTTTGTACATTATCAACCCTGTTGTTCCCATCACGTTAGCATGCACCTTTACGACGTGATTCCATATCCCTCGTATCTCGACGTCGTAGAATATCTCGCCCGTTACGGGGTCTGTGGTCTTATAACGCTGTAATATATGAGGGAACAGGACTATCGTCTGATACGGCTGATACATGATAACGTCATGCGGGTCGTTACTCTGCTGTATTCCCCATCCATTGAAACTGTCGCCGTCGGACTCCCATCCTACGGGTAATGGTAAGAAGTCGTACATGTCGTATGATCTCAACTCGTATCTTTCATCGACATTCGAATGTGAACCCGTGCCACCTGATACGTACTTTATCTTCACGGGATGCGATTCCGCCCATCCTAAGTGCAATATTATGTCGCCTTCCCATCCGGGGCTCCCTAACTTCACTTGTGTGCGAGGCATGTATACGGGTTCTTCGGTTGACGGGTCTAAAGGATCGTGCCCTCCGTTGAACATCCATCCGACAGCGCGGAACCCTTCACGCATATTCACCCACTCGACAGGCACGGCGATAAGGCGTATCGTTTCACCATCACGCGCATACATTACAACCGTATGCAACGCCCCGTGGTCGTCCTCGCACACATACGTTATCTTACGCATGTTCTCAGGGCGTGACGGCGTTACTCGTGTGTACGCGGAACCTATCTGTATCTTCATGTTCCCTGACACGACAGACGGCGATGATATATCGTATTTGAAATTACACGCTTTTATGTAACCGTTAAGCGTGAATGACATCTGATGATCGGCTCCCGTAGCGATGTAATTGATCTTACATCCGTCAGTGTTCATCTGCCATCTGTCGATGAACGTTCCCGTAAGCACTTCTAACCATTTGCGGTTAGACCATTTTTCTGAATCGGCATATTGTATATCGTCGCCTTCCGTCCACTTCGTAGGCTGTGTTCGATGCCATTTGAAATCTATGGCTTCGGTGTTCCCGAGATCCATCCTCAGATTGTTCTTCGTTGTAAGCGTCGGTAATGATAACTCCATGAGATTCGTTGTTATCGTATCAGTAAGTTCATTCGATTCGAACACTAACTTTATATCGTCCTTCCTTCCGCTTTTCTTATCAGGCATCGTAAGGTATAGTTCAGACAATTCAATCACCGAACCCGTACACTATAACGTATCCTCTACCACCTTTGCCGCCCGCAGGAGCCTTTGTCCCGAATCCTACGCCGGCGTTATAACCGCCTCCACCGCCACCGCTTCCTATACCGCCCGCACCACCGTCGGTATATCCGCCCGAACCGTTACCGCCTACGACCGTGATGAATGGCTTATCGTTAGGCACTCCCGAACCTCCGCCACCGCCTGCTTTTGCGAGAACGTCCATAACGCCCGTATTCCCTGCTGACCCCCCGTTCACACCAAACCCGTCGGTTGCACCGAAGTTGGTCATATTTGTCATCGAACCGTTACCGCCGGCACCACCAACCTCGACCAATCCCATCTCCGTATTGAGTGGGCACGTGGCTCCTTTATCGTTCGTTGAACCGCCACCGCCGAATGCTCTCACGGTATGTATGGGTGCATTGGTGTTACCTGCATCGTATAATACGAATTGAGTGAAATTACCGTCCATCCCCGGCTCGGATGTACCGCCTATCATAGATGGCGTGTATACTCCGCCGATCCCGCCACCGCCGACGTTCGCACGGAATGAATCGGCGACACTGACCGGTATACCGCTGAATGTTACCTTTTGACCGCCTGCACCACCGCCACCGCCGCTAAGGTTAGAAGGCGGCCCTCCACCACCACCGGCACCGTGAACGATGACTTTAAGGATGTTCGTTACGCATCCTGCGTCTGCATTCATGGAACCGATGGTTACGATAGGATTTTCTCCTTCTACCGTAGTATGCCATATCCACTTCGGCTTAGCCCATATAGCATATAGGTCAAGTACGCCGTACGGCGATAAGTTAGGCGTATCAGTACCGAATATGAATTCGTTGCCCGTATAGTATATGTTTGCCTGTTTATCCGAAGACAAAGAATCTTTCCACCCGACGAACACCAAACCGTCATCTAATCCGTCATCCGCCCACTCATCCATTATCGACCTTACGATAGATGTCGTACCATAGGGTATGGTCACGTCTACGGGGTCATGGTAATCCAGATAATCACCCGATATATCCGAATGGTAACGAATGATGCCTTGAGGCGGTTGTTCCACCTTTATCTTAAGTAATCCTATTTTGAACAGGATCGACGAATCTATAACATCGGTTTGCTGGTACTTGAAAGGGAATGCGCTGACGTATGTGTTGTACTCGAACGCAGGGTATAATTCCTTTGCGAATAACGGGTTAGGAATGTATCGTAATGTCCACCCGTCCGATTTCATCTGCCATCGGTCGAGGGCGTTATGGAATCTCATCCACCATTCTCTGTTACACCAATTCTTCGAATCCGTCGATGTATCGTCGTTAGGCTCCCATCCATTCGGCGTTAGCCTTCTGAAACTTACGTCTATGTCCTGCGATACGCCCATATCCATTAAGAACGCATTACGTACGCTTGTCGTAACGATGGCTTGCGGGAGCGTAGTTACGGAGTACTTACGTTCTATGCTCTGTACCTCGCCGAAGTCGAACGTTTCGGTGAACGGTATCTTAGCGGGTCCTGACGGTTCGGGGTTGTCTATTTCTATTGTATACGTAAGTGTGAGTTTACTATGTCTGTCCTCTTCTATGAATGCGGCGTTTATTACCGTGTTCTTATTGATGGTAAATGATGTGCTTGTCGCGGTACCTGTTATGCTTCCGCCCCATAACGCGAATACATAACCGGCATCGGGAACAGCCCTTAGATCTATTTGCGACCCCTTCTCAACATCTGTCGAATCGAGAATCGTCCATGCGGTATTGCCGATCTTGTATTCTACCTTCCCGTCGAGTGATATTCCGGTAGATATTGTCACCGATCGCGTCAGTGGTTCTGACCGTACGAACAATGCGTTCAGTGTAAGCGTATCCATGTTAAGAATGTTCGTCGTTATCGTCCACGGATTATTTGTTTCGGTTATGTCTGATAACAAACGGCGATTAAGTACCCACTTGTCGAACGTGTAACCTACGTTCGGCACCGCACGGAATGTCCTCGTGAACCCAGTCAATTGCGATATGCTGTACGAAAAGTCCGACCATGCACCCGTGCCGTCATCTAACACTTGAATTGTTCCGTTCGCGTGTGTGCCCGCAGTAATTGACGGCATTAGAACGTACTCCTACTCCTTCTCGTGTTGACGTATCTATCTACTACGGTCACGATGTGATCGTCTAAATCTGTCATGCCGTACACGGGGGCGTTGAAGTTCACTATCACCCCGCCACCAACACTGCCTGTTTGTGAATTAATGAAGTCGCCTACCTTAGAGCGAGGTACGACGTATTCTATTTCTCCGCCCTCACCGCCACGATATATGCTGCCGCCGGGCGTAGGGAATATCGTCGCACCTTCGGCTGCTGCGGGAATATTGTCGGCACCATTTGTTTTTTGATCTAACTTGCTGCCGATGAGCGCCCCCGCACCCACGCCTGCTATGGCTGTGCCCGCAATCGCCGCTGCCGCCACGTATCCAACATTTATGCCGAATATTATAGATCCGTTCGCAACCGCCACCAACAGTTGCGCTATCTGTAATCCGATCATAGTACCTATCAACCCGAATAATAACGGGAAGTTAGTAACGATGCCTGTCATGACTTGCATCACTATCAACGTCAAATCTAATAACCCCATAAGCAGTTGTTTACCGTGGTCTCTTACGAACTCCACCAGCGTTATCAACAAAGTCCTCAGACCTCCGAGCGGGCTGTCCTCCGGTATAAGGCTTATCGCGTCGATTATCGTGTCGAATAATAACGGTATGGCACCCGCGAACGCCGTGCTGAGCATGCTGCCGAAGCCTCCGTTCTCATACGCATCCCACATCGTGCCGGACATCTCGGCTGCGTTCTCTAACAGGTCCGTAACCATAGGCAGTAATTCGCCCATCAATGCCGTACCGATAGGCAGGAAGAACAGTTGTAACGCTACGTTGAATAGATCGAGTATCGCCTTAAGACCAGGGGAGAACTCCACCACCATCTTCCATAATTTCTCGATGATGCCGAACCCGAACGACAGTATCCCTGTTACGGCACCTATACCCATGCTTATACCGGCATTGATACCGCCTAAAACCGCGCCTGCTTTCTTGCTTTCTTCGTTCCCTTCTTCGGTCTTCTGTACGTGTTTTTCTTGAGCGGCGACGGTTTCCTTCCCTACTTTAGATGTTGTTTCGGTTGACTGTTTAACGGCATCGCCAACCTCTTTACCTATACCTCCGCCACCGGTAGCACCACCTTGATTGACCGTGTTGCCTGTGACGGATTGCCCAACCGCCATGCTCGTATATGTTTCCGATTGGATCTGCGATACTATTTGCCTCCACGATTGCTGGTCTAATGTGACCTTAAGGTTTGCCCGCAGATCCTCCTGTATCATCCGCCGTCACCGCCGAATATCTTTGAGAACAGTTCCGCCATCTCTTTCATCTGTCGTACCGCATACGATTCATGCGTTATGCGTATCAACGCGATGTCGAACTCCGTAAGGTCCTCAAAGTCCTCTTTTCGTCCTCCGTTCATTAGATACGTTCCGTACGCAATCGCGTAATTGATCCGCGCATCGGTCGTACCTTCCGTTATTCCTTTGTGATATAGCGTCCACGCTAACTCGTTGTCTCCGTGTCCAATCTCGATAAAGGGTTCTCACCCGATTCTTTCATCGCACGGAAGTTACGTATCTCCTCGTCGATACGAACGCATAGCTTCGCACCGCCGTTCGGAAGGCGATCCATAAAAGCCATGTAGTTGTCTATGGTAAGTTGAGAGGGCGATGTTGCGAATGGTGCTTTCACTATGTACGCTAACCTAACGTAGATCTCTTGGTCGCCTATCTTTACGTAGGCTTCCTGCGTCTTTAGGTTGGTTATCGTACACGAACCGATGTTGTTCTTCATCGCACGGTCACGACTGACGCTTAATTCCTCAAGCGTTATCGTACCGCTTCCGCCGTACTCGTTTAGGTCTATGGTCACTTGTTTGCGTATTTCTGACATACTTTTCTACCTCTTTGTTATGGTTACAATTCGTCCGGTTCTTGGTTCGTCGTTATCTTGATGCTAAGTTCCCTCGGTGACATGGTGGGCGAATCCACCATCTTCGTGTTCGGCTTCGCATCGTAAGCAACTGAATCGACGTACGTGTTTTTGAGTGTGATAACACAATTGTTAGTGGCGTCGCTTGGCGTGCATTCGGTTTTTACGCCCGATGTTATGTACATATATTCGATCGGTTCGAGATTCTTACATCTCGGTTTGCGATCGTCGTCCAGAGATTCCGGGGTTATGCCGCCCGAATATACCCTCCTCATCCAGTCGGGTCTGTCCGAGTATATTGTTGCGCTGACAGTGAATGTCGTATTCTTCTCGAAGTATCCTTTAGCGAACCTGCTGCACGTACCGTAGAGCATCTCGATGTTGTTCTTCACACCGAACTTTATCGTTTCGACGTTCGCAATGGGGTCATCTTCCACATCATCGATCCTAAGACAATTCCATTCTATCTTATCCGCCGTGATTGGTATGAACTCGGTATTATTCAATCCGGTGTAATCCTCGGACTGATCCACGTACATGCCCGACATCGTTACCTTTATGTTAGGCCCGCCGGTGTCCTGTGAGAAATCCATCGAATCGACCACGCACCCCGTGTACGTTCGCGTAACGTCATCACCGCCGCCGAAGTTCTTATTGACAATTGCCGTTCTTACCGTGAACGAAGGGGGGCGTTTGCCATCTACCTTTCTGTATGTGTACTCGTTCCCGGATTTGCCGTCTTCATCGAACGCCAATCCGAGGATGTGGTGGTTCCCGTAGTCCAGTATCGTTGTGATCGAAAAGGAACCGGTGAACCTTCCTGCCGCCTCGCCTGTTCTGAACTTCGTACCTATGGATTCGTATTTTTTCCAATTGTTCGTCGGCGTGAACTTTGCCTCTAATCCATCACCGAATGCGTACCATTTGGAGTCGGTTGCGTCCTCACGCTGCCAAATAGCTGATGTTCTTATTCCGCTCATTGTATCACTTTACCTGTTCCTTGCGTTTTTCTTTCTCATACTGCTTCCTTGAAATGCATGCGAACCCACTGTATTGTAGCGGTTGCACTGTCTTTATGAACTGAAGATCGATGACCGTGCCGTAGAAGTTTATCATGCCCGACTTACGCTTCTTGTTCTTTATCTCGAGATAATCCCATCCGTTGAGGTTCTTCGATTGACCCGCCCTTCGGTAATATCGTAATATCTCGACGATCTCCCTGACCCATGCCATGTGCCTGTCTTTGTCTTTGTTAAGAACATCTATCGAAACGTTATGTGTGCGCTTGACGGATTCATAATCAATTGACGTTAAAGGACCATCGGGATAGCCTACGTCGTAGATGTATATCGAACCTCGACCGTCGGGCCCGTTGTCGCGTGCGAGTGCTCTTTCGTCGTGATATATGTATCCCGGATGTTCGTTAACGCCTAACGTCCATTCCTTGTCAAGGATATACGCTAAGAAGCCCATATCGTCGGGGTACTCGGTATCTCCGCCGAATAATGATAACGGTATCGTATAGGGCTTCGCAGACGCCATCATATCACCCATACGCCGGGCGGGCTATCGTTGCCCTCTGGTTCAGCGCTAATATGCGATGAGCTTCGTCTTTCATGTTCTGTATGCGTTTGTCGAGAGTGCTCCCCATGTCGCCGCCCGTACCTATCCGCGTAACATACCAATCCGATTGAATGAGTTGTATTGCCGCGAGAAGGCAGCATGCCCTTCGTATATCCCACGGTACGCCGTCCGGGTTGCCGTATCTGTATGATATGCGGAACTGCGAACCTCGTGTGTAATATAACGTGTTCACGAACATCTTGCCCTTGTCGTAATCGAACCATATCCGATAGCTGTCCGTGTCATCATAACCCGTCTGTACGCGATCCGTCCAATTCGCCCATTGGCCGCCAAGCGTTCTCCACCATAGCTCGTCGCCCTGTTCGGGGTCCCACGGAAGTACGTTTCGATGCAATAACGCATAGTTGCCGCCTTCCGAGATCATCGTGGTGCGGAATGATAACGCATCATTCTGATACGTCTTGAGTTGTAGTATCTTGTCCTTTACGCGTTTCGCACGCCACGTATTGAATGTTTCGTGGTCTATGCGATCCTCCATAGCGAGGATGTTCATATTGATGGTATCGACATCCATGACATCCATGTCCGAGGGCCCTTTCCTTCTCTGCAGTTTATGGTCCCACATACCGAGCGTTTCGTATACCTCTTCGGCTGTGCAATATGAGGGGGAAGGGTATAGGCGCTTGCGCTGTTCATCTATCATGTCGTCGTCGTAGAACTCTTCCTCGGTGATGCGTTTCTTAGACGTTACGTTACCGCCGTCTAATTTACCATCCGGCGTGCCGTCATCCCATTGTTGAGAAGGCTTGTTCTTAGGGAGATCGGGACGATACTTTCGAAGTATGGCGTTATCTTCGGAATCATCGTCAGACGGTACGGGCCTCTCGGACATAGTACCTTAATCTCATTTAGAGTAAATAACTATTGTGTTTCTAATTACGATTTACGGTTGGTTTTTAAAGAAATATAAAAAAGTAAGGGGTTTATTGGATGCAATACTCAATCGTGTTCTTCGATCATTCGTCGTCTTCTTCGCCTTCGGTCGGAACGATCTTCCCGTGTCCGGTGGCTCTGGTGAAACGAGTGTTGCCTCTGCTGTGTATGACGTTCACTCTGCGGAGTTTTCTCGTTACTTCAACGGCATCGGATGACCTGAGGGTTATCGGCGTGAGCATCGAGTAGAATACGTGGTCGGTGTCTGCGAGGAACAACTCTCCCATGTCCGCATCGTTGAACGTTCCGTCCGGACCGGCTATGGTGTTGTTATCCATGATGGCAGGTATTCCGTACATTGCCCTCATGGCTATTCCTCCTGCGTCCATACCGGGTATCGTGCTTACACCGTTGAAGTCCCACTTCACGTATGCTTCGGATGAACCGGTGATGACCATGTTGTTCTTCTCCCTCAACGCATCGACCATCTGCAGTGCGTTACCGCTGAGGATCCATACCTTGTTGTTCGGGGATGACTGGTTGTTCCAGTACGGCATACAACCGTAGTACAGTGCCTTGAGATCCTCAAGTGCGAGTGCGCCGTCTGTCTGCACGACCTTCGAGTTGAATGTCGGAGTTCCAGTGGTTGCGCTTCTAAATTTGAATACGTCGCCCTCTGCTCCGCCGAACGGAGATACCATTGCCTGCGTAACGGTGGCTGAACTGTAAACGTTGCCTATCTCGTCCGAGGATGCGATGATCTTCGATAACGGCACGATGGTCGTTTCCTGGTCATCGACATCGGGCATCACGGTGTCCGTAGGTCTTAACAGGTCAGCGTCAAGTGCGTTGCCGTATGTTGCCGCCTGTATGTCTGCGAAGTTCTCGAATGCGATGACATCATCCATACCTTCGAGTGCCATCAATCCGAGACCGTAGTCCCACTGATAGGGCAGATCCACGTACGGCTGTCTTATCGCTTTTATGTCGGGCTTCTCACTTTCGGGTATCTCGCCATCCCTTGATGTGGTCGCACCTACTCCGCTCTTTATCGCGAGTTTGCTGACGATCCTGACACCTTCGTGGTCATACGGCTTTGAGCCTATGGCTGTGAAGGCGTTCTGCGTGTTGTACATCGCAACGGTCATCCTTGCTCCGAATATCGGGTTCGTCGTACCGTCGGTTCCCCATACGGTCGCATTGGCGGCCTTCCCCATCGGGAGTACGCCTGCAAATTCCTTTCCCATCGCTCCATAGAATGCGTCGATGAGCGCCGGAACCGTCTTGAAGGTTGAACCGAGCTTACCCCCGTCATCTATGAATTTACCTTTTTCTATTTTTGTTTTGTTTCCAAACATGGTCTTTCCTCCTTTCAGATTCCTCTACCGGACGCAGCTGCGTCTATTGTCTTCGCCAACCTCTCGGCGATGTCGTTCGGATCGGATCCCATACCTATTGCTATGGGGCACGATTCCACTGACTTATTCATCATCTCGGGCGTTGCACCTCCGGTGTACGCCGCTTTTTGTGAAGGTCTTGATGATAAGACCTGTTTGCCTGCCTTCGCTACCGTTATCGGCGGTCTTGCCGGTCTTATCGTCCTTTCGGCGACAGCCTGCGGTTTCGCTGATTTCGTTACGAGTTTAGGTCTTACCGTGCTTTCGCGGACGGGTGTGTTGGTAAACTGCTTGGGAGCGACGTTCTTACGTACGTTCGATTTCTCAAGCACGCCAACCCTTGCATTGAGCGTCTTTACCATTTTGATGAGTTTGACGAAGTTGGCTTTCGAGATCTTCACGATCTCCTCTTCCTCGTCATCTTCCTTCTTTTCGGATTCCGATTCCTCTTCCGCCGCATCTTCTATGAGTTTGGCGTCTGTTTCTATCTCGTCCTCTCCGCCCTCGTCTTTAACGGGTGCTTCGTTGTCCTCTCCGTCATCGGTGAAGTCGGCGGTCTCCGGGTCAGCCGTATCAACTTCCCCATCGTCGCCTACCTCATCGGTGGCATCTATCTCTTCCATGTCATCCGTAAGGTCCCCGAATAACATCGAATCCAAGTCGTCTGCTGACATATCTGTTTCCTCCGTTCCTTCTGCATTTGCGTTCTGATCCGCTGCAATTTCAGGTACAACGTTATCCAATCTCTCGACCGATGTCTTTATGTCCGCTACCTGTGACACGAGAATGTCCATCTTATCGCTGACAGATACCTGATTAGGATACTGCCCTTCGTTCATCTTACGCACGGATTTCTTGAAATCCCTCCATGCTTTGAGGAGATCCTCCTCTGTCCTACGTTCCGGGGTCATAATACGCACCTTAGAGATTGTTAATACCAAATTGCGTAATTCAGATTTAACTGTTTGTAACGTATATATACTAATACCACAAAAAGCGTAATATATTTATATGACGCTTATAACTTAAATGCGATTTGATGACATAAAATGTGGTTGTTGAATGTGCGTTAAAACTCACTTTATATAGCACTAACGTGTAAGCGTGACACATGGTACAGAATGCATCCGATAAACTCCAAGTTCGTATACTCAATGAGCCTTTACCAGATACATACAGGCAGCGAAGGATAAGAAAAGCGAGAAGGCAGATGGATGACCTAAAGAAGAATGGTGCGTTCGTCAATCTTGAGGATGTTGGCATCGTTGAACTTGAGGATCGCGGTGCGAAGTCCAAAGACGTGTATGCGTATGTAGGGAATTTCAAACACAAAGGGCATTCGGGTAGGATAGTGCTTCTTTGGTTCCTCGGTGAAGGATGGGAGATAACATTGGAAACGCCAACCGGTGCGGAATATGTTGCCACGTCCGATACGCCGAGAGATCTGTTCACAGACGTTCAAGAAGCGTGGAGCGATTACATACGGACGCTTGACGGATCAGCGTGATTATTGCTCGATATAATCTTCCCACGATTCGTTAAGTTTCCTGTCGATCAGCGAGATGTTCCATTTACCCGAACGCGCAACGATACTGTCGCCTGTAAAAATGTTCCCTTCGTATTGTTCATCGCCCGCTCTCTGAACGGATGCCAAATATGTCTTATCATTATGTTTGAATGATGTCGCATACTCTTCTACGATACCGCATCTGCGTGTCAATACGGGCAATGTGAGAGTATCTACATCCGTTAGATTCAACGTGTATGTTTCAGGCATTTTGTTCATTTTAGCACCAGCAACGTTACGAGCATGCGCTTTAGCCATATTTATAGCCAGTCTTTCGACGATGCCGTTAAAGGCAAATTGGTCATCGTTCATCAAGCATCACCGAACATTGTTCGCGTCGTACGGTTCGAATCCATCTACCATGTCCTTCGCATCTTCGATCGTGTCCGCTTCCGTATATATCTCACCGTCTTGCACGAGGTATATGCCGCCTTCAGGATTGTCGTAGAACTCCACGTCATCGCGCTTACCGAGGTATTGACCAATATGAACGGACGGGCGTTGTTTCTTCATCTTCGACATCTTATGATCCTCCACCGCCGTCACCATATCGTTCAATACATCAACCGCTTCATAGAACGTCAGATCGTCAAGTCCGGTTTGGAAGCTCTCGAAACCGTCAGCAGATGCACATACTGATGTAATATCATCGGTGTCGGGGTTGATGGATACCGATACCTTTATCTTCAGTCCGTTCGAATCAACGTATGCGAAATACTCCCTGCCATCGCCGTTGTAATTGTTCAGTTCGAGTATTCCGTTCCAGAATGGTATCTGTATGACACTGTAATCTTTCTTCACATTCGATTTATTTGCACGATCCCCCATATCATGATATGTGTTCAAACGTTCCTTTAATACGGACAGGCTTACATCCGCATCCATCGGATGACCGTTCGGGCGGTATGCAACATACTTCACTTCCCCCGAACCCGTTGATTCGTTGTACAGGTCTACCAACTCTATGGTATAACCTCTATATTCTTCAACGTAGTCGGCGGCACCGTATTTGTTCATCGCTTATTCTATCACGTTGCCGTTCTCATCACGCCATACGCCGTCATCGTCCTGATCGGCGTAGAATCCGCAATCGCATTCGATAGGGAGTGAGCCGAGTGTCATCGGGTCGAACTGTTCACCGCATCGAGGACAGTGTTCTCCATCGGATTTCTTTACATTCGATTTCTTGGTCTTGGCTTTGGACTTGTAAAAAGGTTCGTCCATGTGCCATATCATGTCATTTAGGAACTCTCTGACGAGTGTTGCGTCCTCGTCCGAGAACGTGACCTTGATGATGCTGTATTCGCCTTCTAATTCCTCTGCTGTTTTATGCTGGATGAATATAAGGTCATCGGACGGGTCAAATTTGTTCCATCCGCCGAAGTTCTTCTCGCACCATTGCCTTAATGTTATCGACTTCGCGATCTTCGATTTGAAAACATCCTCATCACCGCCGAGGTTGTCGTGTATCAATCCTTTACCGCGTTCCCACACGACGCAATCCCAATTCGTGTCTATTATTACGATTCCGTCATTCGCTTCTGCGAACGCGATCGCTTCTTTTAACGAATCGTGATATACGTTTTTGTCCGGCATGTTTATGTTGTATTGACCGAACTTTGTTAGATCCTCGTCGTCCTTTTCTTTAACGTCGAGTGCCTTTTCTTTAGTTTTTTTTGTGCGTGATTTGACGAGAACGTCTTTACCGAAGAACGAGAATGAATCGCCGGCATCGAGGTTGGCGGCGTGGAAGTCGCGATATTCGGATGTTATGATGTTCCTCGCTTCTGCGAAGTCATCTTCCCACCCTTCCGTCCTCGTTTCTTTCCAATCGCGATCGTCGGAGTTTATGCGTACATCGTTATATTCGGATATGCCGAATAGATCGTTCACGAGTTCTTCGATAGATAAGTACGTCTTACCATCGACCTCGTACGCATTGCTGATACGTGATTTCTTAGATTTGATTGATTGTTCCATCTCGATCATACGTGCTTTTAGGTCTGCGATAGTGTTATCACCGAGGTCTATCATACGTGCGATGTCCTCTTGTACATTAGGGTTATCGAGGTCGGATGAATTGAAATCGCGTTCAAATAGATAGATCGCCCAATGTGAGAGATTATCGCGTTCTTTTATGATGCGTGATTTCTTAACCTTGGACTTGTTCGTCCTCGAGTTCCACGCGTCGTACTCTTCTCTGCTTAATGCCTCACCGAATCTGTCCTTGTTCTCATATATTCCTGCATCTATGAATTCTCTGGCAGATTCAACATTGTTGTACGGTTCATATAGGTAATCTTCTTTACCGGATTGTTCGTCATAGACAATTACGTTTACGACATTCGGAAGGTAATCCTCCTCGTCGTATATTGTGGTGACTCCGCCGAATGCTTCAAACGACGTCTCGAAGATCATGTATCCTTTGTACTCTTCTATGAATGTCCATATCTCCTCTGCCTTATCTATCTTTGACTTGTTGGCTTTCGCCTTCGTAAGGAACGTGCTGTTCACAAACCTGCTCCACGCCAGTTCTAATTCCTGTTCGATCGGTCCTGTGGTGTCATATATATCATCCACACGTACTTCTATATCGCCGAATCCGTCGATACGTCCGAACACGTCTGTTATGTAACCGTCATGCGTTCCTTGGTAGAAATTGATGAATGCAACCGCTTCGAACGTTACATTGGCATACTCGAATGTTCCTATGTATTGGTGTATCTCTTCTTCTACGATCTTGATGTCGTCAGGGTCGGAATCATCCTCATACGATGCGCTGCCGAGTTGCGTGTCAACGAAATCCATCTTTACCATCCCGACCTTATACATGTCCAACAGCAACGCATTCGGGAGGTCGCATCCGGTCGAATCGAACATCATGTCCTTTTTGACCTTGGACTTAGCGAATCCGTATACGCGCTCGTCCCTGAACGCTATCCCTGTCGGCGAGTCTATCCATGCCTTCGCATCCTCTATGGACGGGAATATGTCGTAAGACGATGATGCGCTGTCTATGTCACCGATCTCGTTGAACTCGTACATGACCTCGTACCACTCTTCGTCTGCGTCTACGCCGTGCATCTCACTTTCTTCGGAATCCAGTGCAACGATAAGGAACCCGTTGTATTCGACGTAATCGGATTTGTTCATCATGCTCTTACGGATATGTTTAGACTTCTTGACCTTGAACATACCTCTTTCATAGTCCATGTTCTCAATCAATGCCGTGGTGCTGTTCTCGATTTCATCGACACCCTCTCCTTCGAAATCGTCTGAGAATCCATCCATACTCACCCATGCTCTGCCTTCACCTGCTCTGGTGAACTCTGCCTCTATCAATACTTCTTTCCCGTTGATGGTGATAGTGCCCTCGTATGATGCTCCATCCCATTCTCCTGTTCTGGGTATGTAGAAAGGACCAGGGTATGAATCGCCGATTCCTGGGTCGATGCTGAGCGATTCGGGGAACGAACGTTCGATATAATCATTCGCCGTTTTACGTTCGCCGTTCTTCTTGATGTCACGGCACCATCGTTTCTCCGTGAGCATCTCGTTGATAGGTGCCATGTCCACACCTTTGTTTACCTTCGATCCCTGCTGTTTCTTTCCGATTATAGGATTTTCGAGAATCCCTATTTTAAGTCCGGCGTTCATAGATGGCACCATCGCTACTGAGAAATGGGATTAGTTACATTTAATAGTAATTGTCGTAAATGCCATTTAGGTGTACTATGCGACGATATGAGGGCTGTTTATCGTATCAGTTGTCACGTAAGTGATGCCGTGCGGTCGTGTGACTTGTATACGCTCTTCGATGAACCGTACCATAACGGCGGTTCTCTGTTGATCCACACTTCGTCAAGCGTTATAGGATCGGTGTTGCCGTCATAGTCATTGTACTTCCATTGCGTGATCTGAAGGATGCCGAAATTCCCGTCATCGCGTATCTTATCTCTCCAATACCTGAACGCACTCATACCTTCGTCTTTTCTGTATGCGTACTCAAGCGCACCACCATCGTTGTACGAGTTGCTGTTGCGAGAGTGTTCTGCGTCCGATGATTCGTACTGTTCGAAATCTATCGTGTATTCATATTGTGTTCCGCCCATCTTCTTCACGTGCTTGTACAATTTGAAATGAGCATCCGCGAAATCCGCATCGTCAAGTAGTCTGCGCCATATCTGTAACAGAGCATCGGCATCGGATTCTTCGATAACGACCGTTTCACCCGTTCGTATATGGCTTATCTCTATCTTCTTCCCGTACCACAGTTCCAACCAATAATCGCCTATCATTCCCTTCTCGGTAGTGAACCACTTGCCCTTCTCCATCTCCGCCGGACGCTTAAGTTCCCATCCGCCCCTATTCTTCGTGATCATATCGTTATCGTATAACTTCGTGAACATGCCTTTCGTCATCTTATCCGTTAATCGGTAATCTCCGGTCGTGTACCCCTTGAACATACACTCGGCACGATAACGATGATATGCGTCTATCTTATGCTTAACGATGAACGAATCGTCCTTAGCATCATAATCGAACATCAATCCTCTGTCGTCCATAGCCATCATAAGAGGAAGCTGGTGTTCTTCGTTCGCGTATGCCTTCACTACGTTCCCGGTAACGATGAGTTCGTGAGGTACGCTGATCGTGTGCATTATCTTAGCGACTTTCTGTAACGTACATGATTCGGCGTTAGAGAATACGTGGCATTCGAGTGATTTTAAAACGATCTGACCTTTCACGGGCTCCTTCTTACATCCGCATGACTTCGCGATAGCCATGTTATCGGCAACGTACGCTTCGATAACGTCCGCGAGCGGATTAGCAGGGGTTTCGCATAACGCTATCTCGTATAGTCCGAGAACGCCTCGTTTAGTGTAACATTGCGCACCGTCGCACTCCATACCGTCGAATCCTGCTGATGCACCGATGCTTAGATGATTCTTGCCGTTGATCCATTCCTTGCGACCGTTGTCAGTTTCATACGTTCCGCCGCGAAGGTTATACCATACTACGATGCCGTCCTTGCCTGATTCCGGGTGTGTGCGGCGTTCCGAGTGCCATACGTGACCTAACGGGAGATTCGTATGCGTGTCCGTCATGTCACCGCCGAACTCGATGTACTTATCAACGTGTTCCTCTACCGTATCGAGGATGACGACTTCCTTATCGCGATCAACGACCTCCACTGTCGCCCATTCCTCTACCGAGAATGCCGATGGTAATTCGCGTGTACCCATCCACGCAGATACCGATGCCGTATACGCTCGTTCTTTATCCGATAATCCTTCGGGAGCGTTCTCAAGTGCATCGTTATATAACTGCAACCAAACTTGCTGGTCATTCTCATCTAAACACGCTTTTACTTCCGATGGCAATTGGAACACGCTGGTATACATCAAAACTCACCGCAGGTACCTAAATTGGATTTACAGTAAATAACTATTGCTATCAGAAATCCCATTATTGGCCGGGATACCACACGGTTTCTGATGATTCGTCTATCTCCTTACGTGTCATCACACCACCGGGTGCGGGCGGATCGATATACCATGACCTTTCGATGTTGCCTCTATCAGGGATGTCTTGCATTATCATATTGCGCTTGGATAATTTACCCGCTTCGTTCCCTACTTCCCACATATCATATCCTTTATCGTAATACTGCTGAATGTTCGACATGACCGAATGTAATGCCGGTCGCCAGAATGGGTTGGGAGTTATACCGTTCGCCTGTATCTTGTATATTATCATCTGCGCAGCGCGTCCTGCTTCCGCACCGTGTATGTTGAGTTTTCGCTTCACCCATGCCAATATTGCCTTACGTCCTTCCTTGCCTATCCAATACTTCGCATGACCCGCTGCCGGTCCCGTACCGTATTCGATATATACCGAATGTTTAGCAGTATACCCGAATACCACGGGTGCGAACCGAGGATGATTCTCGATGAATTTAATGAATTCGTCATCTTTTATCTCGAGCGTGAACGTCACGGGTATCATTACGTCGGTCATTATTCGACCCAACCCATAACTTGACCCATCTCGTACAACACGTCCGCGTTCGCGTATAGGTAGTTTATCTCGTCATTGGTCATGCCTGACTCGTCTTGAACCATCCACGCTATCCATACGTCCTCTAATCCTGTTTCCTCAAGGTGTATGATGAGCTTCGCCCACTCCGCTACCTTCTGTTCGTTCACCGATGTGAATGTGAATGTTACGGCATTGGCGTTATCGCTCGGTACGTAATATGTAGGCTGGAGGTCATTGCCGTGAACGAATGCGACGCCTTCATCTATACCGCTTACTGTCGTTACGGCTGTTGATTCATAGCCGGATAACGATGACATCATATCGAGAACGTCATCGGGATCGGGGATGAATGAGTTTATCATATCCGGCATCTCGATGCGTTCGCCTTCGTCCGCTATCTTGGATCGCTCGTGGAACGTATGACGGCAGTTAATGTGTGCTATCCAATCTCCGGGCATTGGCGTTTTGATGACGCCGGCGTCGTGGAACACTTCGTACGTGTTCTTTACGACTTCCTTAAGATCGGGCAGCGTCCATCCTCCATCTTCCCATTCGGGGAGTAACGCACGTAGGTGCTCGTAATCGTATGCGTCGCCGTAACGATATTCTCCCGTCAGGTCACCCGTTTGCAGGAAACGGCACATAGGCGTAGTTCGGTCGTCAAGCGGTCCCGACCATTCCCAAAGGTTTCCGGCTCGCTGGTTGCGAATTGCGGACTGTTCCTTCGCGTATAGGAGTATGCGACCTACCTCTGTCTGTACGATGCGTGATACCTGTTCGTAAGTTAGGTACGTGTTTGCGTCTTGCACGGCGTCACGAAGGTCGCTTACTGACCATTTGCCTTGTTGGAGAACGTCGATCATCCCTACATATATCAGGCGCACCTGCTCTACTGTGCATGTCTTGAAATAATCGGCTATCTCGCGACCTGCGGTAAGGACGGTCAATACCTCGTCCTTGTTATGACGTAAGAATCCGTATGCGTCCTTTTCGAGGTATTTGAACCACTGTTCGTCATTGAGTTGTTTGAGCCATTGCTTAGAACCACCCTTGCGTATCGTATGATCGTTGCATGCGCATTTATCGGTGTAATATGAATTTCTTGTATTGAACTTCGAATGAGAGAACTTCGAGAACCATTCCTTCGGATAGAAGTATTGCCCTTCTCCCCATTCCGGTTTCGGTATTCGCTTCCAATGATGTTCTGCCGTTCCTACCGTTGCCCTTCGTATCTCGTCTGCGGTTGCACCATCGAATATGTCAAAGGGTACGTCTTGCGTTGATGTGATGATCTCTATCATCTCATCGCGTGTCATCTCGCGCCATACGCTATCAGGTCGCTCTCCGTTCATCCATGCCTCTACGGAATTGTTGGACATGTCGTATTCTTCGTTCCATCCTCTGCCGAGGTTGATGTCACCGCTATAATCTTCTTTGGATATGTGCGATTTGTTTAACGCACTTACATACGCAACTACCTCGGCGTTCCCTATGATTACCTCTCGCGAGTCATATCCATAATCTACGAAGTTGCCGCAAATGATAACTTGGTTGTTGCCATACCTGCTGTTGCGATCTATTGCTTCGCGCAGGAGTTTCGATTGGTCGTCTATATCATAATCATAATGTGACTCAAGCACGCTTGTCGCACACGTACCGCCTAACGATATTCCGCTGCGCTCGTATGTGCTTACATCATTTTCGAGATCCCAGTCGTATGATTCACGTGCTATGTCGCCTATCGCGTAGTTCTCATCGGGCATGAGCGCACGCACCCCCCATGTTCCGCCTCTTGACAGCATATCTTCTGCGATGTCGCGTAATGACGTGCTTTTGCCTATCTTACCAATATCATCCGATTCGTCTATCTCCTCGTTGTCCTCTAAGAACTTATCATCCGCTTCGTCCTCGTCATCGAGGTCTACGACATCATCTTCCGGTGCTATCGGTTCGTTTAAAGGAAAGGAAGGTCCACCACCACGCATGCCGCCACCCATAGGCGATGATGCTTCGACGGGTTTCGATGGGAACGTGAACTCTCCGTTCACCCACTCCACCGGTGCGAATCCGATGTTCTTAAGTTTAACTGCTTCGTCTATCTTCGCCGAACGATCCCTCATTTCGCTGTCGGACTTAGAAGGTCTTTGAATGCGAAGTATCCAATCGGTTATCATCGGGAACCACGATATTACCCAATCTAACGCTTCATCCGTCAGTTCGTACTTATCGACGAGATACCGATCGTACATCGTCAGCTGTTGCGATTCATTGTTCATACCGCCGGAAGATGTCGTATCTCCGCCTATGAGGTTCGGCGTACCTACGTGCGCCTGTAATCTTTCGCGTATGTCTTGTTTTATCTTAAGGGTCGAATCCGCGTTATCGTTACCCATGTTTACGAATTGTACGTCAAGTTTGGCGTTATTGTCTATCTGCCTCGGAATACCGATTATCGGTATCGAGTTATCATTCGTCTGAAGAGTTGCGTGAATACCGTCCGCAACGTCTTGAATATCTCCGCCGTCGAATCCGGGGAGTACGAGCAATCCGCGTGAATATCCGAATGCGAACCGTTTAAGGTCATGCTTCTCTATGTAATGATACGCATACAGGTCATCCAATATAGACATCCATATCGGCGTACCGTACGTTAACGATTGCGCGAACCAATGATCCGAGAATATCTCATCCTTCGTATAGTATAGGCAATCCGCCGTAGCACCGTGATTCTCTCCGATCGTCCAGAACGCCGGGTATATCGTTTTGCCTTCCTTCGTGAACCCATTGAACTCCGTATCGTTAATAGCCATACACACGCTTCGGTTATCCGCCGTGAATCCGAACGTCTTACCGGGTTCGCCTGTTCCGTCGTATAACATACGTTTGAACTTCGGGTCTACGGCTAAGAACTCTAATGTGCGTGACGATTCTATCGACATGTCGTTCGGGTCTAACGTATCAGCCGATACACGCACGATACCCGCATCGTTGTACTTGTATTGCATCTCGACGTACGACTTGATAACGGCTTTGAGCGTCTGACCGTTATTGTTGGCTTCCTTAAGGAATGATTTGCCATCGACGTTCGTGAAGTAATCCTTCTGTTTCTCGTCCGGTGCTATGAGCCGTTTCGATCCGCACTCACGGCATTCGGTCATCGTCTGCTGATATTCGGCACCGCAGTCCATACACTTCTTCTTGAACTTCGGTTGCCAGTTGATGTTATATTTGATTATCTCGGTCGCCGAGCGGTTGATGAGCGTTGATAGAACTGATACTTCGCGTTCGAGGAAGTCTATCAATGCGTACAATATCCAATACTGATGATTGTTCAGTTGGTAGTACATATTGTCCGCACGTCCGCTTATCATGGATACGTTCGCACTCTGCATGTTACGGTTGACCTTCTTAAGTTCGACTGATGCGGATTCGATACCTAATGGGTTGCTGAATTTGATGGATGATACTGCTGGTGCGTTGGACTTTGCCGTATCGGTGGGAACGGGCGTTCTCGCTGGCATACGAGTAAATTGCGTTCTTACTTAATTAGCATTTAGGTTGGAATTAAATATTAATTACGTGAATGACGGGTTTAATAGTCATATCCGTCATTATATCTGCGTGAATTAGGGATGTAAACGGCATTGCTTTTACTACGAAGTTGCGGCGTGGATTGTTTCGGTGCGGGAGTGCTGCCTGTCGAACCGAGGAATCCGCCGCCTACGGATTTGTATGTTTCCTCACTATGGAGTGCGTAGCGTAGACTGTCGCAAAAATCATCTTCCACCTTTTCGGGTTCATCCCTTTGCGTTACATCGCCTTGCTTCTTCTTCCATGCGTATGTGTTCATCTGACGTAATCCGTCGGTTGATGATGATGATATGATGACGCGATACTTCTTTACAGTCATTATGCCGGCGAGTACGTTATCCTTATTCGCCTTACGGACATATCCGAATCCCGCACGAATGAACGGTTGGTAGAAATCGGGCTGATGATCGCACCAATACTTAGCCGTGGGGTCATAATTGAACGGTATTAGGTCTTTAGGCGAATCAAAACCGTATTCCTTATAATCGTCGATATTAGGGATGAACTTCGCGTGTTCCCACAATTCCATCGCTTCCGCGTATTCCGTATCGTTATCGTACAATGAGCGTAATGGTTTGACGTGTTCCTTCCACTTAACGTTCGTATCGAGGACGTGCTTCAATAAATCGTAGTTCAATTGGTCTTTAGCGAAGAATCGTTGACGTACGTACCACGCACCTTTCCACTTCCTGCATTCGCATATCACCATAGCGTGATTCACACCGAAGTCTAACCCGTATACCGGCTGTACCTTCCATATCGCTTTATCCCATAGTTCTTCGGGTAGCTGCTCGATATGCGTATATACGAGTCCTTCGGGCTGACCGGGAAGTCCGAGAACGTTCACACGGAATAGGTTCTTGTCGTAATACGACTGACGTAGTAGGTCCTTTATTGATTCATCCGAAAGGAACGGATTGTTAAGCGGAGTGGATATTTGGAACATGCTGTTATCTTGATACTTCTCTAACGGATTCGTATAGAAGTGCTGCACTGACCAATGCCACGACTTCGACGGGTTCGATGACATGTAGATATGGTTCTTCTTACCGGCTTCGTTCTTCGCACGCGTACGATTGTCTATTTCGATGAAGTCCTCCCAATTGAAATCGGTCACTTCCTCCATCCATGCGTAGTTAAGGTTCATAGAACGAAGGTCGTCGGGATCTGATACGCCGGTGAAGAACACATCGTTGCCGTTTATTGATATGTACCCTTCGTTCTTATTGAGATAATACTTACCTTTGTAACCCCACTCGTCTAAAGTACGTACGATCGACGGGTTACCTCTAAGGAATACGGTTCTCCTTAGGTCTGTCATGTCCTTACGTGTTATGAGGAACGACTTGCCTGTTTCGGATAACATCTTATGGCATAGGTGCTGGCATATCGCAAACGAGTTATGTGTTACAATGAAATCTTCGACCATGAAAAGTGATGATGGATCATTGACCTGTATGCAATAACCCCATCCTCTATCAACGGGTTCGATAGACGTTATCTGGAGGTGCATATCTCCTAAACCACCATTCCATTCCGTCATCCGTTCTTGTTTGCGCTTGAGTTTGAATATCGGCGTAGAAATATCCTTGAACCGAATATAGAGGGTGTATGCTATGCGCCCTATCTTTTTCTCACCATTGTGATTGTACGTGGGTTCGTCCTTAACGCACGTGGTACATTTGCCGCCAAGCGACCTTACAATCCATGCGACATCATCGGCGAGTTGTTTGGATGTAGTGCAGTATGAAGGATGCCCTCCTTTGTCACAGGTTCCGTCGGTATCCATAAGACCGCGCAGGAGTTCAAACCGACCTTCGACATCTAAGAACTTGTATATTTCGGGGATGAATTTTTCATAACTGTGCTTCCCCTTCAGACCCAGTTCTTTCAATATCGGCATGATGTTGTTTATACGTATGTACCACGCACCATTCCGATACGTTATTACTTCGCAGTCGTGGTGTGATATAAGATAATCTTTGATCTCGTCGTCACCATGCGTGATATATGCCTGTGTTTGTGTTATGCTCCCATTACCAAGAATCAACCCAAGCATATATGGATCTATCTTTCTATTAACACCTGCTTGAAACTGCACGGGTTCGCAAATAGGGATGTATATGTTCTTTTTGTACGTGTTGTCATTCTTACGTTCCATGAGGTCTACGAGTTGCTGTGTCGTGGCAACCTTCCACCGCTTGCCGTTTTTGTATGTTTTACCTGTGACGAGGTAATTCCAGAGATGATCTTTGCAAGCTATACATGAACGTCCATCTGCGAATGTGAGTTTGTATAGGTCTACGTATTGTCTGTCGGACTTCCATATTACTTGGGTTCGCCCTCCGTCTACTGATGACACCCAATCCCCCAGTCTGATGTCCTTCATCGGAACCATACCGAATGGAGTTACAACTCTCATATCTTCTCGGACAAGTTTCCCACTTCCTTTTCCGCCCGTGCATAGGATGTACTTCTTTTTCTCGAATAACGGGTGATTGAATAGTTTAGAGAATGCTTCCACCATAGGTTCATACCGCACACCGTTCTCCACGCGTGGCGTTGCAACGGCAGCGGTCGTCATTCGTATCACTCATCCGTATTGTTGTCCGTAGCGATAATCTGCGCATCGTAGTAATCTTCCTTACTCCTTAGCAATTCACCGTGACGTGATGCGATGTCCGTAAGTTCTTGATAATTGGCATCCGTTGAATCCTTTGAGTTGTATGTTACGAATACCATCGTATTGTATTGATTCTGTACGTTGCCGGTAGGTCCTTCATCGGTTGCCTTAGGGAACCTATTGCCTAATGCCATTATGGTACGATATGCGTTCGTATCGCCTTTTATCATCTTTGCCACTTGCTGATACGTTCCGGCTTCCTCTACGGATAGGTTTACGCCTTTTACTTTGGCTATTGATTGTATCGTTTCTATTGATGCGGGATCGCCTTCTCCCATGCTCATTGATAGATAAATATCTATGATCTCTTTGGTGGTTTTCTTGGCTCTTCGTACTACGCCGGAAGCCTTACCTCCGGCTGTAACTATTGCTCGTTGCTCTTCCGTTGTTCGGTCGCCTATGGATACAAGGTTATCTTCATTCATTCGTGTCATTCCTTAACGTTGTTTACTTCCTTGCTATCATTGATAACATCATATATCTTACGAGTTCTTGTGCGTCCTTTATTCTCTGTTTTAGATATTCTCGGTATTCGTCTATTGATGCATCTGCGTGTTCGGGATTAGGCATTGTTCCCATGCTTGTGTATTCATCATCTGCGAATGAACAGAATAAACTCATGTCATTACCTCGGATATACGATACGTTTGTCCTCTCGTACTTGATACTCTTCATTGGTATCGCACATTAGGTTCTCGCAATACTCTATAGCTTCGTTCCTCTATTCTATCCGATAACGCTCTGTTGATGGCAGTAAGCTTTTTATTTATCTCGCGTATCGCTTTAAGGAGATCGCCAATTTCCATGTTAGCGTAATCTTCGCATTTCAATTCGTACAGATGTATCATTTCTCATCCCTTAATCCATCGGCGATTTACCTTCTCTGCAATCGTGACACACTCCGTTGTCCCATAAGTTCACCGCTATGTATTGCCGTCCGCATTGCTTACATATCGGGTTGTATGTTATTTTCGGTTCTATCGTTCTTCGTTCCGTCGAGAACGTATCGGTGACCTCTCTCATTCCTTCCACCTTCCTTCTTTATGTCTTTTCATCGCTTCTTCACACTCTTCCGTCCCGCATGTCCATAACTCTACGGTGTATGCGCCGGAAGGCTGTTTGTCCCAATACTCCGCTGTTTCCTCGCATATTGTCTTTCGGCACATGCAGTATTTCGATTTCATTCTTCTATCACCTCAACCTCGATGTCCCTGTTGCAATCGTAAGGGCAGTATTGCGGGATGTACGAGTAGGGGGGGGGGAGAACGAGGTTCTCTTCTATCGTGCATGTTCCGTATTCGCATGTGCATCGGAATCTCATGTTATCCCTCCTTGTTCTTCTTGACGATGGAGAGGAGTTCGTCGAGGATTCTTATCATCTGACTGTCCGCACCGTCACATTCACAGAACCCGCTACCGTTCTCTATATTCTTCCTCTTCTCCCTCGCCCACTGTTCTATCAGTTCCGTTAGCGGCGGCTTCGAGAACCATGTTGCCTCGGCGAGTGGATCCTGTTCCGGTCGTTGAGTTGATTCCTGTTCACTCACTTCTTCAGACATGTCGTATATGTTCTCGATGAATGCTTTGTTGCCGCTTTCGTCGTGATTCTCGTGCATGTCTTGGCACGCTGTCCGTTCATCGCGTGTGTCGTATTGCGCGAAACAGCCGTTGCATACGTATTTCATTGTTTGACCTCCTTCATCTCCCGGTTTATTCGGTTCGTTCTAATCCATAGATACATAACGACGATAACCGCCATGACGCATGACGCTATGAGTGAATAGAACAATGATGTCATTTGACCACCTTCCCGTCCCTGTATTCGCCTACGACACGACCCATGCCGAAGTCTATCACGATCCATACATCGAATGAGAACGATGAGTATCCTTTCGCCGTGGCTATCGCCGCCTTCTTTGTGTTATATAGGTATGCGACCATGCTGTCCTTCTTGGCTTCTTTCTTGAGTATAACTGCATACTTGGTCATTCTCTGGTCACCTCGTCGTATGGTATCTTCCTGCCGTTCCGTATGAGGAACACGTCCGATGCGTTCCCTTCTTTGAATTTGATGTATCGGTCAACGATGAGGTCTACGTATGCCGGTTCGAGATCCATTAGGTATGATTTCCTTCCGAGTTGTTCGGCCGCTATCATTGTCGTTCCTGTTCCGGCGAATATGTCGAGAACGGACGTTGCCTTGCTGCATACGTTAAGGATGTGTGACGGCAATGCTACGGGGAATACGGCAGCGTGGACATCGGAGAACTCATTATGCCCGACGTCTATCTTGACGATGTTGTGCATCGTTCCTCGGAAGTCCGCATGAGGTATCGCACGTGTGCTGTTCTCGGCACCGAACATGAATACGAACTCGAAATCGGAGTTCATCACGTTACACGCTAATGCCGGTGCGCGAATGCCCTTATCCCATATCATCACGTCGATGAACTTATCCGCGTAATCGTTAAGCCACTTTATCATGTGGCGTTTATTGTTCGCGAGCATCTGCAGATTTATCATCACGCCGTCGGTATACTTCAGTGCGAGTTCGGTCGATTTAACCATTAACTCGTACCATTCGAATATGTTATGCTCTGCGCCGTCGTCTATGTATAACGATGATTTGCCGTTATCCGTGTGTATGTTATCGTGTATCGCTATCGACTTACCGAGAGCATACGGCGGTGACGTGAACATTATATCGGCACGTCCGCCGTCGAGTAACTTGATGATGTCGGATTCGTTCGTGGCATCTCCGCATAGGACACGATGATCGCCGATAGCCCATATATCGCCGAGTTTAGATACGGGGTTAGGCGGAAGCGGAGCATCATACGTGTCATCTTCGGCATCTACGGATTCGGATGACGGATCGAAACCGAACAGCGACATGTCGATGTCTGTTATCTCCATGAGTTCGGCATCGAGAAGTTCGATGTTCCATGTTGCCACTTCAGAAACTTTATTGTCCGCAATCCGGTATGCGCGGACCTGTTCGTCTGTCAGATCGGTGCATACAATGACAGGCACATGCTCAATGCCGAGCCTAAGTGCCGCCTTTAACCGAGTATGACCCGCGATGATTACGTAATCCTTATCGACGAGTATCGGGTTCTTGAAACCGAACTCCGATATGCTGTTCATAACGTATTGTACGGCATCCTCATTGTTACGTGGATTTTTATCGTACGGTTTGATTTTCAGCGTATCTACGTATTCTATCTTCTGCATCGTATCCTAACCTCTATTCTTATCCGTCTTCCGGTGTTTCCTTCTGTTCGCGTGAACGGTTTATTCCTTCGCGGCCGAGTTCGTATCTGACCCGTTCGCGTAACATATCGTGCGTGATGTCGCACCTTAGCGCATCCTCTTCCGTGACGTACGGTTTTTTACATTGGTCGCACATCCAACCTATCGCTTCCCTCTTCGGGTTGGTTAATACACTTATCGTCATGTTTCTACCTCGTTTGTCAATATCCATACTGTTCCTATCTCTTCGTCATCTATCATCGTATGATTCCATCCGCGTTTCTTTCCGATGGTGATAAGCCATTTGATCGGCGTGTGTATTCGGAATATGATTCCTTTGTCCTCTATCATCTTCATCATGTCGCAAAATGCGTTTTTATCGAGTGCGTGTAATCCGTCTATTATCAGTTTGCCGCTGTGTCCTACTATGTATGAGTATGACGGGAACCTTTTAGATGTGAAACCTATCGTATTGCCGAATGATGAGTTTACGGCTATCCTGCCTTCGGGAACCTTTAACGTGAATGATTCTAATGATGGCTTCTTTGTTTTCACGGCATCACTCTTCGGCATTACTCTCTTTGTCCAAGTATTTCCGATATGACAGACACCTCGGATTAGTGCATGTGTATTGGCATATTCCGGTCTTAGGGCTGCATAAGTACGACATATTACGCCCGCACATGTCACAGTGTTTCGTCTTTACCATTATCCCATCCCTTCCCCTTTCATTCGAGGATTCTATATTCCTCTCCCGTCTTTGTCTTGAATGATTCTACGGGCTGTTTGGTTCGTTCCTTGCGTGTTGCGATGGCGAGTGTGCCGGGCCCCGATACTATGATGCAATCGGGAATGTCATCTTCCGCGTCATCGCACGATTCCTTGCAGTCGCATTCATCATCGCAATTCAAAACCGGCATCACGTCTCTTTTGTATTTCTTAGTCAGTTCTTGGAATTTCTTTATCTCACCTTTGCTGCCGTGTATACGAACAGCATCGATGATGTCATCCGTGATCGATTCCATTATGGTTGAAACGAATATGCTGTACGAGAACGCCTTAGCGAGCGTGTCGAGGTCGTATTTCTTGAAATCTACGTTAGTCATAGTTTCGATCATGACCACGGATAACGAGTGCGACATGCAATGCAGGTCATCGGAGAACAATCGCATTACGACATCGTTCTTTTCATCGGCTGACAGCTTATCTATCGACTTCCTTACCTCTTCGAGTTCACCGTCGTAGGGTTTACGTTTGAAATATTTGCTCATGGTTTCACCTGATTGTTTGGTTTCCTGTCTGTTAGAATGATCTGTTTCATCATCTTCGACCGAGGTCTTACTCGGTTGGCTTGTCGCATGTACTCGGTGTATTCATCGTATCTGATTCGGAGGGCATTGCCTAATAGACCGTCAGTGATTCTGTCTCTTTCACATTTAGATGTATTTGGGTTCCATAACACTCTGTACAAATTATCCCATTTGTAGTATTTGCCCTCGATTTTGTTTATCGTTGAAAAATACCCCTTTACGCCCATATTCCCTTGGAATATTATCGGCAGTTTACCTTTCATACTCATTGCGGCACCTCTCGTAATGCGTTGATGTAATCCTCTATTCCGTGCATCGCCAAGTGATGATACACGAGGTTTGCGTCATTGTCGACGATGATGTATTCCGCTTGCATGGTGCCTGTCTTACGTGCTACGAATACCTTGAGATGTCTTAAGTGGTCGAATGCCTGTAAATACGAATTAAAGTGGTCTGTGGCATCATTGATGTACATTGTGTAGTTATCGTCCTGCGTGAACACCGTGAACTTGTCGAAATCTTCCTCAAACATTGGTTTACCTCGCGGACGTTGTAATACTCACTTGCGAACGGCAGCCGTCACACGTTCCCTTCATAGTCATATCGGCATCGTGCCATGACATGATCGGGAGTACCGTGGCGTTGCATACTGGACAATGGATGCTCCATTCATCGGGTACGATGTCCGCACCTATATCGGAATTGCACATATTCATATTTACAGTATGTGTGTCCTAAGTATATATACTCATGTACTAACTGGATTGCGGAATAATAGAAAATGTGTAAGTGGTTTCGGAGGATGTGTTTTACTTTCCGTATTTCTGCATGCGCTCTCTGGATTCGGCGAGTTTGATCTCCTTCACCGTTGATTGCGTGGTCTTGTCTTCGCGGCGCATGTTCTTCTTATCGAACGGGTTTATCTTGCCCGATCCCTGGACTACGTCGTATCCGCGAGGAACGTTGCGTACCTGCGATACTATGACCGTCGGCTCCTCTACCCTCGCTATCTCCTTTTCGAGTTTCTCGATCTCTCTGTCCGCAAATGATTTCTTCATACCGCCACGCTTCTTTATGACTTCTATCTGTTCGCCGAATGCGTATATCGTATCGCCTGCTTCGGCGTCATCGAGTTCTGATTCGAACTCGCCGGCTATGTTGTTGGATTCCTCACCGAGCGCTATCTGATATGATACCGGGTCGAGTGTTTTGATCGCGTCCGCCGTATCGAACTCCACCCATGCAACCATAACGGTATCGCCGTACACCTCTCTTAGGAGTTCATCGAACGCATCCTCATCAACGTAACCGTCTGCATATCCGTACGGATCGAAATCTTCGAATAACCTGCCGCCTATCTTTACGTCCGCTTTAACGAGTCTGTTGGATTTGCGTATGTTCTTCCTTCGCCCTTCGCCGGTGATCGGTCTGCCGCGCTTCATCACCGCACCGATGATGATAGCATCCTGTCCTTTGATCTTGCGTATGTTCACGGATGCTACGGGCAGGTCGAGTGTTTTGTTGTTGTTAAGCGAAAGAACTTTGGCATCCTTCCTTATGTTTCCGGCAGTGTCCGAGTAGAACACGTACGCCTTCTTGCCTTTGTTCATCGCTATTACGTCGAGAACTGTTTTGCATTCCTTTGAGAGTGTGGCTTGATACTCCAGTTGCAATCGTTCGTACCTTGCCTTGTCGAGGGCTTTAATCATCGCGTGTGTCGGATATGATACTCCGCCCATCTCTACCGTTTCTCCGAATTTGGCTGCAACCCAATCTTCGAATCCTTTGTCTGCCATGTTACGTCATCTCCTCGTGTATTCAAATACCTTTAGGGGTAAATACGAATATATCGCCGTCGGATGCCTTGATTATTCGTATTTTCTTGCTGTGTTCTTTCAGCATGTTATTCGGGTTCATCCCGATGATCTCGGTTATCTTCGCCTTGGTCAATCCTAGGCGTTTGCCGTCCGCCTGTGCCTTGGCGCATAGGTTGTATTGCGTGGTTGTGGAGATGATCGGTGCGGATTTGGATGTCCTTTCCCACGCCCGCATAACCTCTTCTACGTCGTCGATGCCGAGTCCTTCGAGTTCTAATTTCTCACGAGCTTCACGCTTGCTGTATCCTTCTTCTTTGAGTTCTCGCGCACGCTCTTCGCCATCTATTCCGAAGAATGACTTTGATAACTCTTTCACCTTGTTGTACACAATAGACCACCTGTCGCCGTATTCGTCCATAAGAACGGACTCCAAATACGGAGAGTAGCCTGTGTATCCTTCTTCAACAAGTCTTTCTGCAACCTCGTAAGGATAGTCGCCGTCTGCATATCGCCTGTAATTGGCGATGACCTCGCGTATCTTGTCGCCGTCTGCGTTCTTCTTTACCTTGGACTTGCTAATAATTCCAATACGCTTCATGTATCGGATTATGTCGTCCTTCGCATTGTTCATGGCATTCGCCAATTCCTGAAGTGCGCCGGGCTCATCGGGATCCGCCGGAAGAGATATGGGGTTTATCTCGTAATGATTATCGCCATCCTCATCGCACATCTCTATGAACGGCGTACCTGTTTGAGATATGCCTATCTGTATTATCAACTCTTTGGGTATCCAATCGGCGTGAGGTGTGTATGCGTAGTATTGGCTGGTGTCTGATTGCGAGTCATAATCAAAGAACTCTAATTCGATACCGTCGATGGTCGCTTCGAGCAGTTTGTTGATGCGTGGCATGACCATCACTCCTCATCGAACGAAAGTAAAATGTCGAGGGCTTCGTGGAGGTGTTTCAATATCTCTTCAACTCCATTTGGAGATATGTTCAAACGTCTTACTTCCCAATCCCAATCCTCGGCCCGTGCAATCGCTTCGTTTATTGCGTTCTTCGTGTTATTCGACAAACCTCTAAGGGATTGATTCTTCTTGACACTGCCCCTCTTGGACTTTTCTGTATCATATCCTGGGTAACTTCCTTTACCATCCGCATATACGTATTGGTCGCCATTGACACTTCCGTCGAGTACCATTTCTGTTACGCCATCCTCCCAATCCGCCGCCGTTCCTTCGTAGATGTCTATGGAGTAATGGCTGTCGCGAAGGCTTATGGCATAGTCGATAGCCGTGTGATAATCGTCGAAGTCTGTGAGTTCTCCGTCTGCCCATACGAGGTATCCGTCGAGGCGTTTCTTGATCTTGGATTTGCCGGACTTACCGAATGGGTACCCGTGTCTTTCAATCCCGTCTTTCACAAGAACCCAATGCTGTTGCATACGGTCTATGATCGCTTCTGCTGATTTCTCATAGAACACTGAATCTCCAGCATCCATAGAGTTTATGTTGTCACCTATATCCAATTGCCCTACGAAAGGATATTCGGGGTCGTCACTGTGCATACTGAATATGTATGAATACCATTTTCCATCGTATTCGAAACGGGCTTCGTAATATCCGCCGAACTCAAATACGAACGGTACGCTGATGCCTCCTGCTTTGAAATTATATGAAGCATCGCCGAATTCCTTCTTAATATTCTTAGGCTGTTCGTTCAGTATCGCGATCTTGAGTTTGTCCGTTGATTTCTGCATTGCTATCATCTCACGCTGTAATGTATTATGAGTGAATCGCGTTACGACTATAAAATATGTACTCTAAATCTGATTTAGGTGCATGTTATTTAATTAGCATTTATCATCGTTTGTAGTGTCCATCTCTTACGAGCCTTCCCATCGGCGTCTCCGTTTTACATCGGTGACACTCTAATATCTTAGACATAGCGATTATCGGCATTTCGTATCTTTGACCGCATCTCCAACACGTATATCCTTCGCCTATCTTTGGCGGCACGTCCGTACCGTCGAACCCTTCGCCGTAAGTCTTGAAATATAATTCCTCAAGGCACATGCCTAAAGGTATCTCGCCGATATGGAATCCGCTGCCGTACCAATTCCGTGTGTTCTCGTATGCTTCACCGTGCGATGTCGTATGTATCTTCCTCACGCCGTTATTCCACGCACCGTAGTCTTTGATACGTGCGCCGGTGATCGCTTTGGCATCTACGAATCGGCGAAGTGCCGTTGCCGAATTAGAACGTGACGCATTCGGTATGTTCTTGCCTACGCTACGGCGCATCTCTTCGATGTTCGTTTCTACTAATCGTCCTTTTCCCATCAAAATTCCTCCAGCTCCTTGTCGAATAACGATTCCGGCGTTTCCTCTTTGAACTTATCGTTCGGATAGTCGAGCGATTTCTTTACACGATGATCGGACGTTCCGTTCGCCAATAACAGATAGTTATGAGCGTGCTTTGACGGATCGGTAGGATTGATGCGCATCGTGCGACCCATTGTTTGCGTAATGATCTTCGGCCGCGTTGATAACGATGCCATGATGCACACCGATAGCGTAGGATCGTCCCATCCTTCTCTTAACGACTTAACCATTACTAGTACGTTCGTTCGGTGTTCCTCGAAGTCCTTGAATGTGTTTTTGTCCTTGACGTTCATCGAACATCGTATACCTTCGTCGAGCAATGCTCGTTCTATCTTATGTGCGTGTATCGTACGTTCGGTGAATATGACCGTACGCTCGCCTATATGCTTCTTGACGAGGTTCACGGCTATCGGTATTCTTGATTCGAATGTGTAACATGCTTCTCTGCGCTTCATCGTAAGGAAGTCGTAATTTCCATCGGTTCCGGGCGGTAATGATTCTCGGCTTCCGTCCGAGACCTTTAGGGCGTGTTCCTTCATCGCCTTATCCCATCGGTTGTACCGTTCCATTTCATCTATGGTAGGATCGAACCGTACCATGTGTACGGTAAACGGGCATACGCGGGCTTCGTCTACGGTTATGGCATCTATGGGTTCTCCGAGTATCTTCGTCGATTCTTCGGGCGTTGCTGATAGCCCTAAAACGAAGATAGGATTCATTTGCATGACCTTGCCTTCCTGTGGATTGGCGAGGTGGTGGCATTCGTCGGCGATCATAAGGTCGTACATCGGTTCATCGAGTTTTACATCATCTTTGTGAAAATACGAATCGACGAATTCCATCCCTCGTTTACGCATCGTCATGTTCGCTGCTTGCAGATACGTGAATACGTCAACGTCCTCTATGCCGAAGTTACGCAACTCGTTCTTCCACGCATTCACTACCTTACGCTCACGACCTCCGGCAGTGGTAACAATAACTACGGACGTATTAGGGTACTCTTCACGGAACTTACGGATACATTCGCAACCAAGTATAGTTTTGCCTGATCCGGTCGTTCCGCGAATTATTCCTCTGAATCCCGCATCCTTCCATATAGGATATGCGCGTTCTTGATACTCGGTAAGCGTTACCACTCCAACACCACGCTTACGTTCTCTTCTGTGATGTTATGCTCTGCCGCGATGCCGAACGGGATCGTGACGTGCTGCCGTCTTGTGCCTTTAACAA